>Ga0182021_10002749_pt1 | contig 20593 bp, 14 predicted proteins | sample 612E3MmetaG_FD_120493 | JGI IMG/M metagenome (GOLD analysis project Ga0182021, IMG submission 120493) | Permafrost microbial communities from Stordalen Mire, Sweden - 612E3M metaG (Illumina Assembly) | ecosystem: Environmental > Terrestrial > Soil > Wetlands > Permafrost | place: Sweden... | reverse complement strand
TGCAGCCCTCCCCAGATGATGAAATTAATTGCAGCACCATGCCACAAACCGCAAAGAAAAAATGTCAGCAGAATACTGATGATGTAGATAAGAAGTTCCGTCCTGATTTTAAAATAATGCGATTTCACCATTTTTCCCGACAGGTAATAGGCAAAAGGAAGGAACAGGAAATCCCGGAACCAGGTTGTGAGGCTCATGTGCCATCGCTTCCAGAAATCGCTGACATTTCTTGCCTTATAGGGCGAATCGAAATTGGGAGGTAACCTGAACCCGAGCAACAATGCAATCCCGATGGCCAGATCGGTATATCCCGAAAAATCAAAATAGATCTGGAGTGTATAACCATAAGCTGCCAGAAGACTTTCAAAACCGGTGAACAGATTGGGATTGTCGAAAACCCGTCCAACAAAATTTGCCGAGATATAATCTGCAAAAACGATCTTCTTCACCAGCCCCGAAAGGATCAGGAAAATGGCAAACCCGTATTCCTCCTTGCTCAATTCATAGGGTTTCCGGATCTGGGGGATAAAATTCTGGGGTTTAACGATGGGGCCCGAGATCAGTTGCGGAAAAAAGGTGATATAAAACCCGAAATCACTGAAGTCACGGATGGGTTCTATCCTGTTCCGGTAAAGCTCGATGGAATAACTGATCAGCTGGAAGGTGAAAAATGAAATCCCCAGCGGAACAATAACATCTGTTATGCTCAGGTGGCTTCCGCTTACCTGATTAAATCCCCAGTTTATAAAATTGAAAATCTTCAGATGACTTCCTGAAACCTGGTTGAAAAGTGACAGGAAAAATGAGGTATATTTGAACCACACCAGCATTCCCAGGTTCAGGAATATACTCAGCAGCAAAACCTTTTTCCGTTGCTGTTTCTCCGGAATACGTCCCATCCATAATCCCAGGTAAAAATTGACTGCAACAGCCAGGAAAAGCAGGATGACGAATCCTCCTCCGCATTTATAATAGAAGAAAAGGCTGGCCAGGAATAGGAAAACATTCCGCCATACTATCTTTGGATGCAGAATGGAGAAAATGAATAAAAGAATCCCGAAAAAGATCCAGAAACTCAAGCCGGTGAAAAGCAGGAGAGAGTTGCTGTCGTATCCGAAGAAACCATTCAGGAATTCCATCCTCCTTAATCTGATAAGTTTGACTGATCAATGAATGAAGACCAGGCATCCACAAACGCACCAAACAACAGGTCCGCCTGGATGATATATCCCTGCTTGTTAAAATGCAGCTTATCCCTGGCAACCAGGCCGGCCTTGTACCATTGCATAATGGACTTCTGGCCACCCATAAATGAATAAAAATCCCAGACGGCGCAGTCGGTTTTTTTTGCCACTTCAAGGATCGCTTCCCGTGCTTCCAAAAGGTTCAGGTTGTCGTACCGGTGACGCCGGTAACTGTCGCCCGGAACCGTCAGAAGAACCGGGACACCGGGATCGGCTTCCCTGATTTTTGTCAGTAAGGCGATATAATTCCCAATGAATTCGTCCTTGTTAAAATGAAGAGGATAGGCATCATTGGTGCCCAGGGAAATGATGATCCAATCGGGTTTCATCTTCATGAGTTGATCTTTCATCCGATCGCAACGAAGGTATGAGGTGACTTCAGCCCCGTTTACGCCGGAAGCAGAATAGGTGATGCCGGGATCTCCATTTTCGAAATCGATTCCATAAAAGGTAAAATATTTCGCTGTTGTGTCTTTTTTAACGATCCGAATTCTCAGGGAATCTGCAATAATGGAATCGAACCTGATATCCGTGTACCCTGTCTGGATCGGTAATACTGCATGATACATACCCTCCAGACCTGGAAAATCTATACGAAAACTTGTGTCCAAAGGGTCATGGAAGATCCGGATGATATTGAATTCACGGAAGGTTGCATTTTCCCTGAAATGGAATGTCATTTCAGCAAGCGTGTCGCGCGTTCGGGCCATGATCCCCATAAGACCGAGGCTGCAGTCTTTGTTGATCTCCACATTCCTGCAGTTTTCCCATTTCCCGGTAAATTTCACAAAGTAATCAGCAGGGTTGTTGGTTTTGGCAATCCGGTAAGGGAAGATCAGTCCCCTGGCGCCGCAACCCGAAGTGATGAAAGAAGCAAAGTCTTTTCGCAATTGTTCAGGGATGAATCCGGCCTGGATATGCGAATCACCGATTTGAACAATATTCACGGTACCTTCTCCTTTCAGGACAAGCCCGTTCATGGAACGGAAAAGGGATTCATACGTTTTTTCCGAATTCCCATAATAAAGAAAACGATTATTCATGTTCCCACCCGCAAGGATACCGGAAGGTAACGATGCAGGCAATTGGGCCTGCATGGAGGCCATTACCAGCATGATAACCAGGGTTAAGGTGAGTTTATGGAGGTGTTTCTTCATTGCGGGTTTTTCCGGATAAATTCATTGTAATCATTGATAAGCGCTGAATAGAACATCTTCCCGACAATCCTTGCACCTGCATAATTGAAATGAAGAAAATCGGTTGTGGCCAGGGGCTCCTTCGCAAAGACCCAGCTGGGCATGGAATTTTTTCCTCCCATCGCATCATACAGGTTCCAGAATACGCAACCTGCTTTGAGTGCAGCTGCCTTCTGGGCATTCAGTATCTTTTCCACACAGGGATACGATTCATAAGTATCGCCATTTTTCCTGGAGGCATCCGATAAGCCGATCACAACAATACTCAGCCCGGGATTCAGCTTCTTCAGCTGACAGATCTGCGAGTAGAGGCCATTCTCATAAAAGGTATAATCATCGAGATCGCCGGGAACGACGTTCACCCCGAACTGAAGGATCAGCAGTTTTACATTGAGGATACGGTACATCTCGGTAAGCAGGGTAGGGTTCATCCTGGTAAATTCCAGCCCGGAACTTCCCCTGATGGGTATGTTATCCACAGAAACCCCCGAAGGGCTGTCGAGGCAGATCCCGTAAAAATCAGGGCTGCCTGCTCCCGTGAAACGGATAGTCAGGCTTGATGGAGTTTCGGTAAAGGAAAGGTCGCATTCTTTCAGTGACCGGCTCGGGAACAGCGTATCCGATTTGATTTTCATATCCCTGTTAAAGAAACTTACCTTCACCGCTTGCTGGTAATTTTCGTAAAAGATCCTGCATCGCTGGTACTGATCGGCTTTCCCGCCTGAGTTTCCCTTTCCCCTGAAGGTGATCCATGCCTCCAATGGCTTTCCGGTATTGGTTGCTGAATCCTGAGGATCGGCAGCAAAACGGAAATAACTTCCCAACGGACCATAAGGATGCGATCCCTGGTTTTTATATTTGGTTCCCATCAGGTTGTGCTTCTGCCAGTTTCCTGAAACGGAAGAGAGAAGAGCAAGACGGTAGGCTTCTTCGCCGAGTGGCAGTATCCCCGGCCCGGATCCTCCGAATTCAGCCTGGAACCTTGATCTCAGGTAATCGGTGATACGGTCGCCTTCCAGTTGTGAATCGCCATAATGCAGGATATGGATTCCCTGCTTGTTTACCAGCGATTGCTCAAGTTCTCGAAAGAAAGGATAGAGAATACTTTTATCATCACCCGGGTAATCCAGGGGTTGGGAAACCAATTTAAGGGTGAGGGAATCAGGTTTCTTCAGGGTATCGGTCTTGGCGATCCGTACGAGTGAATCCGTATCCGACCTTTTCTGTTGCAGGATCGAAGCAATATTTGCATATTCAATATTCCTGGGTTGAAATACCTTCTTCATGGAAGGGAACCGGATAGAAAAGTCTTTTGATATCGCAAGATCACGGTCAGGTATGAGAAGGGAAACCATTCCGAAAAAGAGAAAAACGATCACCAGCAGCAGGAAGATTCGGATAGGTTTCATTGCGCGTCAGGAACAATTTTTTGATCGCAGGATTGGCAGTTGATCAGGATGAACGTTGGTTATTTCTTTCTTGCAGAAGGATTACTTACTGCTTTCTGAGCCGAAAACAGAAGAAGTTGCTGTCCCACCCTCAATGAATTGGATTTCATGTGGTTCCAGGATTTGATATCAGTAACCGTGACATGGTACTTAGCAGCAATCGCGCCAAGGGTTTCCCCGGACCGGACGGAATGATAAACCTGGTTTCTTCCGGATCCGCTCCTGGGTTCATACTGGGTATAGGAAGCAGTCGGAAATGTAATCGTGCTTTGGCGCGAAGCAATGATCACAGAGTCCCTGAAATTAAATATGGAGTCTTTATGAAGCCTGAATTTATCCCCGTAACTGACAGGCAATTTAAGAATACAGATTTTCGGTCCGGCAGGAAGGATATCGTGTTTATACTGGGGATTCAATTCCCTCAGGATGGTGATGGGAATATCCAGGATCTTTGAAACCTGCCTCAGGTGAAGCTCTTTTCTGACACAAACGGTATCGGTGGCAAATGGAAGGTCGGCCTGGAGGGGTTTCAGATTCAGTTCATTATGGTAGCTGACGAAATAGGTCATGGCAATATAGGCAGGCAGGTAATCACGTGTTTCCACAGGAAGGAAAGGGTATAGACTCCAGAAATCTTTCTTTCCGTTGGCCCTTCTGATCGCTTTATTCACAACAGCCGGACCTACGACATAAGCCGTAAGGGCAAGCGTCCAATCCTGGTATATTGCGAAGAAATCCTTGAATTGCCTTGCAGCTGCGTCGGTCGACTTCTCGTAGTTCCTGCGTTCATCCACCATTGAATTGATCTCCAGTTTGTAAAGCTTCCCGCTGATGTACATAATGTTCCAGATGCCGGAAGAGCCATACATCGAAGAAGCTCCGGGATTGAAGGCAGAGATCACCGACGGCAGGTAGGCAAGCTCGTGGGGAATGTTGTATTTATCAAAGATGGATTGAAAAAGGGGAACATAGTGATTGGCCAGTGTAAGTAAAAGACAGGAGGCCTCAGGCTTTTTAAAAAGGAGGACATCAATGAATTCCCTGACCTTCGGATTGTACCCGACATGGATCACCGAATTCATCTCACCGACCTGCTTGGTAATATCCGCTTCCGTTAATGACCGGAGGCCGGGAAGGGCAGTGGCAAGCATCTGGCTGTTCTCCTGTTCATGGCCCTTTAAGGCCTGGCGGAATTGTCCGAGGTACAATGAATCGAGCCGTAACTGAAAATAAGTAGGGTTGAAAAACAGGGAATCAACATTGATATGACCGCGGGAAAAACAGGCAACTGTTAAAAATAAAAATAAAAGGATGAGGGCTCTTCTTTTATGCATTAAGAAATATTTAATATGCAAAAAAACGAAATTTAATCCAAACGCCCGCATTTTCCGGGAACATTTAAGAATTTTTAACTCAGGGCGCTGTGTCACTGAGAATTGTTTTACTTTTGCCGAACATTACATCTCCGGTATGTTTCTTCAATTCACTAAAATTGGCATGCTTCCGCGCAGTTTATTCATTGCCGTTGCATTTCTGCTCCTTTCCTGTGCACAGAACCAGGCTTCCCGGAACACCGGGAACAAAGCCTTAAATGATTCTTTGTCTGTAAAACCGAAAAGCGACGGACCTCTCATGGATACTCTGAACGACGAGATGGCATCGGTGATTTCCGGCATCAACCCTGTAAAAGTGTGCAAGGACCTTATTGCTGAAAAAAACTGGACAACCTACCAGCAACATATCAACAGTGACTGGAAGCTCGTTGAAAAGAACAAAACAGGTCCGATCGCACGCTGGAGAGAGAAAAATCCGGATAACTTTTCCTACGATACGTCAACGCTGTTTTACCCTTTTGCCGGTGCCGATTTCCTGTATGCAAATACTTTTTTTCCGGATGCCGTTAATTATGTGCTGATCGGGCTGGAGCCGATTGGCAAGCTGCACCGTTGTGATACCATGGCAAAGAAGGATTTCCTTATTTACCTGGAGAAGATCAGGTCAAGCCTCTATTATTCAAATCACCTTGGTTTTTTCAGGACCAAAAGCATGGAAAAGGACCTCACCCGGCAATCGGTTGACGGCACTTTGCCGCTGATCGTATTTTATATACGAAAAACAGGCCACCGGCTTACCGGGATCACATACTTCAACCTGGATTCCAAAGGAAGGATCGTCCCTTGCCGGCAGGACACATCCACCCTCGGAGTGAGAATTTCGTTTTTCGATTCAACAATGAAAAAACACCAGGTACTGTATTATCTTTCCTATGATCTTTCCGACCAGAACCTGAAAAAGCATCCTGAGTTACTTCAATTTGTAAAATCGTTCGGCAGCCAGGTTGGGTTCCTGAAAGCGGCATCATACCTCATGTTCACTTCCGGTTTCCAGGTGATGCGTAATTACCTCCTTGAACAGGAATCTTCCATTCTTCAGGATGATTCCGGGATTCCCTACCGCTTCTTCAAATCACCCGGATGGATGGTAAAACTGTTCGGGAACTATACCCAGACCATCGACCTGTTCAAATACAAATTCCAGCCCGACCTTCAGGCTGCTTATGAAAAACAGGAAACAAAGCATTCAGTTCCTTTCAGGATCGGCTATAATGTGAAGTTCAATGAAACGAACCTGCTGTTTGCCAAAAAGAAAAAGTGAGCGTGCCTTCGAAGAATAATTTCAGCCTGGTAACAGCCATTTCTGTTGTGATCGCAAATATGATCGGAACAGGTGTCTTCACCAGCCTTGGCTTCCAGGTGATGGGCATCACCTCCGGTTTCGCCTTGATGATGCTCTGTCTGCTGGGTGGGGTAGTGGCTTTGTGCGGGGCATTTGCCTATTCCGAACTCAGTGTCCTGTATCCGCGGTCCGGCGGCGAATATCATTTTATATCGAAGATCTATCATCCCGGACTTGGTTTCCTGGCTGGCTGGATCTCCATCACTGTTGGCTTTGCTGCACCGGTAGCTGCCGCGGCTATTGCATTTGGGAAATATTTCTCCAGCGCCATCGACCTGAAGCCATGGTTCCCCGATTTCATGGGCCAGATGAACCTTCCGGTATTGCTGTCGATCCTGCTGGTCCTCTTCCTGACGCTGCTTCACGGGACAAACAAGCACCTCGGAGCCATTTTTCAGAACGTGATGACCGTCGTCAAGATCTCTTTTATTATCCTCTTATTTATCCTTGGATTGACTTATGGGAAGAGTTCGCATATCGGATTCAACATCGACAAGAAAGCCTTGAAAGACATTATCAGCCCTGCCTTTGCCATTTCCATGTATTTTGTTTCGTATTCTTATTCAGGATGGAATGCCGCGGCTTATATCCTCAGCGAGATCAAAGATCCCCTGAAAAATACACCCAAAAGCCTGATCACCGGTACTTCGATCGTCGTCCTGCTTTACATGATGATCAATTTTATCTTTCTCTATGCTGTCCCTATTCCTGAACTGGCAGGCAAGATTGAGATCGGTTATGTGTTTACCCAGAAGATCCTAGGCCACCAGGCGGGAGCTGTTATCGGGCTGATCATCTCTTTCCTGCTGATCTCTTCGGTCAGTTCCATGATCATAGTTGGCCCGCGGGTATACCATGCAATAGGGGAGGACTACCGTTTGCTGCGATGGCTTTCGCGCAAACGGAATGATGTTCCCTATATTGCAATCATCTTTCAAAGCCTTATCTCCATCTTCTTCATACTGACCTCCACCTTTGAGCAGGTGATCATTTTCGTGGGATTTACCCTGAACCTGTTCACGTTCTTGTCTGTTCTCGGTGTCTTTGTAACACGGTTCAGGCAAAAGAAAGGCGAAACCTTTTTTCGGGCTTTTGGATATCCATACCTGCCCGGATTTTTTCTCCTGGTGAATACCTGGATCCTGGTTTATGGCTTCATTTACAAACCTCATGAATCCCTCGCCGGTCTTGTGATCACCGCCTCCGGATATGTCATCTATTTAATTTCGAAACCCCGTTCAAAAGCTGGCGAGCTGATGAACTGATGAGTTGGCGAAATTGCGAGATAGTGATATTATTTTTAATTTCGTAGGTTCCCATCCAGCATCCAGCATCCAGCATCCAGCATCCAGCATCCAGCATCCTTAGTTATCTACATATGTTAAACAATTAATCCGTTTTGGGTGCGTTGCTGCAATATCAATTCTAAACTTAAACATTATGAAACGTAAACTTTTCAAACTCTTTATATTGATTCCTGTGCTTTCATTATTCATATTCAATGCCCAGGGACAGGCTCCGGTATTTTTAATCCCACTTAGCGCCAATATTGCAGAAGGTGATGCATCTCCATATGATCAGGTTCAGCCTGGGGATACCGTTTACATCCAGTCGGGGACAAGGGGTTATCTTCGCATCCGTGATTTCTCAGGCAATCCTGACCACCCGGTCATCTTCATGAATTATGGAGGGGTCGTTACAGTAAATACAACTTATAATTATGGAATTGCGCTCTCAAATTGCAGATTTGTCCGGTTGACCGGCACCGGCGATCCGGCAAACTTTTATGGGATCGACATCCAGCATGTGGGCAATGGTGCAGGAGTAAGCTTTGGTGAACTGAGTACGGATTTTGAACTGGATCATGTCAGGATTACAGACGATCCCATTGCAGGGCTCTATGCGAAAACCGATCCTGATTGTTCATTTACTTCCACCCGCGAGAATTTCACCCAGTACAACACGCATATCCACGATAACTATGTTGAGAGTACCGGGAATGAAGGTCTTTACATCGGGAGTTCGTTTTATGACGGGGAAACTTTTAATTGCAATGGCAAGGACACTGTGTTATATCCAAGCATTTTATCAGGTGTCAGGGTCTACAACAACATCGTAAAATCATCAGGTTGGGACGGGATCCAGGTCAGTTCAGCTTCCGTTGACTGCGAGGTTTACGGGAATATTATCATGTATGACAGCCAGGCTGAGGTTTCCAGCCAGATGACCGGAATAATTCTTGGCGGAGGATCGAAATGCGATTGCTATAATAATAATATCAGTGAAGGGAAAGGGGATGGCATTGAGGATCATGGATTGGGAGGAAACCGCATATTTAATAACCTGATCATTGATGCCGGAAGGACGTATTTCCCGAATGACCTGTCGAGAAAGAAATTCGGGATGTATATATCAGATGGTTCATCCTTTCAGATCCTATTTAACGATATCATCAACCCGAAATGCGACGGTATCCGTTTTGCGAGTATTAACAGTACGAATAACCTGATTGTATCCAACGCGATTATTAACCCCGGTGATTACCCGGCCGAAGGAAATGAGTCCTATGTGGAGGTTACGGATCCTTCTTCCGAAGTCACAATCAGCAACAATTACTTCGCAGTTGATACACTTTATGCAGGATTCGTGAACGGCAGCTATGAATTGAAAGCAGGGTCACCGCTTATCGATGCCGGATATTATTCGAATGAGGGAGTTAACTTTGACTTCCTGAATGTTCCCCGACCACAGGGCCCGGGATTCGACATTGGCGCCTATGAATATGTGACAGGTACAACGGGAATCCGAAATAATGAATCCATAACAGATGTCTCTCATCCTTATCCTGATCCTGCGCGCGTTCAGTTGACAATTGCCTATGAATTTTCCGGAAATTCGGATGTGCAGCTGGAAATCTATAACCTGCAGGGAGCAAGGATCTATTCTGCTCTTCAACCGGCTGTTCCCTCGGGCAGGCATACCATCGCTGTGAATGTATGGGCGCTTCCCTCAGGGGTTTACATGTATACATTACGGGCAGGAAACGAGGTCGTGACCGGGAAATTTATTAAGACGGAATAACCTCAATGTTATTTTTCATTCTTTAGATATTTTCAATGTTAACTTATTCTTGCCCTCAGACCGGGCAGTCCTCGTCGCCGTCCCGAGTACTCGGGACAGCTGCGCCCAGCGCTGATTCTTCAACCTATTTAAGAACATCAACCTTTGGACCTGCGCTGGTCAAGGCTGCTTACCTGCCTACCTTCAGGCAGGTTTCTTTTGTTTTCTTTTTGTGGTAGCAAAAGAAGAAGCAAAGGACGCAGAGAAAAAAATCATCATCAATTATCAATTGTCAATTGTCAATTAATTCTAAATTTGTAGATGATCTTGATGATCAGATAACAATTTCTTATTTTTCAGGAATTAAAACAGGGCAGGCGTGGTTACAAACTTTTCTCTTGACTGGATCGATTACCTGGTGATGGTGATCTACTTTGTATTTGTTCTTGGCATCGGATGGGCGTTAAAACGTTTCATGAAAGATGCCCGGTCATTTCTTGAAGCAGGTCGTTCGATGCCAGCCTGGGTGGCCGGTCTGGCTTTCATTTCCACCAACCTCGGGGCGCTCGAGGTGATGGGTATGACAGGATGCGGAGCCAAATATGGTATGTTAACTACTCATTTTTACTGGGTGGGCGCCATCCCGGCCATGGTATTTCTCGCCATGTTTATGATGCCGTTCTATTATGGTTCAAAAGCCAGATCCGTACCTGAGTACCTGAAACTGAGGTATGACGAGAAAACCCGGGGATTAAATGCCATATTATTTGCAGTAATGACCATCCTGGCTTCAGGAATCTCCATGTACGCCCTTGCGATCCTCATGGAAAAGGTACTGGGCTGGAACTTCCACCTCAGCCTTATTTTATCCGCAGCAATCGTTCTTGCCTACACCTATTTGGGAGGCTTATCATCGGCAATTTATAATGAGGTCCTTCAATTTTTTATCATTGTCATCGGGTTGCTGCCCCTGGTGATCCTTAGTCTTAAGGATCTTGGAGGCTGGTCGGGTCTGCAGCATCAACTTGCCCCGATCGTCAGCAAAATGCCTGAGCATTTTGCCCCTGATACCTGGACGACTACCTGGAAATATACGGGAACGGCGAAGGCGAACCCGATGGGGGTGGAATGGTACGGGATCTTTGCCGGCCTGGGTTTTGTACTTTCCTTTGGTTACTGGTGTACCAACTTCCTTATCGTACAACGTGCAATGTCGGCTAAATCATCTACGGCAGCCCGGAATACGCCACTTATCGGTGCGCTGCCTAAAATGTTCATCCCATTTCTTATTATCGTCCCGGGAATAGCAGCTCTGGTCCTGCTGAATAAACCAGGATCTGGATTTTCATTACCTGAGATTTCACCGGGTCATTACAATTATGATTATACGATCATCGCCCTTTTAAAACAATACCTTCCGGCCGGCGCACTGGGGTTGGGAATTACCGCCCTGCTGGCGTCCTTTATGTCGGGAATGGCTGGAAATGTTTCAGCCTTCAACACGGTTTGGACCTACGATATTTACCAGAGTTATATTCGCCCGGTTACAGGTGATAAGGATTCCGATGAAAAACATTATCTGTTTGTCGGACGTATGGCCACGATCTTTGGTGTTATCGTTAGCATCGCAGCGGCATACCTGGCAAGTCTCTTCGGGAATATCATGGACTTTCTGCAAACGATCTTTTCCATGATCAATGCACCTTTGTTTGCGGTTATTTTCCTGGGCATGTTCTGGAAACGCACAACAGGACATGCTGCATTCACGGGTTTGCTTGGAGGTTTTTTTATCGCATTACTACATCATGGGTTAACGTTCCCTGAAGGTGCAAATACATTGGTCAAAGGTGGCTGGATCTATCACCTGCATTCATATCCTGTGGAAATGGCCCAGAATTTCTGGACCGCGATCTTTGCATTTTCAACCAGCGCCCTGGTAACAGTTGGATTGTCGCTTGTTACCCGGCAAAAAAAGAGCGATGGAGATCTTAAAGGCCTGGTGTATTCTCTTACTCCGAAAATCAAGGATACGGAAGTGGCCTGGTACCAAAGATCGTCAACGCTGGCAATCGTGGTATTGACAATTGCTGGTATATTAACGGTATTATTCTGGTAAAAAATTAACCTCATGGGTATAGATATAAAATTTCCGATTGGCTTGATGTTTTCCCTCCTGGGACTGATCCTGACATTTTATGGCTTGTTTACGAACGCCGATGCAGGTCTCTACCAGCGTTCACTGGGGATCAACATCAACCTCTGGTCGGGAGCAGGAATGCTGGTATTTGGTATATTGATGCTTGGGTTGGCTTGGAAGAGCAGGAAAACAAAATCCAAATGATATGAATCCCATTCAAAGAACCTTCCTCGAAACACCGATCGGTTTCGTGGAGATCAACTGCACCGCAAAAGGAATCCGGAGCATTGAATTTATTGATTTCAGGGTCAGGGTCAATCGCACGCCTGCCTGCCTCAAGGATTGCAAGGATCAGCTCCGCGAATATTTTGAAGGGAAACGAAAACAATTCACCGTCCCTGTCGACCTTGAAGGCTCGCCTTTCCAGTTAAAAGTATGGAATGAACTTCTGAAGATTCCTTATGGTACAACGATCACTTACCATGAACTGGCAGAAAGGATCGGGGATATAAAGGCCCTGCGTGCAGTAGGAGGGGCCAATTCAACAAACCCCATATCCATCCTCGTTCCCTGTCATCGCGTTATCGGGATGGATGGAAAACTCGTTGGGTATGAAGGAGGTCTCTGGCGCAAGAAATGGCTGCTTGAACATGAATATGCATTTGCGCAACGTGACCTGTTTTATGAGTGATTGCAGTATTCTATGACAACCTACGTCTCAATCCTGAGAGGGATCAATGTTAGCGGACAGAAGATGATCCGGATGGAGGACCTGAAAGCGCTGTTCGAAAGACTTGATTTCAGCAGGGTTTCAACCTACATTCAAAGCGGGAATGTAATCTTTAAAACCAGCCGGAAAATTTCAATATCCGTATTGTCTGAAGAAATTGAAAAGGCCATCGAAGAAAAGTATCATTTTCATGTTCCTGTAATAATAAGAACAGCTGATGAAATGCTTAAAATTTTGTCCTTGAATCCATTTATAAATGAAGAAGGGGTTGACCGGGAAAAATTGCATGTCACATTCCTTGATCAGTACCCGCAACACAAGGTGGTCAGCACTGTCCAAACGCAGGACCTTTCACCCGACCGGTTCCGGATCATCGGCAGTGAAGTTTACCTTTACTGCCCGGGCGGCTATGGAAATACGAAGTTGTCGAATACTTTCTTTGAAAAGAAACTGAATGTAAGAGCCACAACAAGAAACTGGAAAACTGTTGGAAAACTGGCAGAGTTAGCCGGAATATGACCTGTAGGGTTTCAGTACCCGTTCTATTCAGGAATGATCAACTAACACACATATGAACAATTTCGCTTGTTAATCATGAGTCCCATGAAAATTAAAGTCGACTTCTATTACATCCTCGGCATTCTTCAAATCCTCATCGCCGTTGGAGCAATTCTGTCAGGAATTGCCTTTGTCATTGATCCAAGCGGTCATAAGAATGGAATATCCACAGCCACGCTGGTGAATTCACCTTTTACAGATTTCTTCTTTCCCGGTCTTTTTCTTCTCACTTTTAACGGGATGGGAAACCTTGTTAGCGCTTTCATGTCCTTCATTAAAATTGAAGTTTCAGGATTCCTGGGCTTGGCTTTTGGAATTATTCTGATGGTTTGGATTGTTTTGCAGGTTTACTGGATGGGCTATGGAAGTATCTTACAGCCTGTTTACTTCATCCTCGGCGGGGTTGAAGCAATTATCGGGGTTAAGTTATTAAGAAGTGTGATCAAAGCTGAGTAATTTTGCAGTCAGATCCACTAAGAAATAACCTGCTAAATCTTCCCGGCAAATGAAAAATATTCTTTCATTCCTTTCTTTGTTTTTCTTTCTTACAAATCCATTTCTGTCACAATCGCAGATTCAGTCGTTACGGTTCGACGAACCCGGTTCCTTGACCGTAAACGGGATAGAAATCCAGAAGAAACAGGCTGTTCCTTTCCCGTCTGGCGTTCCGTTGTTTTCACTTCTGATCGATAGTAATTTTTATAATTCCTATTCCGGAAAGACCATCCTTGGGAAAAACGAGATCACTTTTATGCTGGCCGACAGTATCAGGGGGTCTTTGAAAGCAGATAAGAAATTTCAGCCCGGGCTAAGGTATGTTCTGCGGTTCACCAATACGGGAAAAGGAAATCACCGGATCGAAAACCTGGTTCCTCTCGGTGCAGGAAGTGATAAAGTTTACATCACTGCCGGCGGTACAAAAGAATGGCCTCATTACCTCTGCCGTTCCTTGTTGTTCCGGCCGGGTTATGGTCCGGTAGGAGTGATCCTCCCGGATAATGCCTGGCACCTGGGTTTTTCCGACTTTAAGGTCAATGAGGAATATTCACTTTCAGGCCTTGCGCGCCGCGATCAGAGAGATAAGGATAAAACCACCATCGACCGTTGGGCAGTGACGCTCAAGCCAGGAGGCTGGGTGGAATACAATCTTTATTTCGACATCCATTCCGGCGACTGGCACGATGGGTTAAAAATGATGTTCGGCGAACGCTATCTTTATGACCTTCCTTCCTTCGACAATGCTTATTTTGAGCGGCAGGATCTGAAATGGATGAAGAGCACCTATCTCATGTTATTGCAGTTTGCCTGGGATAAGAAATATTATGATGCAAAAGAAAAGAAATACACTTTTTATCATTCCCTGTCTGAATATGATTCACTGACCGGCGGCTATGATATCTATACCTTGTGGCCTACATGGCCCCGCCTTGGCCTTGATCAGCGGAACCAATGGGACATGTACCGGGATCTTCCGGGAGGACTTCCGGAACTTCGGAACCAGGTTGAGTTTCTTCATAAGAAAGGGAAAAAATATTTCATCTCTTACAATCCATGGGATGAAAGCACCCGAAAGGAAGACCAGTTGAAAGGAATGGAGGACCTGCTCAGGGCTACCGGTGCAGATGGTGTTGTACTTGATACGAAAGGGGCCTCCAGCAAAGAATTGCAGGAAACTGCTGACAAGGTGAAGCCCGGCATCATCATGTACAGCGAAGGAATGGCCATCCCGAAAGATATGCCGGGAATTGTCGCCGGAAGGGTACACGATGCCCTGGTGCTTCCTCCGCCTTTGAACCTGAACAAGCTGATAAAACCTGATTTCGCTATCTTCCGGGTGCTCCAGCTGGCTGATGACAGGTTGCACCGTGAACTGGCCATCTCCTTCTTCAACGGTTACGGTGTAGAAATAAACACCATGCGGGCCGGCCGCCCATCCTGGATAAAAGAGGAATTTGAATACCTCGGGCGAACCACCAGGATCCTGCGGGAGAATGATGCAGTATTCCACAATTCAAACTGGATGCCTTTGGTGGAGACAATGGCCGACAGCATTTATGTCAACAGATGGACCTCCGGCCGGAAAGTGCTTTTTACGCTATACAGTATGCGGCCGGAAGGATACAAAGGTTTATTGTTTGACCTCCGTTCAAGCAGTGAAAATATTAGCAGGATCTTTGATAACAAGGATTATCATGTGATTGATCTCTGGAACCATGCAGAAATTGATACCGTTAACCGGAAGGGGAAGACCCTGATCCCGGTAATCGTTGATCCCTTCAATCGTTCATACATGGATACCCGAAGAGAAGGAAATGCGGGCTGTGTGGTTTTGTTTCCGGTACTCCTCAATGCCGCATTTAAAGGCGACTCCATTGTTTTCCATGCTTCAGACGGCGACAGCATCCGGCTTACAGGCGGTAATCCTTCCTACAGTTCGAGAACCTATGTTTTTTCAGCCCGTGGCAATACGATTCCCATTCATCCCTGTTTTGATATTACAACGGAGAAGATTGTTGTGCAACTTTTCACAGGCAAAGAACTCCTGGATGAAAGGGTTCTGCAGCGCAGGAATGACATTCCCGTTCTCATCTCGTCTGAAATAAGAACACGGCTCAGGGATCATGGTTTCGAACAGGTGAAGGATATCCCTGAAGGCGCTTTCCGCTTCTATACAAAAAGGGATGCGGGCGCTGCAGATCCGTTTATTCCGCTGCCTGATCATCACGATACCGTTGTGGTGCAGATGAAGAAATTCTATATGGACAAGTACCCGGTGACCAACCGGGAGTGGCTGATCTTCATGAAACGTACCCATTATGTCCCTGTGGATACAACCAATTTCCTGAAGCATTGGATCGGTGGGTCTATCCCTCCCGGGGAGGAATATTGCCCGGTAGTATACATCAACATGGATGATGCAAAGGCCTATGCCCGTTGGGCGGGGAAAAGGCTGCCGACAGAAATGGAATGGCAGTATGCTGCCCAGGGAACAGACATGAGGAAGTACCCCTGGGGAAATACGATGGATTCCTCAAAATGCAATTATAATCTTAATCATCCGACGCCGGTCGAAGCACATCCGATGGGGGCAAGTCCGTTTGGAGTGGAAGATATGACGGGAAATGTCTGGCAAATGACCAGCGATATCTATGATGTCGGTAGTTATTATTATGTCATCATCCGCGGGGGGAGTTATTATCACCCTCTTTCCAGTCCATGGTATGTGACCGGTGGACCGCTGCCGGTTGATCATCCTGAAATGCTGTTGCTGATGGCGCCAGGCCTTGACAGGAATGGAACGGTAGGATTCAGGTGTGTGCTGGATGCAAAATAACAATCTATTGTTTCAGTATCCATGCATCCGGCCAGGTCTTCTTTATTTGTCTCAGCGCGCTGTCGGCTTGTGATTTATCAGGGAATTCCATAATAGAAACCCTTAGCTTGCCATTTCTTTCAAGCAAACGTGAAGAGGAATAGCCTTTTGCCTGGAGATCCTTTAAAAACCGCTGCAATTCCTTTTCAGGGGCAATACCTTTAACGATAATGTAGTAGTATTCCTTTCCCGGAAGCGGGTTTTCCTTGCTGACGTTAGTTGCGTCGGTTTTTTCTTTCTTTTTTAATTCAGAAGGAACCTTTTTCCCGGGTTCTTTTTTTTCAATGGATTTTTTTTCGGCTTCTTTTTCCTCTGTTACCGGTTTTTCTTTGGCTTGCGTATTGGTCTTTTGAAGTTCCTGTCCGCAGATAAAAGGCTCTCCTTCAGGATCCGGCAGCTCGCCAAACCATGCACAGGCATAATTCTCATGAATGCCGATCCCGATTGCATTCCATTTCTTTCCCTGCCATTTCCCCGTATTCATCAGGAAACTGTTGAAATAATCCATCGATTTCCATAAGGCTATGACGCTGTCGATGACAACAGTGCTGTTCTCCCAATAAATGATCTCAAAGCCTTTACTATTGTATGATGTCAGCTCCCTGGGCTTGTCCCAGGCACTGTTCTTTTTGTTCTCATCACGGGGATAGCAAAATGGCTTCCAGCTGCCCTGGTCCGACCATGAATGTGCATTGCAAGATCCCTGGTCAGGATGGTGGAAGAAGAGATCTTTGACATGGGTCGAAGCCACAAAACACAGGGATTTTGATAATGGGATAGGGGGGAGGTCGTATCGTTGCCGGTATGCATTGATCATAGTAAAGAGTTTGTATTCCATGGATGATATGCAGAATGAATCCGGAACCGGCTTTGCAGTCTTCTCAGCCGTCTGGGCATCAGATGACATCCAGGAAACAAAAAAAACAAGAACAATTAAATACTTTGTCACCTTCATTTTCTTTTAACTTGTTTTGCCGGTTCATGAGTATTTGACGGAAGCTCCTGATGGATATCGTACCTGAACATGTTTTCACGGTCAAGGATACGGGCATAAAACCCAAACCGGCCCATCCTGTTTTCGATCTTCAATAAAAGTTTGTTCCAGCCTTTGTTGATCTTGATGAACGACCTTCCCTGGTCGGGCTCAATGATTCGCCCGCCCCGTTGGGTATATACCTTATTATAATTGTAAAAGACCTTCATTTCATCATCAGAACCGATTAGCAAAGTAGCAGTTCGTGATTGCGGTGAATAGATATATGTCAGGGCATAATAGACAGCCGGCTGGTCGGGCCTTATCTTGTTGTCGAATGACACAAATCCGTCGGCGGGTGTTCGAAGAGGTTGCCACCGCAAAGGTTTGCCATACAATCCCGGGTAAACCTGGTTTTTGTCGATCGTGATTTCCGGAGGATAAATTGAATCCATTCCGGCCCTCGAATCATCTTCCCTTTTCTTATTCGGAAATGGCCCGATCACAAGCCATTCGGGGATAAACGTGCGTTTCGGTTCCAGTTTGATCCCGTCCAACCCGACAAAATATCCGTTAGCCAGCGTGTCTTTCCCTGCAACAGCGAATTGCAGACTAAGACCATTGTATAGGTTTTTGAAATTCGGGATGGACAAATACCCCCCTGGCTGAATGTAGGGAGCATAACCTTTGATCTGTCCGACTTTTTCCCCGGAAAGAAAAACATCGGCGTTCCCATATTCCGGTCCGCGGGTATAATAAATCAAGACGTCATAACCTGTTTCTTCAAGCCGGTTCAGGTTCAACGAAAACTCATCTTTGGGCCCGGATTCAATGAGAAGTTGTTGCGATCCGCCCCATTCTGCACCATAATCACCCATGTCCATGACTTTCGACCGGACGTTTCCCAGGTTGAATGTCAGTTTCTCCGCTTCAAGCATATCAGTGGGAGGAATGAGCCGCAGCGGAATTCTCAATCCTGATCGGATCATGGGTGGAAACTTGATATGCGGTTCTATCTGGTACCAGTAAACTGTGCTGCTGTAATCGGCGACCTCGGTGTTATTGAAACCATGCTCGATCGTGAAGTTGATGGATTTCTTGAAAGGAATCGGATCCAGAATATGAAAACGGTATGCTGAAATCCTCCCCAGCGAGTCATCCTTCAGAACCAGCCCATTATATGGGCCTGCATATTCCCCCTTGTTGAAATACCACCCGCTCGAGAAATAATCTTCGGTTCCGGTACCAAAAATCGAAGGCTTCTTCTCTCCGTCAACGAATATTTTTTCGTCACCATCCAGAAAACTGAATTTTCCGTTATAAGACTGTATGCTCATGTTCACACCCACTATATGACCACGGCCTGTGGTTTTCAGGATGGTGAAATTGGAATCATAATCTGTATCGGGATCCCGGTGCCAGGAAGCATGAAAGTAGGCTACATCAGTACTGATCGGGCTTTCAAGTTTCTGGTAATCGATCTGGTAATAAAAGCCTTTCAGATCCTGTCCGGTTTCATTTACGATAACGATCCTGGCCATTTCTTCAAAAGGCATTGGAAAGAAACAGGTATATCCGCCGGAAGACATCCCAAGATAAGGGGTAACATATTGCCGGTAAGCAAATCCGCTACCGAAGAAATCGCCTATCGGAACTTCGACAGAAGGGTTCTCCTCATTGTCCCAAAATATCTTTAGTAAGATCCTTCGTAAAAAATATGGATCACTCGAATCGATCCGGAACCAGATGCGGGTAATGATACCTGGTCCTGAAACCCGTAATATCCTGGCTTCTTTTCCTGCGGCAATGGTGATCATGTCATTATTTCCACCGGTAGTGTCATGGCTGGATACCTGGATCAGCTTACTATCTTTAAGGTATGGCAATGCGCCAGGGTTCAGGATCTTTTCAATGTCAGCCTTATAGGAATTTATGCAGGAAGACAGCATTGTTGCAATGAACGTTAAACATCCTATTAAAATCCATGAACGGTATTTCATTTCCTTCAGGTTAAAAGAGAATTCAGCATTTTAAAAAATCAGGGTGCAAAATTATATCATTTCAACGGTTTTCCGTTATTTTCTTCAATCATCAGTTTAGCCATGATTGAATCCCAGATATAATTGGAAGGACAATTCAACACTTCATTGTCGGGACTGAATGATTCCCAGAAGTTATGGTTCTTCGACAATTGCGTGGTAACACACAGCATCATCTTCTCAGCAAGTTGTTTTGCAACCTCGTTGTACCCGTAATTCTTTAATCCGTCATAAACAATGTAATCCCAGAGTAACCATACCGGTCCGTTCCATTTGCAGCAATAATCCACATAGGGACTGTACCAGGGATCCTGTGCGGAGAGGGTAGGGACCCCGTATTTTCTCCAGAACCGGGTGCTATCGGTTAAAATCTTCACCAGCTTTTCTGCCCGGTCTTTTGGTGCTGCCTCTGCCCATAAGGCCAGGAATCCGATGATCTCCTGCCGCTTCAGATCCCGGGTCATGAATTTAAAGGAATAATCTTTCTTGTTGACCGAATAGTAAAATCCTGTTGAATCATCCCACATTCTTTCATTGACCAGTTTTACCGTCTTTTCGGCTTTTTTTTGCCATTCCCCGGCTTCTTCTGCTTTCCCCAGCGCGGAAGCCATTTTTGCAAGGCATCTTTCTTCCTTGATGACCATCAGGGTAAGATCGAGACATTCCAGTTCATCCGAAATATCCTCTTTGTCTACATCCAGGTAACGATCGGCCGAAACCTGGAAAACTGCATTGTACCAATCACGCACGTTTTCGATGATGCCGTAAGGTCCCCACTCAAAAGTTCCGTCATGGTTGGTGTCCCTGTTCCGGATGAGCCATTGCACATATTTTGAACCCGAAGCATACGATTCCTGAAGGAACTGCTTGTCTTTTGATACCTTGTAGACCTCCCAGTTGATCCAGCTGAAAAACGGTGCCGAGGTAGTCGGCATATTTTTGTGGGGGTAATCCTGTTTCCCCCGCGGCCCATGCCGGTATGCAATCAGACCGCTGCTGTCCTGCTGTTCGATGTAAACCCGCTGTGATCCCTCGGCAGATAATGGATCGAGATAAACATAGGAAAGCATGCTCAGGGATTCATGCAGCACCTGGTGCC
>Ga0182021_10002748_pt1 | contig 20593 bp, 24 predicted proteins | sample 612E3MmetaG_FD_120493 | JGI IMG/M metagenome (GOLD analysis project Ga0182021, IMG submission 120493) | Permafrost microbial communities from Stordalen Mire, Sweden - 612E3M metaG (Illumina Assembly) | ecosystem: Environmental > Terrestrial > Soil > Wetlands > Permafrost | place: Sweden... | reverse complement strand
AGCTTATTTTTCAGCAGAAAAATGAGCGCGCTCCGCGAAAACGTTTGCTCAAAAAATCACCCCATGACTCTACTGGTTTTTGATCAAAATTGATTCAAACATATTACCAACATCTTCGCAGCAATCAATGGCGTCTTCCAGGGTTTCGAATATTTCCTTGAACTTTATTATGTCGATCAGGTTGTTGCAATCGGCATTCGGCATGCCCATCAAATCCTTGAGCGCCCGCCGGTTGATCTCATCGCCCGTGTTTTCCAGGTCGTTAAGCTTCTTGCAGCGCTCGTGCAAGCTGTCGCGGAATTTGCTGACGTGTTTTATTTCCTCGATACCGCCGCTTATTTCTTGGATCGCGGCGGTAATAACGTCGGCATAATCCTTGATCTCGGTCGGAAACGGCGCCCTGATGTGATAGATAACCATGCGGTTTGCCACCCGTTCGATCTTATCCATGATATTGTCAAGATTCTGCCTCAACAGGTCGATATCCTCCCCTTCCATAGGCGTAATAAAATTCCTTCTTAGCGTGTCCATCACTTCGTGGCCAAGGTTGTCGGCATCTTTTTCCAATTCTTTTAATTTTATCGACAAAGGCTCCAGCTTTTGCGGATCGGCCAATATCTGGTTGAAAAGATCCGAAGCCTGGGTAAGGCCTTGGGCCTGCTTTTCAAAAAGGTCATAGAACCGGCCGTCCCTGGGAAACAAGTTTATCATATTTATAACTTCCGCTTTTACCCTATCTCCGTCGTTGGAGCGGTCGGGGGCTTGTCGTCCCACTTAGCGGGACTCATACACCCCCCAGTCGCCGAAGCGACTGACGACTGCCCGCGCTTTGCCTAGGATCTAGGACAAAATCGAAAGTTTTATCATTTAAACGCGTACAAAAAAATTGGCATTTCAACGCCAATTTTTTCTGGTCTTAGGAGAATGTTAAAAAAATCTGTTTGCTGCTTTTGGTTATAAACACAAGCATAAATACTTTTATTTTTTAAATGTATTTCGATACCGCATGGCTTTCGCCCTGCGGATCGACCAAAGGAGTAACCTCCTTTGGAATCCTCGTAATTTGTTACACCCTGCGGTTTTACCGCAGGGTGTAACAAATTAAACGTTTCAAAATTTCTTTAACAGGATTTCGGCCTTGTTATCGGTGACTTCCATGATACCGCCTTCAATCTCTCTGGAAACCGACTCGCCCGCGGCGGTGATGATCGTCAAAATTCCCGCTTCAAGGACCGAGATCAGCGGCTCGTGGTGCGACAAAACCGTTATCTGCCCCTTTTTGGTGGGCAAGGTAATGCGGCTGACATCATCTCTGAATTCCAATCCCTTTGGAGTTAAAATTTCCAGTTCCATCTTTGTAAATGTAAAATTGAAAAATCAAACTGGAAAATGACAAGGTAAAATTTAAAAAATTTTATCATTTTCCCGCCTGAGGCGGGTACGCCTTTGGCGCTAAATTGTCATTTTGATTTTTGATATTTACATTTTTAATTTAGCTGTTGGTTACTTCGCCAATCGCCCCCTTCATGTAGAAATCTTCTTCGCGCACCGAATCCAGTTCGCCGGCGATTATCTTTTCAAATCCCTCGATGGTCTCGGAAAGTTTCACGTATTTGCCCGCTTTGCCGGTGTAGGGTTCGGCCACAAAGAACGGTTGCGACAGGAATTTCTGGATCTTGCGCGCCCGCGCCACCACCAGCTTGTCTTCGTCGGCCAGCTCTTCAATGCCAAGGATAGCAATGATGTCCTGCAATTCCTGGTAGCGCTGCAAAATCCTGACAACGCTGGAAGCCACTTTGTAATGGCGCTCACCGACAATGTTGGGATTCAAGATCGAGGAAGTGGTTGCCAGAGGATCGACCGCGGGAAATATCCCCAACGACGCGATCTGGCGCGACAGGGCCAGCGACGAATCCAGATGCGAGAAAATCGCCACGATGGCCGGATCGGTGTAATCGTCGGCCGGCACATAGACCGCCTGCAAGGAAGTGATGGAACCATTCTGGTTTGAAGTAATACGCTCCTCCAAGGCCCCAACCTCGGTAAAAAGTGTGGGCTGATAACCCGTCTGCGACGGGATCCGGCCCAGAAGGGCCGATACCTCGCAACCCGCCAGCACAAAACGGAACACATTATCGACAAACAGCAATACGTCCTTTTTTTCCTCGTCGCGGAAATATTCGCTGGTCGCCAGGGCCGAAAACGGCACCCTAAACCTTACTCCGGGCGAGGCATCCATCTGGCCAAAATACAATACGGTATTGTCCAGGGTCTTTGAATCCTTCATGTCAAGGTAAATATCGTTGCCTTCGCGCGTGCGCTCGCCCACCCCGGCAAAAACCGACACGCCTTTGTGGACCTTGGCAATGTTGCGGATCAGCTCCTGGATCAGCACCGTTTTGCCCACGCCCGCGCCGCCAAACAGTCCGATCTTGCCGCCCTTGGGAAGCGGACACAGCAAATCGACCGCCTTAAGCCCGGTTTCCAGGATTTCCACTTCGCCTCTCTGCTGGGCAAACGTCGGCGCGGAATTAAACACGGAATACCTTTTGGGACTGTCCACCGGGCCGGCGTTATCGATCGCCTGCCCCAATACGTTCAGCAATCTGCCGGTAGCCGCCTTGCCCGTGGGCACGGTGATCGGCCCGCCGGAATCCTTAACCGATAATCCGCGCGACAAGCCCTCGGTGGCACCCATGGCCAGACACCTGACGACGCCCGCGCCCAGATATTGCTGGACCTCCAAGATCAGGTTTTTTTCTTCGACATTCAGCGCGCTGCCAAGCGACGGCATTTGCGAATCTTTGAATTCCACATCCACTACCGGTCCGATTATTTGTATTATGTTTGCCATAAATTTAGCGTAAAGTGTAAAGCGAAAAACGTAAAATAAGTAATGAAAATTTTAAAATGATTTATTTTTGTTTTTAATTTTTGTTTTGCGCTTTGCGCTTTAAGTTTTACGTTATTCCAGGACTTCTTTGGCCGAAGAGATCTCGGTCACTTCGCGCGTGATCTGTTCCTGGCGGGCCTTATTGTAATCAAGCGTCAGCCCGTTGACGCGCTCACGGGCGTTGTCGGAAGCGTTGCGCATCGCCGTCATCCGCGCCGAATGCTCGGAAGCGTTGCTTTCCAAAACACACTGGTAGATCAAATATTCGACCAGCTGGGGGATAATTTCTTGCACCACGATCTGGGGCGACGGCTCGATCAATACCTCGCATTCCTGCGGCGTGCAATCCGCTTCCTTTGCGAACTCCTTTAACTGGTCCCATTCCAGGGGCAATAGCTGCATCATCCGCGGCTTTTGGCGAAAAGTGGAAATAAAATCCGTCCACACCAGGTAAACCCGCTGGTATTGGTTTTCGACATACGCCTTGATAATGTAGTCCGAAATCGGCTTGATCTCTTCTAGTGTTCCGTAGTCGCCGATCCCCGAAATTGTTCGCTCCGAAGATACGCCGATTTTTTTAAAGAAAGAAATTGTCTTTTTGCCAACCGGCATCACAACCACCTTGGAATGAGATTCCAATTCTTTGATATTCTTTTGGGCTTCTTTCAAAACGTTTTGGTTAAACGGCCCGCAAAATCCCCGGTCGGAAGCCACCACCACCACCAAAGCGTTTTTAACCCGCCTTTTCCGCAAAGATACCCGGTCTTTTAGGGTCGGCTCCAGATGCCAGATAAGATGGCCGATCTTTTGCGCGAAAGGCCGCGACTCAAGCGCGATCTTCTGGGATTTTTTCATTTTCAGCGCCGACAAAGTCTCCAGGGCGCTGGTCAGCTTCCTGATATTTGAAACCGATTGGATTTTGCGGCGTATCTCTTTTAACTCCATAACGATGATTAGCTAGCTTTCTTAACTTTGGCGATTATCGAATCCAAGGCGCTTTCGGTCTCCACATCAATTTTCTCGCTGGTACGTATTTTTTCAAAAATCTTGGGCGCATCGCTGGCAATGGTTTCTAGAAGCAAGATTTTAAAATCCGCGATGCGGTCAAGCGGCATATCGTCAAGATAGCCCTTCACCCCGGCAAAGATGACCGCCACTTCCTTCTCGAAAGGCAGGGGCATTAAGTCGGCCTGTTTTAGAAGCTCCCTCATACGCTTGCCGCGCTCCAGGGTCTGGCGCGTCTGCGGATCAAGCTCTTCGGTAAATTCGGAGAACCGTTCCAAGTCCTGGAATTGCGCCAGGTCAAGCTTCAACGTCCCGGCGATCTTTTTGGTTGCCGGCAACTGGGCCTTGGAACCAACGCGCGACACCGAACGGCCGATATCCAGAGCCGGACGCTGGCCCTTGTAGAACAGCGGCGAATCCAAAAATATCTGCCCATCGGTGATCGAAATGACGTTGGTCGGAATGTAGCCGGAAATATCGCCCGCCTGGGTTTCGACAATCGGCAGGGCGGTCAACGAACCGCCGCCTTTTTCCTTGGAAAGCCGGGCGGCGCGCTCCAACAACCTCGAATGCAAATAGAAAATGTCGCCCGGGTAGGCTTCCCTTCCCGGCGGCCGGCGCAAAACCAGCGACACTTCGCGCCACGCCCACGACTGCTTGGTCAAATCGTCATAGACAACCACCGCATCCTTGCCCTTGTCGCAGAAATATTCCCCCACGGTGCAACCGGCGTAAGGCGCCAGATACATCAAGCTGGCCGGGTCGTCGGCAAACGACGCCACAATAATCGTGTATTCCATGGCGCCGCGATCTTCCAGGGTTTTTAACAAGCGCTTGATCTTGGATTTTTTCTGTCCGCAAGCGACGTAAATGCAATAAGGCCGGTTCTTCTCCGTTTTCTGGTTGATGATCATATCAACGCCGATGGCGGTTTTGCCGATGCCGCGGTCACCCAGTATCAATTCGCGCTGGCCGCGTCCGATCGGGATCAAAGCGTCGATGGCCAGAATACCGGTATGCAACGGCTGGTCCACCGGTTGGCGGTCGATAACACCCGGAGCAGGACGTTCGATCGGATAGGTCATCTTGGTCTTGATCGGCCCCTTGTCATCCAAAGGCCTTCCCAGCGGGTCGATCACGCGGCCGATGAGCTCTTCGCCGACCGGAATCGAAAGCATCCTCTTTGTCCTTTTGACGACATCGCCTTCCTTGATGTTGGCGCTAGAACCCAGCACAATGATGCCGGTATCATACTCTTCCAGGTTTAACGCCAGTCCCATCACCTGGGCGCGTTCGAATTCCACGACCTCGAAGTTTTCCACCTTGCGCAAACCCGATGCCTTGACCACATTGTCCCCCACCTCAACCACCTCGCCGATCTCGTCGACGCGGGGGGAAAATGATTGTTCTTCAAGTTGTTTTTTGAATTGTTCGATATTGTCCATAAATGTTTTAAATTCCAATTTCCAATTTCCAAATTCCAATTTCCAAACAAATTCCAATAACCAAAATCCCAATATTCAAAACGACTTTGTTCTAACTATTGGATATTGGAATTTAAAATTTGTTTGGAATTTGGTGCTTGGAACTTGTTTATTTTCAGGCTGCGTATTGGCGCTTCAACTGGTCAAGGTAATCCTTGATCGAAGCATTGACGACATAATCGTCGTTTTTGGCGATGAATCCTCCGATGATCTCCGGATCGATTATGACAGAAGCTTCCTTGTCCTTGCCAAAATTCGAAACCAGGCGGTTTTTTATTTTCTCCACCGTCTGGGCATCCTGGTTCCGCGCCAGTGTCAGCGTAAACTGCCGGCGTTTTGCAATTTCGGCAATCACCAGATCCAGGATCTTTGGCAGGAGATATTCTTTTTTCTTTTGCCCTAAAACCTCTTTAGCCCGCTCCAAGATGATTTTGCGCTGCGCCTCGCTTTTTGATTCAAGCTCCTGCAGCAGCACCCTGGCCCAAATGGCAATGATTTTTTTGTTTTTCATCGCGTTTCCCGTTATTTGGCAACGTCGGCCGCCAGTCTCTCAATGATTTTTTTATCCTGGTCCTTGGTCATGGTTTCCTTCAAAACTTTTTGAGCCAAGCCAAACGCCAGATCAACCGATTCACGCTGGTGAAGGTCGTGCATCCGCTCATGCTCTTTGGCCATGGCAACCTTGGCATTGGCGATTATCTTGGCCTTTTCCTTTTCGGCGAGGTCCAAAACCAGCTTACTCCGCTCACTGGCCTGGACCAGCGCCGCTGCAATGGTTTCCTTGGACTTTTTTTCCTGTGACAGGCGGAATTCCTCGGCCAGGCTGCGGATATTTTTTAGCGACACCTCGGCTTCTTCGGTCTTCTTGACCCCTTCTTCGATCAGATCCTTGCGCTGCGACAAAACCTTAAGAAACGGTTTGTAGGCAAACCGTTTCAACAGGTACATCAAAACCAAAAAAGTGAGGATCTGTCCAACCAATATTCGCAAATCGATTCCTAATCCCTCCATAATGCTAATTTTTTACTAAAAATTACAATTCGCAATTTACAATGACCAATTTCCAATGAATGTTCCAAATTACAATGATTCAAACAAAATACAAATTCTGATTCCGTTTGCTTCATTGATTCATTGTCAATTCATTGAAAATTGAAAATTGATAATTGAAAATTTCTTTACTGACTATACAAACCTGATGATCAAAGCAACTACCAGGGCAAAGATCGCGATCGCATCGGTAAAAGCAATGGCCAATATCATGCTGGTCTGGATCTTGCCGGAAGCTTCGGGGTTGCGGCCAATGGCTTCCATGGCGCCGCGCCCGATAAAACCAATACCTAAACCCGGTCCAACTGCGCCGACGCCGATGGCGATGGCAGCTGCAAATTGTCTGGCTACATCTAATTCCATATATGTATTTCTGACTTTCGCTTTCGCCCCATCTGCGTCGTTAAAGCGATCGGGCTCTGGTCGCCGTACGCATCGTACGGCTCCGTCGCGCCCGCTCGCTTTGCCTAGCATCTAGGGCAAAATCGGAAGTCATATTTTATTATTTTTTCTCTTGAATTTTGAAATTAATCGAAGGCAATCATTTTTGAAGCGATTTATTCGCGCGACGGCGCGAATACTTAAGCCATTTTTCCAGCAGGAAAAATGAGCGGTCGCCTTCAAAAATGGTTGCCGAGATCTAATTTCAGGATTCTCACTTCTTTTGCGACCTTTTTTCCAGAAAGGGCAGAATAACTTTTATCACCTCGACAATGGAAGAAATCAGCCCGACAATCAGGCCGATGATCGTAAACAGCGGCAGAGTGTGGAATGATTTATCGGCCCACAAGCCCAAAAGCATGAACCCGACCAGCGGGATCACGATCATGAATCCCAACTCAAGCCCCAATCCCATCACCATAAAAAACTGACTGCCCGGATCATCCATTGTTTTTGATTTCAGCCATCAGGTCCCAATCAACCGATTTAGAACCTCGTTGCTGCAATCATGTCCTATCCGTGGGCGGTCTCGACCGCGGTGGAATAGAATACGACGATCAGCGTCGCAAAGATGAACGCCTGCAAAAACCCCACCAAAGTCTCCAACGCCAAAAACGGCAGCGGGACAAAGTAGGACAAGGCCCAATGGATGCCTGTCCCTACCACCATCAACAACACCTCCCCCGCGAACAGATTGCCAAACAACCGCATTGCCAGCGAAATGATCCGGGCAAACTCCCCGACAAACTCCAGGATTCCCACATAAAACAGCACCGGACTTTTGAAATTTAAAAACTTGCCCAAGTATTTAAAAACGCCAAGGCGTTTTAAAGCCAGGGCGTTGACATAAAAAATCGACAATATGGCCAATCCCAAGGTGAAATTTAAGTCAGAGCTGGGCGAACGCAGGATGGAAAACACTCCCAAACCAGGGATCAGCTCCATCAAGTTGCAGGCCCAGATGAACAAAAACAAGGTCATGGCAAACGGGAAGATCTCCAGGGTTTTGGCTCGTGACATGGTGATCGAGTCGGCAAAATTCAAGAATGATTCCATTATAAATTCCAAAAAATTCTGCACCTTGCCCGGGATCATCTTGGCGCGCGAAAATACTCCGCCAAACAAAAATAAAATCGCCGCGGCGATTACAAGACTCCAAAACGTGGTATTGGTAATATCCAATCCCCCGATAGTGAATAACGTTTTGGCAGCCACGGAAATTTCCTCCATATCAACAAATGACACCCTTTTTAAGGGGTCCATTTTATATTTATCTCAAATTAGCAAAAAAATCAACTATCCGTTGCGCGGGCACCAAACAAAAATTGAATTGCAACGCCTGCACTGCGAAGCTTTAGCGAAGGTTCTACCCTACTATGCCAAAGGCTTCGAAGGGCACTGCTTCGCGCGGTATTACAAATATTACGTTATATAAATCTACAATATCACAGTGCCTGCACTGCGAAGCTTTAGCGAAGCAGTGCCCTCGACAGGAATCGGACCTGTAGTCGCAAGGTCCGCAACCTTGCATTTTATCCATTAAACTACGAGGGCAAAAACAACTAAATTGACTTTTTTACCATAGCACAGAAGGCGGCGAAGCGCAATTATAAGCTGGCAGATTTATCGCCTTGCTTGCCCGCCCGGCCCGATATTGTTTTAAATCTTGCAATTCAAAAAACTTTGTATAATATCAACTCAAAGCGGTCAACCTATTTGCGCTTTGTTACGTTCGTTTCCAAAAGAATAAGTAACTTGGCGCACGGAGGAAGAATGAAACAAATATCAGTAGTTGTGTTTGGCACAGGAAACATGGGAAAGGCATTTGTCGAGTATGTACAAGAAAACATCGGCTGGATAAGAATAATCGAACCTCTCTTTACCGGGGCGGTCGATTACGACACCGTGGAAATCGGCAACAAAACATACCAGGTAGTCAAACCCGGCGAAAGAGAAGCGGCGATCAAGCATATCCTGGAACAGGAAGCCGGAAATACGCTCTACGCGGTGGATTTTACCAGCCAAGAGGCTGCCCTTGGCAATATCAAGCTTTGCCTTGAAAACGGAATTCACCTGGTTGTCGGAACATCAATGACAGGTGAAGACCTGGTGGAGGCAAGCAAAGCGGCTAAACGGACCGGGGTAAGCATGCTGGCAGCGCCCAACATGTCGATGGGCGTCGCGGCAATGATGCGAATGTTTAAATGGGGCGCCGAACAATTTCCGACCGTATATGCGGACTTTGACGGCACGCTTGACGAAAGCCACCAAGCAAGCAAAGCCAAGAATGGCATACCCACTGTCAGTGCCACGGCAAAAACGATCGTCAAAGACATCCTGAGAAAATTCCGCATCAACATCACCGACGAAGAAATTAAAAGCGAACGCAACCCGGAAATTCAAGTATCCAAATGGAACATTTTGAAAAAATATCTTGACGGACACGGACATCATAAGGCAAAATGGGAGAAAAAAGACAACACCGAGGCCTATGGCTTCTTTACTATAATCAACGGCCGCAAACCCTACGCCCGGGGCACAGGAGCGTCCCTCTTTACCTTAAGAGAAAGAGTTGAAGCGGGTTCTCGCGGGGAAGTGCTGTCGATGGACGACGTGATCAGCAACCCCAACCTGCCTTCCCTGCCCTAAAGCAAGCCAGAACCACCAATTCTGCGCTCTTTTTTTACAATTTTACCCGCGCCGCCCGGCGCGGTTTTGCTTGCGAATCAATCCAATTCGCTGAATATCCCCTTTCTTAACTTTGCCATTTTCTGCGCGTTTATCGCCAGTTCTTTTATTTCCCGCTTGCGTTTTAAAAGCTCGATAAACAACTTGTTTTGATTGCTGAATTCATATTTTTTGACCAAGGGTTTGTATAATTTCCAGTTAAACTCGGGCAAAAATGCCAGACTGAAAATATCCAGTTCGTCTTTTTGCCCCTTGGAGGAGCCGCGGCGGTTAACCCAAGCGTGCAATTTGAGCAACAGCAAAGTTTCTGGGCCAGGAACTTTAAAGCCCTCTTTTACAATCTTGCTTTTCTCGATATCCGCGATGTCAACGCCCAGGTCGGAATAATGGTTAAGATAAATATCGATGTCGAATTCCCCGGTTTTGATCTCGTATTTTTTGAGCCGCTCGTTTTTAAAGACATCATAAACTTCCTTTAGCTTGGCTAATTCATTGTAACTGACAATAATATCGATATCTTTCGATTTCAGGCTTTTGGTATACAAATAAACCGCCCAGCCGCCGATGAGGATAAAATCATATCTCCGTTTCAGCTCCTGGAGATAAGCAAAACTTTTTTGGGTGATAATGTCGTGATAATACTCCATAGGATTATCCATGAATGATTCTTCCCTTTAAACTGTTTAAAAAATCCTTGGCATACCAGTCTTTTAAATTCCACAGGTCGCAAAAGATCTGCGCCTCGGGCGCGATCGAACCAAAAACCGCCAGCCCGCTGTCGCTTTTTAACACAAACAAATTGGGATTGCCGGCAAGCTTGGGAAATCTTTTTTTTATCTCGCCTAGAGTCTGCGGATTTGCGTAAACATAAACTTTGTCATAATCTGCCGGCGCGTCCTGGTATTTTTGCCGGTAAGCGCTGTAAGCGCCAAAAATGGCACCCGCGGGCATCATCCCCTCGATCTCCTGGACGCTGGCGGCGGCATTGGTCTGGTAAATGATTTCTTTCTCAAAATTCCTCTGCGTGGCCCAGATATACAAAAGTTTTTCAACATCAACCAGGGAAAAACTGCGACCGCCGACAATCACCGCGCCCTGCGCCCGCGGAACCTTGAGAGCGTTAAAAACCGTGCTCAAAGAAACCTTTAAATTTTTAGCCAAATCCTGCTGGGTAAACTCAAACTGGCGATCAGTGATCGCCGCCTGCAAAATCTGGCGCCAAATTTGTTCCTTCTTATTCATAGCCTCAACTTTCGATTATTAACCACACAATATAGCCTCATTTCTATTATATTCGAAATGAATTACCTGTCAAGCCCACTGCCGATATGCTGCATTTGGTTTGCAGAGGTCTATCCTCTTTGCGAGAGGTTAGTCCTCTACAAACACCGTTTCCCGCGCTTATTCCCGTTCATCGGCACCCAAAGCACCCTCTATCGAAAAACCCCCGCCCGGCGCGGTTTTGGTTAAAAAACCTTGCAATTCCAAAAACTTTAAGTATAATGTGCCCATAAGGACAACCCTGCGTTCTTTATGCGGTACCTTACCAGGAGAACAAGAAATATGTTCAGAAAAATATCGTTTATACTGGTAGCATTCTTAATTTTGAGTTTGCCAATACAGGCAATATCGGTAAGTGTGACGTCCGACAAGCCAATAGCGATCTCTGGCGACGCGGTTTCGGAGCACTACGTGATAAACCCGAACCCAAACCCCGAGCCGATCAAACCAAGCTGTCAGGATTGTGGCGATCTGCCCGGCCACGACACCAACCGGGCCGCAGGGACCATGACAGTAACCGCAGTCATACCCCCGCGCGCTAAACAACCGGCCGGAAATCCTAACCTCGACGCTGCTTATCTCCAGGCCACCAACGACACAACCATGTTGGCTCTGATCCTGGACAACCCGGCAACCTCAACCGCCAAACCTACTAAATCCGACAGAATATTCGATGCAACACTTTAACGGGCAACCCAAGCCCTTTTTTATTATACCCAAGAGGTTATTCCCCTGCCACGCTGATTACATACAGATTGTAACAATACGGTGACCGGATCAAGGATAGCAATCAGCCGCCAGACTCCGACCTCCTCCTTTTATCTTGAAACAGTACTCAGCCCCAATAATGTACACATTGCCTAAAACTGTTGACATTTTTATAATTAAGGTATATAATAAAATAGGATACATTTTCTGGAGTGTTGAAAATGGTTAAAAAATTTACATTGGCACCCGGTTATGAGTTCGTAAAAGCCGCAGGCGATCGAAACATCCACATAAGAAAAGCGGGTGATAACGCATGGGATATAGCCCATCGGATGTTCCGCACGATTGAATTCGAAATAATACCTGCGACGGAAAGCGTTGCAGAAGAAAATATTTGCTGCTCGTGCCTGGATACCGCAAGAATAGGAGGCGGCGTTTTGATCGAAGCTTAACTAGGATTTCCTAGATTTTTTTTATTTTACAAAAACAAAATGGTCTACAGTCTTGCAAAAAAACTGGCTAGATAAGAAATGGACTATTCCGTTTCCCCTCTAACAAGCAAAGAATCCGATGTTGAAGGTTTCCAAGTCACACTTTGCAATCCAGTACCAAACCAAGGCACAACAGCTTAATAGTTCGCTTTTTTATCCGCTTGCAAATTCCCCTGCTTTGGGTAATATCAAGCGCAGTTTGATGGCAGGTGGTCAAATGAAGTTTATAAATTCACCGGACATGTGTTCGCGCGGGTTGCGCGAAATTCTTGAGCTGGAAGGTATCGCCAAAAACGAAATTTTTGAACTGCCGATCGCGGAAAGCCCGATCCTTAACATTGTAAAAAAGTTAGCTCCAAAAGAACCTTGCACATTCCACATCGGCTGTCCCGAGGATAACAACAGAATGCCGAATATCGTAAGGATAAGGCGAGGCAGGGTAAGAAGCGCCAAGTACCTTGAATTCTGCTTCAAAAGAACCATTCCACCCGATATTGTCCTGGCTAACGGCTGGTTTGTCGGCAATCAAGGCAAACGTAACCTGGAGAAAACCGCCGCCGCCCTCAACGATTGGCGGCAATGCGAAGAAACGATAACTTTCGTTTGCCGAACTTCCCCCGGAGACCTAGGGTTGACTCTAGAGGTCAATTTGTTCTTTAGGGAAGGAAAACTGCAAAAAATTTGGGCCATTACCGACATGCAAAGCGAACCCTTTGCCGGCAAGCTTGTCGGCTTTAAAGGATCGCCTCTGGCCAGCCTGGCAGACAAGGTTGCGGCTGAGATGGAACGGCTAAATAATCTCAATTCGGATGACTGGAACAAAATTTTAGCAGAAGAGGACTTTACCATCGAAAGCTTGATAAAACAGTTCTACGCCCTATTCAAAAAATCGAGCAAACACCTTCACAAAACCGAGATCTAAATCCACGGTCCGAGGCTACACAGAAAAATCAACCACATCGCACACCGCGATCTTTTTTTAATAATTTCACGTTTTGTAAAAATTATTTTAATATCAAATGGGTTCAAAGTTCATTTAATTAATAATATTGGAGGTAATTTTATCGATTTGGATATTTTACATATGGGACGGGAAGAGATCCTCAATATCGATCCCCGGGATGTCACCCGCCTGTTGACGATCGACGAGATCCTGCATATGGGCAAGGTCCTGGGGGCCTACTGGCACTATGATTACGACGCCGCGCTTGCGGGCCGACCCGGATCGCATGCCATCACCAAATCGGGATTCCACACTGACGAATTCCTGATCTCGCGGATCCTGCTGGCACCCGACAACATCCGCAAGATATTTGCCGGACAGATCGTAATGCTCTGGAAATTATCGGGCCTGCCGATGCCGGATTACGTGATCGGCGTGCCCACCGGCGCCACTGATTTGGCAAGGGATGTAGCCCAACTCATCGGCGCGCGGTTTGTGGCAATGGAAAAGGTTAATGGCCGCATCGTCATGCCTTGCGCCATAACCGGCACGGTCATGCTGATCGAAGACCTCATCACCAGGGCCACCGGCCTGCGCGAAGCTATCGGGCTCCTTGCCAGTCTGGGGATCCTGGATTATATCTTTGTCATCATCAACCGCGGCCTGCTGGAATTTATCGAGATCGCCGGCATTGGGAAATTCAAGATCGAATCGATCGCCGGCAAAAAAACCAATCTCTGGCCCCCAATCCCCGACGCCTGCCCGCTCTGCAACCTTAACTCCAAAGCCGTCTACCCCAAACTGACCGACAATCACTGGGAAGACCTAATCAACTCCCAAAACCCCTAGTGGAACAACTCCACTTTTTTATTTTTTATATCAAAATAGATTGACAAACACTGGATTTTATATAGAATTCGATTAATGGAAAACCGACTCAAATCGTGGAGGTATGACAGATGTCAGAATCGTTACTCGAACGAATAATAAATCAAAAAGGAAAAACAGAATCGGATGATTGGCCAAGCCTGCTGCAAGAAAGAATGAATCTAGTCCTAAAGTACTTTAAAACTAACGGCATCGATTTGCCAAAACTCGGCAGTGTTGAATGCCTGTATAATAGAGACGATGGTTCTTCGGGATATGACAATTTGTTTTTTAGCTGCGATACCGTTATCAGTGACGCTGGTATTTCATTGAATACAGAAGGTATTTTTTGGCTGCTCAACGACGAGACTCGTCTGCCGCAAAAGAAAAGCTGGACGAACCTTATAGATGAATATATCCTAAAAAGGATTCTTGGGTTTACCAGCGAGGGCGAATGGGTTTCCGCCACAGTCCTATGTTACGATGTATCATGCGGCCCCTCGGCTGGCTTTGAAAAGCCAGTGGAAATACAGATATGCCGCGTCAATATAGACGACATCGCAAGACAAACACAAAAAACTACGGGAGATCTTTGGCGAGACATTGGCCACGCAATAAGCGGGTTCTCCATCAACTACGGAAATAACAGAGAATGGATACCTGGCACTAGCCAGCTGGCTGAAATTCTGAAAGGTGAGAAACAACTACTCGAAACCTGCACCGAATGCACGGCATGAGCCATTATGGCTCTTTTTTATTGGCTGCTGACTGCCGCTTAATCAAAAGCGCGGAAGTTTATTCGTGCCTTTAACAAACTTTTTAGGAAATTACTTGTTGCTGTTGCCGGCTAGGCATTTGAAGCCTTCCAGGATTTCCGCCGGCAGGGCAAGACAAGATCGCTTTAATAATTAACTAATAAAAAAATAGCCCGTTTAATGGCTATTATTGTCCAAGCACGCGTTGACCCGTAAATTGCGCTCCGCCAACGCGATTTCCCTTAATAGCAGCGCTGCCGGGTTCCAGTCGCAGCATGCGAGACAATAATCGTCGGGCCCTTCGCACCGGCAATCGTTGTCGTTTATCTGCCGCACCAATTCGTTTATCTCCACATCCCTTAATCCGATGATACAGTCTATCGCTTTTTTGATGCCATACCGATTGTAAGCATCCCAAATATGGTAGACATGGGGAACCGTCGTCGCACATTAGGGTTTTTAGCGGGCTTCTTATCCCGCTTTTTATTTTCTGGCTTGTTGAGGCCAAATCTCAATAAATTTTAAAAAAAATTAAAATGGGTCCGAAAAAAATGCTGTCGTCCTGCTTGCAATTCCAAACAATAAGGAGTAATTATATTTAAAATGGCATGAGGTGGACCAATGAAGTTTGATGGAAAAACCGAGCTCGGTATCCCCCGCCTGTTGTTCAATGAGCTGGCAAAAGGATACTCTCCGGAAAAGATAGAAAAAACAGATAACGTTGAAAATCTTGAAATTGAACCCAACGTTTTCGCCAGATTAACGACCGGAAAAAACAAACAATCTTTAACAATAATCCGCATGGGAGACAAGCGAATCATTTTATTCCACGTCTGGACAGCCAGGAAGGAATCCAATGAGCCAGTCGCGATAAGATTTAAACAAGATATCAATTTCGCTATCGACGATCAGCTTTCCGGACTAATGATAACGATTTGGAAAGCAGCGGACGAGGCGTTGTTCAAAGACGAGAAAATTCATAAAGCTGACCTCGATTTTGAGGAGTGTCTTAAAAGAGGCTAGGGATGGTTTACGAAATATTCGCCGCCGGCCGACGTAGTTATTGACAGCTAAACCGCGCTGTCATTTTTTTATTTTGGACCAGGCGGATAAGGCGCCTTGTGCCTTCCGCACGGAAATTAATATGAATAATTAGCCGCTGTTTAATCAAAAAGCACGGATGTTTATCCGTGCTTTTTACGTAAAATAATCTCAATGGATTACTTGTCACTGTTGCCGGCCAGGCGCTTGAAGCCTTCCAGGATTTCCACCGGCAGGGCAAAGATTACGGTTTTGGAGGGGTCGGGGTTGATTTTTTCGATGGTTTGCAGGGTACGCATCGAAATGCCACCCGGAGTGCTGGCCAGCACTGTCGCGGCTTGCGACAGTTTTTGTGCGGCCTGGAACTCGCCTTCGGCGCGGATGATGATGGCGCGGCGTTCGCGCTCCGACTCGGCCTGTTTGGCCATTACCCGCTTCATATCCGCGGGCAGTTCAATGTCCTGGATCTTGATATCGATGACGTCCACGCCCCAATTTATAGTGGCCTCGTCGGTGATCTTTTTTATTTCATCCGAAATCTTTTCGCGCTCGGACAGCAGGGAGTCCAATTCCACCCCGCCCACGACGTCGCGCAAAGCAGCCTGGGCATATTGGGTCACGCCCAGGGTGTAATCTTGAATGTTTAGAATCGCTTTCTCGGCAATTTTTACCTGGAAATAAACCACCGCGTTAATACCCGCGGGCACGTTGTCCTTGGTAATCACTTCCTGTTTGGGAATATCAGTGGTGTCAATGCGCATGTCAACCTTGATCAATTTCTGGAAAACGATCAACACCCAGGTCAGCCCGGGGTTGCGCGTCTCGGAATATTTACCCAGAGTCAGAATGAGCCCCCGCTCGTATTGGTTGATCACCCGCAGGCCGGCCAGCAGGATCAGAAGCGCGGCGGCGGCGATAATCGCCAGGATCCCCAACAAGCCAAGCGCGTTGATGATCGGCCCGGCAAACGCAATCAACAATCCGATGATAACCACGATGCTGATGAGAGAATTTACGTCTTGCGTGTTTGTTGCCATAAGTTTATTCTTTATTTACTCAAAAACCAAACCTTAACGACATGACTCTTTTTTGATCTTTTCGGCCAAGATCATTTTCACGAATGATTGGTAAGGCACGTCTTGCTTGTTGGCAAGTTCTTTTAAGCGATAAAGCATGTTTTCCGGCAGTCTGATCGAAATATTGCGCACCGATGGTTTTAATTCGGGAAACTTAGGATTGACTTTGGCATTATCCCAATCAACGTAATCGATGCTATCGTTTTTTGCCCAAAATTCGCGTTCCTCGTTTTGGGATTTGAATTTCGGGATTGGTTTTAAATTGTTATTTTTTCTCATATTGTTTTTGATAAATGGTTTTTTCCTTTTGGCTCATCGGCCGGGCCGAAATTACGCGTATCCTGCCAATCCTTATCGTGAACGCGACAAACAGCAATCTATCTTGGTTTGTCCTTCCCAGCGCATAATAACGGGTTTCTTCTGATTGTGAGTGTGTTTCGTCGGATTGCACTATCAACGGTTCGTTCCCAAAAATCTCCTCGCTTTCCCAAAACATCACGCGGTGTTTTTCCCAATTCTTATCAATGTTGCCACTATCCCAATCAAACCCGGTTATTTTATTAAAATCAGACCCTTCCATTGATTTATTTGTATATCTCCATCATATACAATTCAAAATTCCTGTCAAGCCTTTTTACCAACCTCCACCCCCGCCACCTCCACCCCCGCCACCGGCAAAACCGCCGCCGCCCGCGCCTGACGCGGTGCCCGCGTTGGCCGCGATACTGGAGGACAAACTGTTTAAATTCGCTGCGAAACTGTCGGCGTTGAAATTTCCGATAGCGCCGACGTACCAAATGGGATGATAAGTGGCAAAATACTCCTTGCCATAGATCATCTCCATTTTTTGCGCCCACAGCTTGGCAATGCCAAACATGATTGCGTAGGGCAAAAACTTTTCAAAGATATTTTCTTTTTCGTTGAACTGCGACCGATACTTTTCGGCCGTTTCCATGTATAGCCTGAATCCCTTGATGCGCCAGTTAAGTTCAGCCCCCTTCGACGTCCGTCTGGGCATCAACAGGCCGAATACCAAGATAATCACCGCTGAAACCGCCAACGCTATCGCCAATCCAAACAAACCGGTTCCTGCCGCCCCAAAAACGGCAAAAAAGAACACCAGCGCGATAACGATAAATAATATCCTGAATTTCAGGCCAGAAGGATCAATCAAATCTTTTTGTTTCAAGTCCGCGATCGCCGCGTTTTTTATTACGGGTATTTTTTGGTAAAAACTGTTTTTTAGCGACGAAAGCATAACTTCATCCTTGCCACCCAACAGGGCGTTTAGCAACACGCCCTGGGCCGTGGATTCGAGCAACGGCTCATTGCTTATTTTTTTAAGTTTGAAATCCTTTCCGCCCAAAAACCATGATTTTTTGATTTCTTCGATGACAATACGCTTTTTGACAGCCAGATCGACGATCGTCGAAGCGATGAATTCATTTTTAAAACTGCCGTTGGAATAGAGCATCCCCATTTCCATGGGCATCAGGTTTTCCGGGATCTCGAATTCCGGGATGATGGTCTTATCGACGCGCGGATCCTTGCCGTATTTGTCCCAAACCTTATAGCAGATCAAAAACGCGGCCAGCGGGATCAAAAACCAGAAATAATCGCCGTATAAATCCCAAAATGTCGGAACATATGACGTAAAGATATTTTTCGGGAAAGTGACCGACGCGGTTATCCCCTGCCCCGGAGCCAACTCTTGCGTCGAATTGAATTCAAGCACCGACGGCTCCGACCAGCTGTAATTTGCCATATCGTTTGCCTGACTGCCCAAAATGCCGGCGTAATAAGAAACCCTGGTATTGTTTTGGTTGATTTCGCCAGGAAAGATTATCCTAGCCGAAAACTTATCGGTTGGTATCTGCCAAAAATTGCCGTTAAGATTCCAGTAAAGCTCGTCAAAATCCGGATTGCCAAACCGGATAGCGTTCTTAACTAGATAAGTTATCTTATAGTAATTCAAACCGGTAACCGTGACATTGGGGTCACCAATCTTCCAAGTTATCGTGTGGTCTGCTCCATTATTGATCGTAGAAAATTTCTGCGGCTTGCCGGAAAAATCGGTAATGCCGATAAGTTGGACCGGGGTTTTAAAAGTTCCGGCGTCGGTCTTGGTCTGCGTAGGCAGGACACGGAAAATACCGTGCTTGTCCGGCAGGCCGTCGGCATCGGCCGTGATCCGCTCTTCGATCAACAGCGACGAATCCTTGTTGACCGTGATCGTCGACGAAAAATCCCGGATCACCCAATCGGTTTGCGTTTGAGCAAAACAAACCGGCGCCAGCTGGATCAGGACGATGGCTGCGAAAAAACAAAAAATATTGAAAGTTTTCATTGTCTTATTTTAGCTTATGCGGCTATTTTTTGAAATAATTTGGTACAATTGGTAGTATAAAGAAACTTAAAGCGTAAAGCGCAAAACGTAAAAAGCTTAAATGGATTTATTGGCGACGCCAATCGAGAAGTTGCCGCGCATCGGCGCGTTCCACCAGGCCAAGTTGAAAAAACTTGGCATTGAGAGCGTGCGCGATTTGCTCTACCATTTCCCCCACCGCTACGAAGATTTGTCGCAGGTTTGCAAAATCAAGGACTTGGCATTAAACCAGAGCGCCTGCATCCATGGTGAGATCGTAAAGATAAAAACCATCCGCACCTGGAAGAAAAAGATGTTTATCACCGAGGCCGTGGTCAAGGACGAAACCGGTGTTGCCAAGGTCGTCTGGTTTAACCAACCCTATCTTTCAACCACCTTAAAACCGGGTGATTTGGTGGCAATTGCCGGCAAATTCGCCGACAAGGGCCGTGAAGCCTACTTTTCTTCCCCGACTTACGAAAAACTGGGAACACGCATGGCGCTGGAATCCGGCCCGACCCACACCGGCCGGCTGGTGCCGGTTTACTGGGAAACCGAAGGCATCACCTCACGCTGGTTTCGCTTTATTATCAAACCGCTGCTGGAAAAAATGGGCAACATTAGCGACCCACTTCCCGCGGCCGCGCTGAACGCTTACGAGTTTATGCCCTTAACCCTGGCGTTAAACCAGATCCATTTTCCCGAATCAATGGAAATGGCCGATGCGGCCAGGAAGCGGCTGGCGTTCGAAGAATTATTTTTCATCCACCTGGCGGTCATGCGTGAACGCCAGCGTTTGCGTAAAGAAAAAGCCCAGGCGATCAAAATGGACGTCGAGTTGATAAAACAATTCCTGGAGAGTTTACCGTTCGAGCTGACCGGCGCGCAAAAAAAATCGCTCTACCAGATATTGACCGACCTGGAACACAATTATCCCATGAACCGCTTGATGCAAGGCGATGTCGGTTCGGGCAAGACCGTGGTCGCGGCGGCAGCAGCCCTGGTGGCGGCCAAAGCCGGCTGGCAGACGGCGGTCATGGCACCCACCGAAATTTTGTCGCGCCAGCATTTTGAAACTCTTTCGAAACTATTCACGCCGTTCAATATCGAGGTCGGCTTGCTTTGTAGCAAAGCCTGCGGCCTGTCGACTTATGGCAAGGTAAAAAAAGACGCAGTCATCAATCAAACGGCATCGGGCGATGTAAAAGTTTTGATCGGAACCAGCGCCCTGATCCAAAAAGGCATCAAGTTTCACAATCTGGCCTTAGTAATCTTGGACGAACAGCATCACTTCGGCGTTGACCAGCGCGCGACCTTGGCAAAGGCTAACGACGCCAAGATCGATTTTGTCCCGCACCTGCTGTCGATGACCGCCACCCCCATCCCCCGTTCGCTCTCATTGACACTCTATGGCGACCTGGATCTGTCGCTGCTCGACGAAATGCCTCCCGGACGGCTCAAGGTCGAGACTAGGATCGTCCTGCCCCAGGAACAACCGGCGGCTT
>Ga0182021_10002747_pt1 | contig 20595 bp, 18 predicted proteins | sample 612E3MmetaG_FD_120493 | JGI IMG/M metagenome (GOLD analysis project Ga0182021, IMG submission 120493) | Permafrost microbial communities from Stordalen Mire, Sweden - 612E3M metaG (Illumina Assembly) | ecosystem: Environmental > Terrestrial > Soil > Wetlands > Permafrost | place: Sweden... | reverse complement strand
TATCTGTGAAAAAATGTTCGTACCCTTTATTGACATATGTCGCTCCGGTTTGTTGGTGTTTCTTGTTGTCGTTCAACTACAAGATACCACTTTCCGGAGTCTTTATTTTGGACGGGTCTGATCCAAGAATCTTAATACATTTCTGACATATATTTAAAGTTCATTTTTCAGTTCCATCCGCTTCTCATGATTGAACAAGTAAAAGAAGAGTTGTAATATTTTCATCTTCTGTGCCGAACCCGGGATAATCAATAGTACCATAGGACATGAATCGATACAAGAGTGAACCAATCCTCACTTATTGTTAGCAGTGCCATGGAGAGAGTTTTTACTCGGACAGCTAAATATGTGACGAAGGAAAGAACAGTTGAACCTATAAATAATAATCTCTACATTATAATAGCGCCAATTGGTGATAATTTAAACCAATCTATACTCAACCTTACCAAGTCGTAACATAGATGCTGTTATTTTGTTCTATGACGAGTGAGTGTAGAAGAAAAGAAAGATTTTTATTTTAGATTCATTGCCCGGATGGCGAAATTGGCAGACGCGCTAGCTTCAGGAGCTAGTGACCGCAAGGTCATGGGGGTTCAAGTCCCCCTTCGGGCACAAAAAGACATCGCACAACGATGTCTTTCTTTTTATCTGAATCCTAGTTGAAAATTATGGGTAGTATTTTCTATCATACTCACAACATATAGTATAGAAGATGGATGTTTATTTTTACGAAGCGTTTGAAGAAGAAGCTGTTGCACTCAAATCTCTTCTCGGCGGTCAACGATCATACGATTTGACGGAGAAGACCATTCAGGAAACCGGTCATATCAGTCCACCTGCACGACTGATCAGCATTCGTACACAATCTATCATCCCTGTAGAGTGGTCAAATAAACTCGATGGCATATTGAGCCGCAGCACCGGCTACGATCATCTTAAAAAATATTTAGAGATCATTCACGCACAACTTCCTTGCGGTTATCTGGAAGAATATGCCACACGCGCAGTTGCCGAACATGCCATTCTCCTGATGATGGCTTTACTGCGACGATTGCCGCAACAGATAGTTCAGTTCCAACATTTCGATCGTGATGGTTTAACAGGCAGAGAATGCGCTGGAAAGAATCTTTTGGTTGTCGGCGTAGGACGAATCGGGAATGAAATTGTAAAAATCGGCACCGCACTCGGGATGAATGTCCGCGGTGTGGATTTAGTCAAACGCTATAGTGAAGTTCTGTACAGCAGCAAAGAAGAAGGCATCGCATGGGCAGATATTATTATCTGCGCGATGAATTTGACTAACGAAAACCGCGGCTACTTTTCTTACACACTTTTAAACCAAGCAAAAAAGGGCATTCTCTTCATCAACATTGCGCGTGGGGAGCACGCACCACTCTCCACTCTGCTGCAGTTAATTCAGGAAAATCAGATCAGCGCACTCGGGCTTGACGTCTTTGAAGATGAACCGAACGTAGCCGTTGCTCTCCGGAGCAGGGACAAAAATACTTCTCGTGAAACTCAAACTTTATCGGCCTTACTTCAGCATCCTCAAGTTCTTTTCACACCGCACAACGCGTTCAACACGATCGAAGCGGTCCGAAGAAAATCTCAATTTAGTGTTAACGAGATTTTGTACTTTCTCAAGAATAAAAATTTTCATTGCCGGGTGCACTAGATCCTGTCCTTGTGCACCGTTTTCTTATATCAATGGTTCTTCTTGCATGAAAGGTAGTTGAATCGCTTCAAGGAGCAATTCAATCGACGCGGGTTGTTCTAACACGGTATGCGGCCTCGGCGCTTCGCTTGCTTTCATCTCGTCCATTTGAGTTTTTGTTGCCATCACAATCAATTTAGCTTTAGGATCGTATTTCAACGTATCTTTCATCAAACCAGGGGTCTCGTTTATTGAGAACCCGTCAAATATAACAATCTGAGCTTTACTGACATTTTGAACAAGTGTTTCCCGCACCTCCTTTTTTCCTACAGCAAGAAGCGTTTCATATCCGTGATCTTCTAAATCATTAAAAAGCTTGTGATTGTAGTCGTTCTCAGAGCATGCAACAAAAATTATGGGTTGATTTATATCCGATTGAAATTCCACTTCCTTTGAGCTCGCATTTATCGTGGACACAGCCGGCAGGAACATTTTAAAAGTTGAACCTTTCCCTTTTGTACTTTCGACTGTTATAAATCCATTGTGTCCTTTAACTATCCCGAGACTAATGGAAAGACCCAAACCTGTACCCTTCCCCAGCTCTTTTGTGGTATAGAACGGCTCAAAAATTTTATGCACTTCGGATGGCGGTATTCCAGTTCCCGTATCACTGATGCTAAAGAGGACGTATTCGCCTTGAGTCGCACTGGAGTAATCTTCCGCCATTTCTTTATTTACCAACGTATTCTCTGCTGCAATTGTGAGCTCGCCGCCCATCGGCATAGCATCACGTGCGTTTGTACAGAGATTGATAAGAACTTGATGAAGCTGCGTTTCGTCTCCCATAATAGATGAAACATTTTCAGGTAAACGAGTTTGCACATGGATGTCATCGGGAATAATATTATCCAATTGTCTAAAAATATCTTTAACAATCTTTTTGGGATTAAGTTTTGTGTGTACGCCCTGCGCGCCTTTTACGAAGGATAACACCTGGCGTGCCATTTCAGAACCATATCTTGCACTTGATTCAATGTTATTTATGAGCCGCCGGCTTCGCTGGTCGTGCAATTTTCGTTTCAGCACATGCACTCCAACCAACATCGGTGAAAAAACATTGTTCAAATCATGCACAATGCCGCTTGCGAAGATACCGATGCTTTCCACTCGCTGCGCGCGGAGGATGCGCGTTTCCAATCTTTTACGTTCCGTAACATCAGTACACACTTGAAGAATTCCAGTCGGTTCACCATTTGCATTGCGGACAAGTGTCCAGCGGCAATCTGAAACGATACCGGCGCCACTCTGCTTTGTTTGATGAAGTTCGCCGGACCATTCTGCGTTTTGCATTGTATGCTCATACGCCTGTTGAAAATTTTTAGCGCCGCTTTCATTATAAATAAATTCCAATACATTTCTTCCGATCACCTCTACCGATGGATACCCATAAATTCGTTCCGCGCCTTTGTTCCAATAGCGTACAAGGTTATCAAGATCGAGCACAAGAATGGCGTCCTGCGCTTGATCCAATAATTTTGCCTGTTCTCGTATTGTTTCTTCGGCTTGTTTTCGCGATGTAATATCGATTATAACGGCTTCTGTATGATTTTCGCGCGAAGATAATGAGGCAGAAAAAGATATCCAAAGACCTGATCCATCCTGGCGATGCAAGAGTGTCTCATGATCTTCTACGGTCCCTTTTGCCAGCAACTGAGTGACGAGGTGTCTCCGCTCCAATGGATACATCGTGTAGATTGTTTCTTTTACCTCATCAAACGTACTGACCCGAAACATATGGAGGAGCGCCTGGTTGGCATCAACAACATCCCAATGTTGTGTTGTAATTCGAAGCATTCCCGCGGGTGAGTGTTCGAAAAGGCTTCTGAACTTGAGCTCACTCTCTGCAAGCTCCTCGAATTGATGTTTCTTTGTGACAAGTTCTTTTTGCTTGCTTGCTGCAACAGCGACGATAAATCCCACTGCGATAGCTAATAATGCAATAGTCCCTAAAGCTACCGTCCACCAGATATTAAATATCACCTCTTGCACAGAAAGGACCTTGCATAAAACAGGTAGGAGATAATCATAAGAGACCAATTGATATGCCATACCATCTTCAAACGATCTACTGAGATCTCTAACATTTTATTAAAGAGAGCAAATATAAATATACTTCCTGCTGCATATATAATAATACCTGCCACTACCCAGAATCGCGAATCCTTTGTCCAAACAAGATCGCTTTCCTTTATGATATCCACCAAAATAAATATTGACAAGGTTATTTGAAGAATTTTAGAAACCGCAGCAGTCCAACCATCAAGACGCGAGAACTGTTCAAATGTAAATTTGCTCACAATCCAGAAGAGGATAAACGCAGAAAGGCATACTAACAACATCAGCTGATTGCGGCGCCCTTTCATCCATGCAGAGTACATTAAAACGACAAATATAAATTCAAATAATGTAAATAAATGCCCCGTCCAAAGATTATTAATATGATGAGAAGCCTGTATCCATTGAACTCCTACTTCTACGAGACCTACAATAATCAGCCACTCCAAAATTTTCAAAGGACGTGGGAGGTTTCTGTAACGAAAACCTCCCACTAATGCCGCAATAATTTTGACTAATTGAGTGATATAAAATAAAATCGGAATCCTCATCTAAAAATCACAAGCTTAATTAAAAGGACTCCCACCATCAATCTGCGCCGCAAAACGGAGGACATGGTAAATCATTATCCAAAACAGCTCCTGTCGACATTGCCTGTCCTGCTGCACTCACTCCGACAAGGACAATCGTTGGTGTGCCATCTGTTTTCTGAGCAAAATAAAATTGTATACCGATAACTCCTGGCTGCGCGAGAATTTGATCAAGAGCTCTGCGAGCAAAAACGCCACCCTTAGTTCCTGTTGTAACTCTTATGGCGGCGTTAGATGAGATACCTGGTTTGAGGCTACCTTTGAGATTTGCAATTAACAAGTTTGCCGTCGGCCAATCAATTTGATGGTTTGCTGTGTTTAAGGCATTAACCAATGTCTGCCCTTGATTCTGAGGCTCAGGAGCATTTTTCACTGGACCTCTAAATGCTACCAGTAAACAAAAACAAAGTACAACAAGGATGCCAAGAACTATGTATCCTGTGGTTTTCATAACTACCTCCTGTTAATTGTGAGAAGTGTTTAGATAAGTACTATCGTGCAATGATTATCCCATAAACACGAGAGAGTTTTATTGTAATTATATGTTTACATCTTAAGTGAAATGTACTGCATTTCATGATTAAAACAAACACATTATAATACGGTACGTTCAATTATTAAAATAATTTCCAGCTCAGACACTATTTATCTATATTGGTATGAAGTGTTATTGTTAAGTTTATTTCTTTTGCTCTGCAAACCAGTCACGGTATCTCATAGTAATGTGATATTTTACTGTTGTAAAAGATATCAGTGAAGGAAAGAATTGTTAATAGGAAATTTCCTATCCTTAGCCTGTGTGATGGATTGTTTTATTGATCCACCGATTTTCTTTACGCTGGATAACATCTGTGCTTAGTGGCTTTTCAAGGAATACGAGCAGTCCCAGCTCTAATACATCGTGGCATCTCAAAAATTCGATGGTAATATCATTTTGAGACACGACAATGAAACTCATGTTTTAGCCTAAAAAATATATTTTTTTCTATGCTCAAAATTACAGTAAACGAACAGATTTTCAAATATCATCATTATATGGTATACTGCAAGCGAAATCGTTATGTTATCACTTGAACATATTACTATTCAATTTGGCGAACGCTCACTGTTCCAGGATGTTACAGCCACTATTGGCCCGCGGGACCGTATTGGCCTTGTTGGTTCAAACGGCAGCGGTAAATCAACGCTTTTGAAAGCGATCGTTGGTCTCCAGCAAACCGATATCGGAAATATCAACAAAGCCCAATATGTCACCGTCGGCTACCTGCCGCAAGACGGTGTCAGCGCCTTCGGCCGAACATTGTACCAAGAAGCAGAAACAGCCTTTGAAGATGTTCTCCAAATTCATCGCGAAATGGACGACGCGCACCAACAACTCACGACTCTCGATCCTTCTGGCGACGATTTTACAGATACACTTGAAGTATTGGGTGAACTCCAGCACAAACTTGAAGATCTCGATGCGTATCGGATGAAATCCAAAATTGAGCGTGTCCTTATGGGACTTGGATTTTCAGTACAAGACTTTGTGCGATTAACGGACGAGTTCAGCGGCGGCTGGCAGATGCGCATCGCCCTTGCAAAATTACTTTTAAAAGAACCAAATGTTCTTCTCCTTGATGAACCGACGAATCATCTCGATATTGAAACGCTTCAATGGTTGGAAGAATATCTCCGCCAGTATAATGGTGCTATCATTCTTGTTTCCCATGACCGCACCTTCCTCGATAATCTTACGACGAAAACATTTGCGCTCAGCCGCGGCAAATTCGAAAGTTATTCCGGCAATTATTCTTTCTACGAAATTGAGCGCGAAGTGCGCAAAGAGCTCCTGGTAAGTCAACTCAAGAATCAACAGCAGCATATCAAACAGACGCAGGAATTCATAGAACGATTCCGCTACAAGGCGACCAAAGCTCGCCAGGTTCAAAGCCGGATCAAACAGTTGGAAAAGATCGAAATTGTGGAAGTGGAAAACGAAGAAGAGGAAATCCATTTTCATTTTCCGCCGCCGCAGCAAAGCGGGCGCGTTGTGATGGAACTTAATAACCTCGGCAAACACTACGGTGCCTTAAAGGTTTTTAGCAATCTTGATTACAAGGTTGAACGCGGCGATCGTATCGCCATTGTCGGAGTCAACGGCGCGGGTAAATCGACACTATCGAGAATCCTTGCCGGAGTGGAATCCTATGACGCAGGCGAGCGCATCATCGGCTACAATGTCGTACCGTCTTACTTCGCACAGGATCAAGCGGATGAACTCGATCTCACGAAAGATGTCCTGCGAACGGTGGAAGAATCTGCTGGAACAGAAACTCGCACGCAGCTCCGCACACTTCTGGGTTCCTTTCTTTTTCATGGCGACGATGTTTTTAAAAGCGTGTCCGTTCTCTCTGGCGGCGAGAAAAGCCGGCTTGCGCTGGCAAAAATGCTTCTGCAGCCGGCAAACTTTCTTATCATGGATGAACCGACGAACCACCTTGACATGAAATCAAAACGAGTATTGCAGGAAGCGCTATCAAAGTATGAAGGCACGTTCGCTATTGTCTCGCACGATCGTTCATTTCTTGATCCAATCGTGAACAAGGTTTTAGAAGTAAAACCCGGTTCCCTCCGAACATTCCTTGGTAATCTCTCCGATTATATCATGAAGAAAAAAGAGGAACGCGAACAGACAGGACAGATTGCAGAAAAATTAAATACACCTCTGTCGAACGAAACGCAAGCAACATGGCAAGAACAACAGAAACGGCGCAAGAACATTGCTCGGGAAATCCGCGCCGCAAAAAAGAAAGTGGAAGAAGCGGAAACGCTCATCCATCAGAGAGAGACACGAAAAATAGAAATTGAAGCAATGCTTGCGAATCCTGACTTCTATAAAAACGGCGAAGAGGCAAAACTCATTTCAGCAGAATACAAGGATGTTCAGATTCAGATCGAACAGGCATATACACAGTGGTCGAATATGGCTCGTCAACTAGAACAAATTGAGAAAAACGAGCAACAATCATCCACCGAATAAAAAGAGAAGCGTCATAGTTCTTCCTATATTCAAGTTGAAACTTGACAGGGGAATGACTACACTGTACAAGATTCGATTCAGGATTAGTTAAAAGGTATTTATGCAGACTTCGATTTCCTTTGTTTTCGACGGCAAAATCGTTACGCTCGACTTCAATTCCGGCTCCCAACAATCACCGACAACCACTGTACTCAATTATCTTCGAAGTCTGCCGGATCATAAGGGCGTAAAAGAAGGTTGTGCCGAAGGTGACTGCGGTGCCTGTACTATTGTTATCGGTGAACTGACCGCTGAAAATAAAATCCATTATCGAAGCATTGATTCATGTCTTATGTTTCTGCCAATGCTTCACGGCAAACAACTTATAACAGTCGAGAACCTGCAGAATAAAAATGGGCACCCGCACATCATCCAATCTGCAATGGTTGAAACTGGTGGAAGTCAGTGCGGATTTTGCACCCCGGGAATTGTTATGTCGATGTTCTCGCTCTACAAGAATCACAACAAGCCTTCACGGGAACAAATTGACGATGCCATCACCGGCAATCTGTGCCGATGTACCGGTTACAAACCAATCGTGGAGGCGGCATCGCGGGCTTGTATTCACGATGGAATCGATTATTTCACAGAAAATGAGCCCGCAGTCGTTGAACTTCTCAAATCGATTTCACACGAATCTATTTTTATCAAGACCCAAGACCAGGAATACTTCCGCCCGAACAATCTTGAAGAAGCTCTTTCACTGAAGAGCAAATATCCTCACGCCATTATAATCTCCGGTTCAACTGATGTTGCTTTACGTGTAACGAAAGGGTTTGAAGTATTGCCGCAGCTCATCGATATCTCCGGCGTTAACGAATTGCAATCCATACAGGAGACCACCGATACACTCACACTGGGTGCAGGAGTAGTTCTGACCGATGTACTGCGGGCTGTAAAGAACAAATTCCCGGCCCTCCGCGAAATTCTTTCGGTCTTCGGATCACAGCAAATCAGGAACCTAGCCACACTTGGCGGTAATCTCGGAACAGCATCTCCTATCAGCGACACTCTGCCGGTACTGATGGCATATAATGCAACTATCGTACTTCAGAGCATCAATACAAAACATGAAATGAGTTTAGTTGATTTCATTCTTGGTTATCGAACAACCGCTCGTAAACCGGACGAATTGATTACCGCAGTACGTCTGTCTAAATCGCAAAATGGCGCGATCATCAAATCTTATAAAATCTCAAAGCGTAACGATCTCGACATTGCTACAATCAGCGCAGGATTCCGTTTAGAATTGAATAACGACCGCCAGGTGAATAAAATTCTACTCTCCTATGGTGGTATGGCAGATCGAGTAAAACGCGCATCAACCGTTGAACAATTTTTAACAGGTAAACAATGGAATCGCGAAAGTGTGGAAGAAGCAATGCCGCTTATCAGTCAAGATTTTGTACCAATTTCTGATGCACGAGCGAGCGCTGAATTCAGACAGATTGCAGCAAAGAATTTGCTGCTTAAATTCTGGACGGATACAGAAGACAATGATCAGTGACGAGTGACCAAATGAACATACCGCACGAATCAGCATCAAAGCACGTTTCCGGCGAAGCGGTCTATATTGACGACATACTTGTAAGCAGTCAGTTATTGGCCGGCCGCGTTGTGTATAGCCCCCACGCACATGCCAAGATAAAATCTTTTGACATAAGTGAAGCAAAGAAAGTTCGGGGTGTGCACGCTGTGCTCTGTTACAAGGATATTCCCGGACAGAATCAGATGGGACCTGTTGTGGATGATGAACTTTGCCTTGCCATCGACGAAGTGACCTTCGTGGGTCAGGCAATGTTTCTCATTGCCGCCGATACGGAAACGAATGCACGCACCGCAGAAAAACTCATAAAAGTTGATTATGATTTGCTTGAACCGATTCTCACAATCGAACAAGCAATAGAGAAAAACAATCTGCTCGGTCCACCGCGCACGATGCAGTGCGGCGATGCTGACAATGCACTTGGTTCCGCACCGCACACCTTGAAAGGAGAAATCCGAACCGGTGCACAAGAACATTGGTACCTTGAATCACAAATCAGTCTCTGCATTCCCGGTGAACACAACGAGATGAACGTCTTCAGCGGGACACAGAATCCGACGGAGACACAGATTCTCGTTGCCGAAATTCTTGGTGTTCCATTGAACGAAGTCGTGGTAGAAATTCGCAGGATGGGCGGTGCTTTCGGAGGGAAAGAAACACAAGCAAATCATGTTGCCTGCTGGTCTGCGCTTCTTGCGCAAGCAACTAAACGGCCTGTAAAGATTCGTCTTTTCCGCGATGACGACATGATCATGACCGGCAAACGCCATCGTTTCCTGACACGGTACGAAGTTGGATTTGATGAGAACGGAAAATTGCTTGCACTGAAAATGGAATTGAACAGCGACGGCGGTGCCGCAACCGATTTATCGTTCGCAATTATGGAACGCGCCATGCTGCATGCCGACAATGCTTATTTCGTTCCCAACATGTCGGTGCTCGCTCGCGTTTGGAAAACGAATCTTCCTTCCAACACCGCCTTCCGGGGATTTGGCGGGCCGCAGGGGATGGCAGCGATGGAGACCATCATTGACCGCATTGCGCGGTATTTGAAAAAAGATGCGCTTGAAATTCGACGGTTAAATTTCTACGGCATCGGAACAAACAACACCACACATTATGGTCAGACGATCGAACACAACCGGCTTTTCATCATCTACGATCAGTTGATGAAATCGTCAGAGTATTATCAGCGACGAATCGATGTGAATAATTTCAACGCTGCTCACGAATTCACAAAGAAAGGTCTCGCCTGCACTCCGGTAAAATTTGGAATTTCTTTCACGACAACATTTCTTAATCAAGCGGGAGCGCTCGTCAATGTGTACACTGACGGTACGATTCTCGTCAATCACGGCGGCACAGAAATGGGGCAGGGATTGCATACGAAGATTCAGCAGATTGCAGCGGCAGAATTTGGGGTTGGCTTAGAACGTGTAAAGGTCAATACGACGAACACATCAAAAGTCCCAAACACTTCCGCTACAGCTGCTTCTTCAGGCACGGATTTAAATGGCGCCGCAGTGAAGAATGCAATCAATATACTGAAGTGTCGCATTACCGAGGAAATGGCAAAAGTATTCAGCGAGAAGAACACCGGCGACCCCACATTACATCAATCCATTATTTTTCAGGATGACTGTATCTTTGATTCCATTCATCCCAACCGGCGAATGAAATTTGAAGAAGTTATGAATGTAATGCGTTTGCGTCAAGTGAGTCTCAGTTCAACAGGTTATTACCGCACGCCTGATATCGGCTGGGACAAACAAAAGGGGTGGGGCAAACCGTTCTATTATTATTCATTCGGAATGTGTGTTTCGGAAATAGTATTAGATATTCTCACGGGGCGGCATACTCTTGTACGCGTCGATATATTGCACGACGCGGGGAAATCACTCAATCCTCTCATCGACCGCGGACAGATTGAAGGCGGATTCATTCAAGGCGTTGGCTGGTGTACAACCGAAGAAATTAAATGGGATGACAAAGGCAGATTGATGACGCACTCACCTGATACTTATAAAATTCCGACAGTCCGGGACATCCCAAAAGATTTTCGTGTAGAATTATTGCAGGGCTATCCTAATCCTGTTGCAATTCGGCAAAGCAAAACGGTAGCAGAACCGCCGTTGATGTTCGGACTTTCAACGTGGCTCGCTATCAAGGACGCTGTGTCTGCAACCAGAGATCATAAAATCGAACCGGAGTTCTCACTGCCCGCAACCCATGAAGTGATTTTGCTGGCAATCGACAAACTCAAGAAGTGAACACATATTCCGACATACTTTCCGCTCTTGAGACTGAAGAAATAGTGATGCTCGCGACGATTATTTCAACATCCGGATCGACACCGGCTTCTTCTCTTTCGAAAATGCTCATGAAGAACACCGGCACAAAATTTATGGGCACTATTGGCGGCGGATGGATGGAAAACGAAGTTCAGACAGAAGCAAAGCGTCTCTTGCCGCTTGGTAAAGCGAAAATTCTTACATTTCATCTTAAGGAAGACGAATTAATACAAGGCCTCATCTGCGGCGGCAATCTTGATGTATTGATAGAGCCTGTAATACGCGAACATCTTCCTCTCTTCCAGCAAGCTGTTACTTTGTGCGAAAACGGACAAGATTGTTTTTTTGCAACATTTGTACAAACAGATGGAACGATAAAAGAAAAGAGGATCTTTGTTACATCTGAAGAAACAAATCGATGGATCGATACACTATTGGCAGAATGGAAGATAGATATCAGAAATTCTGCAAATCCAACATTGAACTCGGACACTAAGCAGTTCCATCACTCTATTCAACGTCAAAATAAAATTCAGCGTATCCGCCTGCCTATCGGTGACATATTAATTGAACCGGTGCTCTGCACTCCAGATCTCTTCATATTTGGGGGCGGGCATATTGGCAAATCGCTGTGCAATTTTGCTGCGGAGTGCGGTTTCCGTGTCGTGGTGATAGATGACCGCGAACAATACGCCAATACCGCACGTTTCCCTAAGGCAGCGCAAATATATGCAATGGATTTTCAAAGTGCCTTTGATCACATATCCCCCAAATCTTCTTCGTACATTGTCATCGCAACTCGAGACCATCGGTATGATGAAGAAATATTAGGACGCGCGCTTCAATCTGCGGCTGCTTATATCGGAATGATTGGAAGCCGGAGAAAAGTAGAATCGATATATGAACGAATACTTAAAAACGGCGTTCCTCTCGAACAACTGCAACGCGTGTATGCACCAATAGGCCTTGAAATTGACGCTGTGACACCGGAAGAAATAGCGATCAGTATTGCGGCGCAACTCATCCGAAAAAGACGCGGATCGAAAGACCTGTCAAGAGATAAATCGGAAGTGATGTATTCCTTTTTTCACAAAAACGACGTACTATCTTAAAAGCGTATACTAAAAGTCAAATTAGACGATAAGTGAAAAATAATTCATGGATGTGAATACACAAAAACCAAGAGTGTTGATTATTGATGACGATCCTACACTTCGACGTCTTGAACAGGTTGTCTTCGAACGTGACGGATTTGAAGTATCCCTTGCCAGCGATGGCAGTGAAGGAGTCCGCCTGGCTTTGATGAATCCTCCTAATATCATCATTCTCGATATTATGATGGAAGGACTTCACGGATTTGAAGTTTGCAAGATGCTTCGCGCTAATTCAAGTATACGGCATACTGCTATTATTATTACATCGGGGAAATCGTTTAAACCGGACATAGATAAGGCGATGGAGCTCGGTGCTGATTCATACGTGGTGAAACCATTTTCACCCAAAGAGCTTCTTAAAATCGCTATCCAATATATGCATGAACGAGCGAGTCGATAATGATGACCATTCGATTTTGGGGAACACGTGGATCTATTGCATCACCGGGAAAATCGACAGTGAAGTACGGCGGCAACACATCCTGTGTTGAAGTGCGTGCTGGAAAACAAATACTCATTTTTGACGCCGGCACCGGCCTCCGAGATCTTGGCAATCAGCTTCTCAAAGAATTTAAAACCCAGCCGGTTACATTGCATCTCTTTATTAGCCATACGCATTGGGATCACATACAAGGTTTTCCTTTTTTCATGCCGGCATATTACAAAAACTTTCAGATCATCGTGTACGGTCCGCCGGCACGCGATAAAAGCCTCAAAGATTTATTTAAATTTCAAATGGACTCGGAATATTTTCCGGTACCGTTAGGTGATTTGAACGCACAAATTGTTATGCAGGAAGTCCGTGAGCCATTCCGTCTCGATAATTTGCAGATCACTTCCTTCTATATGAATCACCCTGCGATGACGCTTGCTTTTAAAATTTTCGACGGGGAAAAAACATTTGTCTTTGCCACGGATAACGAACCCTATCGGTTTACACTTCATGCCGCTCGCAAGGATCAGCTTGCTGCACAGTACGGTGCAGAACTGGACCAGAAGTTCGTCGATTTTATCACTGGAGCTGACTTCGTGGTTTGCGACGCGCAGTACACCCAGGAAGAGTACCGGTCAAAGATCGGTTGGGGGCACTCGCCCATCGAATCAGTTGTGGAGTTTGCGATTAAGGCTCACGTGAAACAATTAGCGCTTTTTCATCACGACCCATCGCACGACGATGCTGCAGTTGATGCGATTGTCTTGCATGCGCAGAGATTAATTTCGTTACAAAAGTCTGCTGTACAATGTTTCGGTGCCGCTGAAGGAATGGAATTAAAACTGGTATAATACCAATAGTCACTTCATTGATTCATTGAATCGTCGTTCGATGTACTCCCTCATGTGCTTTTTGAAGATTGTTCGATCAAACGTTTCTGCATGGCGTCGGATTGCATACGGATCGGGCTTCAATGTTGCAAGTGATTTGACAGCTGTATTGAGCGCATGAACGGTTGATTCGTAGAAAAATATTCCTGTTGGCGAAACACCCTCTGCAAGCACGGTTTCCAAGGCACCTCCTTCTCCAAAGGCCACCACTGGCTTGCCGCTTGCCATTGCTTCAAGCGGAACGATGCCAAAGTCTTCAACTCCCGGAAAAATCAAAGCACGACAGCCGGCATAAAACTTCGCGAGACTCTCACCGCTTTGCCAGCCAAGGAATTCGATGTTCTTGTTTGCAATCTTCTCCAATTTTTCGCGCTGGGGACCTGAACCAACAACGAGAAGTTTCTCACCACATTTATTGAACGCTTCGATTGCGAGATCGACCCGTTTATAAGGAACCAACGCACTGACAATTAAATAATAGCCGTCATCTTTTTCAGAGACTGTGAACTGATCGGTACTGACCGGCGGATAAATAACATCAGAAGCACGATGATAAAGACGCGAGATGCGTTCAGCAACATTATGTGAATTAGCAATGAAATAATGAACACGGTCGCAGGTTCGAACATCCCATTGACGAAGATATGGTGCCACCAGTGCCATGGCTGACCGAGTTACAAATCCGGCCCGTCCTTTTCCAAAATATTCTTCATACTGATCCCACACATACCGCATGGGAGAATTACAATAACAGATATGTTTTGCACCATCTTTTGGAATTGCGCCCTTTGCCACAGCGGCACTTGTTGAAATAATGAGATCATATCCAGAAAAATCGAGCGACCCGATTGCGAGCGGCATCAGCGGCAAGTAATGACGGTATTGTGTTGCCTTCAACGGCAGGTACTGCATGAAAGAAGTTTTGATCGTCATCCGCTCGATAGCCGGCGACATCGCTCCTTTATTATGAAGCAGGGCAAAGACTGTTGCATCGGGGAATAATTCACACAAGACTTCAAGAATCTTCTCGCCGCCACGCATGCCAGTAAGCCAATCTTGCACAAGCGCTACTCTCATCGTTGCATTTTCCGAACAAAACATTTCAATTTCATGGTGAAAGAAAATAACAAAAAAAAAGCCGCCATCAAAGATGGCGGCGGCGAAAGCGGAGATGGGCCATTAAAACGTTCTTTCCTTATACAACTATCCTTCAAAAGCATTTCCATTACTTCCCGGTTATCTTCTTCTCATACGCGGTAACATCAAAAGCGCAACAATCACAATCAACGCGCCCCCGGTTGCATACGTTGCCCAGGGATTGGCAATACGGGATACAACAATCATAGTATAGTTTATGAATGTGAATTTATCCTCATTAAAACGCCATACAACTTTGTTTCCCTCTACCGTATTCGCGTTCGTATTCAAAATGATCCCGGGCATTGCTACCTCGTTAATATAATCGCCACCTGCGTCCATCATAAATTGAACCTTAACCTCAATCGACTTGTCAATACCATCGATTTGTCGTTCCAATTTATCCCGTAATTTTAGGCCAAGGATTTTCTCTAGATATATAACGATATCTTTTGTGTTATGCTTCATGTTATCAAAATCAATTTCCTTCTTCTTCGCAATAAAAACAGTGACAGGAAGTGATGCATCATGAAGACTTTCCACTGAATCGATTAATTGACTGTAAAATTCTTCAAAGATATTTGCCATTAAGAATTTGTCCATTCTCTCCTTTAGCGCTTTACTGGTATCTCCATTCTCATACTTTACATATTCTTCTTTAGTCAAAAAGGTCCGGATAGGTATTCGCTGAATCCGGAAACAGGGCTTATATGTCTCCACATAGGTGAAGTAAGTAAAGAACCACCGAAATTTCCTTTCAAATTTAATGTCGACGCCAACTTTGTCTGCTCTTCTATATTCGTTATTTATTTGGTTCACATCGTCGAACTTCTTGGTGGCAACATAGACCTTTTCAGTATCACCTTCCAACTTCACTTCCCAGCTTTTATCAGTTGGAACAGGAAAAGACAACGACGTATCACTTACGGGATTGACAACAATGGATCTCACACACGATCCGTTGCTATTGATTTGTGTCGTTGTCTTTTTCTCTTTTTTACATCCTGATACAGTCAGGAGAATGATGACGATGTAAGTAACAACCATGTATAACTTATAATGGCTCATTGTTGTCCCTTCGTCTGGTTACTGCGTTCCACATCCATTTTTAATCGTTCGATTTCGTTACGCAGAGCGGTTATTTCCTCGCGATTATTTTCGGAACCGACTATGGAAGATTCCTCTTTTCTATATTTTTCCCATAACCTGTCAACGCGTGCCTGCGACGCGTCATCTAACGACTTGTACCCATTGAGTAGAACCTGCAAATCCGTTTTCTTTATAAGGACCAATGTTTTCGTCAATTCCACAGATGATGCACTTCCATTCGACAGTTTGTAGAGATCGCGGAAGAAATTGAGGACACTGATTTCTTGTTTGAAAATATCCGCACTTTTCATTTCACTCTTTTTCCCCAACCTTTTTTCCAGACTCACGATTGCAATTGTGTCGTTGTATTCCATCAACACGTATGTCATTCCACACAAAAGGAGAGCGGCACTACAGGCGAATCGGATGGTTTCCATGCTGAATATGTTAATCAAACGATCGAGGAATTTATTCGCACTAGTGTACACCATCGATCTCTCGCCGCTAACAATTGCAGCAATAATGGATTCAGTCAAAGCGTGCTCGTTTCGGATACGGGGCGTTGCCTCCTTGATTCTATTAAGTATCCGGTCAGCTTTGGTCACTTCCTGAAAGATCGTTTTACATGTCTCGCAATCAGCAAGATGCTTCTTTAAGAATTCTTTTTCAGCCGGATCGAAGTCTTCGATTCTCGTCGAGTAAAGAAGCTGTTGCAGTTCTTTGCACGTCATATGCTTACCTCTAACATTGCTAATTTCTTTTTGATATTTTGTCTTGCATAGAACAGGTTTGCTTTTATCCCCGATTCAGACATGCCGGTAATATCGGCAACTTCTTGAATGGTCAGATCCTGCAAATCTCTCAGCAGAAAAATCATTCGCTGTTTTTCAGATAAACCATCGGCAAGTGATTTAATCACTGCCGTCGTTTCTTTATTGGTTAAATCCCGTTCTATATCAATATTCTCAATACAGTTATCTTTAGATAAATTTTCATTCCATCTTGCAAACACACTCGTTCTTCTCTTGTTGGACTTAGCTTTGTCGTAACAAAGATTAACGACTATCTTATACATCCACGTCGTGAATTTCATTTCCGGATCGAAATCTTTCAGGTGATTCCAAATCCTGATAAAACTTTCCTGCACAATATCTTCGGCGTCATCTTCATCGTATAAGAACCTGAGGGCAATAGCATATGCGTACGACTGATGATATTTGACAATTTTATCAAAAGCCATCACATCACCTTTTTGTGCATCTTCAATGAGCTGTATAAGTGCTTCAACTGGTATAGTATTTTGCATTCGAAGTGTCTTTGTTCTTGAAATGATACGACACAAGAAGATAAAGGTTAAAGGGGAAGGAAGCTATTCAACAGACCAGGACAAATTTTAACCTTGTCCAAGATGACTGACCCAGAATTTATTCTTTGAAGAACGACATGAAGATAAAAAAAGCCGTCATCTAAGATGGCGGCTTTGGAAAAAAATGTAATGAGAATAGCGATCAGTGAGAGGACATCTTCAGGATTTCGATATCGCTCTCTGAAGTTTCAAGTGTAATAGTTGGACCGCCGCCATTGAGTGAATACATCGCATAAATATGTCCACTATTTTCATCGTTCTCATATTTGTCCGATTTAAAGTCTGAATGAATTGAGTATTTTTTATGCCGCCTTCCCCATCCGCCATCGTGCTTGATCGTCGCTTCAACAACACATTTTGCATTCTCAGGAAGAGAAAGTTGAATTTCGCCGCCGCCGGTTGTAATAGAGCTGTTCCCTTTCATACCCGGAGTCAGTTCACACTTAATACTTCCACCGCCGGTTGATACATTTACAACTCCGGTAATATCTTCCATTTCGATACTGCCTCCCCCGGTCCTTACCTTTGCACCATATTTCGCTCCGCGGACATACACGCTGCCGCCGCCTGTTGATACATCGATCCATTCCCTGGTGTTTTCCACCTTCACACTTCCTCCGCCTGTTGATGCATTCACTTTTCCACCAACTTCGCAAAGTGTAATACTGCCTCCCCCGGTTTTTGCGCTTACAGTACCTGTAACAGCTGCAGCATCAATACTCCCGCCACCTGTTTGCATAACAGTGTTTCCTTCGACCTTATCTATTTTAATACTGCCGCCTCCTGTTTCTACATCAACCTTGCCGATAATGTGATCAATCTTGATACTGCCGCCTCTTGTTTCTGCTGTGAAATCACCGGTAAGAACATCGTTTTGTTTCACACTACCGCCTGATGTCTGAATACCAATATTGAATTGCGATGGAACCTTGATTGTGAATACCAGATGATCAACATTATGGCGTGAATCTTTATAATGTACCATAACATTGTTTCCCGATAGTGTCATTTTCAGGCGGTCAGGATGTCGTTCATCGATACCTTCTGCTTCAACCATGACTTCATCCTTCGACCATGGTTCTATTCGGACCGAGCCCGGTTCTACATCAACATCAAGCATGCCGCCTTTCTGAACAGTAAAAGATTTAGTTTGATAGTCAGATGCATCATCGGATTGCTTTTGAGCAATCGAGAGAGTCGGCATCACTAAACTTATTAAAGCGAACACAAGTATCTTTTTCATTTATATCCTCCGTGAGAAAATTGTTGGTTTGTTATTATTCAATCTTATCAAAAATTGGTTTATCATTGACAAATTTGAAAAACATATATTTTCCAAAATCTTCAATATAAAATCGGGTCGCTGAAATTGGATGTAAAACAAACCAATCATCAAATACCAATCCGTACGTGGTATATTCTATATTTCTGGTTCTCCCCTTCAACGCAATCTGTTGCTGATATTTCTTGAGACTTGATTCCGGTATATCGATAAAATCCATTTGCCGTGAACGTACTTCAAGCGGAACAAGTCTTGGATTTGAGACCGGCGTTGAAATCCGCGCATTGAATATCTTTCGTATATACATACCCGTCCAGGTGTCACCGCCGCTGCCGCAAAAGGTATCGTGACGTTTTACTAAAACCAAATTATATTTCGGCACTACGACTAATATATGGCCGCCCCAACCAAGGGCGGAATACATCGGTATGCTGTCATCAAGCATCTGAATCCACCAGAGATATCCGTAGGACTCTTTGTAAGTGCGGTGCTCTATCGTTGAGTACGGTGTAAAACTTTCTGTAATCCAATCTTTTAAGAGAATCCGAGTATGATCCCAAATACCGTCATTACAATACAAAGCTCCGAACCGGGCTAAATCTCTTGCCGATATTTTAATATCATATTTTGGATATATGGTGCTAGCAGACGAATCGCGCCAGAACCTTCCGTCCATCGGCCGGAAGTCTTCCATTTGCAAAGGTTTCGCAAGCGATTCATTGAAGGCCTTAAACAAATTTAAACCAGTTTCCTTTTGAAAAATCAATCCGAGAACATTAAAGTCCCAGTTATTGTAATAGAAAAATGTATCGGGAGGATGGCTTCCTCTCGCAGGTCTTTCGTTCTTCATGCTTTGAGCTTCACCGAATGCTGGAATATACACTCCAGAGCGAGCTTTCAATAAATCCTGAATAGTTGCCGATTGTTCCTGATCTGTCAACTTCACGGTATCATCGATACAAAGTTCTTTCAGAGTTTTATGAATATTAATCTTTCCTTGGGAACTGTAAATGCCATAGAGTGCACTGATCAAACTTTTTCGCATAGAGTGACAATCGTACCGCCGAGTAATGTTTCCTTTTGATATTAAGACATTGCCGTTATAAACGACCATCAGAGCCGATGCTCCGTTTTTCTCATACAACTGTGCTACTGATTTTAATGAATCGGACGAAAACCCTGCCTCTTCTGGTGTTGCATATTGCATCCACACAGCGCCCGGATTTTGAGCAAACACGTCATTCGCAAATAAGAGCGTTATAAATATGATTGCTGAGAAGGTTTTTATATTCAACCGATTCATAGGTAATACTTCCTAAACACCGTGTTCAAAACTGATAGTAGCACACGCCTTCTATTTAAGTTGCGCGCCACAGAATATTTTTAATGTCGCAACCTATGTATCTCGATATTCGAGTTAGATGTACTCAGTTCGACATCTCATTGCCGTTCTTACTTCTTCTTGAAAGTGAAATCCAAAAATTCAAGACTGACGACCTTTCCAGAATCATCTATAAGAAAACGAAACATAGGATGTTTCCCTGGATCACCTGCAAAACAGAATTGAAGCAAGCCTACTGGCAGAATGGCTGCATTAAACTCAGGCTTCTCCACCAAAGAAAAATACAGCGTGTCGTTTTTTACTTGCACTTCGGCGTGAGCGTATTCACCGGGGACAGCATACAAACCGGAATATTCATGAATGTCTACGTTTCGTGGATCAAATTCCGGCACAGTTTTCTTCGTTTCTAAAATTGGAATAAATTTTTCAATGATGATCCTTGTCAAATCCTTGTCCGGACCAATATTTCCCTGCGGGTAATTGCAGTTCGTCATGATAACAACACCCAGTTTCAGATCAGGGAGAACCTCAACTTTCGAACCAAAGCCCCAATGTCCGCCAGCATGACCCATGACCTGATGACCTCCATATTCATACATTGCCCATCCTATGCCGTACGTATCGTGCGATTCTGGACTACGCATT
>Ga0182021_10002743_pt1 | contig 20608 bp, 11 predicted proteins | sample 612E3MmetaG_FD_120493 | JGI IMG/M metagenome (GOLD analysis project Ga0182021, IMG submission 120493) | Permafrost microbial communities from Stordalen Mire, Sweden - 612E3M metaG (Illumina Assembly) | ecosystem: Environmental > Terrestrial > Soil > Wetlands > Permafrost | place: Sweden... | reverse complement strand
TGACACCATCTAACCTACGACTGCTTAAAACGAACCATTTGCTGTTGCTCGACCACGATATATAACTCTCGCTTTCATCACTGTTTATATCCGGCTTGTAATATTTGTTTGTTCTCATATCCATGAGATACAAATCGCTGGTTTTATTGTTAACCGGGAAATATCCGAAATCAACCATGCAAAAAAGCATGAACTTTCCATCTGGGGAAATTGTTGGAAATGCAACACTTTTTTTGGTTTCCTCACTGGGAATAATAGTCTCCGGATCCCCCATAATAATATTATTAACATCAAATCTGACACGCATTAAACTATATAGATTTTCTTCGTTTGGCATATCTGTAACATATTCTTTCGCACAGGTGTAATACAGATATTTCCCGTCGGGAGACCAACATGGCAAATTCTCTCTTTTTTCAGATGCAATTTTCGGAAAGTTATATATTGTGTTTTTTTCGACGTTATATATTACAATATCAGAAGCGAAGTCGAATACTTCTTTCATTTTTTTATCATATCCGGTCAGATAATAATTCTGTCGTATCTTATTTGTTGCAAATGCCACTAATTTCCCGTTTGGATGCCAGCTGCAATATGCTCCTCCGGAAAGCATTTTTGGCGTCTTTAGATTTATTTTTATTAATTTACCGTTATCATAAAAAATTGTCCCGCTGTGTTCACCTCTGATATGAAATAACATCTTGTCCGGGTCATTCTTCCAAAAAGTATGGCAATTCATACAGTTATGATCAGTTCTGGAATTATTAAATATTTCATATTCTTTAAAACTTCTCAAATCTCTCTGATGCATCGCCATTTCATCCCAATAACTATTTGTCGGAGATATGTCTCTGTAATAAATAAAGGGATCTATAATATCTTTCGAAATAAAATTATTTATGGTTTTAAATTTGACCCAGGCGTTATCCTGTTTTGCATAAATATCAATTTTAATACTATCGCCTGTAATATCAGAAAGAAGTTGTCTCCATGAATTGATGGGAAATTGTACTATGGGACTTTTTAGGTTTAAGGTAATCCCTGCTTTGTTTTTTGAATATAATTTGACCAAAAACCTATTTCCTGGTTCCTTAATCTCAAAGTTTATCGGGGCAATGTCGGGAGGTAAAATAATATCAGAATAATCAGGAAAAATTTTGGGATACTCATTGCTTTGTTTAAAATTTCGAATATCCGGAGTATAAAATATCGAAATTATTACAAGAATTATAATTACCAAAATTAGTATACCTGAAATAATAGTGAATGCTTTTCTTATATTATATCCTGTTTCCATAGTCTACTCTCTTTCTTTTTCTCTTACATTACTGTTCCCTTCTTTAGAAATTGGCCTTGGAAACTTTAAGTAGTACCAGTATGTATCTCCATATCGGGTAAATAAATATCTCTTAGCTTCTTCAGGATTACCCTTCAGTCTTAAATAATTTTTTTGAAAAGCTTTAAATTCATTAATGATGCTTTGATCGTAAGTATATTCCTCAAGATTTATAGGGCAGTCTTCTGAAAGTAAACTATAGTAGATGAATCCTTCAAAATACAACCTGGGTATATTGCTATATCCAAAAAACTTTAAACCTGATAACCCAACCGCAAAATCTTCCATGTTATTATCTAACATTGCGCTGATCATCAGATAATCGTAAGCCATTTTATTGTAATTGCTCTTCCCTGTCAGCAAATACAAATTATGATCTATTGCCGTCTTTGAAATAATCGCTGCAGGAACCTGATTTTTTCTATATTGACCTAATTCCGGATCGGTGTTTATAAGAGCTGTGTCATTAATAAATTTCCGGTATTGCTGTACCCATTTCTTATTAAATAATGTGTGGTCAATTAAATTCAGCATTTTTTGAGACTCCCTTATGCACCCTTCGGCTAAATATGCTTTTGTAAGATTTTTTAAAACATAAGGATTAGCTCCATAAACATTTGTAGCTTCAGTCCCCCAGATTATTGACAGAGAAAGAGCTCCTAAATCCAAATAAATTTCCTGATTAGGCACTAGTTCATCAAAGCTTGTCAACTTTGTCGCCAATAGTCCATTGGATGCCATCTCTTGATTGTATTTAAAAAAATTGTCATAAATTCTGCCTGTAAAAAATAAGGCCCTGTTGACATAAATAATTTCAGCTCTGTCAAAAAAATCAGATTTCTTCGATAATTCAAGAACCTTGTTCCAATCTTTATTCCTTCCAAAATATTGAACTGATAGTTTAATTTTCTGCTCTTTATTAAAAGTGGCATAGCATATGACGGCAGTAAGCATCGGAATGGCCAGTAAAAGCAAGAAGCTTTTAAAATTCAAAAATAAAATTTTATTACTTGCCGTTTCTTTCGATTGATTGATAGTGTTCCTCTTCAAACTTGATATGGTAAAGAAAATAAAGGTTAACAGGACGGACAGATAAAGTAAGAATGGAAGAAACCATAATGCATAAACATTTTGCATCGCTCTGAATTCCTTAAAGACATCATTATAAGAAATGAAAAAAAAGTGATTAAAAATGAGAGTAATAATTAATGTTTCTATAAGAATAAAAATTGAAAAATATCTTTTACCCTTTGAAAATAACTCTGATATGACAGCGAGAAGAGAAAAAAGGTAAACTGTTTTTATTCCTGTAAAATAGTATAAAAAGCATAAAAGGATTGGATAATATAAAAATCTGTATAAGCCTTTATCTTTAATAAATCGAAAGTAAATACAAGAGATTAACAGAGTAAGCAGAATCTCAATATCAAATTTAAGGCTATGGTTATAATCATTGTGCATTGCAATAAGAATAATAACCGGGACAAATGGCACCAATAGATTAAATTTTGCCTTTCCGGAGGAAAAGTATCCTAACCAGTATATTGAATACAGAATGAATGTAATTGTAAATGAGGCAAGTACAGGAATATTATAAAACTGTGTGATTAATCGTGAGAGATACTCGCCAGGGTTACCTGGGAAATCAAAATACTTTCTGAAGAAATAAATGTCAGTGAAAAACTCCCTGTAATTTTTTAATAGAAATAAAGAGGGATTAACACAATATAAAAAATAAATGAAAAAGCCCACAAAAAACAAGGTCACATAAATCAGCATATTTTGGGGCCTGGTTAAATATTTCATATGCTTATAGTTGATATCGGAATATTCTTATTTTAAAAATTACCTGTTTTTTTACCTTATATAATTCATGCACATTCCTCTGGCAAAGATTAATCAATCCGCAGATATCATAATTTTCTCTGTATGTTTCAAGGAGAATTGTTTTTGTTTCTTTTTATCAAATAAATAGTTCCCTAATACTAAATAATCCATATCAGTCCGCATAAAATCGATGTATGCATCCTGCGGAGTGCATACTATTGGTTCTCCCCTTACATTAAATGAGGTATTAACCAACATGCTAACGCCGGTAATTTTTTTAAAATCTGTTATCAGCTGCCAGAATTTAGGATTGGATTCTTTGCTCACAGTTTGTATCCTAGCTGAATAATCTATATGGGTAACTGCCGGAATTTCTGATCGAATATGATATAAACGGTCAAAAAGTTTAAGATCGCCATAATTATCAGGTTCGGGACTTCTTAATTCTTCTCTGAGCGACCCAACAAATAACATGTAGGGAGATGGCACAATTTTAGTATAGTAATCGAATAAATTTTCTGCCAGGATACTTGGTGCAAATGGCCTGAACCCTTCTCTGAATTTTATTTTCAGGTTCAGAACTTTCTGTATTTCAGGGTTCCTGGGGTCTCCCAGGATACTTCGGTTTCCCAAAGCACGAGGGCCGAACTCCATCCTGTCCTGAAACCAACCGATTACATTCCCTTCAGCTATCATTTGGCTTACAGCTAAACTCAGATCATCAAAATTCTTATAGTAGTCGTAAACGGCTTCATATTTACTGATTGTCCGCAAGATATCCTTGTCAGAATATTGAGGACCTAAATAACTATGATTCATTGAGTCCGAAAGGAGATTTACTGTCCTTTTCTTTTTTAACCAGATATGGAAACCTGCAAGTGCTGCACCTACTGCTCCTCCTGCATCACCCGATGCAGGTTGGATCCATATATGGTCAAATATACAAGCATTAAGTATTTTGCTGTTTGCCACGCAGTTTAAAGCCACTCCCCCTGCAAGTACCAGATTCTTGCTATTTGTTAATTTTTGAACAGTGCGTGCTAATGCAACTACAATTGATTCTGTAACATCCTGAATGGCCAAAGCAAGATCCATATGTTCCTGAAGTATGACTGATTCAGGTTTTCTTCGCGGCAAACCGAACAGAGTTTCCCATTTACTATTGTTGGTCATGGTCAGCCTGGTTGCAAAATCAAAATAATGCATATTGAGAAGGATTGAACCATCTTCCCGTACATCAACTAATTCAGTTAATATTTTTTCTTTGAAATTTTTAGTCTGAACTGAATTCGGATTGCCATACGGAGCCAAGCCCATTAATTTGTATTCTCCGCTATTTACCTTAAAACCCAGATAATAAGTGAAAGCACTGTATAAAAGTCCCAAAGAATGCGGAAAATGTAACTCTTTGAGAAATCTTATATCGCCGGAACTTCCGTAACTGATGGTCATGGTTGCCCATTCCCCAACACCGTCAATAGTCAGGATTGCTGCCTCCTCAAAGGGTGACGGATAGAATGCACTGGCCGAATGCGATAAATGATGCTCAGAGAATAATAACGGAATTTTCGCTGTTCCGAAATGCTCTAATTGTTTCTGCAAAAGTTTTTTCATAAAAAGTTTTTCCTTTATCCACAAAGGCATTGCAGAGATAAAACTCACCAATCCTTTTGGAGCAAAAACATGATAAGTCTCAAGCAGCCGTTCAAATTTCAGGAATGGCTTTTCATAAAAAATCACAGCCGTGAGGTTATCATAATCCATGCCGGCTTCTTCGAGAACATATTTTATTGCATTTATAGGAAAGCCGGAATCATGTTTAATGCGCGAAAATCTTTCTTCCTGACAGGCTGCTATTATTTCACCATCAATCAGGATTGCTGCTGCACTATCGTGATAAAATGCTGAAATTCCAAGTATTCCTGTTCTCATCTTAATCAGAATATTGAGTAGATAAAAGGAGCTATAGCAGTTCCACTTGTTACTATAATAAGCAAGGCTAACAACAGCAAAATAATTATCAGAGGCAATAACCAGAATTTTCTTCTGGTCTTTAAGAATTGAAACAGTTCTTTTAAAAATTCCATGAAGTCAACTAATTTATGATTCAGAATGCATCTGTAAAATCCTCGGCTGTATATAAATGATCCCGATCGATCAACACGGATTTTTTGCTTTTCTTAAATTGATCGATTTTCAAACTGTCTTTTTTCAATATTCTTCGGATCAGACCTACCGGAGTTACCACAATGAAAAAGACGATGGTCAATAAAACCCGTGAACCAATTGCGCTTAAAATCTTTGAAAACCAAAACCAAACTGCCGCAAAAGGATAAAAAACAATCGGAATTATAAGAGTAACAATCGTCAAAATAAATGCCCACGTTACAAAATGATTCTGCTTTTGATAGATTGCCAAAAAGATTGCAGCCAGTATTGTTAAAAGTCCAAACTCGGTGCACTGCTTTTTTGTGATCCCAATAAATATTTTTTTTAATGTATCTATCATTGAATCATTTTTTTAAGTTGAGCCTTCATTGTTAAAGCTTCGGCATTTTTACCATTCAACCTGAGCGCCTTATTAACATATTTCGAGGCACCGTCTTTATTACCCATTTTAAGATAGGCTAAGGCAATTTTATTTATAACAGCCAGATCCGTTGAATCATTCACATATATGCTTTTAAGTTGAATTATATCTTCGGTATAAGTCTTAATTAAAGGTAAGTTTAAGCCCGAATTATTGTTTTTGATTGCATAATTCAGGTAAGGAATAGCATCAACCGGGTTGTCAAGCTTAAGGCAGATTGCAAAAGTATATTTTGCTTTATCGAAGGAAGGCGACATCTCAAAGGCTCTTTTAAAATAGAACAGGGCGTTTTTATTGTCATGCAAATTTGAGCTAAGCATTGCCACTTTTTCGATAATTAAATCATTTTGAGGATATTCAAGCGCCAGCCCTTCAATTGTCTTCATGGCCTCAAACTGCCGGTTAGCATGGATATAATAGATAAACAGGCTGTCCATAGCTTCTTTCCAGCTGATTTTTCTTGCAGCAAGATTCCATGCAAGTTTTTCTTCTCCCGTGTAAACTGTTAATTTATCCTGTGGCGACACATCGCTGAAAGGCCAGCTTTTTTTAAGATTTGATACTGTGTAAATTCCTGCAAGCGAATCTACTTTGGTAACAGGCATATTGTGAACCAATTGTGTAAATGTCATTTCGTTATCATTAATCACCGGGAACATGTTAGTCTTTTTCATTTTTTCAAAAAAAACATCCGACATTAATGCATAACCGGCTAGGTTAGGATGAAGATGTTCCAGTATTAATTCATGCCCGATAATGTGATCATCAGACCATTTCTCATATGCCGCCCTGGTATCGACCAGGTAAGCATCACGATATTTATCGCAGAGTTGCCGGATAATATCATTAATCTTCTCAGGCGCCCTGAACCGGAGCCCGTCCAAATCCTTAGCGTTAACAAAATACTTCTTTGCTTGTTTTAAATCACCAAGCTTATAAGTTGTCTCACCAAGATAGAAATTGCATATCGCGCTTGCATCGCATATTTTATCAGCTTTGAGAAGAAGCTGAGACGCTGCCAGGAAATCGTTTTTTTCAAAAGCCTTTGTGCCGTCTTCAAAATACTTGTTGAATCCGGGAAAACGGATGCTGTCTACAGCAATGCTTACAAAGGGTTTAAAGTCCTTTTCGTTGCTTACAAGAGTGCTTATAAATACCGGTATATTGTATTTATCAAACAAGCTTAATGTTTTATCTATGTTAGATCTGAATTGATTAATCCCCCTCTTATATAATTTTGAATCATAAGGTATTTGATCATCGGAAACCATCATTTTCATACGGGTTCCTCCTGAACCTTTTGTATGTGTGCCAGCAATTTTTCCATAAAGATTTGTCAGTAATTGCGTCAGTCTTAATTCCCGTAAACAAAGGATCATATTTACCATGTAAGGATTTCCACCTATTTTTTCAGTAGAAGCTACTCCCAGGGCACCGTAATATTCATTGTGACCGGTATATATTAAAATCGCATCAGGGTTATAATGTATTAAAGCCTTTGCAAACCCAAACACTGTATATGAATTAACAGCTGTCAGCGAAAGATTGATAACCTCAAACTTCTTGTCAGGGAATTCATGCATTAAACGATATTGTAACCACCGATGAAAGGAACCGTTGTGAAAATAGGGATAGCCGGCAGTGGTTGATTCTCCCAGAATAAATATCCGGAAAGTACGGACATCTTTATTTTTCTTAAACGGCTCAATGTTGCCAACTGTAGCAAATTCCTGATTTGTAAAATACTTCTTGGATGCATTGGGGTTTAATACTAGGTAATCTTTATTCTCAGGAAATTCAACAAAGAGTTTGAAATTATTACCGTAATGAAATAACCTCAGTGAAAGTTCAATTAAAATTAAAATAATGAAAGAAATCAGAATACCTGCTATTTTAAAAAAGAAAATCCTGCCCCGGGATACCCGATGTTCCATTTCGGAATTTCGCTTATTATCAACCTTAATCATGAGATAAATATGTAGGTAGGGGTTAAAATCAGTATTTCTGAATTTGGTTTTATTTTATATTACTAATTCTAAGTGTTAATCAGGGTTTTTTGTCAATTTGTATAATAAAAGTGTTTAAAACAAGGATAAGGTTTTAATATATTAATATCCACCCTATCCTCCCCCCAATTAAATAAGGGGAAAGGATTCAGGGTGGAAATTAAATTAAGGAATCTAAACTACTCTATTTTAATAACCTTTGTTCTGTACCCAGTTAGGATTCCTGTACATTTCATTCTGTGGTATAGGTGACAGATATCTTGAAGATGGATCTGCCATAATACCTGCAGGAATTGGATTTTCATTGCTGGCCCTTTGTGAAATGATTTTAGGGAGCAATTGTAAGCGTACAACATCAAACCAACGCACGCCATTCTCACCAGCGAATTCATAAGCACGCTCAAAAACTACAGAATCGCGGAATGCTGTTGCGGAAAGTCCAGCAGTCAGATTTGGCAATCCGGCACGCTGTCTTACCAGATTGATAGCGGTATAACTGGCGGCTGTAGGTGCCGTGGCCATGGCTGATGCTTCGGCATAATCTAAAAGAACCATTGGATAGCGAATAACATCCAGCGCCTTGTTTGTACTGGCATTCATTGTAATGATTGTATTATCTGTTTCTGTTACGCCATCACCGTTAAGTCCGGATCTGAACTTCTTATAGTATGGATGCTGGGCATGTGTCAAATTAGAATTCCATGGGACCAACGTGAATGTCTTCTTGTCATCATTCCGAAGCTTGATAGTCGTATAAAAGGTTGCGTCCGTTCTCGTACATTTGGGAGCATTTTTGAAAAAGTTGATTTCTGGATAATAATCGTCCCATCCACTGTTCCCATTGCCACCAAAAGCTGCGTCTATAGCTACTTCCTCCAAAGGTACTGATGAAAGACCAAAACCTCTCTGAGCTGTTCCACCGGCAACATTAAATTGAAAAGCAAAAACAGACTCTGTGCTGTTGTTTGTACTAAATACTTTTCCAAAATCCGGGACCAGGCTATACTGACCTGATTGAATAACATCATTTGCTGCTGCTGCGGCTAATGCGTAGTTGCTTGCATCGTTAAGCGGCCAACCAGCCATAGATAAATATACATCTGCCAAAAGAGCTTTTGATGACCATTGATTTGCCCTACCTGCTGTGATCTGAAATGATGTGGGAAACAAACTAATAGCGGTTTGCAAATCACTGACTATTGAAGCATAAATTGTGCCCACATCATCCCTTGCCGGTCTGGCATTAACATCTGTAGGTACGATTATAAGAGGTACCGGTCCAAAAGTACGAACCAGCATGTAATAGCTCCATGCTCTAATAAAATAAGCCTGGGCAGCGGCACCGTTTTTTAAATCATCGGTTGAATTGACCTTCTGAAAATTCGCAATTACGTTGTTGGCCTGGTAAATTCCTGCCCACATTCCTGTCCATTGCTGGCCATAGCTCCCTGTTGTAGAGCTTCCGTTCAGTTCGTCAAATTCTCTAAAATCACCCTTATTAAGGGCAGGGTCGGTAGTTAAGTCATCCGATCCAAAGCAAGAAGTCATACGTGTTGTAAAACCATAATTATAATCATGGGCATAACGTTCATAAATAGAAGCAACAGATGCATCGAGATCAGATTGGGTTTTGAAATATGTTCCGGGTGATAAAGTGCCTTTCGGATCCTCTGTAAGTTTCTGGCATCCTGTGAAAAACATCATAACCACGAACGTGAGAAGTATGTAATATTTTGTGTTCATATGGATATTTTTTAAAAAAGTAAATAATTATTACAAAGTGTACGCCGATTAAAAACTGGCTTTTAATCCGATTGTTAACGTTCTTGGGTTTGGAATTGAACCTGTCTCCAATCCTTGAGTAATTGCGTTTTGAGCGGTAGTGACTTCTGGATCATACCCCTTGTATTTGGTAAAACATAAAATGTTCTGCCCGCTCACATAAACCTCCAGATCGCTGATCTTTACTTTGTCCAAAAGGATTTGTGGTAAATGATAGGCAAGAGAAAAGTTTTTAAGTTTGATAAAACTTGCATCGTATACATAACGGCTGCTATTGAGCTTATTGCTTGTGCTGCCAATGACCGGGAAATCGGTTTCATTGGTTGGGGTCCACATGTTCATAGCATCTACGGATGTAGCGTTTTTGGTATCTCCCAGTCCACCATATGTATATGGGAAACTAGTAGAGAAAATCTGATTCCCATGCTCGCCCTGGAACATAAAACTCAAGGTAAAATCGCCATAGCTTACATCATTGGTAAACCCGAAAGAATATTTAGGCATTCCATTCCCGATAGGCATTTGATCAGCCACTGTATAAGATTTGTCGCCATTCACGTCAGTATATTTTGCATCGCCTGGTTTCAGCCCAAATAATGCGGCTTCGGCAGCTTCACTTGTTTTCCATGTACCCAGGAAATGATACCCGTAAAACTCACCAAGCGGCATGCCAACCTTCAAAATGGAAAGACCTGATTGTGGAGACCCAACACCATTTACCTGTACATTATCAAGTCCGCCAAGGTCCAACACCTTATTCTGGTTAAATGATATTGTAAAATAGGAATTCCATTTTAATTTATTGACGGAAACTGGTGTTCCTCCTATAGAGAATTCTATTCCTTTATTTCCCAGGGAGCCAATATTTCTCTTGTAAGTACCACCTCCCAAATAATCAGGTGCAGGATAGTCGTACAAAAGGTCAGATATCTTTTTATTATAAATATCAACTGTAAACGTTAACCTGTCTTTTAAAAACCCTGCATCTAAACCTGCATCGTATTGCGTCGTAGTTTCCCATTTGAGGTCACTTGAAACAGCAGTTCCCAATGGAGTTGTTACAGTGGGGGTTGTCCCATTAAAATAATAAGAAGTACCTACACCAATTGATGGAATAGTTGCATAAGGACTGACTGCCTGATTACCGGTTTTTCCATAGCCCAGTCGTAATTTCAAAACAGAAAGTGCTTTGGCATTCTGTAAAAAAGCTTCTCTATTGATATTCCAGGCCATGGCTAAAGATGGAAACAAACTGTATTTCTTTGTTAAATGAGATGAACCATCATCTCGGATACTGGCTGTGAGGTTATACTTATCTTTAAAAGAATAATTGACCCTGCCCATAAACGACTGAAGAGCATCTGCCCAATAACCTGATGAGATTGTTTGAGTTCCCCCAAGGCCTAAATTATAATACCCATTCGCGTAGCTGGATAATTTATTAGCTTGAGCCTGAACATTAATGTTCTGACGGTTTTGCTGCTCGTATAACGCGGTCAGGGTTAAAGAATGGTCCCCAAAAGTATTTTTATAGGTAAAGAAATTACTGTTTTGAAATGACCTGTATCTGGTATTATTTACTGTAGCATGGTCATTACCTGATAAACCTGTATTGGTTTGAGGACCGTAAAGCTGTGGAGTATATTGAAATTGTCCTTCATAAGACGCACTGGAAGTAAATGTAAGGCTTTTCAAAATGTGATAAATTACCATCCCAGTCCCTGTGAAGTTATCCGTAGTATTATCAGACATCCTGTTATTGGCCTCTGCTACAGGGTTAATCTGTATAGACCCATATGACGAGTGTAAATTATAATTACCATTTGCATCCAGGACAGGAGTTGTGGGATCCCATTGAAATGCTAATGTGAATGGATCATACAGATCACCGGAATAATCGGTATTACGGTTTTTAGCTTGTAAGGCAGTAATATTAAATTTTAAATCAATTTTATCACTGGCTTTAACGTCGACATTAGCTCTTATGGATCCTTTATTATACCACTGGTTCAGGAGCAATCCGGGTTGGTCAAGATAACTTCCTGAAAACAGATATTTTACGGCAGATGTGCCACCGGATACTGAGAGTTGGTAATTTTGTATTAAGGGAGATCGGGTAACTGCTTTTTGCCAGTTTGTACCATTTCCATTTGCCAGGATAGTTTGAAGTTGAGTATCAGTAAAGGCCGGAGCTTGTCCATTAGCAGCGAATTGAGCATTTACTGTATTCGCAAAATCATAAGCATTCATTAAGTCCAAATACCTGGGCATAGATGCTTTGCTAAACCAGGTATTGAAGTCAACCTTCATTTTGCCTTCTTTCCCGGTTTTTGTAGTTATTAACACAACACCGTTTGAACCTCTGGAACCATAGATAGCTGTTGCGGATGCATCTTTTAAAATTTCCATTGACTCAATATCTTCAGGAGAAATTGATTCTATGTTTCCTCCGATATATCCATCAATCACATAAAGTGGATCATTGGAACCAGTAATGGAATTAGTACCTCTTATTCGAACACTAAGCATGGTGCCCGGTTGCCCGCTGTTACTACTTACTGAAACACCAGGTGTGGTTCCCTGAAGAGCCTGATCAATTCTTGTAATAGGACGGCTAGCAATAACATCTGCTTTTAAAGTAGTTGTTGCTCCTGTAACATCTCTCCTCCTCTGCACACCATAACCAACAACAACAACTTCATCTAAAAGTGTTGAATTATTAACCAACTGTACATTTATAATACTTTGCCCATTAATTGGAATAGTAACCTTTTCATAACCAATGAACGAAAATTCAAGGTTAACATTGTTATTTGTAACGGCAATTGAATATTTCCCATTAGCATCAGTAATATCTCCAGAAGTGGTTCCCTGAACTATTACATTCACCCCAGGAAGAGCTTCTCCACTTTTTTTATCCGTTACAATTCCGGTAATCTTTTGTTGCTGTAACATTTGCCTGGGAGCTATTACGATCAGATTATTATCAAAAGCTTTATAGGCCAATGGAGAATTTGAAAAAATATCATCTAACACGCTTAGAATGTTTTTGTTATCTGCTTTTACATCAATAAGTTCATTCATAGCTAATAAGTCGTCGCTGTAAAAAAACCGGACCTGACTTTGTTGTTCGATTGATTTCAGCACTTCGCGAACGGATTTTTCTCGTATATCCAGATTGACATTAACCTGGGCATATACGTTAGCACTAACTTGCAGGACACTTAAAAAAATGATCACGAGAGCTAGTTTCATAGTTAGTAGAAGTTTTTTTATTCCCGGCTTCGAAGTAGGAATAAGGTTTTGAAGTTTTTTTTTCATAATTTTGTAGAATATTAAAAGTTTAACAAACCAATGGTCTCCTGAAAAAAGTTACATTGGGGAAATTTGTAAAAACTTGGCGCGGGGTGTTTCAGCATCCTGCGCTTTTGTTTTAAGTACGTTTTTATTTCTTCATAGGCATAGTATTAAGTTATTCTTAGAACTCTTTTTTTTATTGTTGGTTATAAAGACTTTTATTAAGTTCTTCAAAGTTTTTGTTTTCAAACAATGTAACGACCTTCCCTTTCAATTTAAAATTAATCGGGGCTGAAATACTCATAACTTGAAGCACCTGGTCAATTGGCTCAGCAATTATGGTTCCAGTAAACCGGAAAGATTTTAACCTTTCAGACTCAAAAATTATCTGAACATCGAATTTACGTTCCAGCTCAACTGCTATCTGCGAAAGACTCTGTTTCTCGAAAATCCAACGGTTTTCTTTCCACGATATGACCGGTTTTACATTAACATTTTCTGTAACTAATCTGGAAATTGATTTTACTTTTTGCTCCTGCAGAGGTTGTGGTTTATTTTCGATTTTTCCATTTGACCCGGCTGTTTCATCAACCATAGTTGAATCTTTCTTGTAAAAGGTAAGTTTCTGGTTTGGCTTAAGCACCGTTATTTCAGCATTGCTTTTGTCCGATACCTGTTCTATTTTTACGGAACCTTCTATCAGAGTTGTTTCAATAGTTTTGTCATCACTATAAGCTTTTACATTGAATTCTGTTCCCAAGGCTCTTATATTTAAATACAATGTTTTTACAGTAAAAGGTCTTGAAGCATCTTTTGCTACTTTAAAATAACCCTCTCCTTCAAGCTGCACAACCCTGTCTTTTATCCCAAAACGGTTATCGTATTTCAGTCTGCTCCCTGCATTCAATGTAACTGCTGTTCCATCAGACAAAGTGAATTGAGCACGGGATCCCAGAGGGACAATCAATTCACTGTAGTGTGTAGTTGGAATTGCAGCCTTGTTAATCCCTAAATAGTAAAATAATAGCCCGCTTAAAGATGCAGCAAGGATAAATATAGCAGCATAACGGGTCACTATTTTAAATATATTGGTTTTGTTTAAGAACACTGCTTCCTCAATCTTGATTTCATGATAAATCTGGTTAAGGATATGATCACCATTGTATTCTTTAATATCTGGTTCCAAAGATATTCCATCCCAAAACTGAAGGCATTTCTTGTACAATTCATCCTCCGATTCAGTATTCGTAAACCATTTCTTTACCATATATGTATCTTCGTGGGAACCAGTCCCATCCAGATATCTCATTAGTACCTGAATATCAATGTTTTCTTTGCTATTTTGCATTATAATATTATTTTAAAAGATAATGAAGCTAAAAGGAAAAAACCTTCTAGCTTCAAATCTACTAACCTTGCCAGTCCAATCAAAATTTACTTTCGATCCAACCTTTCATCCCATAATCCAAAAACTAACCTTAACTAACCATAACCAATCTTTACTAATCCAAACTGATAATAATATCCAGCAGAGAGCTTAAATTCCCAAAAAATAAGCTAATTTATAATCAGTCTAATTAAGAAATAGTAAATAAAATGATGATAATACAATATTCTCTGATTATTGTATACAAATTTGAGATAGTTGATTTTATTATTTTAAAAATAACCAGAAGAAAAGAAGAGGCAATATACTTCCGTCAGAAAATGATTTTCTTAAAGAAGCTTTTGCCATGGTCAGATAATTTTCCACTGTTTTTTTTGAAATATTCAGTTGCTGAGCGATTTGTTCACTAGTCAGTTGTCCATTTATGCTTAATAGGAATATGTCTTTCTGTCGGGCAGGTAATTTGTCTATAAGTATATTCGCAGTTTCAAGCAGATTATTATATTCAATTTCGAGATTTGTGGAGTTGTCTTCAATGAGTATGTTTTGCAGGGCCTCTTCCATCTGTTTCTTATCTGATGCCTGTTTTCGAAATTTTTTACATGTTGCATTATAAGTGATCTTAAAAAGATATTTGCTAAAAACATAATATTCATTGATTTGGTCCCGGCATTTCCAAAGATTCAGAAATACTTCCTGAACAACATCTTCCGCTTCTTCTTTACTTTTTAAATAGCTTATTGCGAAGTAGTAAACCTTTTTATGGTATTTTTTGAAGATAGAATCAAAAGATAAAACATCTCCTTCTTTAAGATTTTTTATAATCAACTTATCATCAAGATATTGGGTCATTATGAGTTAAGTGTTATCCGAACAAATTTAGTGTTTTCATACAAACTATAAGATAGTCCGGAACATTTTTTGATTTGTCCAGAGTTAAAGGTTTGATAAAAAAATAAGACGAATGGAGTTAGTCATATAAAATTTTGAATGATAAGGGTAGTAGAAATAATATTCCATCTTTAAAACTGCCAACGCCCGGTTTGAATGAATAAGATGACTTTTATTATGGTTGCAGAGATTATGGGAGTATTCTTTTCTGATTCTGCAAATCATAATTGTTTGATCAAGAATTAATCCAAAGGATATAAATAGAATTCTTTCTCACCTTCTGAAAAGTGCCTCATGAATTTTATACAGAAGGGTTTATGCGTAAGGGAATAAAAAATTTAAAAGTGCTGCCTTTACCTGATTCACTCTCAACCCAAATCTTTCCGCCATGTTTTTCAACAAATTCTTTACAAAGTAATAATCCAAGTCCGGTCCCCTTTTCATTTGCAGTACCAGATGTTGAAAAGTTAATATCTATTCTGAAAAGTTTTGCCACAGTTTCTTTTGTCATCCCAATGCCGTTATCTGATACTGATATTTCTACCTGGCTGTTTTCAACCATGGCCTTTACTTCCACTTTGCCATTTATATGAGTGAACTTTATAGAATTTGATATCAGATTTCGTAATATGGTTTTTATCATATTTTTATCTGCTATGATAATTAAGTTATCCTGGAAGAAGCTTTTAAGCAGAATGTTTTTCTCTATTGCCATATCATTCAAAACAATAAACTCCTCATTAAAAAGTTCATTTAAGTTGATTGGTACCGGGTTATACAAAATTTTCCCGCGTTGGGAATTTGCCCATTCCAACAAATTTTCAAGCAACCTAAAAGTCTGAATAGCAGAAGTATTTATTAATCCGGCGTACTCCTCAATTCCAGCAAAATTACCTGATTTTATTTCTTCTTTCTGCATTTCGCTAAATCCGATGATAGTTTGGAAAGGGTTCTTCAGGTCATGTGCAATAATTGAAAAAAACTTATCTTTTGAGGCATTGAGTTCTTCTATATGCTGTCTCCGTTTTTCAAGTAATATATTTGATTCATTAAGTTCCTTTGCCTGATTAAGTAACATTTCATTTTTCCCCTGTAATTCGTTAGTTTTAATTGTCACTAATTTTTCAAGCAGAATCTTCTGATTTTTTAAATGTTGGACACGTGAAAGAAAAATGAAAATAAGTATGAAGATTACGATTGAAAACATTAATAATCTAAACCACAATGTTTTCCACACTGGAGGTAAAATGATTATTCTTAATGATACTCCTTTTTCATTCCATACTCCATCATTGTTTGATGCTTTTATCTTAAAAGTATATGCACCAGGGTTAAGATTAGTGTAAGTGACATATCGCCTGGAAGCGTTGGTGTAATTCCAATCCTTCTCAAAGTCTTCCATGATATAGGCATATTGATTTTTCTCTGAATGGGAATAATTGATGGCAGAAAAAGTAAATGAAAATACTGACTGATTCCACTTCAATGTGATCTCTTTTGCTTCTCCTATATATGACTGAAATTGGGCTCCAGGATATCCAAAACGGACAGGTTTATTGAATATTTGGAAATCAGTGATGTAAACAGGAGGGATAAAGTCATTATCTTTCAGGCTGTCGGGATAAAAGGAATTAAAGCCATTATACCCTCCAAAATAGATTTCCCCTTTATGCGTTATCATGAACGATTGCTGCTTAAATTGGTCGCCTTGTAAACCATCCTCTTTTGAATAATTTCTGAACTTCTTAGTTTTACTATCAATCCTACTAATACCACCATTGCTGGATATCCAGATATTACCAGCATTATCTTCAATAATTGACTGAACTATGTTGCTAGGTAAACCGTTAGAGATATTATAGGTATATAGAATGGTTCCATCAGGCTTACAAAAATATACTCCATTTGTACTCGTGCCTACCCATAAGTTTCCCTCCTTGTCTTTACAGAATGCGGCAATAACATTATTATTGAAATTATAATTCTTAAATGAGTTAGTTTTGCAATCATAAAAGTTTAGCCCGTTCGTTGTTGAAATCCACACATTTTTTTCAAAATCTTCAAAAAATACCCAATCTCTTTTACCGACAATCGTTTTGGGATTATCAGGGTCAGTTCTGAACCGCCTGATCACGCCCTTGTTCTTGTTAAATAAATCGGTGCCAACATTAAAAGTGCCTAACCATAATGTATCATTTTTATCTATTGCAAGATTCCAGATGGTTTTGCCAGAGATACTTGATGATTTATTTTTATCGGGCATGTAATGAATAAATCTTCCTGTTTTTCTGTCAAACCTGTCAAGACCTGCATCCCAGGTACCAATCCAGATATCATGTTCCTTATCCTCTGCAATACAAAGTATAGCATTTCCGCTTATACTATATGGATTTGAAGGTTCATGCTTAAATATTGTAAATCTGCCTGTTTCGGGATCGTAGACATTAACGCCACCTCCATCGGTGCCTATCCAGATCAAACTCTTATGATCTTCATAAAAACAAGTGACATTATCGTACGATAACGAATTTGGATTACTGCCATTATACTTAAATATTTTAAACTTATAATTTTTAGGATTATAATAATTGATTCCTCCTCCAGAGGTTCCTATCCATAAAATCCCTTCCCTGTCTTTATGAAAACACCAGATTCCGTTGTTATTAAGTCCTTCAACATTTGTATTATCGTACATGAAATACTCAAATGTTTTGGATATTTTGTTAAACCGGTTTATCCCTCCCTGATCAACCGCAAGTAATAAATGTTGTTCGTCATCCGGTACGATATCAAGAATAATATTTTGATTGGTGCCTTTACAGTCGCCTTTTGATCCGAACTGCTCAAATTTATTTGCAATCGGATCATAAGAAAAAAATCCGTTACCATCTGTTGTAATCCATATTTTATCTTCATTATCAATATATAGGCTTTTAAAACAATCGTTTCCTAAATCAACAGAAGGGTCCTCAAATTTAGTAAAGATGCCGGATTCAGGATCAAAGCGGAGGATTCCCCGGCTTAGTGAAACTATCCATAGGAACCCTTTTGAATCCATTGCTATCATTCTCGATGGGCGAGAGTTTAAATAAACCTTCTCACTCTCAAATTGATATCTGATAAAATCCTGAGTCTTAGAAATCCATTTATTCAGGCAATTTTCCCCAGTTACAATCCAAAGGTTTCCATCTTTATCTTCGGTAATACCGCTAATGTAATTGCTGTTTATACTTGTCCTATGGCCAGGATCGTTTTTAAATACTTTAAAATTATCTTTAACAGGATCGAATAAATTTAAACCGTTAACAGTACCAAACCAAAGATTTTTCCCCCGATCTTCATAGATACATAGTATGTTATTATTGCTGATTGAGCCGGGTTGATTTTCGTTAAAATTGTATTTTTTAATATCATAACTATTGTATTTATCAAGGCCTTCCTCGGTACCTATCCAAAGATAATCTTTACTGTCTCGGTATATACACCTTATACGGTTACTCGACAAACCATCTTCAACTGTGAGGTGACTAAATCTTGAATATCGCGGCTGTGCCTGCAAATGAAAAACACCTGCAAAACAAAAGAATGAAATCACCAGGGACCGTCTGAGAAAATGATTTCCGATTAATTTATAGTTTAAAAAAACATACACTACTTTTATGATTTTAACAATAAAATAGTTCAAAATAGATCGGTGGGTTTAAAGTTAAACCTTTTTAGATAATTTGTTCAAATCGCTAATTATTGTTTGAAAAAAAACTTATCTTAAGTCAATAAATCATGCATACTTGTTGATATCCAGACATATATGAATTTGCAATAATTTAAGAAATCTTTTAGGATTAAATTGCTTAACAGTAATCTGGAAAGTGTATTACAGGAATATTTATCTCATTTACGATTTTCTTGAGGATGTTTTGATAAAAATTGGTTATAGAATGCCTGTTGACCTAAATATTTCTGCTTCCTAGGTGATTGCAAAAGCCTCCTGAACATATAACAGGTTTTTAAATCTACTTCAGATATATTCGATTCAATAAATCCTGCTCAAAAAATTTCGATTTTTGTCTTGCCAGCTCCGCCAGAGCCAACAGATCTAAATATTCAGAGATTTGTCCGCTATTATTTTTTTGTTTATTGCTGTCAATCAATAATATAAGGCGCAGAACTTCATTGATTCTTGGGGTTCGACATTTTTTATCATCAAAAATGTGTCTTATGCTGTAATTAGTTTAACTCAGAATTGTGTCATATAAATAACCTGGAAGATAAAATGCTAAAACTTTTAAAATAGAGTAATTAAAGATATGTAGAACAGATTCTGAATTATTAAAAGAATTATAATTAAAATATTACAAGCAATTATTTTGATTGAGTGAATTCAGGTTGAGGGGATAAATGGTTGTTAATTAGGGTTGATAAATCATCAGATAGTTAAAAGCTGATCTGGTGATTTATCTTTCTAATGCTACCCTATACCATCACATTCTTGCTAAAAGGGGAAAGTAAATATCTGAGGTATTCTAACCAGTGTATTTGTACCTTATAAAGATTTAACCTAAATTTCGTACTATAATGAAACGCAAATGAAACTGTCGGAAAAATACCAATTCAATCCTTCATGTTAAACCTGGCCGAACAATACTTAGTAGAATCAATTAAACAAGGCGATCAAAAGTCATTTGAGTTTCTATTTAAGAGCAATTATTCCAACTTATGTAAGTATGCCAGGAATATAGTACATAATGAGATAACGGCTGAAGATCTTGTAATGGATATTTTTGTCAGAATATGGGAATCACCGGAGAAACTTGTGATCTCAAATTCTATCTCAGGGTATCTTTACCAGTGTATACATAACCATTGTATTAATTACCTGACGCGAAAACACAAACAGTTTTCCGAATTGAATGCTGAGACCATCGAACAGTTAAATATATTAATGCCAGCTGATGCTTCAGGAGATCCGTTAATAGGTTTAAATATAGTTGAATTAACTAACCGTATTGATAAAAGTATTGAACATCTGCCAGAGGAATGCCGGAAGATATTTATTCTAAGCAGGAAAGAGGAGCTTTCTCATAAGGAAATCGCTGCTCAGTTGGGAATATCAGAGAACACCGTAAAGGTTCAGATATACAGGGCTCTGATAAAGATGCACATTCTTTTAAAGGAATTTCTGCCGGGCTAGCTTAAGTGATCCTTTTCAAGGGAGTTTTTCTACTCTTGTAATACCGCGAATAATTTTTTGTGTCATAATAAATAGAACTACTTGTATGAAAGAAAAGAATATTTCAGATTCTTTAGGAGAAGCTATTGAGGGTTATTATACCAATAAACTGACTCAGTCTCAGGCTGAGGAGTTATTAGCATGGCTTGGAAAGAATGAAGAGAACAGGCATTATTTGCTTGAATTGGGAAAGGTTTGGTATGCTTTAAGCCAACTAAGTACCAGGGACACAGATGCTAACAGTGCATGGAAAAATCTTTTG
>Ga0182021_10002742_pt1 | contig 20609 bp, 14 predicted proteins | sample 612E3MmetaG_FD_120493 | JGI IMG/M metagenome (GOLD analysis project Ga0182021, IMG submission 120493) | Permafrost microbial communities from Stordalen Mire, Sweden - 612E3M metaG (Illumina Assembly) | ecosystem: Environmental > Terrestrial > Soil > Wetlands > Permafrost | place: Sweden... | reverse complement strand
CGCAGCTATCGCAATTATTCCTCCGATTATAAGAATCGGAGCAACTGCGGGAATGGCCCAGGATGCCGCGGTTCTGCCTGCCGCTTTTTTATAAACTTCTGCTTTCCTGAGAGCTGTAAAATCCAGGTTGATATAGTCCCCGGTATGCATTTTTGGGACAACTGTATCCTTCACATACAGATGCACCTCGTCAAGTACATAACTTTCATCGTGTTTCTTTGTACTTCTGTACCTGTTCCCGCCTTTCGGATTCGTTTTAAGGAACATGTAACGGTACTCGGGGAGTACACCAACTTCTCCGGCAAACGAATTCTCCTTGACCGCGATCCGGTCTAAATGCCAGGCCGAATCTCCCTGGTGTAATATGAAGTATTTGTTCAGGGAATCGTACTTCCTTATCTCCTGAGGAGTAACCCTGCTTATAGTTTGTACCTTATAATAATTACAGGACTGAAAAGGTCCCAGGAAAATCAGTGCCAGGAAAACAGCGACTGCTTTATTTATCCTGTTTGAAAAATAACTTTTCATGATCTTTGTTTTAAAGGGGGAGGAAATTAACGAGAGTTATGTGCAAAAGAAGCATTTAACGTTGATAGCATCGTATCTTAATAGAATATATATCCTGCTGCAGTGTCAGTGTCATTCGGCTTTCAGAAAATATTTCCGGTTAAAAATAAATCCGGCAATCAACAGCACTTCTCCTATTACAGCATCAGCAAGTGGTGGCCTGCCGGGTGTATGAAACCTGATAAGGAGGGTTGCATAAGTGATACATATCATTGAGATGGTTCCAATAAGGAGTATAAGTAACGGGATCCATGAGATCCTGTTGGTTGAAAACTTATATTGAAGGAAAATAATCGCGAAAGCGAGTGAAATAAAACCTCCTGCCGTTGCCCTCATCAGAGCTAACAACAAGTATTGGGTGGGAGGGGACACCTGGGTCCAGGCCAGTGACACTGCGGCACTATGATAAGGCATAAAACTGTTTCTGAACAGATAAATGAATCCAAATAAAAGAAGGATTGCGGCAGCCGAATAGGTAGCCAGATTTCCCGATAAATTTTTCATTTTCTGATTTTTGTTTGCATATAAAGCCACTTATAGTCCAAAACCAAAAGCCCTGTCGCTGACCATTCCGATAAGATAATTGTCAATAAGATCGTCCCTGTTTTTGCCCGAGAACAGCCGTTTTGCCTTCAGGGCTTCTTCAAGGAAAAAATACCTGACTGATTCTGCAGCCATTTGTTTGCGGACATCGAATGTTGGTTTTCCCGGCCATTCCGTCATATAAGGCACCGAATCGTTGCGTGTATCCTGCTTCCTGTATGTGTATCTTTTAAAAGGTTCCTCTTTGGGTTTGTAAAAGGATGGATCGAGAAGCAGTTGACGGTATTCCCTGCCTGCCAGCCTTGTGATCATTGCCGAAAGAAGGTTCATCACACCGGTAGGCTCACCGATGACGGATCTGTACAGTTTATCGATCTTCTGTGCTTTCCGCCTGACCATTCCGTTGGGAGCATATTTCCCCATGGCAGGAAGCAAAGTCCACAGCATGCCACATTGTTTTTTATAGAACTTTGATTTATGGTTTTTTAGTATATCGTTTGCTGAATGCCGGCAATATGAATAACCGTTAAGTTCGACTTCGAGCCTTCGCAGCAATGACGGGCCCCATGTCTTATACAGAAGCTCATATCCGTATTCGACCATATTCAATGTCTCGTGGTCTTCAAAAGCAAGGTTCTTCTGGGTCCCGCTCCAGAAATGCACATCCTCCCAGGGGACATCCTGCAAGCGATTTTCCGTTTTCAACTGCTCATATAAAGGAGTACCGGGGAAAGGGGAGAGTCGGGTCAGCTGCTGATAAGTGGGCTGTAATGCAACAAAGTAATTCAGATCCTCAAGAATATTGGTCTGGTTATGAAAATCCCACCCGCAGATCCACGAGCCGACAGTCCGTATACCCATGCTGTGAAGCTTCTTGAATAAGGGTTTTGGATCAACTTCGCTTCTTTTTTTATACTTCAGCAGATCTCCGAATTTCGATTCAACCCCAATAAATAAAACCCCGATACCTATCTCAGCAATCATATCCCAGCCATACTTTTCGGCAAATTTTCCTATAAAGTCTATTGACCCGAATGCAAACCAGTCCATCGACTCCACCATATCCGGATGACTTTCCCAGGGTTCCTTGATTTTCCTGAGGTATTCAGGCCAGCGGAAATGATCCTCTTCAATTACAAAAATGTTTGAAAGTTTTGGGAATTTTTTATTATACAGGTACATGTGTTCCACCAGGCTTTCCGGGGATAGCATTTCAAGCCGCCGGTGGTCATAAAGAGCCGTCGAAGAACAGAAATCACAATTTCCGGGGCACCCGAGCCCGGATACAAGGAAACCTATGGCAGCTCCGGGAAATTTAGTAATGAACTTCGGGGAGCCGCCTCCTTTTGGCATCAGCTTCTGGCTGACTGGCCTTTCAATCTCCTCTCCAAGAAGCCGGCGCATGAAATGTATGCCTTCCCCGTGACAAACAAAATCCACATTTTCCTTTAATTCACTTTCAGACATTACAGCCTGCAATGCCAGGCCGGCATAACAGCCCAGGATGATTTTTGTTTCCGGAGAACGGGCCCGGATATACCTGCACATTTTCAGCACACTTTCGAGGTGTACCGGAAGGGCGCTGATCCCGATAATTGGATAACCCTTATTGACTTCCGCTGTGAAATCATCCCACCGGGGATATTCAAGGATCACCGACGGGACATTGATGTTTTGTGCCAATAAATGATTTGCAAAGTGATGCGAGTGCGAAATGATGGCAAATATGCCGTCGGCACGGGTAAACCTTGCACCGGTTGCATCGGTAAGAGAGGTATTGTTCGGCAAGGTGGGATAGGGATAGATTGAAGAAGTGAAGAGTATTTTTTGTCCCTTCCCTGCGAGGTTAATGACCGAACCAGGTTCAGCTGAAGTATGTATCTGTTCCATGGGATTTGGTTTTAATTTATTCTTGTTTAATTTCATTACATAGTTCATTTTCTTACTGTATATGCTGCCACCTTTCCATAAACGAAGGAACGGTCATTGTCAAAGATCATTTTACTTAATCCTTCATCCAGAATAATCCTGTCACGCAGTATTTCAGGGACCTCCCTGGGTATCATAAGGTTCCTGAAACAGATCCTCGCTCCCGGGCGGGCCGTCCTGTAAACTTCATTAAAAAATTTCAGGGTATCACTTGAGTCCATCAATTCGCAGATATTGGACAATGCAAGGCAATCAAGGTAATTATCCGGTAATGCCGACAACCAGTGTTTTGCATCCCCGGTAATAATTTTTATACGGCTGAGCCTTGATTTGATGGTATTGAAATTCCGTTCAAGTAAATAATCAGGGACTTCATCCAGGGATCTGTAAGCGCCTTGAAGGTAAAGATGAAGAAAGTAGTTGCCTTTGATCGGGATGTCTTTTAATGCCCTGCTGAACCGTTTAAAGAAACTCTCCGGGAATGAATCCGATCCGTCGTCAAAATGAAAATAATCGGCTTTCAATCCCCCCTTTGCCAGCATATATTTATTATAAAAAAGTTCGAAAATGAAGCGGGTCCTCCGGGTATCCCAGTATTGCAGGTAGAATGACTTTTGCTCATCAGGCGGTTTTTCAACAAACAAGCCGTTTATCCTTTTTCTCCCCTGTATAAAAGACATTGCACGGCCAACCAGTTTGACAAATTTCTCATACCGGCCGTTCATGAGAAAACCCTTGTCAATCATGTCAGTATTCTGATCCCAGAATTTTTTTGCCCCGTCAGATAATTTATCTCTTAATACCTGGTATTTCTGAAACCTTTCATCCATGGTTTTTAACCCGAGGAAGGCTAAAAAATCATCAAAGGTGAGGTACCGCATAGCCGCAATTTTTAATTCAAGCAGGTATGACTGGCTCGGGTTGATATCCAGGGTATAGATTTCCGACGGATCGGACAATAAAAATGAAAGCGTGTTGCAAGCCCCTGAAGTGATCGTCATCATCCGGTCACCAGAGGCAATCTTAAGCGCTTTAAAATCCGATCCGGGATCTTCCCAGTTCATTGTGAAGATCAGTTTTTGTAACTGAACCTGGCCATTTGATTGTTTTTTTATCATGTTATGCTTATGATTAACTGATGCAATTAAACCAGCGAATAATCCTCAAACGGGATACCCCTGAGGATGGATTGGATTTTATCTTTACTGCCTTTCAGGCTGGCAACAAAGCCCATCGACTTAAAGGTGAATTTCGGATAGCCTGAGAAAAGCTTCAGGAACGGATCCTTTGCATGAATCCCGACAGACAAAAAGGTATATCCTTTTTCATAAGCTACATTCCTGGCTCTTCCTAAAAGTAATTTTATTGCCTCCGCGTAGCCTGGCTCGCAGGCAAAGGATTTTATATACAATATCCGCACAGCTCTGTCTATTTCGGGCAGCCTCATGACCATGAAGATGGTATTTATTGCACCGATTGCTTTAACAATGCTTTTCATATAGAACGGCATCCTGATCAGTACGTTTTGCTTCGCCTCCATAGTATCAACCAGGCTTATGGCTGCAACCAGCCTGCCCTGGAATGAAGCCGTGATCAATATGCTGTTATTGAATGAACTTTCGGAATAAATATGTCCAAACTGAAATTTTTTCATGTAACTGTTGAAGAATCCAAGGCCGGATGAAGTAAATGATCCTTCCTCAAGCTGGTATTTTGTGTTTGAAGTCTTAAACGGTGTCGGAATGATCTGAAAAACATGAAATATTCCTGCCTCCTCAGCCGGCGGTAAAAAAGCTCTGCCTTTGACAAAAGGAAGAACCGCATCATTCCCGTATGCCACTGTACAAAAAAGAAGATCTGCATTCAGGGATTCAAGCTTTTGCAATACAACTTTTCCTATTCTCATTGCAACAGTCGATCTCCTGTAATCCGGATGGATCTTAAAATCCCCAAGATAGAAGACAGTCTCCGGCTGGCCGTCGATAAAAACCTCGACGGCTGATGCCGAAGAAGAACCAATTATGCTGTTATTCACTTCAGCAATTACAACAAAAGATTGGCCTCTCATTTCCAGCAATCGGAAAAAATCAGGTTTCCTGTCAATCCTGATGGAGATATCTCCTTTCATAGGTGTCAGGGAAGTCAGTAAGACAAGTCCATCATTATCGGCCCTGATTGCCTCTCTTATGGTAATATTCGGCTTATTTTCTTTCGCCACGGGTTTTCCGGATATCACATTATCTCCCATACAATATTTTCATAATGCCTGATGTTGACGTTCAGGATCAAAAGTACATCCTCATAAAGGGGGATCAAAACGGTTTTCCGCGATGGAAAGAAATCTGTTTGCATAAAATCCAAAATCAGTAAGAAATCATACAAGGGATTTGCAGGATTTGCGAAAACTGAATATCTGACGGGCCGGATTTGCATGGAATAATTAATTTGCCGGCCTGTTAAAATGGAACTAAGTAAAATATTTTTCGATTTTTTTATAAAATCTTTATATCGTCAATTTTTTTGAATATATTTACCTGTCTTTTGCATATCTAAATCAATACCCATGAATGAGAACCCAGGCATACAGGAAAATCTTTTTCAGATCATAAAAAGCAGGCTTGCGCCCAATATTTCCTTTGTCCACGATCTTTCGGAACTCCTTGGGATAAGTTACGACAGCGCATACCGCAGGATCAGGGGGCAGAAGGACCTGACACTGGAGGAGCTGAAACAGATCTGTATCCGTTACAGCATTTCCATGGACGAGATCCTGAATTTCCATTCGGACCAGGTTTCTTTTAAAACCCTGGCCATAGGGAAGGACGGGTTTACCTTTGAAAACTGGCTGAATACACTTCTTGCTGAAATGAAAAGGATCTTTGATTGCAGGAACAGGGAGATCATTTATGCGGCCAAGGACGTTCCCATTTTCTATTATTTCGAATTCCCGGAAATAGCTGCATTTAAATTCTTTTTCTGGCATAAGATCCTTATCCCTGTGCAAGAATATAAGGTCGGACAGGTGTCATTGGAAGTGCCTCAGGACCTTTTTGAGACCGGGCGCAAGCTGCTTTCATGTTATACGAAAATCCCGGTTATCGAGATATGGAGCGAGGATACCATTTCAAGCATCATCCGTCAGATTGATTATTGCATGGCATCGGGATTTTTTTCCCGTAAGGATGATGCAGTCAGGCTTTGTGAAGTGTTAAATTTATGGTTGGAACACGTCCAAAACCAGGCGGAACATGGTTTCCAGTATATGTTCGGAAGGTCCCCGGAAGGGATCGATAATACCTATAAATTATTTCATAACGAGGTGCTGGTGAACGACAACACTATCCTGGTTCATGCTGATGACCGGAAAACTTCCTACCTGACCTATAACGTCATAAATCAAATGATCACAAGCAATCCTGCATTCTGTGACCAGATTGAAAATTCCCTTCGCAACCTTATGCAGAAATCCACTATGATCAGCGGTACTTCTGCGAAGGAAAGGCATCATTTCTTCAATTCCCTGCATGAAAAAGTGATGCTGCTCAGGCAAAGGATAGAACGCGAGGATTAGCCTGTTTCAAATTTCTCCATTTTCTCTTTGCTTACCGCTCATGGCTCATCACTAATGGCTCATGGCTTATGACTCATCGCCAAATATTGCCATTTCACCGATTTCTCTGGGAAGATTCCATGAAATCAATAAATTTGCTGCCTGATATTCCATGATTCATCAATCCTGAAAAACATATGAAAAAACTCAGCCTGACTGTTATTGCCATGCTGCTGATGGTGCTGGTTTCGGCCCAGAATGAAGCAAGGCTTATGAGGTTTCCCACCATTCACGGGAACCAGATCGTATTTACATATGCCGGTGACCTTTACTCGGTTGACAAAACCGGCGGCATGGCACGCAAACTGACCAACGACGAGAACGGATACGAGATGTTCGCCCGCTTTTCGCCCGACGGAAAGCAGATCGCTTTCACCGGCCAGTACGACGGAAACACCGAAGTCTATCTTATGCCTTCTGACGGAGGAGTACCGGTTCGCCTTACATACACCGCCACCCTGAACCGCGATGATATTTCAGACCGCATGGGCCCTAACAATATCGTGATGACCTGGAGGGACAATGAAAGTATAGTTTACCGCTCACGCAAGCAAAGTTTCAACGATTTCAAGGGACAGCTTTTTACAGTCAGTGTCAAAGGGGGGCTCAGCGAAGAACTTCCTCTGCCCTGCGGAGGTTTTTGCAGCTATTCCCCCGACAAGTCAAAGCTTGCCTACAACAGGGTTTTCCGTGAATTCCGCACATGGAAATATTACCGCGGTGGCATGGCCGACGATATCTGGATCTATGACTTCAAAACAAAACAAACGGAGAACATCACCAACAATCCGGCACAGGATATATTTCCCATGTGGGCCGGAGATAAGATCTACTTCGCCAGTGACCGTGACCGCACGATGAACCTTTTTGTTTATGACATCAAAACAAAGGAAACGAAGAAACTCACTGATTTCACTGAATTCGACATTAAGTTCCCCTCCCTTGGCGATAATGCCATTGTCTTTGAAAACGGCGGATTTATCTATTTATTCGACCTGGCAACACAGAAATACAGCAAAGTCAAGGTCACCATTGCCAATGATCTTATAACCGGCCGGAACCAGCTCAAGGATGCAAGCAAATTCATTAATTCGTCGGCAATATCCTCTGATGGCAAGCGCATTGCCTTGGATGCCCGGGGCGATATATGGACTGTCCCAGCAAAGAGCGGTATCACCCGCAACATCACACAGACAAAGGGTGTCCATAACCGTGATGTAGCCTGGTCGCCCGATGGAAAGTACATCGCCTTCATCTCCGACCATACAGGCGAGGACGAGATCTTCATCGCAAAACAGGATGCAACGGGAGATGCCATCCAGATAACAAAGAATGCAGATACCTACAAATATTCTCCGATATGGTCGCCCGACAGCAAGAAAATTATGTGGTCCGACAAAATGCTGAGGCTGCAATATGTAGACATAGATTCGAAGGAAGTCACGGTTGTTGATCAGGCCAAGGCATGGGAGTTCAATGACTACAACTGGTCACCCGACAGCAAATGGATCACGTATTCTTATCCCGACCGGCGTAATTTCAGCACTGTTTATATCTATGAACTTGCCTCGAAAACTAAAACCGCTGTGACCGACAACTGGTACAGTTCGGGTAACCCTGCTTTCAGTAACGACGGGAAATACCTTTTCTTTACATCAAACCGCGATTTCAACCCTACCTATTCTTCCACTGAGTGGAACCATGTATACAACGATATGAGCAGGATCTATTTTGTGACACTCGCAAAAGCCACTGCCAATCCGTTTGCATATGAGAATGACGAAGTAGCGGTTAAGAAAGACGAGGTGAAGGATACAACAAAAAACGCGGGGAAGGAAGTAAAGAAAGACATGAAGAAGGACGAGAAGAAAGATGTCATACCCGATGTGAAAGTGGATATTGACGGGATCATGGAACGTATCGTGGCTTTACCTGTAGATCCCTCGAATTACTTCGGACTTGCAGCCGTTGGCGACAATGTATATTATATCAAAGGCGGACGCCGGGGACAGGGCGGGCTTGCCACATTCAATCTCAAGGAAAAGAAGGAAAGCATACTTGGTGATTTTTATACCTACGATATATCCGCCGATTACAAGAAGATGATGGTTGGCAGCCTGGGCAAGTTTGCGGTGATCGACCTTCCCAAAGGCGGAAAGATCGATGTGAAGGACTGGGCAGACCTTTCGAATATGAAGCTTATGGTGGACCTGAAAGCAGAATGGGCCCAGATTTATAACGAGAACTGGAGGCAGATGAAATACTTTTTATATGCTCCCAATATGCAGGGCCTGAACTGGGACAATATAAAGAAGAAATACGAACCTCTTCTGCCTTATGTGAACAACCGTTCTGACCTCACTTACATCCTGGGTGAAATGGTTGCAGAGATAAGCATAGGGCATTCCTATGTCGGTGGAGGTGACCGTCCCGAACCAAAACGTGTTAAGACCGGTCTTCTAGGAGCAAAATTAAGCCGGGATGCCTCAGGATATTACCATATTGACAAGATCCTGAAAGGTGAGAACTGGACGCGTGAAGAGCGCTCCCCTCTCACCGAGCTGGGCGTGGATGTGAAAGAAGGCGATTTCATCATTGCCATAAACGGAAAGCCGACCAAGGACATGAACGATATTTATGAAGCCCTTGTAAATACGGCAGGAAACCAGGTGGAACTGACAGTCAACGCCAAAGCCACCCCTGACGGCACCCGCAAAACCATCGTTGTTCCCACCGAGGATGAATCCAAACTCTATTATTACAACTGGGTTGAGGATAATACAAAGAAAGTCAGCGACGCCACGAACGGGGAGGTAGGCTATATTCATATCCCTGATATGAGCATTGAAGGACTAAATGAATTCGTGAAACATTTCTATCCGCAACTTAACAAGCGGGCACTCATCATTGACGACAGGGGCAACGGGGGCGGCAATGTCTCTCCCATGATCATTGAGCGCCTTAACCGGGAAATGACCATGATCAATATGTCGAGGAACACCGAAGGCACTCCCGGCCGTCTTGAAATGCAATGGGGACCAAAGTGCATACTCATCGACTATTATTCAGCATCCGACGGCGACCTCTTCCCATACCAGTTCAAGAAGCTGAAGATCGGCAAGGCTATCGGCCTCCGCACCTGGGGAGGCGTTGTGGGCATCCGTGGTTCGCTGCCTTTTGTTGACGGTGGAAGCCTTATGCGCCCCGAATTCGCTCCCTACGACACCGAAGGCAAGAACTGGATCATAGAAGGCCACGGGGTTGATCCCGATATTGTCGTCGACAATGATCCCGCAAAAGAATATGCCGGAGAGGACCAGCAGCTTAACCGCGCCATTGAAGAGATGAAGGCTGAACTGAAGAGCTGGCCGAAGGAACTGCCTCCTCCGCCGCCATTCCCGGATAAGACAAAATAGCAGGAAATGAATAATACTGCTTAAAAGGGAATAATCAATTCTACTTTTGTGCCCAGGGCATTGCCCTGCTCATCTTTCAGGTCAATGATACTCACCTTTGCACCTGTAGAATTGAGCTTGTTCATCATCTCGATACGCTGGGAAGTGACTTTCAGTCCGTGAGATTTGTGCGTGGCCGACTTGCTCTTCAATTCCGCTGCTTTTTCACGGCCTATACCATTATCGGTGATGGAAATGTTCAGGAATTCTTCATTTTCCTTTTTTATTTCAACGGTGATTGTTCCTTCACCTTCCTTCTGCATCAGTCCGTGCCAGATGGCATTCTCGACAAAGGGCTGCAGCAGCATGGGAGGGATCATGACAGACGATGGATTAACATCACCAGCGATCTTATAACTGCACTTGAATTTATTGTCAAAGCGGGCGCTCTCCAGGATCACATACAGTTTTAATGTTTCCAGCTCTTTCTCAAGGGAGATCGTTTCGCTGCGGGAATTGTCGAGGATCAGCCGGATCAGCTTTGAAAACTTGATCAGGTATTCAGATGCGATCTCATGCTTCTGGTCCATTACAAAACTGTTGATGGAATTCAGGGAATTGAAGATAAAGTGGGGGTTCATCTGGGCACGCAGGGCCTTGGTCTCTGCCTCGGCAAGCTGTTTCTGGAATTCCGTGGTCATCTGTTCCCTGTCCCTTTTCCTTTTGTAGCGCCAGCGACTAAGAACTCCCAGGACAATTAATATCAGGAGAATTCCGCCGATAATATAATAATTGCGCTGAGAGGTTTTTTGTAATTTAAGTTGTGTGATTTCCTTCTCCTTTTGCTGTTCCTGTTGTTCGATCTCAAAACTTGCAATCATTGCGCGGGTATTCATGGCATTCAGCGTGTCCTGAATGGCATGATACTGTATCAGGCAGCGAAGTGCATGCAGGGAATCTCCTTTTTTCAGAAGGAAGGAATGAAGCTCGTTGGTATACTTCAGTATAAGGGGAAAGTACCTGACAGCTCTTGCCTGCTGCAATGCCGTTTCCAGGCATTCCAGGGCATGCTGATCGTTCCCCAGAACCCTGTAATACCTATAGAAATTATAGTCTATCTCGATATTTCCATGCGAGAATACCAGCCCGAGTTTATTCTTTTGCCGGATCTTCTCCGAGCTGTCAAGATAGAACTTCGCACTATCGCGGGAATTCAACTGCAGGTGAACGGCTGCACAGTCAACCAGGTTTATAGCCTGGTATTCCGGGATCTTTGCAGTATATTTTCTCCCCTCGAAGTAATAATGAAGAGCACGCTTGTAGTCATGCCTTGCAAAATTAAGGTCTCCAAGCTGGTGGATGCAGAAAAAGGCATCGTTGCTCTTCACAAGATCAATCATTGCCAGGTTCAGGTATTCCTCTGCCTTGCCGTAATTGCCCCATAAAAGGTATATGGATCCGATCACCTGGTATTCATTGGAAATGTCATGAGGATCGTTTGTTTTAAAAATATCTATTGCACGGAGGTAATACTCGATGGACTTATCATAGTCGGCCAGGTAGGCATAATACCCGGCGATTGCATGGTAGCAGGGCCCCAGGTTCCCTGCAGGTCCGTGCTCCCTGTAATAAGCGACCTTTTCAGAATAAAACCGGAACCTTTCTTCCTGTTTCCCGGCCAGGTTGAACAGAATACGAATATTCGCCAAAGGCTTTCCGACTATCACATGCAGTGAATCCAGGGAGGCAATGCATTGCTTGCATTTATCAATGGCCTCATCGTATCGGCCATTTCGCCTGAGCTCAAGCACATCATAATATTTTCCATAAGCCAGCCCGTAACGGAATTTCGTCTTCAGTGAAAGGTCAAGAGCTTCCTTTAAATATCTGATGTTCAGGGAATCGAAATCCTCATATTCCGACCACAATCTGATCAGCAGCTTTATCCTGCTTGTGTCATTGGTCTCTTTGGCAATCTGCAACCGCAGACTGTCCTTCATGGAATTCTGGGCCAGTGTATTTCCGCGGAAATAAAGGGTCAAAAAGAGCATTAAGCAGATAAAGGGTGCAGTCTTAATCATTATCCGGCAAAGGTGCGAAGAATTTTGAGAATAAAGCGGGAATGCCCGTTTGCTACAGCCTGGTGAATACATTAAGGAAATCTGCTTTGCGGGTACGGGCGACCTGGAGGCTCTGCCCATTGCTCATAATGACTTCACCGCCTTCACCCCTGATGTATTTCCTGACCTGCTTCAGGTTGACCAGTATGGAATTATGGATACGGAAAAAATGGTATTCGCCAAGCAGTTCTTCCACATCACCCAGGGTTTTTGAAAGAAGGATCTCATGGTTGTCACTCATGCGCATCTTCGTATAACTGCCGTCAGCAGTGCAAAACAGGATATCATTTATATTGGAGAAGGTCAGACCCTCCGTTGTAGGCAACGCTATAACACCGGGCAGCTGCTTGTTGTGCACCGCTGTCGCCATCTGCAGCTGGGCTTTGGATATTGTCCTCTGCTTTTTTTCAATCTTTTCAATGGCAGCTGTAAGGTCATCCTTTGAAACCGGCTTCAGAAGGTAATCAAGGGCACTGAATTTTATGGCTTTAATGGCATATGAATCATAGGCAGTCGTGAAGATCACATCAAAAAAGAGGTCCTCGAACATTGAAAGCAGATCGAACCCATTCAGCAGGGGCATTTCTATATCCAGGAAAATGAAATCAGGTTTATATTCCTGGATCAGATTATACGCTTTTGTGGAATCAAGGCAAGTTGCAAGTACCTTTACTTCCCTGAAATCTGTTTCAAGCAGCCGGGTCAATGTTTTTATGCAATGATTTTCATCATCGATTATGATACAATTCATTTATTTCAGGTTTTGCTATGCTTCGGAAAAACATAACAAAACTACAACATTTTTGTAACAAAAATAAGTATTTGATTTTATAAATGTCTTGCCGTCTCGCTACCTGTTCAATTCTTCCCTGATCTTCTTAACCCTTTCGATGGTTCCAAGTTCCCCTTCGATCCAATAGATTTTCATTCCCTGCCGTTCCATCCGGCGGAACCAGGTCATCTGGCGCTTGGCGAACTGGTGGATGGAAGTGTTGAGAAGGCTGAACATCCTGTCATAATCGAGCTCACCCTGGATGTATTGGGTGATGAATTTGTACTCAAGTCCGTATGCTTTGAGCCTGGCGGGAGGGATTCCCTTTGAAAGAAGGTTGCCGACTTCTTCTGTCAATCCTCCGGAGAGGCGGGATTTGAGCCTGGAAGTAATGCGCTGCCGGACGATTTCCCGGCCGGGATTAATGCCGAATATTATGCCGGGGACCGGGCTGAAGGTGGATACTGCTGAGTTGCCAGTTCCTGCAGGGTCACGGCCCTTGGAGGAGGCGGAAGCAGCCGGCCCGGTGGAATTAAACGGTTCGCGGCGCTTTATCTCTATTTCCAGGGCACGAAGCATACGATTCCGGTCCACTGTGTCGGTTGTACTATGGAGTTTCTTGAGCCGGCTGAGTTCCCTCAACAGGGCCTGGTCATCCATTGCCTTCATATTCTCAGCAAAGTGGGGATCGGGAGGGACTTCGGGAAGTGAGTACCCTTTGAGCACAGCTTCAAGATACATGCCGCTTCCTCCGCAGAGAATGGGCAGCCTGCCCCGGCTCACAATATCAGCAAAGGCTTGTGTAAAATCCCTCTGGTACTCGAAAATATTATATTCGTATCCGGCTTCGGCAATATTGATAAGGTGGGAAGGTATGGTCCGGCCTTCGACAATGTAATCATCCAGGTCCTTGCCTGAACCAATATCCATTCCGCGGTATACCTGCCTTGAATCGGCAGAGATCACTTCGCCGTCCAGTTCAAAAGCAAGCCGCGCCGCTACTGCAGTTTTACCGCAGGCAGTTGGACCAAGGATAACAGGCATCATTACCATAAAATGATGAAATTGCTCGCTCTTTCACAACGCAGCTGGGGTGTCTGCGTCGCGTATTCATTCACCAGGTTAAATCAGGTTAAGTTGGCTCCTGACACCTAAGGCTGCTTTTGTGAATTGCGAAGCAATCATAAGCACGCCATTAAAATAATAAATAAGTGCGCATAACAGCGTCGCTTCCAAAAAATTTCGCTATTCTATAACTTATCCAAAGACTCGTATACCGAATTCTGGCTTTTGTATTCAGGTACGATCTGTTTCATTTTCCTTACGACTTCCATATCATCCGGGTTCATGGTCAGTTCAACCAGGGCTTCGATATCTTCATGGACCTGTTCCGGGTCATACTCCCTTACCTTGGCGATCATGATCAGTGGATGATGGGTAGGAAGGGTATTCTCCTGAAAGTTCAGTAATTCCTCGTATAGTTTTTCACCGGGCCGTAAACCGGTATATTCAATCAGGATATCTTTGCCCGGTTCCAGTCCTGAAAGCTGTATCATGCGGTTGGCAAGGTCTATGATGCGGACCGGCTTGCCCATATCGAAAATGAAGATCTCACCCCCGTTTCCCAGTGCGCCGGCTTCGAGCACCAAACGGCAGGCCTCGGGGATGGTCATGAAAAAGCGGGTGACTTCCCGATGCGTCACGGTCAGCGGTCCGCCTTTTTCAATCTGCTGCCTGAAGAGGGGGATAACCGAACCATTGGATCCTAAAACATTACCAAAGCGCGTGGTGATGAAACAGGTCTTGTTGAGCTTGTTCATTGCCTGGCAATAGATCTCGGCAATGCGTTTGCTTGCCCCCATCACGCTGGTGGGATTCACGGCCTTGTCGGTCGAGATCATAATGAACTTTTGTACACCGAATTCCATGGCAAGATCAGCCATGACACGTGTACCGTGCACATTTGTAAATACAGCTTCGCCCGGATGTGCTTCCTGTACCGGTACATGCTTGTAAGCTGCGGCATGGAAGATGATCTCGGGTTTAAACTGCTCATATAGTGTCCTCATCCGCAGTACATTACAGACATTTCCCAGGATAAATTCAATCTCAATGCCCCTGAATGATGCATTGCATTCCAGTTCAAGGCTGTGCAGAGGGGTTTCGGCATAATCGATGAGGATCATGCGGGCGGGTTCAAACCTGGCTACCTGCCGCACTATCTCAGAACCTATTGAACCAGCTGCCCCCGTGATCATCACGACTTTCCCGCGAAGGTATTGGCTGATCTTTTCAGTATCGAGTTCGATCACATCTCTTTGCAGCAGGTCTTCAATATTGACCTGGCGGATCTGGGCGAAGCTAAGCTGCCCGTTGACCCAGTGGATCGCGGGAGGTACGGCCAGGACTTTCGTATCGTACTTCAGGCAGAGATCCACCAGTTCCTGTTTGTAAGCCGACTCAACGGGATGATAAGCCAGGATCAGCTGCGCTATAGTCCGGTCCCTGAGGAGGGATTCCAGCTTGGTGGGTGGATAGATATCCACCCTTTCGAGCTTTTTATACTGTTTCCCCTTATCCTCGTCAATAAAAGCGATCACCTTGTACTTCGTGGCAGCATCACGGTCCATCACGTGTTTCGCGTTGATCCCTTCCTCCCCCGCACCATAAATGATCACATCAACCCTCTGCCCGCCGGGATTCTGGAATTCCAGCCAGGCTATTTTTACAATGGTCCTGAAAAATAGCATACCAACAGTGGTGATGATGAATTCGAGGATGATGATTGTCGTGGGGATCATAAACCAGCGCATGGTAAACCATGTAAACAGGTTGGTTAAACCGAAAAAGACACTGCCGGCAAGCAGGGTGATCACCACCCTTTGTCCATCCGAAGTGCTTGAGTAACGTATCAAACCTGCATGTGTACGGGAAATCAGGAAGCTGATGCCCCTTACGCACAGGATCCACGGGATGAAATATCTGAAACGTTCAACCTCACTGGGGGGGATGCTGAAGTTGAACCTCAGCATGTAGGAAAGAATTATGGACCCCAGCACAATCAACATATCGATGAGCCAGATGACTGCCCGGGGGGTATTTCTTTGTAAGGATAAAATGTTCATAGCGGGTTCAAAATTAACGATTCCTTTTTAAAAAGGACCACAATAATATGAACAGTCGTGGGGCAGGCTGTAGATTTTTTATAAATTTGCCATTTCACCTGAACATATAAACAACACTATAATGAAAAACACAGCTTTTACTAAATTCCATGAGGCTTTAGGAGCCAAGATGGTTGAATTTGCAGGATATTACATGCCCCTGCAGTACGCAGGAGTTATTGAAGAACACGAGACCGTACGTAAGGGCGTCGGAGTTTTCGATGTTTCGCACATGGGCGAATTCTGGGTGAAAGGCCCCAAAGCACTTGAATTTGTGCAGTGGGTCACTTCCAATGACGCTTCAAAACTTGTTCCCGGAAAGGTGCAGTATTCATGCTTTCCCAACGGGCAGGGAGGAATCGTTGATGACCTCCTGGTTTATAAGGTGGATGACCTTACGTATCTGCTCGTCGTGAATGCCGCTAATATTGATAAGGACTGGGCCTGGTGTAACAAAAATAACAAGATGGGCGCGGTTCTGCATAATGCCTCTGATGAAATCTCCCAGCTGGCGGTTCAGGGGCCGCTGGCCCTTAAAGCCATGCAGAAGCTGACTGATACGAAAGTCACCGATATGGAATACTATACGTTCAAAAAGCTCACCTTCGCGGGAGTAAAGGACGTGATCTTCGCCACCACGGGATATACCGGCTCGGGCGGATGCGAGATTTACGTGTCAAATGCCGATGCCCCCGGGATCTGGAATGCTGTGTTTGAGGCCGGGAAAGAATTCGGGATCAAACCGATAGGGCTGGCAGCCAGGGATACGCTGCGGCTGGAGATGGGATACTGCCTTTATGGAAATGATATCAACGATACCACTTCCCCTATTGAAGCAGGGCTCGGATGGATCACTAAATTTACCGATACCAAGGATTTTATCGATAAAGCATATCTCCTGAAGCAGAAAAATGAAGGAGTGAAGCACCGTCTGGTCGGCTTTATAATGGATGATAAGGGGATACCACGTCACGGTTACGATATTACCGATGCCGGCGGGAACAAAATAGGGGAGGTTACCTCGGGTACTATGGGTCCATCGGTTAAAATACCGGTAGGAATGGGCTATGTCCCCTCCGAGCTATCGAAGGAAGGATCAGTTATTTATGTGAAAGTCCGTGAAAAAGTGCTGAAAGCACATGTTGTGAAATTTCCGTTCTATAAAGGGTAATTCATACTATGGACACGGTATAATCGTTAATATATTTAATTAAGTATTAAAACACCTCAGTTATGAAGAATGTCAAAAATGTGATGATCCTTATGGTATTGGTCGTCGCTATGGCAGCAGGTTTTGAAGGCTGCAAGTCCACGGGCAAGATGAGCAAGAAAGAACGCAAATCCCAGATCGCACTGGCAAAGCAGCAGCTCCAGCCCATTATCAGCGGGACATCCACGCTTTCACTTGCCGACCAGGAAAAACTGGTGAACGAGATCATCAATAAAAAACTCAATGACCCTGCAGTCAACGATATGATCATCCAGGCCCAGCAGGCCATCAAAAAAGCCTATGCGGAAAAGGACAGGCTGCACCAGCAAAAAGTGGATGCGGCGAAGGCCGAGCTGCTTGACATGCTTCTCAACAATGAAGGTAAATCAGCAGCACAGCTTCAGCAGGAACTGAATGTGATCAAAGCCCAGAACCTGGGCGACAGCGAGGTCAATGATCTCATTTTCAAGGTTCAGAACAAAATTGACGGTATGACCTCAAACAAAACCTCCCTGCCGGTGAAGACCCAGCTTGAAAACGCATTCCAGGGCATTGCCGATGCTGCAAAGAACGGGAAACCTGCAGAAGCCGATAACATCATCAAGAACACATTGCAGTATTTCACTGATCCGGATGCCCCGGTACTAATCATCATATACCGCCAGGGCAGCCAGGTCGATTACGACAAGCCTACCACAATCCAGCATTATCTCAACTTTTGCAAGGATCAGAAGAAGAGCATGAACGCAGTGGATGCAATACAACAGGATGCCAGCGGAAAAATCAAAGAACTTGACCTGATTAAAAAGTAAGAAACATGAAGAAGCTATTAGCATTGACGATATTTGCGACCCTGTTAGGAACCGGGTTGCTTGCCCAGAATCAGGTCCCGGCCGTGGAAATCACCCCGGACCGCAAACATGCTATTGACAGCCTTGCGCTGGAGAAGGTACGTGACCTTTCGAAGTATATCAGTATAATTGGCGATAAGACCACTCCCTGGAGCGACGCACAGAGGGTGATTGAAAGGGCTTGTGAATTATTTATGGACGGTGCCGAGATCGGGGTCAGCTCGATCAACCGTCCCGACCAGGTGAACAACTATAAGATCCGCGAATACTTTGACCGCCTGATGCAACTGAACTATTCAAAGGTTGTGATCGACTGGTACAAGATACAGTATGTGAGCGATCTTGAGCGACAGCCCGACGGCACTTACGTGGGAGTGATCACAGTATACCAGAGATTCCAGGGTTATAACAAGGAAAAAGGACTGGTATATGAGGACACCACGAAAAAAGATATCACCATCTACGTAAAACGCAAGGAAACCCAGATCGGTGGCCGCCTGATCGGATTCTGGGATGTAATGCTCGGCGATATCAGGGTTAAAGAAACTTCCAAAAAGTAAGTCTCTGCGAACACTGGTGTTTATTTCCCTGATTTTTGTCCCCCTGTTTGCCGGGGCACAAAACAACCTTGGCGGATTTAGCGGGGATGAGACCGTATTTTACGCCCAGACCAAGCAGGTCAACCAGTTTTTCCGCCGTTTTAACTGCGAGGAGGATATTACCGGGCAAAGGCTTTACCCGGGACAGTCCGGATACCACGAACCTAAAGCAAGACGCAAATTTCTGGCCATTCTCTTCGACCGGGAAAGCCCCCTTGTGAATGCCGATCAGAAAACAGTCTTCATTGAAGAGGTCCTTAATAAAAAAGCACCGGTATTCCTTGATTTTCATGCCAAAGACTGGTTCAGCGAGATCACTGCAACGTTCACCTGGAAAAAGCAAACCATCAATATCATCCTTTACCTCAGGATAGAACAGCAGAACGGTGGCTACAAATGGGTGCTTTCGAACGCATACTGTGATAAATTCAAAGAGTATTTCTCACATCTTGGAGATACAACCAACCTGAGATTCTTCCTGCAACCCCTGAGCCATGAAGTTGATTTCATGAACATCCATAAGGCCCTTGACGATGCAAAGAACATCGATTATTACCTGGCCCGTGACTATGTCCCCGATTACCTGGCCCTTTTTGTATCGGAACTGAAGGAAGGAAATCTTAAATTTGTATCGGTCAACAATGTAAAATTCCATGTATTTCAGGTCCCCAACTGGTATTTTGAGATCTCGTTCTTCAACCGCAATAACTACAACAGCGGATGGCTTATCTCGAACCTCGTCCGCCTTTCGCCTGGAGACAAAAAAGAGTTACTCAAGCATTACACACATAGCAATTAGCTAAATGAGAACAAGGCTCTGCAATTTAGTGGTCATTATATTGATTCTGGCCTGGGCCGGATTTGTTTGTCCCGGGGCACAGGCACAAACCACGAAGTCCGGTAATACCCAGGCTAAACCCGGCAGTACAAAGACAAAGTCACAGCAAAGCCAGGGTGCCAAGACAGGTACAAACACCGCACATAAAGGACAAAGCTCCCCGACCAAAACCCAGCAGGGAAAAACGGGAGGAAAATCTTCAGGAAAAACAGCGGATAAAAACGCACCGAAACCGGGGGCGCTTCCGGCCGGCCAGGACTCTGCACTCCGCAGCCAGGCTACTGGCCTTGTGAAGTTCCTTGAAAGCACGCTCAATTTTCTTGCCGATAAGAAGAATTCAGTGCAGGATAAACAGGTGATCATCAACGAGAGCTATCTGAAGTTCTTCTGGGACAGTGAGGTGCAGGTCGAAGATGACCTTGACACCCACCAGGTGTCTATGTACAAGGATGTACAGAGCTATCTCGCCGATGTGGATTTCTTTTTCAAGCAGGCAGTATTCACATACAACTTGCAGAATATCAGCGTGATGACCAATGAGCTAGGGAATACTTTTTTCAAGGTCACCTGTAACCGCAACCTTACCGGCATCAACCTCAACGGGGATAACATAAACACGAACCAGGTGAGGTACATAGAGATCAACTATGACGAAAATAAACAGCAACTAAAGATCGTGAGCCTGTATACTACCAAGCTCAATGAGAAAGATGATATGCGACGCTGGTGGAACGGGCTCTCCCAGGGTTGGCAGCAGAAACTGGGAAAAGATATCCAGCTTGGTAGCGGCCTTGCACTTGCATCTGTTTCCACCTATAACGATACGGTCGCGATGATAGCGGGGCAGAAAACTCCTATTGATTCAAATGCTTATTACAACGGGCTTCTCCAGATCATGGGGTTGAAAAAGATAGATCTTTCGGGAGATGTCACAATATCAGACCTCAGTCCGCTTACCAAGCTGAGCGCACTCCGGGAAGTCAACCTGAAAGGCACGCCTGTGAGCGACCT
>Ga0182021_10002741_pt1 | contig 20618 bp, 12 predicted proteins | sample 612E3MmetaG_FD_120493 | JGI IMG/M metagenome (GOLD analysis project Ga0182021, IMG submission 120493) | Permafrost microbial communities from Stordalen Mire, Sweden - 612E3M metaG (Illumina Assembly) | ecosystem: Environmental > Terrestrial > Soil > Wetlands > Permafrost | place: Sweden... | reverse complement strand
TGGCGGATTTACGAGATTGCATTCAGGGAAGGTGGAAACAAAACCCAGGTCAAGTGAACACCCGACTGGATCGCTTATAAATCTTATGGAACCACCTAACGTGAAATCGGTTTTCATCAGCCTTTATCGGTGTTCATCGGTGTTCCAGCTTTTGATTCGGCGTTCCGCGTGGCCTCTTCGGATTGGAACAACAGCTTGGCGCCCTGCCGCCAGCGGGGCAGGCGGAGGGCGAAGGCGAGGCCGGCGGCGAGGCAGCCGCCGCCGCCCAGGGCCACGGTGAGGGGCGCACCCAGGCGGTGCGCGAGGGTGCCGCCCAGGAGGGCGCCGATGGGGGCCATGCCCATGAACATCATGGAGTAGACGGACATGACCCGACCCCGGAGGGCGTCAGGGATCATCATCTGGATCAGAGTGTTCGTCGAGGCCATCTGCACCATGAGCGTGTAGCCCAATGGCAGCATGATCAGCACCGAAAGCGGAAAGCTGCGCGACAGGGAGAAGGCGATGAGGGCCGCGCCGAAACCCATGACGCAGGCGGCGATCCAGTACCCAAGGCCCTTGGGGCCGCGCTTGAGCGCAAGGGTGAAGGCGCCCGCAAGCGCGCCGATGCCGGAGATGCCCATCAGCAGGCCATAGGCCTTGGCGCCACCATGCAGGATCTGGTCCGCGAAGATGGGCATCAGGACCGAGTAGGGCATGCCCAGGAGGCTCACGAGGCCAAGGAGCAGCAGCAGGTCGCGAACGGGATGGGCTCCGAGAATGAAGCGGAAGCCCTCGAGGACCGATCGGTCGCCTGCGGGGGCCCGCCGCGTGTGGGCGGCGTCCAGGCGCATGGCCAGGAGTCCGGCGATGACGGCGATGTAGCTCACGCTGTTGATGAGGAAGCACCAGCCCTCGCCCACGGAAACCAGCAGAGCTCCAGCCACGGCAGGTCCGATGATGCGGGCGCCGTTGAACATGGAGGAGTTCAGGGCGATGGCGTTCATGAGGTCCGGCCGGTCCACCGTCTGCGCCACGAAGACCTGCCGGGCCGGAATGTCGAAGGCGTTCACCACTCCCAGCAAGAGCGAGGTGGTGACGAGGTGCCAGATGTGGACATGGCCGCTCAGGGTCAGCAGTGCGAGGACCAGCGTCAGCACCATGGACGCCGACTGGGTGATGACCACAAGGGTGTGGGCCCGCATGCGGTCTGCGGTCATGCCGCCCACGGTGGCCAGGAGGAACACCGGAAACTGTCCCGCGAAGGCCACGAGCCCCAGCATGGCCGCCTGGTGCGTCAGCCGGTAGACAAGCCAGGATTGGGCCACACTCTGCATCCAGGTGCCGATGAGCGAGATCAATTGCCCTGAAATGAAGAGGCGGAAATTGCGATAGCGCAGCGCGCGCAGGGCCTCCGGAAGGTTGGACATGGCTCGATTCTACCTAGCGCCACCGCGGTTCACAGGTCGGTGTACAAACCGGGGCGCCGATCCCTCAGCGCCGGAAACCGTTTCCGCCAAGCTCGCAATTGCGCCAGGTCAATGTCTCCAAACACCAGCCCCTCGGTGGCATCTCCACTGGCGACCACTTCGCCGAAACAGTCGTGGATCGCGGACCTGCCGGGGTAGTCCAGATGCGGGTCCCGGCCCACGCGGTTGACGCCGCAGAGGGCCATCTGGTTTTCGATGGCCCGGGCGGCCAGGAGCGTGGACCAGGCCGAGATCCGCCGGGCGGGCCAGTTGGCGGGCACGAAGACTACCTCGGCGCCCTTGGCCGCCAGGACGCGAAAGGGCTCGGGGAAGCGTAGGTCGTAGCAGATCTGCAGGCCGCAGGGGATGCCATTCACCTCGAAGACGGGACATTCGGTGCCGCCGGAGTAGTGCAGGTTCTCCTCACCGTAGGAGAAGGGGTGGATCTTGCGGTAGGTCGCCACCAGGGATCCATCCGGCGCGGTGACGAAGGCCGCGTTCCGCGGATGAGGTGCGTGGGCCTCGACCACCGATCCCACGATATAGAGGCCGAACCGCCTGGAGAGGGCCGCCAATGCTTCGCTGGTGGGGCCCGGGATCGCTTCGGCGAAGGGCTCCGGTGCCATGGTGAAGCCCAGGGTGAACAGTTCCGGGAAGACGACCACCCGCCCCCCGCCCCGGGCGGCCGCCTCCACAAAGCCAGCGGCCCGGGCCAGATTCGCGGCGGGATCCTGCCAGACCGTGTCCTGCTGGACGAGGGCGACTCGGAGGGGTGGGGACGACATGGAGTGATCCTATCCCGACCCATCGCCGTCTCTATAAAATCCTGGAGCAGCTGTGCCGGCAGAGGCAATAAAGAGGTATTGGTCGATAACGATCAATGAGCTCAAATCCCACCTCCATCTGCGATTGAAGTCACAGACGCAGATGCCTTTCCTGTGATCCACTGTCGGGAGTTCTTTCTCCCAATACGACTTGTTCTACGTCTGGATGCATATCCGGCCAGGAGCGCCGAACCTTTTCGTGCGAAGCCTTGACCCTTGCGCCTCCACCGCGATCCGATCCGGCCCATGTCGCATGGGGTCGGAAGCGCGTGCACGTTCTGTCCATCCTGTCCTGCAAGGGAGTTGCCCATGCGCCGTCTGACCCACAACCTCTACCTCCAGGTGCTCCTGGCCGTGGCGTGCGGCGCCCTCCTGGGCCACTTCCATCCCTCCACCGGGGCCGCCATGCGGCCCCTGGGAGAAGGCTTCATCCGCCTGGTGAAGATGCTCATCGCCCCCATCGTCTTCGTGACGGTGGTGACGGGCATCGCCAAGATGGGCGACTTGAAGAAGGTGGGCCGCGTGGGCCTCAAGGGCATCATCTATTTCGAGGTGCTGACGACCGTCGCCCTGGCCATCGGCCTCATCATCGCCAACGTGCTGAAGCCCGGTGCCGGGATGAATGTGAATCCTGCGACCCTGGACACCAAGGCCATTGCCAACTATGCCGGCGCCAGCCACCACCTGAGCACGGCCGAATTCATCATGAACATCATTCCCAAGGATGTCGCCGACGCCTTCGCCAAGGGCGACATCCTGCAGATCCTGCTGTTCTCCATCCTCTTCGGCGTGGCCCTGGCGGCGCTGAAGGGCGAGGGCACGGCCATGCTGAAGTGGCTGGATTCCCTCACGAAGATCCTCTTCCGCATCGTGGCCATCGTCATGCGCGTGGCCCCCATCGGCGCCTTCGGCGCCATGGCCTTCACCATCGGCCAGTACGGGCTGAAATCGCTGTTGCCCCTGGGCAAGCTCATCGCCTGCTTTTACGCCACCAGTATCCTGTTTGTGGTCCTGATTCTCGGGCTGGTGATGCGCTGGGCGGGACTCAACCTGTTCAAGTTCATCCGCTACATCCGCGAGGAAATCTTCATCGTGCTGGGCACCTCCTCATCGGAATCGGCCCTGCCGCTGATGATGCACAAGATGGAGCGACTGGGCTGCTCCAAGTCCGTGGTGGGCCTGGTGGTGCCCATGGGTTATTCCTTCAACCTGGATGGCACCTCCATCTACCTCACCCTGGCCTGCCTCTTCATCGCCCAGGCGACCAACACGCATGTGACTCTGCCCCAGCAGTTGGAGATCCTGGCCGTGCTCCTGCTCACCTCCAAGGGAGCGGCGGCGGTCACCGGAGGCGGCTTCATCACCCTGGCGGCCACGCTGTCCGCCGTGGGCAACATCCCGGTGGCGGGCCTGGCCCTGCTGCTGGGCATCGACCGGTTCATGTCCGAAGCCCGCGCCATCACCAACCTCATCGGCAATGGCGTGGCTTCCGTGGCCGTGTCCAAGTGGGAGCACGAATTGAACCTCGACCGGGCCGTCAAGGTGCTGAACAACGTCGAGGTCATCGAGGAGGAGGAATACCTCGAGGGGCACGTGGATCCCAACGCCGCGGTGCCCGACGAGGCCTAGGCAGTTTCAATCTCGGAAGGGCCCGGGCTCGTCCGGGTCCTTTCGTATCAGCGGAAGCGTGAGGGGTCCAGCGGTCCCCCGCCCGAGTTCCGAAGAAACCGCTCTGCGGCAAAAGCGCCCACCGCGAGCCCACTGGTCATGCCATGACCGCCGAGACCTGCGGACCAGAAGAGGCGAGGGTTCCAGGGGTCCCAGCCGATGACGAAGCGGCGATCCGGCGCGAAGGTGCGCAGGCCCGTCCAGTAGCGCGTGATGGGCCGGTCCGCCAGTTGGGGGGCGAGTTCCCGCAGGCTGGTGAACAGGCCTTCGAGCACCGCCGGGTCGGTGTCCGGCTGTTTCCCCCGGAGGGGCAGGGGCACGGCTACTTCCTCGCATGGGCACATGAGCAGTCCGCCGCTTTCGGGCCGCATGTAGAAGGGACGATCCACCCACCAGGCCCAGGGCTCCTGCTGCGGATGGACGGCGCCGCTCCACACCAGACTGCGCCGGAGGGGCATGAAGTCGATCTTTGAGCCGGCCATCCGGCCCAGCTCCCCAGCCCAGGCTCCGGCGGCGATGGCGAGAGCTTTCGTGCGCAGGGGGCCGCGGTCCGTGTCCAGCTCAAACCCTGTTTGCATGGGGCGCAGCGAGCGCAGGGCGCATCCGAACCGTAGGTCCGCGCCCCCGGCCCGGGCCCCCTCGGCGCAAGTGCGCAGCAGGCTCGCGATGTCGATGACGCCATCGCCGGGAATGGCCAGATGCTCGGCGGCCCTGAGGCCGGGCAGGGGGATCCCCTCGCCGCGGTGGACCACGACCCCGTGACGATCGGCTTCGGCCTGGAAGGCTTCCAGGGGGCCCCGTTCCACGCTCACAAGGAGGCCTCCGCTGGGAGTCATGAGCCCGGCTTCGGCCAGGCGCCGCCGTCCCTCCACGGTGAGGGCCGTGTGCTCGTCCCGGCCCGTCAGGCTGCGGGCCACGGCCGCGTTGTGGCCGCTGGCATAGGTGCCGGGCTGGTCCTCGCGCTCCAGGAGGACGATGCCCTTTTGTCCGGCCTGGGCCAGGTGGAAGGCGAGGCTGAGTCCGGCGATGCCGCCGCCGATGATCACCACCTCTGCCATTTCGACCGTACCCATGGAACCATCCTAGTGGTGACCGCGCGAAATAACTGGATCATCTGGCCTGCTTATGGGCACCACATGGCGGGGGTCTGGGGAGAGGCTCCCCCGGGCAACGCATGCGTTGCCCGGAATCTAATGTCAGGTCTGCGAGCCTTTGCGAGCAGGAGCACGCCCTGCGTGCGATACCTGGAGGGCAGTACCCCCGGTGGGGCGCCAGAGGGGCTATGCCCCGATGACCATAGCTCCCGGGCAACGCCTGACGCTGGATCCCCGACAACGCATGCGTTGGCGGGGGCGTTGCCCGGGAGAAGTGCACCTCGCCATCACCTCGTTGATCCGGGTATTTCAGGCGAGGTGCACTAGCGCTGGAGGGCGCGGGGCCTGTGTTCCCGCGGGATCCAACGCCCGCCCCTGTGACCTCGGTCAAGGATTCCATGTCGCCACATGGGTGGAAGCCGTATCATGGAGTCTTCCGGAGGTTTCTCCGTGCGGACGATTCTGCGCGCCATCCTGACCGTTGCGCTGCTCTTGGGCAGCGGGCTTGGGGACTGGGCGCCGATTCAGACGCAGGCCCACGAATCCTGCTGCTGTGGCATGCCCGCGGGCGCCGAGGATGCTTGCCCCTGCCCGAAGCCCGAAGGCAACCGGACCCCTTCGAGTACTCCCTGTTCAAACCCAACGATCTCCGCGATCACGCTGGCGGTTCGCCGAACCCAGGGCGAACGGCGGACGGAGCCCCGTCCCGAGCCCGCCACCTGGGCCCGGGCCCTGGATGTCCGTGAGCTTGCTGGTCTTCCCATTGCCGAGCCTGGCCGGGACCCGGATCTGGGACGGCATCTGGCCCGACTGAACACGTTCCGGATCTGATCGGGAACTGAGCGAAGCCCTGTCCGCTCGCAGGAGTGGACCGCCGTCTCTATTCCTTCTCCGGAGTTCCCATGCGCACGCCGTTGCGCCTAGTCCCGGCCCTGGTGCTCATGGCGCCGGGATCGGCCCAGGCCCCCCTGACTGAACCCTTGGCTCTCGACCCCGTCCTGGCCGATCTGCTGCGCGAGGCGCTGGAGGGGCATCCGGACCTTCAGAAGGCGGATGCCGCCGTGCGGATGGATCAGGAGCGCGTGCCCCAGGCTGGGGTGCTGCCGGATCCTTCGCTGTCTTTGGGACTTCAGAACGACGGCTTCAAGCGCATCGAGGTGGGCCGCATGGAGACGAGCTACTACAGCGTCGCCTTCACCCAGCCGTTCCCATGGCCAGGCAAGCGGGGGCTTCGCCAAGACGTGGCTGCCATTGGCGTGGACCTGTCAGAGGCCCTTCGTTCGCGAGTCCAGATGGGACTCGAAGCGGACGTGCGGCGCGGCTACACGGCCCTGCTGCTCCTGCGCGGCCAGAAACAGCTGTTGGACCAGCAGGCGCTCTTCCTCGAACAGGCCGAAAAACTGGCCCGGACCCGGTACGAAGTGGGGCAGGGGAGCCAGGGCGATCTGCTTCGTGCCCAGGTGGAACGCACGCGCCTTCAGTTGGCAGCCTGGTCCCTGGAAGCCGAGGAACGGTCGACGGTCGCAGCCCTCAACCGGCTCCGGCAGCATGACCCGGCCGACCCGATTGTCGCGACGGCGGCGCTGGCTGACCTGCCCGAACCCGCTGAGCTCTCCCCCGCGCAGGTGGAGGACCGCAGCCCGGAATTGGCCGGGGCCCACGCGAGCGTGAAGCAGACCGAGAAACTGCTGGATCTGGCGAAGCTGGACCGCAGGCCCGATTTCGCGGTCACCGCCGGCCTCATGCCCCGGGGCGCCCTCGATCCCATGTGGCAAGTGGGCGTGAGCATTTCGCTGCCCATCTACGGGCACACCAAGCAGCAGCGGGCCGTGGCCGAACACGAGCACCACCTGCGCGGCCAGGGGGCGGAGGTGGCCTCGGTGCGCACCCTGCTGCGCCAGCGCACGGAAGAGCGGACCATCCAGATCCAGACCCTGCGCCGTACCCGGGACCTCTACCACGAGGGCCTCCTGGTGCAGAGCGAGGCCAGCTTCAAGGCGGCCCTCGCGCAGTACGGCGCCGGGCGCGGTTCCTTCCTCGGGGCCCTGGAGGCCCTCAATGGCTGGGTGGGCGATCAGGGTTCCTACCTGCAGACCCTGGCCCAGCTCCAGGCCCAGCACATCGCCCTGCGCGAGGCCGCCCTTGGGCCCACCGTGCCCATCGCCGGAGGTTCGCTCGGCTCCACCCGCATCGCCACGGGTGGATCAGAAATGGCCGCCGCGACGAAAGTCACTGCCAAGGCCCCGGGCGCCACCCAGGACAGCGGCCCCGCTTCCACGAAGATGTAGGAGATTACCGATGAGCTTCGATCAGCCGATCCCCGTCCCACCAACGCCCTCCCACCCCTTACGCCTCCGCACCCTCGGCCTGGTGGTCCTGGGCCTGATCGCCGGAGTGGGCGGCACCCTCCTCTTGCGCCCCGCAGCCAAGGCGGAGCATGACCATGGCGTCGCGGCAGCCAATTCCCCGAAGACGCAGATGTACCAGTGCCCCATGCATCCTCAGATCATCCAGGATCACCCCGGCGACTGCCCCATCTGCGGCATGAAGCTGGTGCCCATGAAGGACGCCAGCGCTACGCCCGCCCAGCCCGCCGGCAAGGGGAAGATCGTGTTCTACCGCAGCCCCATGAATCCGAGCATCACGTCACCAGTGCCCATGAAAGATGAGATGGGCATGGATTACGTGCCGGTCCATGAGGGGGAGCTCGAAGGCCAGGGCCCATCTGTGGAGGATCATTCCGCCGTCACCATCGACCCCGAGCGGCAGCAGCTCATCGGCCTCACCACGGCAAAAGTCGTTGAGGGCAAGGTGGGCGGCGAGATCCGCACCACGGCCATCCTGGCGGTGGACGAAACGCGAGTGCGCAAGGTGAACCTGAAGGTCGACGGCTTCGTGGACCACCTCTACGTGGATTTTGTCGGCAAGCCGGTCGTGAAGGGGCAGCCCCTCTTCAGCCTCTACAGCCCGGACTTCGTGAGTGCCCAGGAGGAATACCTGCTGGCCGTGAAGACCCGCAAGAGCCTCGCTTCCGGCGCCCTGGCGCAGAGCGGGGACGACCTGGTGGCCTCGGCCAGACGCAGGCTGGCCCTCTGGGATGTGCCCGAGGAGGCCTTCGATCGCCTGGAGAAGTCCGGAAAGGCCCAGCGCGACATCATCCTCCGATCGCCGGTATCCGGCGTGGTGACCGCCAAGAACGTGGTGCAGGGCTCCCGCTTGACACCCGCCGACATCCCCTTCGAGATCACGGATCTCAGCCATATATGGGCCCTGGCGGACGTCTATGAGACCGAGCTCTCCCGAGTCAAGGTGGGCCAGTCCGGCACCCTCACCCTTGCCTCCGTGCCCGGCAAAACCTTCAAGGGCCGGGTGGTCTTCGTGGATCCGATCCTGGATCCCAAGACCCGCACTGCCAAACTCCGGATGGATGTGCCGAATCCCAAGGGCGAGCTGAAGCCGGGCACCTACGGCGAGGCGGTGATCCTGGGGCCCGCTCACAAGGGCATCCTCGTGCCCATGGACGCCGTGCTCGACGCAGGCACCCAGAAGGTGGCCTTCATCGCCCTTGGGAATGGCCGGTTCGAGCCCCGCTCGGTTACCACGGGCATCCGCGTGGGGGATCAGGTCGAGATCCTCTCTGGCATCCAGGCGGGAGAAGAGGTCATCACCCGGGCCAACTTCCTGGTGGATTCCGAATCCCGCCTCCAGGCCGCCCTGGCCGGGCTTATCCAGAAGGCCTCCCCTGCCACTCCTGTTGCCGCTCCGGTGAGCGGCCACCAGCCCTGAGGAGGATCGGATGCACGGCAACAGCGCCTACGATCCCGAACACCCAACCCTCCTGCAGCGGATCATCCGATTCTCCGCCGACAACCGCTGGCTGGTCCTGGCGGCCTCCATCCTTGCCCTGGCCTTCGCCTTCTGGACCATGCGGACCATCCCCCTGGATGCCCTGCCGGACCTCTCGGACACCCAGGTCATCGTGTACTCGAAGTGGGACCGCAGCCCCGACATCGTCGAGGACCAGGTCACCTACCCCATCGTCACCAGCCTGCTGGGCGCTCCCAAGGTGAAGGCGGTCCGGGCCCTTTCAGACTTCGGCTACTCCTACGTCTACGTGATCTTCGAGGATGGCACCGACATCTATTGGGCCCGCAGCCGGGTGCTGGAGTACCTTTCGAAGATCACCGCCAACCTGCCGGCCGGTGTGAAGACGGAACTGGGGCCCGATGCCACTTCGGTCGGGTGGGTCTACCAGTACGCCCTCGTGGATCATTCCGGCAAGCACAGCAGCGATGAGCTCCGGTCCTATCAGGACTGGTTCCTCAATTACTCGTTGGCCAGCGTTCCCGGCGTGGCGGAAGTGGCCACGGTGGGGGGGCAGGTCCGGCAGTTCCAGGTGAGCGTGGATCCCAATAAGCTCGCCGCCTACCGCATCCCCATCGGCGCGGTGATCAACGCCGTGAAGTCCTCCAATTCGGAAGTGGGCGGTCGGCTGGTCGAATACAGCGGGCGGGAGTACATGGTCCGGGGCCGGGGCTACGTGAAGACCACCAAGGATCTGGAGAGCGCCGTCCTCAAGGCCTATGACGGCACCCCCGTCCGGCTGAGTGATGTGGCCACCGTGAGCCTGGGGCCCGAGCTGCGCCGGGGCATCACGGACCTCGACGGCCAGGGCGATGCAGTGGGCGGCATCGTGGTCATGCGGCAGGGCGAGAATGCCCTGAACGTCATCCGCAGCGTGAAGGCGCGTCTGGCGGAGCTGAAGGACAGCCTCCCCAAAGGCGTCGAGGTGGTCTCGGTCTATGACCGCTCAGACCTCATCCACCGCGCCATCGATACGGTGACGCACAAGCTCATCGAGGAAATGATCGTCGTGTCGATCATCATCCTGATCTTCCTCTGGCACATCCCCTCGGCCCTCATACCCATCCTCACCATCCCGGTCTCGGTGGCGCTGGCCTTCATCCCCCTATACGGGATTGGCCAGAACGCCAACCTCATGAGCCTGGCGGGCATCGCCATCTCCATCGGTGTGCTGGTGGACGGGGCCATCGTGGAGGTGGAGAACGCCTACAAGAAGATCGAGCGATGGATCGAGGCGGGAAAACCCGGGACCTTCTACCAGGTCCGGCTCGAGGCCCTGATGGAAGTGGGACCGAGCGTGTTCTTCTCCCTCCTGGTGGTGGCGGTGAGCTTCCTGCCCATCTTCACCTTGGTGGATCAGGAAGGCCGCCTCTTCAAGCCCCTGGCCTTCTCCAAGAACTTCGCCATGGGCATCGCCGCCCTCCTGGCCCTGACCCTGGATCCGGCCCTGCGCATGCTCTTCGCGCGCGTGGAGCCCTTCACCTTCAAGCCAAAGTGGCTGGCCTGGACCGCCACCCAGATCGCCGTCGGGAAGTACTATGCCGAGGAGAAGCATCCCATCAGCGTCTTCCTCCACCGGATCTACGAACGGCCCTGCCGCTTCGTCGTAAAACATGCCAAGGCGACCCTCGCCGTGGCTGTACTCCTGGTGGTGGCCACCATTCCTGCCTTCCTGAACCTGGGCAGCGAGTTCATGCCACCGCTCAACGAAGGGACCCTCCTCTACATGCCGTCCACCCTGCCTGGCCTTAGCGAGACCGAGGCCCAGAAGATCCTCCAGATCCAGGACCGCCTCATTCGCACCGTACCCGAGGTGGGCCGCGTGTTCGGCAAGGCGGGCCGCGCGGACACGGCCACCGATCCAGCTCCCCTCTCGATGATGGAGACCGTCATCGAGCTCAAGCCCGAGGACCAGTGGCGGGAAAGCCCCCGCTGGTACTCCCGCTGGGCGCCCGACTGGATGAAGGCCATCCTTCGTCCCATCTGGCGCGACCGGATCACCCAGGAGGCGATCGTGGAGGATCTGGACCGGGTGGTGAGACTGCCGGCCATCCCCAATGCCTGGACCATGCCCATCAAGGCGCGGCTCGACATGCTGTCCACCGGCATCCGCACTCCGGTGGGCCTGAAGATCAACGGGCCCAACCTGGAGACCATCCAGACCGTTGCCGTGGCGGCGGAAGGCATTCTCCAGCACGTGCCGGGCACCCGCAGCGCCTTCGCCGAGCGCACCGCCCAGGGCTATTTCGTGGACTTCGACCTCAAACGGGACCAGCTCGCGCGGTACGGCCTGAGTGTTGACGAAGCCAATGACATGGTGATGACCGCCGTTGGCGGCCAAAACCAGACCACGGTCTTCGACGGCCGGGCCCGGTATCCCGTCAATGTGCGGTACGCCCGGGACTACCGGGACGCTCCCGAGGCGCTGAAGCGCGTGTTGGTGCCGCTGCCCAACGGCGCCACCATTCCCATGTCGGAAATCGCCGACATCAGATTGACCTCGGGTCCGGCCATGATCCGGGACGAGAACGGCCTGCTCAACGGGTATGTGATCGTGGACTTCGACACCTCGAAGATCGACGTGGGTACCTATGTGGAGCACGCCAAGGCGGCCATCGAAAAGGAGTTGAAGCTGCCCGCTGGCTACAGCCTCACCTGGAGCGGCCAGTTCGAGAACATGCTCCGCGTGAAGGAACGGCTGAAGATCATCCTACCCATCACACTGGTGTTGATCTTCGGGCTGCTCTACGCCAACACCAAGAGTGCCTTCAAGGCCTCCATCGTCATGCTGGCGGTGCCTTTCAGCGCCATCGGCGCCTTCTGGCTGCTCTGGGCCCTGGGCTACAACATGAGCATCGCCGTATGGGTGGGCCTCATCGCCCTCATGGGCCTCGATGCGGAAACCGGCGTCTTCATGCTGCTCTTCCTGGACCTCAGCCATGACGAGGCGCAAAGGGAAGGGCGGTTGAATACCGATGACGACTTGATTGAAGCCATCATCCACGGGGCCGTCAAGCGCGTGCGACCCAAGGCCATGACGGTCTTCGCGGCCTTCATGGGCCTGCTGCCCATCATGTGGAGCACCGGCACCGGCGCCGATGTCATGAAGCGCATCGCGGCCCCCATGGTGGGCGGACTCGCCACGAGTTTCCTGCTCGAACTGTTGGTCTACCCGGCCATCTATTTCCTCTGGAAGAGGCGTTCTCTTCCTTCTGCTGCTCAGGCTTCTGTCGAAGCCTGAGTTAATCAATAACCAACCAAAGGAGCCACCATGCTCGCACCCCTCTTTGCTCTCACTCTCTTGGCGGCGCCAGCCGCCAAGCCCACGCCAGCCACGAACACGGCCTGCCCCGTCCTGGGCGGCAAGGTGACCGAATCCTCGAAGACGGTGATAGTCCGAGGCCGGGAATACCGCCTCTGCTGCGCCGGCTGTGATGCCAGCCTTCTGAAGGACCCAGGCAAATACCTAGAGAAGGATGGTACGCCTAAGAACGCCAAGAAATAGGTCCCTTCGCCCAGGCATTGGACCCGAGTACCAAGCCCCACATCCGGGAGAATCAGCCTGGCGTGGGGCTTGGTTTATCTTGGGAATGAAACAAATGATCAGACGACTGAATGGGGCAGAAACAAGTCCGGGCCGCGCTTCCCGGGCATTCGGCAACAACTAGGCAAATTAGTTGCAATTGCAGGAATGTTTCATGACCGTAACGTGATCTTCATCATAAACCTTTTGGTAAATGAAGGAGAATGATGACGGGTCAATCTTCTTCAGATCCTGGCCCCGGTCGATCTGATTCCCCACTCACGGTCCTTCATTCCACATGGGTGGTGGCCCCGAATGCCGGTGATCCTCCGGTACCGGGTTCGCCCCGTTTCCGCAGCGTTCGCCCCTACGGGCAAGGAGCCTCGATGAATTTCCGAAGATCCAGCACACTCGCGCTCACCGCGCTGGCCTACGTGGTGGCCGCCGCCCAAACCAGTGACACAGCTGGCGCCATCCGTGGCGTGGTGAAGGACCATACATCTGCGGTGGTTGCTGGCGTCAAGGTGACACTCCGGAATATGGAGACGGGCTTCGTGCGTTCTGCGGTGACCGATGACCACGGGTTCTACCTCATCGGCCTCCTGCCTGTGGGTGAGTACGAAGCGGTGGCCACGAGCACGAAGTTTCAGACAGCCAAAAGCAACCGTTTGAGGGTGAGCCTTGGGGAATCTGTCGTCCTGAATTTCAACTTGGACACCAAGGAGGCCGGTGCCGAGGTAACTGTCGTCGCCCAGGCGTCCGCCGTGGATGCCCAACAGATCAACTCCTTCAGCTCGGTCTCCCCCGATATGGTGTCGGCGGTGCCCCTGAATGGCCGGAACTTCACGGACCTGGTGCAGTTGACGCCGGGTGCGGTGGTCAATTCCCAGGGCTACCGCACGGCGGTAGATGGCAACCGGGGTGTGCAGAACAACCTCATGATCGATGGGGCCAGCTTCAACTCCCAATTCTCTGGTGAGCAGCGGGGGGGCACTCGCATCCCCTTCTCGTTCGGCCTAGACTCCATCCGCGAGCTGCAGGTGATCACCAACGCCTACGACTGCCAGTACGGCAACGCCTCTGGTGGCATCATCAATGCCGTCACCAAGACTGGCACCAACGAGCTCACGGGCATGGTGGCCACCCAGATCCGGCCCAGTTCCCTCGTTGCACGGGAAAAGCCGGTGCCCTACGACCCCACGGGCGTCATCAATACACCCTCCTCCCTGAACCGGCAGTTCTCCCAGAAGGAGTACGCGGGCAACGTGGGGGGCCCGATCATCAAGGACGTCCTCCACTACTTCGTCAACGTGGACTACATCCACTCCAGTACCCAGAGCGTGCCGGGCGTATCTCCTATTGCCAATAACAGTACTGCAGCGGCCTACGACATCTTCACTGGCCCTGGTGGCATGGGGGGCATCTCTTCCGCCAATAATGGCGCCACCATCAACCAGGAAATCAGCACGCCTTGGACTGATGACCAGAAGCACTGGACCCTGCTGGCCCGCCTGGACTGGGCCGTCAACACCGAGAACCATGCCTCTCTGCGCATGAACTCCCAGGAGTACAAAGGCCTGAATGACATCTATGCGGGGGTCCGGCAGTCCAACCGGGCCACTTCCGCCGAAAGCACCATGAAGTTCGGCAGCACCAGCTGGGTGGCCGAGTGGGAGTCCACCTTCGGGCCTAACATCATCAATGATGCCCGTTTCCAGCTGGCCAATGAAAGCCGGCCCACGACGCCCAACAGTACCCTGCCCTCCCTTGGCTTGCCCGGGTTCTACACGGGAGGCTACTACATCGATCCCCGCAGGACCGATGAAACCACACACCAGTTGATAGATACCGCCACTTATGTGAACGGGGACTGGACCATCAAGGGTGGCATCGACTGGCAGTGGCTCCACTTCAAGAACCAGTACTACCCGGACTCCCGCGGAGAGATCGACTTCAACACCTGGGACACCGCGAACGCCTGGTACGGCAATACTCTGGCCGGTTCCAACACCATCACCTACTACCAGGATTACTCGGCGCTCAATGGGGTGGCGGACTTCGGTGAGAAGCTGTTCGCCACGTTCATTCAAGGCTCTTATAACGGGTTCATGGACAAGCGTCTGACCTTGTCCGCCGGCATTCGGTACACCCGCGAGATGTGGGGTGGGAACCCGGTCACCAACCCTGCGCTGCAGGGGCTGGATCATATGCCCGACAATGGCAGCCTGGACCCCCGCTTCGGCTTCGCCCTCGATGTCTTCGGCAACAACCGGACGGTGCTGCGGGGCGGCTTTGGCCTGTTCAGCAACCCCAACAACGCCCAGAACGTGGCCAGCTCCTTCATGAACAATGGGATCAATCTATTGGCCTACAAGGTCACGTACTCGGCCAACCCCGGATTGTTCACCGGTGGGCCACTCAGTGTCTCCAGCCTGATCCCCAACGGGCAGATGACCACCATGAGTCCGTCCGCTTTGGCAGGGCTCCCCACCACCACCGTCGTGGCTTCGGTCATTGACCCCAGGGTCCGGGAGACCCAGGCCCACCGGGCCAGTCTTGAATGGGAGCAGGATCTCGGCAAGGGGTATGTATTCAAGGTCAAGGGGACGTACTCAAGGACCTACCATCTGCAGTACTGGGAAAACATCAACATGACCCAGGGCGATACAAGCACCCAGGTCGCCATTCCCGGAAGCTATTACAACGATAGCTATGTCCCCAACCAGAACCTTTTCTATGCCCGCGGTGGAACCCATTCCGGCCATGCGGTGGTGGACGGCCGCAGCCTGGATCTGAGCGCCTTCGGGGATGTCTACCTCTCGAAATATGACGGCATCGGCGAATACAAGAACATTTCCTTCGAGTTGAACAAGGTGAGTTCCACCGGCTTCGCCTTCAACAGCAGCATCACGCTGTCCAGTTCCCGGGACAGCAATTCCAACGAAAACGCGACCGCGGGAAATGTATCTGGAAGCCCCGTGGATCCCTCGAGCCCTCTCCGGCTCTACCGAAGTGATAACGATACGCCCCTGCGGGTTGTGCTCACGGGCAAGTTGCCCCCCTATTTCGGGGTATTCCTCTCAGGCACCTTCACCTGGACCAGCGGCCTGCCTTGGTCTCCGGCCTATTACAACGATATCAACGGCGACAACCTCTACAACGACTACGCGCTGGGCGGCCGCAACTCCATGCGCCAGCCCTATAACAAGACCTTCAACCTGGCCCTCACCCGGGCCTTCTTCCTGGGCCATGACCTGCGCCTGGATGTGTCGGCCCAAGTTTTCAACGTCTTCAACTGGGCCAACCAGACCGTCACCAGTGCAGGTCAGGGTGACCTTACCTACGCAACGCAACCGCTGGCTATTGCCAATCCCTACTTCGGCCAAATTAATGGTCTGGACCAGCATTCCCGGGAAGTCCAGTTCAACGTCAAGTTAGCCTTCTAGGCCCCCCCCATGACCACGGAAACCCATCCAAAGACCTTCCGAATCTCCAGGAGGATGCATGCATAGCAATGCGATGAAATACACAAACGGACCCCGCTTGCTTGTCTCGATCCTGACCCTGGGATTGCTGACGGCCCTCCCCCTGTTCCAGACCGGATGCAGCCAGTCGACCCAGGATAAGGCCAGCAACCAGGTGCCGGCGATTTCCTCGTTGGCCTTTGAGGATCTGGCTACTCCTACCACCCTCTGGGTGGCCAAGAGCGCTGCGCCCACCTGGACTGCGACCGCCAATGTGGGCATAACCTACATCTTGGCCAACTACGCTGCCACCGGCGGAAGCGCCGTCCTCACTCCCGGCAACCTGCCGGTGGTGTCCGGTGTTCCCATCAACTTGGTGCTAAGCAACACAGGGACCTTCGTCTATACGCTGAGGGTGACGGACGCGGTCGGCCATAGTGTCAGCCAGAGCGCCACCCTCATAGTGGTGCCGGCTCCCAACGCCACCATCACAGCTCCTACCGTAGCTATCGCCAATACCGTCGGCCTCCAGGCCAGTGTGCCGAGTGATCCTGATATCAATGTTCCGGGCACGACCTATAACTGGAGAACAGACATCGGCCTAATCACCTCGGACCCCACCCAGCCCGCCATCACCTTCACCGCTGGCGACGCCAACGCCGATGGCAGTGCTGCGGCCATGAACCTCACTTGTGTGGTGACCAACCCTGCCATTACTCTGACGCAGGCCACCCAGACGGCTGTCATCCAAGTGAATGCCGTCCCTCCAACCAACCTGGCCTATCCCGCCTCGACACTTACCTTCTACGAAGGCCTCGCGGTCCAGAAACAGAGTCCCACCGTCACCGGGACCGTCCAGTCCTACAAGGTGACCCCCGCTCTGCCCGCGGGGTTGGTTCTGGATCCGGTGTTGGGGACCATCACCGGGACTCCCACAGCCCTGGCCCCGGCGGCGAATTACACAGTGACTGCGACCAATTCCGGGGGCAACACCACCGCCGTCCTGAATGTCGCTGTGGTGGCCCAACCCACCATCGTCTTCAACACCCCCAGCCCCCAGAAGATCGGTCCCGGCGATAACAGCATCCTGTCCTGGACCTCTGCTCCCAATGTGAGCGCAATCTCCATCGTGGGGAACCCGGCCGATGCCACCCTGCCTGCCACCTTCCCGATCACGGGCAGTGCCAATGTGAGTCCGGCCCAGACCACCACCTACACCCTGACCGCCACCCTGGTGGGTGGCGGCACCGAGGACGGTGGGACCCAGACGGTCACGGTGGACAAGACCCCTCTGGCCTTTACTACCGCTCTATCGGCCAGTTCAATCAATGTCGCCTACGGGGGCTCCACCACCCTCAACTGGGTCCTGGCGGGCACACCCGATGTCTTCACGCTCACCTCGCCGGACACCACCGGCAGCGTGTCTCTACTTGGGAAAACCTCCTACACCTTGTCCCCGCAGCGCCGGCAAACATACACCCTCATGGCATCCAACAAAATCCCTTCCTCGGCCAACAGTGGCCCCGTTATGGTGGCCGCCAAGGGCCTCGACACCCTGGCGGGCAACATCACCCAGGGCCCTGGGAATCATGACGGCACGGGCGTGGCGGCCCAGTTCAACATGCCCTATTTCATCGCTGCGGATCCAGCCGGGAATCTGTACGTTCCGGATGCCAACAACCACATCATCCGCCTTGTCACCCCTCAGGGTGTGGTGAGCACCCTGGCGGGAATCGCCAGCCGCCCGGGAACTACCGATGGCACCACAGGTCTCCTGGCCCAGTTCAACAGTCCCCGGGCCGTGGTGTACTGGCAGGACGCCTCCAACAACAACGCACCCTACCTCTTCGTGGTGGAGTACGGCAATCAATGCATCCGGAAGATCACCCTCAGCACCAGCGGACCCATCACCGCCACCAACGTCGCTGTCTTCGCCGGGACGATCGGGAGCTTTGGCACGTCAGGCAACAAATTCGACAATCCGATGGGTCTGATTCTCGATAAACAGAACAACCTCTACGTCACCGAGAACTACGACGGTGATGTCCTCGTGGTCACCGGGCTCAGTGGCGCGACGGGCACCATCACTGCCGTACCCTACGCGGGGCAGCGCAGCGCCTATGGCTACTTGGATGGAGCCAACACCTCCGCCAAGTTCGACGGCCTCTCAGGCATCGCTTACGATGCTGTCAACAACATCTTTTATGTGGCCGAAAGCTACTCCAACCGAATTCGTAAGATCACCGCCACAACCACCAGCACCATCGCCGGGGATAACACCCTCGCCAAGAACCCCGGTGCGACCGGCTTCATCGATGGCCCTCTGGGCACGTCGAGACTTAACGGACCGAACGGAGTGGCCCTGTCCGGCAATATCCTCTACATCGCCGACACAAAGAACAATGCGGTGCGCGCGCTCGACCTGACCACCAACATCCTCACCACCGTCATTGGCAGTCCTGCCACTGGTACTACGACGGTTGGCACGTTCGGGAGCACCAACGGCCAGGGCACTTCTGCCCTTCTGGGCGGACCCGTGGGACTCTTCCTCGACGCCAGCGGCACGCTCATTATCACTGAGTCGGGTAATAACGACATCCGTAAGGCCGACACGAGTCTCAATGTCACGACCTTCGTTGGATCTGCCCCGGTGGTTGGACATTCCGACGGCCCCCAAGGAACTGGCACCATGGCCATCAACCCGGCCATGTCCACCAACAACACCATGGCCGGCATGGTCCTGGACAGCGCCAGCAACCTCTATGTGGCTGACACCTACAACAACGCCATCCGGATGATCAGCCCGGCCGGGGTCATCACCACCATTGCTGGCACGGCCGGACTCGGCACGGCGGGCCATGCGGATGGAGCGGGCCCTGCAGCCTCTTTCAACCAGCCCGCCGGTCTGGCCATGGACGCCTCGGGCAATATCTATGTGGCCGACCAGAGCAACTCTACCATCCGCCAGTTGACCTACGACAGTGTCAACAAGATCTGGAATGTGACCACCATCGCCGGCATCCCGCTCACGGCGAGTCTTGTGAACGGCGCCACGGGCACCTCGACCTTCAAGTTCCCGTACGGCATCGTCGCAAGTCCCGATGGCAACCTGTATGTGACGGACACTGGCAATAAAGTGATCCGGAAGCTCACTCCCAACGGCGGTGGGGTGTGGACGGCCGGCACCCTCACCGTCACTGGATTCACGTTGTCGACGCCCATGGGTATCGCTGCGGACTCCACCGGCAACCTCTATGTGGCAGAGCGCTTTAACTACTTTATCGGTCAGTTGGTAGCTCCGGTCTCACCCGCCACGAGCTGGACAGGTACGGTCATCGGTGGGTTCAGCGGCACCAAAGGCTACGTCGATGGGGCCGTTGGCGCCACGCCTGTCACATCGAGTTTGTTCAACCAGCCCCAGGGTGTTTCTGTGGACGCCAGCGGCATTGTCTACGTCGCGGACACCAGCAACAACACCGTCCGCAAGATCGTCAACGTCAGCGGCGTCTGGACCACCGGGCCCTCCGCGCCCGTGGTGGGCCAGGCTGTCACCCCCACCCTCGCGGTCAACGGAACCTCCGTCGGCCCCTTGCCTTCTTCCCTGATCTTCCCCCAGTCCGTGCTCGTGAGCCCCTCGGGCCACGACCTGTTCATCACCACCAATGGCGGAGTGGCTCAGGCCACAGCCATCGATCTTTAGTAGTTGATCCCGTTCTAGGGACCGGAGCCTAACGGCATCCGGTCCCTGGAGTTTTTGGAGTTTCCAGATGCTTCAATTGCTTGTTCTAGCCCTGCAGATCACGACTCCCCAGACCACGTCCCCCCAGTCTCCGGCACAGGCTCCCACGCGAGTTCAGGCCATGGGCCCTGATCCAACGGGTGCGCAACCCATCAGCCTCGCCGAATTCCCGACCCGCAAAAACCCCTTCACCCTGACGGGCAAGATGACCGTCACCACGGCCGGACCCACTTACGCACCCACGGGTGCTGGCCAGGGCGCCATGGCCAATGAGGGCCTGGCCGAAGGGGGCGGCGGACGAGGCGGCAAGCGCGGCGCTTCCAGTGGAACCGGAGGGCTCTCCATGCGCTCCTCCTGTTCCTACGCGATTCAGGTTCCCCCGGGGGCCAAGCTCAAGGTGACCCTCAACTGCCGGCGCCTCCGCAGCTTCAATGTCCGCTTCATCAACGACACCTATGGCCGGACCGAGGACCCCGGGCTCTTCGTCAATAAGCTGCATCACCGGGACGATGTCGCCTTCTATGAAAACAAATCCAAAGAAGCTCTGACCATTCATTGTGTACTGCTGGGGGTGGAACCCATGGTCGATGAACCCTATTCACTGGTATTCACCGACTATTGACCAGGTACCATGGGTGTCCTTTCCGGAGGTTCCATGCTTCGTGCTGCATTGCTCTCCCTCGCGGTGCTGGCCGCTCCTGCGACGGAGCTTGCCAAGTCGGCCACCAACATCAAGGATCCCGTTTGCAAGATGCCTGTGACCGCGAAATCGATGACGATGACGGTGCGGGGCCAGGAATACCGCGTCTGCAGCAAGCATTGCGCGGACGCGCTCCAGAAGGATCCGGACAAGTACCTGGAGAAGGACGGCAGCGTGAAGGCGGAGAAGAAGTAGCCGACGGTTCTTTGCTTTTCATCTGAGAAAATCGTGGCGGCTTTTGCCGCCGCGATTTTCTGTGGGGAAGAGCCTCAGGTGGTGGTCCGCAGGACGTCG
>Ga0182021_10002740_pt1 | contig 20624 bp, 14 predicted proteins | sample 612E3MmetaG_FD_120493 | JGI IMG/M metagenome (GOLD analysis project Ga0182021, IMG submission 120493) | Permafrost microbial communities from Stordalen Mire, Sweden - 612E3M metaG (Illumina Assembly) | ecosystem: Environmental > Terrestrial > Soil > Wetlands > Permafrost | place: Sweden... | reverse complement strand
GTCGTAAGCCGTAAGCATGGCAACGTAGCTGGGAGTATCGTCGGTGGCGTCACACAGCAGAAAGTCAAGCCTGCCGTCCCCGTTCAGATCGCCCGCCCGCATCCTGGGGCCTGGACCTGCGGCACTGATGTCGAAGGTCTTTATCAAGACTGCGTCGGCGGTGGCCTGGGCAGATGCCAAACGAGGAATGCCAATCGCCAACAACAAGGCCAATGAAAAGCAGCCAATACCTGGTTTTCGAACGAGTTGAATCATGACATTCCCCCTTTGAGCGCACGGACCAAGAGGATGTTCGCGGCTTGTTGCAGGCGGCTACCGCACACAGCGACCGACGCCAAACTATCGTGTGGCCTGATCACGGTCAAGACTGATAGACCCATACCTCGAAGCGAATCCTTCTAAGCGAGACGTCTAGTGCCAGGACAGATTCCAGGCCAGGCTCTAACGCAGTGGCTTCTGCTGCCAAGTGCGGCTCATCTAGATTGCTCCTATCGGAACGCGGCGGGCCATGAAGAAATCTGTAGCTTCGTGGCTGGGGTCAGCGCTCTCGTTGGCGCCTTGCACTGTGGGGACCGAAAGGGGCTTAACCTTTTCCGCCCAGGTGCCGACAAATGCCACGTGGACGGCACTGTTCTGACGCCAACGAAACTGCGGGGGATGGCCGAGCTTTGGCTGGACGGAGCCGCACCCAGCGAAACTGATCTGCGTGCTGCCAAGAGCGTGGCGGCGAAAATGGCCGTATTCGAGGGCCTCCGGCCCTTTTCGGCGGTCGTGCAAGAACTGGTCGATTACGTTTCCTGTCCCGACTTCAAACTCGACAGGGTCAGGGAACTGATCGAGGCCGATCCGGCCCTATCCGCACGGATTATGCGGGTGGCAAACTCCGCGGCCTACCGGACCTACGAGCCTTGCAGCTCAGTGAGCAAGGCCATCGTGCGCATCGGTGCGACCAATGTGTGCGATCTGGCCATGGCCATGTCCGCCATGACCTTCTTCAAGGATCTGGGCGGGGTAGGACAAAAGATTCGCGACCACTCGGCGGGTACCGCAGCGGTGGCGCGCGAGCTGGCGTTCCGTCTGGGTCGCGCATCCCCCAAGGTGTTCTTGGCAGGCCTGCTGCACGACATCGGCAAATTGCTCCTCATTCAGACCGGCGACGCGGCCTATGCGGCTCTGGCCGGGAAAAACCTGGCACCCAACACCGTTCACCTGAAGGAGCAAGCGCAATGGGGCTACGACCACGCCATTCTTGGCGGCCAAGTGCTGTTGTCCTGGAAGCTGCCGCAGCCCATCCCGCAGATCGTCGCCTGCCACCATCAGCCGAAAGTCGCCCAGACACGGTCTGCGCTCGTCGGCATGTCCGTCAATCTACTGCGCGTCGCCGACGACGTTGACTGGCTGTTGCAGCAGCACCACGACGCGGATTCGGAGCACGTGAAGAAGTTGGCGCAATCTCCGGACGGAACCCGGGCGGGCTTGAATGAGACAACCCTGATGGAACTGTGGGACGACCTTCGCACCGTGCGACGGGAAGCCCTGTCGGTATTCAAGTAGGGGCGTCTTCACGATCGGGTTGTCAGTGCGGACGCACCGGTCGCGGGGTGAGGCCGGGCAGTCGAGGCGGGTCCTTGCTGCGGCTTGATTCTTTGGGCACGCGCGGCGGCTTGCCACGCACCGCCTGCGCCACCGGCTCGGCAGCTACGGGAAGGGGCGGCACGACAGTCGCTGCCGATGGCGTTGCGGCTTCTGGCTTGGCAGCGACAGGCGCAGGCGCAGCGGCCGGTGACTCGACCGGGGCGGTTTCGTCCTCGGTAATCTCGAAATCGTCCTCGGCGGCCGGCAGGATCGCCAGCAGGGCCCGGGCCAGCTCGCGAAAGGCGGCCGCATCTTCGCTGTCTGGGTCGAGGGCCAGCGGACGTCGACGGTTGACGGACTCGTGGATCGCGGTCGAAGAACGCAGGTAGCCGAGGACCGGAACCTCCAGACCCAGGTAGCCGCGCATGGTCTGCGCCACCGCACGAAAGACGCCGGCATGCGCGCGGTTCATCACCTGGTTGCCCACCAGGCAAGCACCGAAGCGGCCGAGATCCGCGAACACCTTGTCGGCCAGCTCCGGCCGGACGTCGCGCAGGCGGGCCAGAATCTCCACCACCTTCTCGCCCCGTGAACTCGCCTCGGCCGGTTCCAGCAGGGCCGCTTCGATGGCCTTGTCCGCGTTGTGGTGCAGGACACGCAGCACGGCGCCTTTGAGAAACGAGTAAGCGTCGTGAATGGCGGTGACCTGGGGCGTGGTCACCAGCAGCTTGCGTGAGCCCAGGCCGAAGAAGTCGAGCATGTTGTAGCCCACGCCGGCACCCACATCGATGATGACGATGTCAGCCTCCAGGGCGCGCAGCTTCTGCAACAGGCGCACCTTCTCAGCGTGGGTGATGTTGGCTGCGCCCAGAACGGCGCTGGTCCCGGCCAGCAAGCGCAGGTTGGGCACCGAGGTCTCGGTCAGGCAGTCCTTGGCCTCTTCCACCGACTTGTCGAGCAGGGCCTGCAGTCCCGGGCCCGGGTCGGTCAGGCCGAGCAGCAGGTGCTGGTTAGCGGCCCCGAGATCCATGTCGGCGATCACCACGCGTTTGCCCTGCTGGGCCAGTGCGGCCGCCAGGTTAAGCGCGACGATGCTCTTGCCCACACCGCCCTTGCCGCCACCCACGGTGACGATGCGCGATCGCGCGGCTTGGGTTAGGACGTCGGTCATGGCAGGACCCGACCTGATCATCGTCCGCTAACGCGATTGGCTTGAGTGGTGCAGGAGCTTCCTTGCACCTGCGTCGGCAGAGCTATACTCCGACGCTCACCATGCAGTCATTCGCGCTTCCCCTCGCCGCCCTTTCACTTGCCGCCGCCCCGTCTGCGCCCTTGGGCTCGACCAAGGAGATCGATCGCAGCCACATCGATGACAGATACAAGTGGAAACTGGGCGATCTCTATGCCTCGGACCAGGCCTGGGCCAAAGCCAAGGCGGCTCTGGGAAAGAAGGTGGCCGGGTTCGAGCGGCACACGGGGCATTTGGGCGAAGGGCCCAAGGCTTTGGCCGATGCGCTGGCTGACTTGGGGACGCTGCAGAACGAGCTGCAGCGGATCGCGGTCTATGCCCACGCGCGCAGCGACGAGAACACGCGGCTGGCTGCCCCGCGTTCCATGCGGTCCGAGGCCGATTCGCTCGGCGTCCAGCTGGATACGGTCACTTCCTGGCTGCGCCCCGAGCTGCTGACCCTGCCAGAAGCGACCATCCAAACGGCGCTGGCCCAGGAGAAGCGGCTGCACGAATGGGCCTTCTACCTGAAGGACGTGTTGCGCTGGAAGCCGCACACCCTGGCCGCCGAGGAGGAACGCATCGTGGCCATGGCCGGCGAGCTGAGCATCGCGCCCAGCACCGTGTATGGCGTGCTCAAAGACGCCGACCTGCCCTACCCGAGCGTCACGCTTTCGACCGGAGAGGAAGTTCGGCTGGATCCGGCGGGGTTTTCGCGCACGCGTGCCTCGCGCGACCGGGCCGACCGGGTGAAGGTCTTCCAGGCCTTTTTCGGCGCGCTCAAGACGTTTGAACGGACCACCGGCGCGATGCTGGCGGCACAGCTCAAGGCCCACATCTTCGATCGCGATGTGCACCACTTCGCTTCAACCCTGGAGGCGGCGCTGTTTCGCGACAACATTCCGGTGGGCATCTATCGGCAGTTGGTCAAGGACGTCAACGCGAACCTGCCGACCTTGCACCGCTATCTGAAGCTGCGCAAGCGCATGCTGGGCTTGGCGGAGCTGGGCTACGAAGATCTGTACGCGCCGCTGGTCAGCCAGGTCGATCGTCACTATTCGGTGGAGGAGGCGGTGAGCATGACCTTGGCCGCGGTGGCACCACTGGGGCGGGAGTACGGCAGAAAGCTGGCCCACGGCCTGCACGCGGGATGGACCGATTTTCTTCCCAGCACCGGCAAACGCGCGGGCGCGTACTCGACGGGCGTATACGGCGTGCATCCCTACCAGTTGCTCAACTTCAACGGCCAGTGGGACGACGTCTCGACCCTGGCACATGAGTCGGGACATTCGATGCACACCCTGCTGGCCGGGGAGAATCAGCCATTTTCCACCTCAGGCTATGCCATCTTCATCGCGGAGATCGCCTCGACGCTGAACGAAAATCTTCTGCTCCATCGTGCCCTGACTGAAGCTCGCGACGACCAGGAACGGCTGTCCTTGCTGGGCCAGCGCCTGGAAAGCCTGCGCACGACCTTGTTCAGGCAAACCATGTTCGCCGAGTTCGAACTCGAGATGCACGAGCGTGCCGAGAAGGGCGAGGCCCTAACCGGGGAGGCGCTCACCGCCGCCTACTTGAAACTGGTTCGTCGCTATTACGGACACGACCAAGCGATTTGCCGCGTTCCCGATGTCTATGGCAACGAATGGAGCTTCGTTCCGCACTTCTACTACGACTTCTACGTGTACCAGTACGCGACCAGTCTGGTCGCCTCGACTGCGCTCAGCAAAGCCATTCTCGACGAGGAAGCGCGCGGGGGCAGCGCGGCCCGCGACCGCACTCTGGCCCTGCTGTCAGCCGGAGGCTCCGACTTCCCGGGCAACTTGCTGGCTCGGGCGGGCGTGGACCTGACCACCTCGGCCCCCTTCCTGGCCGCCATGCAGGAGATGAACGCGGTCATGACTCAGATCGAGTCGATCTTGTCTGCCGCGCCCGCGAAGTGAGTCGTTCCTAGCGAGGCGCGAGGGCTGCGGCGATCGCGGCATCGAGTTGTTCCAAGGTGAAAGGCGCATGCTTGACCACCTTCGTCAGAGGGCAACCGTATCAGACTCGAACCCTCGCTCGAACGGCCCAAACCGTTCCTCGCCCCTCGGCACGGCAAGTTACTGAGCCATGTGACAGCCCAGTGTCACTGCGTAGTTGGTTTCTAGGATGCATTGTGACTAGGATGCAGCCGAATGACAACTCATGGAGGATGCGATGCGCAGCAGAACTCAGAACGCGACTAAGGTTCTAGTGCGAGGGTGTACGGCTCTGCTCCTCGGCGGCGGTATCATCTTGCTCCAAGGCTGCAGTTCCTCCGGTGGGTCTTCAGTTTCGACCGGGGGAACGCCCGCTTCAGCCGGCGTTTCGAGCCCGGGCGGGAATGTAACGGGTGGCTCGCCTGTCACGACAGGAGGAAACACAACCCCAACCGCTGGCAGCGTGACCGAGACCGGCGGTAACGCCCCGGCCGCCGGTTCCACCACAGTGGCAGGCGGCACTGTCACCAGCAGTTCGGTCCCGCCAGGCGGCGCGACCAGCCCAGGCGGCACAGCCAGCCCTGGTGGTGCAACCAGCCCCGGCAGCACAGCCAGCCCTGGTGGTGCGACCAGCCCTGGCGGCGCAACCAAGTCCGGCGGTGCAACCAGCTCCGGCGGCGTGACCAGTCTCGGCGGCGTGACAACCACGGGTGGCGCCACGCCCATCGGTGGAACACCGAACCCGGGCGCCGGGCGATACATGGAAAAACTCACCCGCGGTCTTGTTGCTGTCAAATCCGGGAGCGGCTATTTCTTGAGCTGGAGGTTGTTCGGGACCGAAGTGGGTTCCGATATCGCGTTTAACGTATACAGGGGCACGACGAAGCTCAATGCGTCTCCGATCACCAACGCGACCAGCTACCAGGACACCGCCGGCGGTACCACTGACTATTCGGTGAAGGCGGTTGTCGCAGGCCAGGAGCAGGCAGCCAGCGCCGTGGAACATGTTATGGCGCAGAACTATATCTCCATCCCGCTGCAGAACTCTTCCGGATACACGGCGGGTGACGCGAGCTGCGGCGATCTTGACGGCGATGGCCAGTACGAAATCGTGGTCAAAGAAGAAAAGGCTCCCAAGGACAATGCATATCCCGGAGTCAGTGGCTCGACCAAACTCGCCGCCTACACGCTCGCCGGCAAATTCATGTGGAGAATCGAAGTGGGCGTCAACATCCGGGAAGGCGCCCACTACACGCAGTTCATGGTGTACGACCTCGACGGCGATGGAATCGCCGAAGTCGCCATCAAGACCGCGCCGGGCACCAAGGACGGCACGGGCAATTTCTTGAAGACAGGACCCGCAGTCGGCGCCGATAATTCCGTCAACTTGGTGAATGCGGACGGCAAGATCCTGACCGGGCCAGAGTGGTACACCATCTTCAACGGCAAGACCGGCGCTGAACTCGTCACCGTAGAATACAAGCCGCTTCGAGGCGAACCCGGCGTCTGGGGCGCGGTTGCTGGGATTGCTGATGCCAGTGACATGGGGTGGGGCGATGACACCAATGGAAATTTCGTCGACCGGTTCCTGGCCTCGATTGCCTATATCGACGGTGAGCGGCCGAGCGTGGTTCCCTGCCGCGGCTACTACTGGCGAACGGCGTGCTGGGCGCTCGACTGGCGCGACGGCAAGTTGACCGAGCGCTGGCTGTTCGACACCGTCACCGGCGGTGTCGGCAAGGACGGCAAGAAGTATCAGAGTTCACAGGGATATCAAAGCCAGGGAGTCCATAGCATCCGTCAAGGGGATGTGGACAACGATGGATTTGACGAAATAGTCATGGGTCAGTCCGTGATAGACCACGACGGCGTAGGACTCTATTCAACGGGGCTAAGGCACGGGGATGCTTTCCATTTCGGAGCCTTTGACCCCGTTAGGGGCGGTCTTCAAGCCTATTCAGTCCATGAACAAGTGCACAGCAATGGCGGGATAGGCGCGAGTTTCCGGAACGCTGGAACCGGGGAAGTCTACTGGACGGACCCCGGCACGAGTGACGTGGGGCGTGGCTGTGCGGCACCCATTACCAATACCAAAGGTTGGCAGTTCTGGTCCGGCGTAGGCGGGCCGTGGGACGTGAACCACAAGAGCGCAGGGAGCAAGCCCAGTTCCCAGAACTTTGCCATCTGGTGGGGGGCTGATCTACTGCGTGAGCCACAGGACGGGGCATCGTTCAACGGTCTTTCCGCCAGCGGCTGCAAGGGCAACAATGGCTCAAAGAATACGCCGGGCCTCAACGCAGACCTCTTCGGCGATTGGCGAGAAGAGACCGTCCTCACCTGCGGCAACGAGTTGCGCGTCTACACGACCACCATCCCAAACAACAATCGTCTGTACACACTCATGCATGATCCGATCTACCGGATGAGCGTGGCCACGGAGAACGTCGCGTACAACCAGCCCCCGGAGCCGGGCATCTACATCGGCTACGGCATGACGCTTCCCCAGCCAAAGCCGAACATCAAGTACTACAACCTGCCGTAGCGGCGGCGTCGCGTCCGACAATCTCGCGCTATTGGGCCACGCTCAGGAGCCACAATTGATTTGTGGCTCCTGAGGCGGTTCGCTGGTCGAGGGCAATTCCGTCGGCGGTTGCGCCGGACGGAACCTCGGCCAGCTTTCCGCTCTTCTTGTTGACCAGTTGGTAGGTACCCCCGCCCTTGTCGACCACACGCCACTTCTGGTTGTCACCCCCATTGCTGGCGTACTGGACGATGGACGCGCCATCAGTCGTGGAACCCGAAAGCACGTCAAGCACGCGAGAGCTATTGAGATTGGTCAGATTGAAGAAACCAGCGGCGTCGTAGTTGAGGATCCAGCGCTGCTCGTTGCCGCCACTGTAGGCCATCTGGACAGCGGGGGCGCTGTCGGCGGTCGAGGCATTCTGGATGGCCATGGCCTTGCCGCTGCCTTGGTTGAGGTACTTGAAGCGGTTGGTGGCGCCTGTGATGCTCCCGGCCGCCGCATCGATGGTCACGGTGTTGTTCCAGGTCATGCTCATCGACGTGTTCGAGGGAAAGGAGATGGGCAAGAAGATGTAGGTCGAATCATTGACCGGCCCGGCCCAGGCCCCGGCCCAGCGATCGCCCATGTAAAGGTAGGCGGTGCCCGCGGCGCCCGCGACGGGCACGACGAAGGTAGATTGCGAATAGAACGTCGTGGCATCGCCCACGTTGCTCCATGCGCTCCAACCACTGGCCAGCAAGGACGAGGTGGCGTACGCGGCTTGGTTAGGCGACCAGCCGGTGGCAGCCGAGGTCAGCAGGAAGTACACGCCGTTGCGCTTCCACAGCGCAGGAGCCTCGCGGTGGCCACCGGGGAAGAGGACTGCGGCCAGCGTGTCGATGCTGAGATAGTCGCTCTTCAGTCGATAGAGGTTGAGGTCGTAGTTCTCGTTGGAAGCGGAAATAAAATAGGCCTGGCCGTCGCTGTCCACGAAGAGGGTCGCGTCCCGCGACTGATAGCCCGCGATGCCGTGGTCAACCACGCCGGTACCCAGCATGGGGCGGGCGCTGCCCAGGTACGTGTAGTTCCCGTCGACGGAACTTGAACTTGCGACTGCGGCTCGCGAGGCACTGTAATCGGTCCCGTTTTCCCAGTGCATCCACATCACGTATTGGCCCGTGGTCGCGTTGTAGATGACCTTGGGTCGTTCGATGTTGGCGCGATTGAGTTCGGCCGCCGATTTCTGCGTCAACACATTGTTGCGCAAGTCCCAATTGACGAGATCAGTGGATCGGTAGCATGAAACGGCGAAGAATGTGCCATCGGGATTTCGGTTTTCGCCAAACCAGTAGTAGTAAGCGCCGACCTTGATGACCCCGCCACCATGGGCCTGGATGGGATTTCCCGATGTGTCTGCCCATTGCAGGCCCTCGAACAACACGCCTGCTGAAGACCCGCCGCCGCCCACGCCGCCGGCGGTCCCGCCGCCACCCACGAGGGTTCCGCCAGCGCCGCCACCGCCGGTCGCGCTTCCGCCGCCGCCATTCCCCGCGATCCCGCCAACGGCGATAGTTCCGCTGCCAGCGGCGCTGCCGCCCACGCCGCTTCCGCCAACGGCGCTACCACCAGCCGCGCTTCCGCTACCACCACTCCCCGCGGTCCCGCCAACGCCAGTGGTTCCGCTGCCAGTTCCGCCGACGCTTGTGGTCCCACCAGCCGTTCCGCCTTTTGCGGAGCTGTCGACGCCACCGTCAGGCGCGGAGGCGGCAGCACTTCCCTCGCCACCCGCCCCCCTGCCACCTCCGACAGCCCCTGTGGTTCCAGAATCTTGGTCAATAATTCCGCCCGACTGGTTGCCACCTGTCGCGAAGCCTCCGGTCCCGCCGGCTAGAACGCCGCCAGTGCCTGCCACGCTTCCGCCAGAAGCAAGACCGCCGGTAGCGCTGCCTCCGGCAGCAGCGCCGCCCGATGGGCTACTTCCCGTATTGCTCTTGCAGTTCGTCCAGCCGAGCAGGCACAGGACGATCACGCCGAGGCTAGCCGACAAGCTCATGCCGGAACGCGGCCACGGAATATCGGGAGGCACGCTCGCGCGCATGAGGGATCGATCGTAGCGCTGCAGAGACATGGCTTGCTAGAAGATATTCGATCGGTACTGGGCCGCTGTGGCAATTCGCTCAACCTGCTACGCATTCTCGGCAGGCGGTACTAGACTGCGCCATCTTGGACCCAACCGTACCAGTTTCGCCGGCGAGTCTGCGTGACCGCCTGCTCACCGTCCTCGCCAAGCCAGACGCCGGCCACGCCCGCGATCGGGCCACCTTGGTGGCAGTCCAGGATCGCTTGGCCGTGCTCGAGTGGCCCGACGAGGGCAAGGGCTTGGTCGTTCTCGACCATGCCGGTTCCAACCCCGCCGATTTTCGTGCTGCCGTGGACCGGGTTCTGCGCGCGCACCAGGCTGGCTTGCTCTTCGTGCTTGCGGTGGGCGGCGGCGCCGAGGCGCAAGCGGCCCTGGCGGACGCAGATCGCGAGGCGCCCAACCAAAATCACCTGGGCGTGTACCAGCTCAGCGACGATGGGCGGCTGCTGCGCGTGGCGGGACGGCGTCTGGCACCCTTGGAGTCGGCCGTCGCGCGGCTGGGCCAGGCCCAGGCGCTGACCCCGGAGGAAGTTCCTGATCTCATCGAGCGCGGCCGCAGTGAGCGCGTCGAAGCCGCTGCGTTTGCCCAAGCCGTGTCGAAACGTTTCCCTCGCCTTACCTTTGGCCTTATCGCTGTCTGCTTTTTGGTCTTCGTTTTCTTGGAGGGCTCGGGGCTGCAAGGCCAGACGCTGAAAGCCTGGCTCAGCAACGGCTCGCGCGAGGTGTGGCGAGGCGAAGTCTGGCGCGTTTTCACCTACGCCTTCTTGCACGCCAACACCACACACCTGCTGGTCAACATGTTCGCGCTGTACAGCTTGGGCGGTTTTCTCGAAGCCTTGCTGGGCGGGCGGCGCTACCTGGCGGTGTACTGCGCGTCGGCGGTCGGAGGCGGCATCGCCACCGCGGTCGCGGGCGGGCTGCGCGTGGCCATGGGAGGGCTGCCTTCGTACAGCGTGGGCGCTTCCGGCGCCATCTGGGGCCTCATGGGTGCCACGTTGGCGCTCGTGCTCGGCCGACGGCGGGTGCTACCCCGACTCATCGCCCGCGGCTTGCGCCAGCGCCTGCTGCTGGTACTGGTCATCAACGTGGCGCTCTCGTTCGTGCCCGGAATCGATCTGTACGCGCACTTTGGGGGCGGCTTGGTCGGTTTCTTGCTGACTCGCAGTGACCTCTTGACTCGACCCGCCCCTTAGCACTTTAGTTAGCAGGGGACGCTGACCAGTGTTGACGGCACTTCTTCTTGGCGCCGGCGCATCACGCGAGCTGGGGATGCCCCTGCGCGAGGAGCTGAACGCCGAGATCGTCGCCTGGCTGACACCGACATCGCTGCAGAAGATCAATTCCGCCTGGCGTAGCCGCGGCTTCGGTCACCCCGACGAGGTCATCGACGATCTGTCGAGGCGCTTGGAGTCCTCTGACTTCGACTACGAGGCGCTGCTGGGCCAATGGGAAACGCAATACATCGAGGGCGCGGGCGATGCGCGTGGCCCGAGCTATCACAGCCTGTATGCCTGGCTTGCCCAGGTCGTGTCCCTCGCCCTGTACCGCCGTCAGGTGTCGCACCGGAGCGTGTTTCAGGATGGCCTGCCCTACTTCGCAGGCCTGGTGCCGCTGGCCAGGGAAAACGCGCCCTTTTGGGTCTTCTCTTTGAATCACGACGTCCTGGTCGAGTGCCTGGCCGCGCACTTCGGTATTCCCGTTAACTGCGGATTCCCGGCGCGCACCATCAGCCTGCCCTGTCGCAGAGGCCCGGGCACCATCGTCGCCACCCTGCGGGCGGATGTGCTCTGCGAAGAAGAGCTGGCCGACGCCGCCCTGCCTTTCTTTCCGCCGGGCACGCCCGGCATCAACCTGCTCAAGCTGCGCGGTGCCCTTGATGTCTTCGCCCTGGGCGACAGCCAGAACCTGCTCAAGCTGAAGCCCGACGCGCAGAACTTCGACGCCATCATCGATGCCCTGCAGATCGCCAACGAAGGATTGCTGGATGCTGGTCTGTCTCCTGATCCCTTGTCGGTGACCAACCAGATTCCGTTTATCGATCAGAACAGCGAGCGACAGGTTCTGCGCCGCACGCTGTTGGCCAGCGCCACGCGGCTGACCGATCCCTATCCGCAGCTCATGCAGCGACGGTTCTTGGAGTACTTCCGCGCCAACCTGGGCCAGGTGGACCTGCTGGTGGCTATCGGTTGCAGCATGAGCGATGCCGAGGTCAACGAGATCATCCAGGAGTGGCTGGAGTCGTCGACTTTCCGGCGGCTGGAAATCGTGGCTCCGCGCATCCAGCAAGTTCCCGCCGACCTGGAGCCAGTCGCCTCGCAGATCACCTTGACGCCGGCCTCCGCGACGACCTACCTCGAACAATTCGGTTGATACGGTCTTCGATTCACAGGGGTGCCAGTCGATCGCGCGACGGTGTAGACTGGATTCAGTGGCCGAAGCCTGAGCCACCACGGAGGGTTTCCATGTCTCGCATGTATCACCGCCGCGCCGATTTCTTGATTTCGCTCTTCCTTGCACTCGTCGTTGCAAGTTGTCGTCCGGTCCGAACCCCTGCGCCACAGAACCCGGGCGGGGCGATCAGTGGCGGAGACACCGCCGGCGGAAACACCGCGACTGGCGGGAACACCGCGACCGGCGGGGACACCGCAACCGGCGGGAACACCGAAACCGACACTAGCTCTTCCCAGAACTGCGGCAATCCCGGCCAGCCTTGCTGTCCGAACGACCAGTGCTCGGGCGGCGGTACGTGCAGCGCTGGCAACTGTGTTGGTTGCGGCTCTTTGGGCCTTCCTTGCTGCGGAAGCGATCCGGCTTGCACCGATTCGAGCAGCCAATGCTCGAACGGAGTCTGCGTTCAATGTGGCGGGGTGGGCGAATCGTGTTGCGCTGGCGACTCCTGTACCACCGGCTGCTGCTCGGCTGGCCTGTGCGTGGCCAACGCGTCGGGTGACTCTTGCACCATGCTCCCGGCCGATGCTGGAAGCACCCCTGACACCCCGCAGGGAGGCTGCACGACTGCGACCGCTGCGCCCTGCACGGCCTTGCCGGCGTTTTCTGGCGCCCAGGTTCTGGACGGAAACGACGTCGAGTTCTGCAATGTGCCTTCGTTTGAACTCAACTTCAACAACGCTGCCAGCAATGGGGGACGCGTGGTGGTGTACAACTCCGGCACCAGCAACTACCCCGAGCGCGCTCAGGCCCGCGTGGCCTGGGACTCGTTTGGCATCCATGCCTTCATCCACGTGATCGATCCGAAGTTCGTGGCGGCTACCAGTACTGACACCATCTACAACGCTGACGCCATCGAGCTCCTCTTCACCTCGACCACCTCGGGCCTCTCAGGTGGAACCGCCCAGGATTCCGGCAAGGCCACGCATGTGATTCTTAGCCCGCCGCTGGCCGTGAAATCCCAAGCCTCGGGCGTCAACGGCAGCCAGACTCCGCTTGACCCCAGCCTGTTCTGGGCTGGCACGGATAGTACCGGCTACACGGTCGAGCTCAAGCTGCCTTGGCCGGGCACGCCGCCCACGGCCGGGTCTCAAATCAAGTTCGACATGGAAGTCAACTCCGCCGACGGGAAGAGCACCACCGGTGACGCCGGCCCACGCGACGCCCAGGCCATCCTTTATCAAGGCTCCGATCCGGGCAATTCACCTTGCGGTTCGCCTCTCTACCCCTACTGCGACGATCGCCTGTGGTGTAGCACGACCTTGCAACCATAGCGGGCGAGCGCAGGATGGGCGACCGCAGTTCGTCTACGAATGGACGGCGAAATAGTCGCGCAGTGCGCTGGCCGTCTTGCGCGTGATGCCTGGCACGGCCAGCAGATCTTCTAGCGACGCTTCCCGGACTTTCTTCAGGCTGCCGAAATGGCGTAGCAATTCGCGCTGGCGCGCGGGCCCGATGCCGGGAACCCGGGACAGCTCCGAATGGATGGTACGCTTCTTGCGCTGACTGCGATGAAAGGTCACGGCAAAGCGATGGGCCTCGTCGCGCAGGCGCTGCAGCACGAACATCTCCGCGCTGTTGGCCCGAATGGGAATCGCGTCCTTGGCCTGCGGCAAGAACACTCGATCCGGTTGTGGACCGGCCGGCACGGCCGCGGCGGGTTTTTCGTCGGTGCTGTCCGCGCGCAGCGGAACCGGCGCCGTCGTGTCGCGTTCCTTGGCCAAAGCAATGATGGGCAAGCCTGCGCCGGGCCGTACGTCGATGCCGGTGTCGCGCGCCGCTGCCAATGCCACACCCAGTTGTCCCTTGCCTCCATCCACGACCAGCAGATCGGGCAGACGCCAGGAATCCGATCTTTCTTCCTGCTGCATGCTTTCGCGCGCGCGCCGGAACCGGCGCGACAGCACCTCGTACATGCAGGCAAAATCGTCCGGGCTCTCGGCCTGCCGGATCTTGTAGGTGCGGTAGCGCGATTTCTCCGGCTGGCCATCGACAAACACCACCAGCGACGCGACCGTCTCGGCGCCTTGAATGTGCGAGATGTCGTAGCACTCGATCACGCGCGGAAGTCTGGGCAGGCCCAACCGTCGCTGCAGCCGACCCAAGGTGGCCTGGGCGTCGTCGCGCGTGTTGCGCCGACTGGCGAAACTGGCGGCCGCGTTCTTGCGCGCCAACTCGACCAGATCGTGTCGGGGCCCGCGCACCGGCACCAGGATCTCGACCTTCTTGCCACGCCGGTCGCTCAGCCACTCGGCCTTGACGTCGGCGTCGGCAATGGCAAAGGGCAAGAGCACCTCGTCGGGCGGGACCGGCACAAGGTCGTAGTGCAACCCCAGGAAGCTCGACAGGATCTCGGCGTCCGGGAACTCCTGGCGCGCGAAGGAAAAGGCACGGCTCCCGATCATCTTGCCTTGCCGCACGGACATCACCACCACCTCGAGCGCCATGCCTTCGCGGTGAAAGCCGATGACGTCCTGGTCCAGCAGATCCGCCGACACCATCCGCTGCGACTGCAAGACCGTGTCCAGCGCCTGGATCTGGTCGCGCACAATGCTGGCGCGTTCGAATTGAGTCTGCCGCGCGGCTTCCTGCATGCGTGCGCGCAGCCCGGCCAGAAGCTCGTCGTTCTTGCCCTGCAAGAACAGGCGCACGTCGCGCACCTGCTCGGCGTAGTCGGCAGGCGAAACCGGCACGCAGCATGGGCCGAGACAACGGTTGATCTGGCACTGCAGGCAGGGGCGGCTGCGGTGGTGCAGGACATGGTTGGTACACGTGCGCAGTCGAAAGTGGCGGTTGACCACGCGCAGGGCTTCCCGGCACGCGCCGGCCGAATGGTAGGGGCCGAAGTACCACGCGCCGTCGTCGGCCATGCGCCGCACGACCTCCAATCGCGGCCACTCGACCCGCGAGTCCAGGCGCAAGGACAGGAAGTTCTTGTCGTCGGTCAGCTTGACGTTGAAGCGCGGTTGCTGGCGCTTGATGAGCGTGTTCTCCAACAAGAGCGCTTCCTTCTCGTTGCTGGTCACCATGGTCTCGATGTCCGCCACCACACTTTCCAGAAGCGGCACGAAATCCCGCGTATCGCCCGAAGCAGGCTGGAAATACTGGCGCACGCGGTTGCGCAGATTGGCGGCCTTGCCGATGTACAGGGTCTTGCCCCGACGATCCTTCATCAGATACACGCCGGGATCGCTGGGCAGGCGATCCAGGACTTCGGCCAGGGGCTTGCGCGCCGGCGCGATCTCAGCATCGCGAAGCTGGCTGGGCTGGCTGGGGTTCTCGTCACCCTCGGACATCAGGGCAAGCATACCTCGGGTTTGGTCGGCTGTTCGGTTTGAGTGGTTTACACGCGTTTCGTGTGCTACACGTAAAACTGTGCCTCTATGACACGTAATATCACCTTGGCTATGGATGAGAGTATTCTGCGCGAGGCTCGGGTTCTTGCCGCGCACCGAGGCCTTTCGGTTTCCGCTCTCCTACGCCGAGAACTCGTCCACTTGGTCGAGAACGAACGCGGCTACGACAAGGCGCGCGCATCCGCGGTGCGTCGTCTAAGCCAAGGGCAGGCGCTCAAGGCCGGCAAGTTACCGCGGCGGGAAGAGATCTACGACCGTGCCGGCCTTCGTTGATACCAATGTCCTCGTCTACGCCGAGGATGGGACCGCGGGACGCAAGCACGACCTGGCACGCGACTTGGTCATCAACCTGTGGAGCGACCGCGATGGGGTACTGAGCGTGCAGGTATTGCAAGAACTCTACGTCACGCTCACGCGCAAGGTTGGCAAGCCGCTTTCGCCAGGCAAGGCGCTGGCTATCGTCAGGGAATACCTGTCATGGGCTGTGGTGGACAACACGCCCAGGCTGCTAGTCGCTGCGGTTGAATTGCAGGAACGCACGCGGATCTCGTTCTGGGACGCTCTCGTCGTGCAGGCAGCACTCGACGCTGGCTGCGATCGGCTGTACTCGGAAGACTTGAACGCGGGTCAGAGGTTCGCTTCGCTCCTCGTGGTCAATCCGTTTGCCCAGCCCGTGCGGTGACTCGCGGGCACCCGGCTCGTCGACGGCGGGGCCTGGCACGCCCATGGCGGATTGTCTCAGGCGGCGCGCAGGCGTTCGAGCACCGCGGGGTGGGCGCGCACGTCGAAAATGATGACGTCCTCCTGATAGCGTTCGCCCAACACCTCGCATGAGGCGAATATCTCGCTGCGAAGCTGCTGGTGATGGTAGGGCACGCGAATCTCGCCCTGCACCAGATCGCGAGAAAAGAAGGCGCAAAGACGCACGCGCAACCGGGCCACATCCTCGGGCCGCCGCGCCGACATGACGAACGCCTCGGGCCAACGCTCGGTAAGCGCGCGCGCCGCCGCTGCTTCGGCCGCCGCATCACCAACGCGATCGATCTTGTTGAAGATGATGAGGCGGGGAATGTCGGCGGCCCCGATGTCCGCCAAGACCTCGGTGGTGACGTCGAGCTGGCGCGCAAACCCTGGATCCGAGGCGTCCACGACGTGCGCCAGCAGGCCGGCCTCCAGGGCCTCGTCGAGCGTGCTCTTGAACGATGTGACCAAGCCGTGCGGCAGCTTGTCGATGAAACCGACCGTGTCGGACACCAAGATGCGTGGATGCGCTTCGGGCGTGAGCGCGCGCACCGTGGTGTCGAGCGTGGCAAACAATTTGTCGGCGACGTACACCTCGCTGCCGGTCAGCCCGCGCATCAGCGTCGACTTGCCCGCGTTGGTGTAGCCCACCAGGGCGACTCGACTCATGTCGCGGCGCCGCGCCCGCTGCGTGTCTTGCTCGGCTGCCAGCGACGTCAACTCGCTGGTCAACTCGGCGATGCGATCGCGAATCTTCCGCCGGTCCAGCTCTATGCTGGATTCGCCGGCTCCCTTACCGCCGATTCCGCCGCGCTGTCGATCCTTGCCCGCGCCCATTTCGCGCAGACGCGGCGCCATATACTGCAGGCGCACGATCTCGACCTGGGCCTTGGCCACGCGCGAACGGGCGTGCCGGCGAAAGATCTCCAGGATCACGGCCGTCCGATCCATGACCTCGGCGCCCGTGGCCTTTTCCAGATTGCGCGCCTGCGAAGGACTGATGTCGTGATCGACCAGCACGACCTTGACCGGCGCTGCCGGGGTGGCAAGGTCCCCGGCCGTCCCGGGCACGCCGGCCTGCTCGTCATCGGTCCCGCGCAAGGCCGGTGCTTCGGCCGTCTCGCGCTCCTCGTCGTCGTCGCCCAAAGATGCGTCACCACCGCCGGTCAGCGCGGCGAGTTCCCTGAGCTTGCCTTTGCCGACCACGGTGCCGGTGTGAAACGAATGTCGCCGCTGCGTGATGGTGGCAACCACGGTCAGTCCCAGCGTGCGCGCCAGCCGATTCAGTTCAGCGACCGACGAGCCGAACGAAGCGTCGTCGACTCCGTGCAGTTGCACGGCAACCAACACCGCCCGCGGCGGGCCTGATTCTGCTTTGTGCGGGCTGGGCATCGGCAGCGGAGTATAGAAGACCCTGGCCGCCAAGCACGGCATGAAGTGGCCAGGCACCAATGAAGCTACGTCGAGTAGAGACGGCGCCCCCGTCGATCCGGCGTAGGATGCGGTCATCTTGCCTCAGGCCAGGCCCGTCGCGCGCAACGACCTTGCGGAAATCTACGACCGTCGCTTTTTTGCCGAGTACGGGAGCGCCAACCCGGTGTACGCCCGTTGCTGCGCAACCATCGCGGAAGAGATCGCCCGACGCTTCCAACCCAGAAGCGCGGTCGACTGGGGATGTGGCGCGGGTCTTCACGTGGCGGTTCTGCAGCAACTTGGCGTCGCTGCCATCGGCATAGACGGGGTTGACTGGCCCCCGGACCTGCGCGCGCCCCAGGTTGAAATCCGGCGTGCCGATCTCCGCGATCCGATTCGCGATGGGCTCGTCCCGCCCTCCTATGATCTCTCGCTCTGCCTCGACGTGTTGGAGCATTTGCTGGAAGCAGACGCCGCGCGCGCGACCGAGACCATCACCCGCGGCGCCCAGTTGCTCGTGCTTTCCTGCGCCCCGCCAGGCCAGGGCGGTCATCACCACGTGAACGAGCAGCCGCGCCGATACTGGATCGCCCGCCTCGCCGCGATCGGGTGGAGCTATTCCCGTCGCGAAACCGGCGCGCTGGAAAGCGCCTTTCTCAGCCGCCGCGAGACCCTGCCGCTGAGCTGGATGTACCACAACCTGTGCGTGTACCGCCCCACCCGCGGCCGCAGCATGGATTGAGGGCATAGCCTTGCAGTCTCCCGCGCCCGTAGCTAACGTGGGCTCATGAAAAAATCCCCGCGGCGTCTTGTGCTGGCCTTGCTGGCCGGCGCGGCCTTGCTGGTTGCGGGAGGGGGGTACTTCGCGGCTCACGCGGCACCACGCCCGGCGGCCTATCTGACCTGGTACGGCCAGTCGTGCTTTCTGCTGGAAAGCGCGAGCGGCACGCGCGTGGTGATGGATCCGATTCCCGGCAACATCGGCTACCTGCCGCCGGCTGACCTGCACGCCGACGCGGTCACGGTCAGCCACGAGCACCCGGACCACAACAACGTGGCCCTGGTGCGCGGCAAGCCCAAGATTCTGCGCGGGCTGACGCCCGACAAGAAGGGCTGGATGAAAATCGACGAGAAGATCAAGGATATCTCCATCCGCTCGGTCGGCGTGTATCACGACGACAAGAAGGGCGCCGAGATCGGCCTCAATACAGTGTTCGTGTTCGAAGTGGGCGGCGTGCGCATCGCGCACCTGGGCGATCTGGGCCACATCCTGACCGACGAGCAGATCTCTGCCATCGGCTCCGTCGATGTGGTGCTGGTTCCGGTGGGCGGCGTATGGACCGTGGACGCGCACAAGGCTACCGAGGTCGTGGACCAGATTCGCCCGCGTCTGGTGACGATTCCCATGCACTACCGCACCGACGCGCTGACCATCAAGGAACTGGCCACCGTCGACGGTTTCCTGGCTGGCCGATCCAATGTGCGGCACGAAACCGGTACCCGACTGGCCATCACCGGGCTTCGCGCGCGACCCTCGGCCGAGACCGTGGTACTGCGCTACCAATAGAACTTGGCAAGGCAACTACCGCATTCTGTGCGAGATCGACGATGGGACGAAATCCGTGACGATCGTGAAGGTGGGCAACCGCAAAGAAGTCTATCGCTGACCCATTCCCTGTCATAATGCCCGGCCATGCGGCACCATCTGCTTCCCCGCTCCAGAATCCTGCTCTTCGCCTTGGCCGGGCTGTGTGCCTTTGCCGGCGGCATGGTGGCCAGTCGACCCAGTCGCGCAGGACGCTTCGACCCGTATCACAAGTTGGGCGTCTTCACCAAGGTGCTCTCCTACATCGAAAACAACTACGTCGAGGACGTCCCCGAGACCGAGTTGATGTACGGAGCCGCGCGCGGCCTGACCGAAGCCCTGGATCCCCACTCGCGCTTCATGGATCCCGAGGAGTATGACCGCCTGAAGAAAGAGACCGAAGGCGACGCGGAGATCACTGGCATCGGCGTCGACTTGGAGAAGCGCAAGCGTGGCTTCGTGGTCGTGTCGCCCATCGAGGGCTCGCCCGCCTTCCGCGCCGGCATCGAGTCCGGGGACGTCATCGACCGAATCGACGGCGTGGAGGCCGGCCCGCTCGACTGGAACGACGCCGTGGCGCGCATCCAGGGCCCAGCGGGTAGCGAGGTGGTGCTCACCATCAGCCGCGGCGGTCGCACCCTCACCTTCAAGATCCGGCGCGAGAAGTTCGAGGTCAAGGCGGTGGAGTGGCGCATGCTCGACGACGGCTACGGCTACATCAAGTTGCGCCTGTTCTCGGCCATCACCGACGCCAAGGTCTTGGAGGGACTGCAGGACATCCAGACCCGCAGCCTTTCTGTGGGCGGCATCAAGGGAATGATCCTGGATCTGCGCCACAACCCAGGCGGGCTTCTGGATCAAGGCGTCAAAGTGGCCGACCGGTTCGTGTCCGAGGGTCTCCTGGTACGCACCGTCGGCAAGGGCGGCAAGGAAATGGACCGACAGATGGCGCACACGCGTGGCACCTGGCTGGGCTTCCCCATGGTGGTGCTAGTCGACGGCGCCACCGCGTCGGCGGCCGAGATCGTGGCCGGTGCCCTGCAAGATCACCAGCGCGCGGTGGTCATGGGCACGCAGACCTTTGGCAAAGGCTCGGTGCAGACGGTGATGACCATCGACGGCTGCGGGGCCAAGCCCTGCGGGCTCAAGCTCACCGTCTCGCGCTACTACACGCCCAGTGGCCGTTCCATCCAAAGCCAGGGCATCACACCCAACGTCGTGGTGGAAGCCACCGCCCCGACACCCGACGGGGCTGATGCCGAGATGGTGCGCGAGCGCAACATGGAACGTCACCTACGCAACGAGCAGGGCGAAAAACCCGAGGAGCAGAAGCGCCTGACCGACCACCAACTGCAGGTCGCGCTCGACTACCTAAAATCGTGGGCCGTTTTTTCGAAGCAATCTGCTAAAAAGGGCTAATTCTGCGACGCTGAACGCGCCGCGCCAACCAAAAGGAGAGCACGATGGTTTCCTGTGAGAAATGCGGGCACCAGAATCTTCCCAGTTCCACCACTTGCTCCAAGTGCGGTGCTCTTCTGCCCGCCATGGCTCCGGCCGGGCCGCCGCGCATCGACAGCGCGGACGAGTATGCACGCCAGATGGCGGCGCGAGAGGCAGCTCGCAAACGCAACCGGATGGTCCTGCTTGCCGTCGTTGCCGTGGTGGTGGTCGGTG
>Ga0182021_10002739_pt1 | contig 20629 bp, 12 predicted proteins | sample 612E3MmetaG_FD_120493 | JGI IMG/M metagenome (GOLD analysis project Ga0182021, IMG submission 120493) | Permafrost microbial communities from Stordalen Mire, Sweden - 612E3M metaG (Illumina Assembly) | ecosystem: Environmental > Terrestrial > Soil > Wetlands > Permafrost | place: Sweden... | reverse complement strand
CAGATGTACACCGTGTACAGCGTTGCCGCGATACTCTCGGTGTTCATCGGGGGGCTCCTCATTGACAAAATCGGCACGCGGCGCGCGAGCCTCCTCTTCTCCGGGCTCGTCACCGCCGGTGCGCTCATCGTCGCCGTCGCCCCGAACCTCTGGACGCTCTACCTGGGGAGGTTTGTCTTTGGATGGGGTTCGGAATCACTTGTCGTGGCCCAGAGCGCCATATTCGCCCGGTGGTTCAAAGGGAAGGAGCTGGCGCTCTCGTTCGGCATAGGCCTGACGCTCAGCCGGCTGGGGACCCTCTTCAGCTTCAACACAGAGGCGCTCATCGCCGGGTACTTCAGGGATTACCGGTATGCGCTCTGGGCGGCGGTCCTCTTCTGCGCCGCATCGCTCCTGTCGAATCTCGTCTACAATGTCCTTGACAGGCGCGGCGAGAAAGCGCTCGCGTTGAAGGAAGAGGGGGGCGGCGACAAGATCGTTCTGGCGGACATCAGGAAGTTCAGCTCATCGTACTGGTATGTGACGCTCCTGTGCGTGACGTTTTACTCCGCCATATTCCCGTTCACCGACCTCTCCACGGATTTCTTCAACACGAAATGGGGCCTCCCGATGACCGCGGGCTCGGAGGGGGGATTTTTCTCCCAGGTGTTCTACAACATCTTCCACATGTTCACGACGGCCGGCGGGACGACAACGATCATCATATTCGCCTCGATGATCTTCGCGCCGGTATTCGGCCAGCTCGTCGACAGAGTCGGCCGCAGGGCGTCCATGATGGTCGTCGGTTCGCTCCTCATGGTCCCGGCGTTCCTCATCATGGGGTTCTCGATGGTCCCCCCCGCATTTCCCATGATCATGCTCGGCGCCTCCTTCGTCCTCGTGCCGGCGGCGATGTGGCCATCGATCCCCCTTATCGTGGAGAAGAACAGGGTGGGGACCGCATTCGGGCTGACGACGATGATACAGAACGTCGGACTGGCGGCATTCCCGTACCTGAACGGGTACCTGCGGGATGTCACGGAGAATTACACGGCAAGCATGGTGATGTTCTCCTCTCTGGGACTGTTCGGGCTTCTTTTCGCATTCCTGCTCCTGAGGTCGGACAGGCGGGGGGGAGGCGTGCTCGAAGGGACCGGGAATCGTTGAGGCAGGCGACTATCCAGACAACAGGGCCATCCCATGGCTGAAGAGAAACGAGTCCTCATACTCGAGCCCGATTCCACGGATGCGGAAGTGATCGTGATGCAGCTCCGGAAGGCGGGACTTGCGCTGACGTCCCGCCGTGTCGGGACGAAGGACATGCTTGACAGGATCGTGGCCGAATTCAGGCCGGACATCGTCATTGCCGACACCGCGGTTCCCCGGTGCGACGTCCTCGCGCTTGTCCGCCAGCAGCGGATCGACAACCCCGACGTGCAGTGGATTATTGTCTCCGCAGCCGGGTCCGAAGAACTGGCTGTCGAATCGCTGAAGGCCGGCGCCCGCGACTACGTCTCGAAAAAGAACATCGGGCGGCTCGGCGCCGCCGTCAAAGCGATGATCGAAAATCCCCCCGCAGTCCCCCCTCCTCCGCAGGATGCCGAGTTTCTTCCCCCGCAGGAGCCTCCGGCCTCTCCTTCCGCGCCACCCCCCGCCGTGGACGATCTCTTCCGGCGCACGGTGGAAAGCACGACAGACCTTATCGCAGTGCTGGACTTGGAGGGGAAGCGCATCTACAACAATCCGGCGTACGCGGACCTCCTCGACGAGCCCGACACGCTGGAGGGGACGAGCTCGTTCGTGGACATACATCCGGACGACAGGGAGGAAGTCAGGAACGTGTTCCGGGAGACCGTGGCGACGGGGGTCGGGAAGCGCCTGGAGTACAGGCTCGTGGACAGGAACGGAAGCATCAGGTACATCGAATCGCAGGGGAGCGTCGTCAGGGACGCGAACGGGAACCCCGACAAAGTGGTCATCATCTCGCGCGACATCAGTGACAGGAGGATGGCCGGAGAGTTCATGCGCCAGGTCCAGGAGGAAATCGCCCGCAACCGCGGCGGAGAATTTTTCCCGGGGCTCGTGCGCGCCCTCGCCGAGGCGCTCTCGGTGAAGTATGCCCTCGTGTCGGAATGCACGGACAGGAGGCGCGAACGTGTGCGTGCACTGGCCTACTGGGCTTCCGGTGCCCTGGCGCCGGTCTTCGAATACGACGTCGCAAACACGACGTGCGAGCGGGTCGTCCGGGAGGCCAAGACGATCTACTTCGCCACAGGCGTGCAGGAGCTTTTTCCCGGCGAGGCCGCTCTCGCGGCGATGGACGCGTGCTCCTACATGGGGACGCCCCTTCTCGATTCAAGCGGAGGGGTGATCGGCCACCTGTTCATCATCCATGACAGTCCTCTCCCTAACCCGGACGTGGCACGCTCGGTCCTGACGGTGACGGCGGCGCGCGCCGCCTCGGAGCTTGAACACCGGCTTGCGCTCCGGGTCGTGAGCGACAGCGAATTGCATTTCCATGCGCTCCTCGAGGAGATGTCCGCCGGGGTCATCGAAACGGACATGGAGGACGTCATCACGTTCGTTAACCGGCGGATGTCCGAGCTGAGCGGGTACGAAGGCGGCGAAATGCTGGGCCGGCTCGCTTCGACGCTCCTGATCCCGGAGGGGGACCGGCGTCTTCTGTATGAACGGAACGAACGGCGGCGGCAGGGGGTGACGGAAGTCTATGAGGCCGTCCTCAAGCAGAAGGACGGGACGCTCTTCGCCGCCCAGATCAGCGCCTCCCCCCACAGGAACGTCCGCGGCGATATCATCGGCACTCTCGCGCTTGTCACGCCCGGGGCCCGCGGCGCCCGGCAAGCCTCCACCCCGGAGGGGGATGCGGCGCTTCTGGAACAGGTGCAGGATGCCGTTTTCGTCTGCGATCCCGAGGATCGCATACTCTTCTGGAACAACGCGGCCGCCGTTCTCTACGGATGGAACGCGGACGAGGTCCGCGGGAAATTCTCGGCGGAGGTCCTCCATACCGAGCAGATACACCGCCTCGGTGGGGCCGCGCACACGACGCTCGTGGAGGGATACTGGGCGGGCGAACTCCGGCAGCAGAGGAAAGATGGGTCCAGCGTCCTCGTGGACAGCAGATGGACGCTGATCCGGGACGGGGAAGGGCGGGCGAAATCCGTTCTCGTCATCTGCACCGATATCACGGGGAAAAGGGAGCTTGAGGTCTACGAGCTCCGGGCGCGCCACATGGAGGGGATCTCGAGCCTCGCGTCGGCCCTTGCAGCGGACCTCGATGCGATGCTGACGCCCCTCATGCTCGCGGTCCCCTCGATCGCAGGGAAGGCGGACGATGACTCTTCCCGCCAGGCCGTTGCGATTGTTGCCACGAACGCCAGGCGGGGGATGGACACCGCGAGCCAGGTTCTCGCCCTGGCAGAAAACGCGGGAAGCGGCAAAGGGTTTCTCGACCCTGCTGAGATACTCGCCGGGTGCGCGCGCGCCGTCGGGGGAGATCTTCCCGAATCGATCGTCCTCGAAACGGCGTTTGAGAAAGACCTCTGGGCGATTCCCGGGACGGCGTCCCAGGTGCAGCAGATTCTCGGAAACATCTGCACGAATGCGCGCGAAGCGATGCCGGACGGTGGCGTGCTCAGGATCGCCGCGGATAACCTTCTCATCGAAGCGCAGGCGGTGTCGACAATTCCCCATGCGCTTCCCGGGAGGTACGTCGTCATCACGGTCAGCGACACCGGGCGGGGCATTCCCCCGGCGATCATCGGAAAGGTGTTCGAACCGTTCTTCACGACAAAGCCCTCCGGTCGCACGACGGGGCTCGGTCTTTCGACCGCCGCAGCGATCGCAAGGAATCTCCGCGGGTTCATCAACATATTCAGCATGCCGGGGGAAGGGACCAACGCGAAGGTCTATCTCCCTGCCGGAGAGATCCCCGGAGCGGAATCAGGTCCTGATCTCCATCTCGGAGGCGGGCGCAGGGTCGTTGTCGCGCAGCCGCAGGCCGCTCTTCGGGATATTGTGAAGAAAATTCTGATCGCGCACGGGTACGACGCCGTCGCCGTCATGGACGGAGGCGAAGCGATCGCGCTCTGCCGGAGGCCGGAGGCGGGTATTGCCGCGGCAGTGATCGATATGGAAATGCCGTATATGGACGGACCGACCATTCTAAGGGTCCTCAGGAGCACTAACCCCGCGCTGAAGATCATTCTGACTGGCGGAACGTCGGAAAAGCCTGTCGAGGGTGCGGCCGCCGTTCTCCCAAGGCCGTTTTCGACTCAAAATCTCCTCTTTGCCCTCCACAACGTGTTGGATATCATGCCCCAGAGTGCGTAATCAGGGTCAATATTCGCAGAATTTAGTTAATATGTCCTTGACATTCTGAGCAAATATAGCATAATTCTTCATAATTCGAGCCCGATAGATGTGGGCGCATATCTATCGGATGGACATACACGCGGCTCTGTTCATTGGATTCTTTGCCTGCCCAGGGGGGGGAGTGATGGCTAAGGATGTACACAAGGTCTATGTTGTCTTCCTTCTTGCGGCAGGGCTCCTCAGCGCACTCGTTGTCGGCATACACGGCGCGGGATACTATTCCACTCCTCTTGAAGACCGTCCCTTCCACCCGCAGTACAACTCTCTGAAACCCACCGGGTTCCTCGGGCAGGGGTACGGAGTCGTCGGTTCGCTGATGATTACCGTAGGCGTCATCATGTATTCGTCCCGCAAGCGTTGGCGCGCAATGGCCAACATGGGGCGGATCAAGAACTGGCTCGAGTTTCACATCTTCCTCTGCCTCCTCGGTCCGATTCTCGTGGTCTACCACACGACGTTCAAATTCGGCGGACTTGTCGCCGTAAGCTTCTGGAGCATGGCGGCCGTCGTCCTGAGCGGTGTCATCGGGAGGTATTTCTACGTCCAGATCCCGAAGGGGATCCACGGGAACGAGCTCTCCTCCCGGGAACTTGTCGCAGAGAACGAGAAGATCGGTGAGACTCTCAGGAAGCAGTTCGGCCTAGATGCGGACCTCCTCAAGCTCATCGACAGCGCCGCGCTCCCTTCAAAACCCGTTGCGGAGATGGGACTGATGGAGGTGATGAGCTTCTTCATCGTCAACGACATCACGCGGCGTTCGCGCCTGCATTCGCTCTTCGAAAAGCTCCAGAAGCGCGGTCTCCATGGCCAGATGCTCCACCGCATCAGGACGATGGCGGCGCGGAGGATCATGCTGACCCGGCGCATAGCGTTCCTCCAGCAGTTCAAGAGGATTTTCCATTACTGGCACGTCGTCCATCTGCCGTTTTCCATCGTCATGTTCGTCATCCTGAGCATTCACGTCGGTGTGGCGATTGCATTCGGATACACGTGGATTTTCTGAGCCGAACCATATCGGCGGCACTCGTCCTCGTCTCCCTCACGCTGATCTGCAGCGCGGGGGCGCCGGCCCAGATCTCCCCCGGGGATCTGACGACGGCGCACGCCTCCCTCGAAGGGATGGGGAGCTGCACGAAATGCCACGCCCTGGGGAAAGAGGTCACGAACGCAAAGTGCCTCGACTGCCACGCGGAGCTCCGGACACGCGTGGACGCCGGGAAGGGGTTCCACGCGAAACTGACGGCGAAGCCGTGCGTCGAGTGTCACAGCGAACATCACGGACGCAATTTCATGCTCGTCCGCTTTGACCGGAAGAAATTCAACCATGACGAGACCGGATTCACGCTTGAGGGAAAGCACAGGCCGCTGGAGTGCGTGAAATGCCACACGCAGGCCAACATCAGGGCGAAGGACGTGATGGCGAACAAGGCCATCATGGACGCGCACACGTTCATGGGGCTTCCGACCGACTGCAACGGGTGCCACGCCGACAAGCACAGGGGACAGCTTGCGCAGCAGTGCCAGAATTGCCATACGGCGGAAGGGTGGAAGCCCGCCTCGCGGTTCGCCCACGACCGGGCGAAGTACCGGCTGACGGGAAAGCACATGCAGGTGGATTGTGGAAAGTGCCACAGGCCGATGCCGAATGACGTCAAGACCGTGAAATACGCCGGCATCGAATTCGACAAATGCTCGTCATGCCACGCGGACCCGCACAGGGGGAGGTTCCAGAAACCGTGCGAGAGCTGTCATTCGACGGCCGGGTGGCAGACGGGTGCGACGAGGAACTTCGACCATGCGACGACGAAATTCCCGCTCAAGGGGCTCCACGCGGGCGTCCGGTGCGAGCAGTGCCACATTCCGGTCAGGGGGCCCGACGGAAAGCTCCAGCAGAATTTTGTCGTGAAGAAGTACCAGACGTGCGAAGACTGCCATGCGGACGCCCACAGGGGAGAATTCGCGGTGAGGAAGGATAAGGGAACGTGCGAATCGTGCCACAATGAGAACGGGTGGGAGCGGAACACGTTCGTTCACGCCGCTGCGCGCTATGCGCTCAAAGGGATGCATGAGAAAGTGGAGTGCGTGAAATGCCACGGCGCCGTCAGGGTCGATGCCCGGGGAAAACGGATGCCGCCGGATTGCCGCGTGAAGAAGTTTGATGCATGCATGGATTGTCATGAGGACGCCCACGGCTCCCAGTTTAAGCGGCGGAAGGACGGAGGCGCATGCGAGTCGTGCCACACCGTCGACGGGTTCCTACCGGCGTCCTATACCCCCGCGGACCACGGCACGTCGAAATTCCCGCTGATCGGGGGGCATATGGCGGTCCCCTGCGCGAAGTGCCATCCCGCGGACTTCGTCAGGGCGAGAAGCACGCGGCAGTTCATGTGGAAATCCGGACCCGACTGCGAGGCATGCCACAGGGATCCCCACGGGAACCAGTTCGCCCGCAATAGGTACCCGGGGTGCGAATCGTGCCATAACCCGAACGCTTGGACCGCCCTCGCGTTCAATCATGAGGAGACGAAATTCCCCCTGACGGGGAAACACGCAAAGGTTGCGTGCGTGGATTGTCACACGCCGCTAGCGAAGGCCGGCACGGAGAAGATACGTCAGTACGCGGGAACGCCCACCCGGTGCGTCGACTGTCACCCCCAGATCGACAATCCGTCGTCGGGATTGAAGAAGCTCTAGCCAGGATGCGGCGGCCGGGAGCGGGTAACAGTATTGTTTTCTGACAAACGGAGTTGATCGTGCTCTTTCGAAGATACGTGGCGTCCACTTCTACGCCCTGGACGGGGGAAAACGGGCGCTCGTTCACTCTGAGCGGGCAATGTGTGACAGGGATTATGACAGCAGGAGGGTGATATGGCGATTCCGGGGTTCCGGCTGGGATGTGCGGCGCTGCTGTGTGCGGTGCTCCTTGTTGCTGCACGTGGAAACGTGTCGGCGCAGGATTCGCCGCACGGGAAGCTCTCCTTCGCGTGCGAGGACTGCCATATCGCTGATTCATGGAAGCAAATGCCCGTGCCGGCGAAATTCGACCACAAGAAGACCGGATTCATGCTGAAAGGACAGCACGACCAGGTGCAGTGCATGGACTGCCACACGAGCCTGACGTTCAAGTTCACAAAATCGTCGTCGCGCTGCGCGGACTGTCATGAGGACGTGCACCACGGCGAGCTCGGCCCGACGTGCGACCGGTGCCACTCGCCCAAGTCGTGGCTCGTGCCGGACATGATCCAGCGGCACTCCTCGACCCGGTTCTCGCTCGTGGGAATTCATTCGACGGTGCCGTGCCAGGAATGCCACACGAACGAGCAGAAAAACGAATTCACGGGTCTCCGGACGGACTGCTTCGGGTGCCACCAGGCTGACTATAACGCGACGCAGGCACCGAACCACCGCCAGGCGGGGCTGGGGACCGACTGCCAGAGCTGCCACGCGGTGAACGCAGTGAACTGGGGTGTAAGCGGCGTGAGCTTCGGCGGCTCGTTCGACCACGCGAAGACGGGGTTCCCCCTCCTCGGGGCGCACGCCGCAACCGCCTGCGTGCAGTGCCATGCGGGGAACAGGTTCCTCCCGATCTCGACGACGTGCACTTCGTGCCACGCGACGGATTTTGCAAATGCGGCGGCTCCACCCCACACGGGATTCTCGACAGACTGCGCAACCTGCCACACGATGACGGCGTGGCAGCCTGCGACGTTCAACCACACCAACACGCCGTTCCCGCTGACCGGGGGACACGTGAGCGTCACGTGCCAGCAGTGCCACGTGAACAACGTGTTCGCGGGGCTCACGACAACGTGCTATAACTGCCATCAGCAGCAGTTCACCTCGGCCACGACCCCGGTGGCACACACCGGATTCCCGACTGACTGCACGGGGTGCCATACGACGAATCCCGGTTGGGGTCCCTCCACGTTCAACCACCAGACGTCGTCGTTTCCGCTCGTGGGCGCGCACGTATCGGTGACGTGCGCGCAGTGCCACGTGAACAACAAGTATGTCGGCCTCGCAACGACGTGCTACGGGTGCCACCAGCAGGATTTCGCGACCGCCGCCGCGCCGCCGCACACCGGGTTTGCGACAGATTGCACGACGTGCCATACGAACACCGCGTGGCAGCCTGCGACGTTCAACCACAACAATACATTGTTCCCGCTGACGGGTGCGCATACGACCGTCTCGACGTGCGTCACGTGCCACGCGAACAACGTGTATGCCGGACTCTCGACCGCGTGCTACAGCTGTCACCAGCAGCAGTTTGCTTCGGCGACATCGCCGGTGCCGCATACGGGATTTCCGACTGACTGCTCCGGGTGCCACTCGACGAACCCCGGGTGGAATCCCTCGACGTTCAACCACCAGACGTCGTCGTTCCCGCTTGTGGGCGCCCACGTCGCGCTTACGTGCGCGCAGTGCCACGTGAACAACCAGTATGTCGGACTGGCGACGACATGCTACGGGTGCCACCAGCAGGATTTCGCGACCGCCGCCGCCCCGCCGCACACCGGGTTTGCGACAGACTGTACGACATGCCATTCAAACACGGCGTGGCAGCCGGCGACGTTCAACCACAACACGACGCCGTTCCCGCTCACGGGCGCTCACACGACGGTTGCATGCGCTCAGTGCCACGTGAACAACGTCTTCGCGGGGCTCACGACGGACTGCTACACGTGCCATACGTCGACGTTTCTGTCCGCAACCACGCCGGTCCCGCACCTGGGATTTCCGACGGCATGCGCCTCGTGCCACACGACGAACCCGGGGTGGACCCCGTCGACGTTTACGCACGCAAACGCGACGCCGCGATTCCCGCAGGACTCGAGGCATACGACGGCCGCGTGCGCCAAGTGCCATCAGACCGCGACCAATTATACGCTGTACTGCTGCCAGAGCAGCGGATGCCATAATACATGCGCGGGGGGCGGCTGACAGGGGTCAGAACGGTCTTCAGAGATGCGGCTGACAGGGGGGAGCGGTTCATGAAAACACATCACTGGCTGTATGTCTTGTCTGTACTCGTTGCGGTGGCGGGGGTTGCCGGTGGCGAGGGACAGACGAAGGAACGCCGCCGGATCTCGGCGAAGGTGACGTACGTCGCTACCGGGGCGTTCTATTTTGACGTCGGCAGGACGAAGGGGGTGGCCGCCAATGACACCGTCACGGTCGTTCGCAGGCTCGTGCCGGTCGGGACCGGCATCGTGACCGCGGTGTCCAGCGGGTCCTCCGTTGCGAAAATCATCTCGGAATCCGGCGCCATTGCACCGGGAGATTCCGTGCTGGAGGTGAAGGACGTCTTGATCGAGGCGCCGGAGGCGGCCTTCGGCGCGGCAGGAGTGGCGGCGAAAAATGCCGCGCTCCTGCAGGATAACAGGGTGAGCGGCCGTGTCGGAATCCAGTATGCCGCATCGGGAGTGTTCGGCACGGCGCTCGATTTCTCGCAGCCGGCCCTCATCACGCAGCTGAGCGTCACAAGGCTGTTCGGCACGACCTCGACGCTGACGATGTATGCCCGCTCGTACCGCGATATGTCCGCGGGATACGACCGGTACGGGACAGGATCGAGGAACAAAGTACGGATGTTCGAGCTCTCGCTCACGAACGACGATCCCCGGTCCTCCTTTGGGTACGGATTGGGAAGGATAACCTCCCGGTACGTCGGGGGGCTCGGCGTGTTTGACGGAGGGCAGATCTATCTCCGAGCGGGGAATTTCACCGCTGGCCTTCTCGGGGGGACGCAGCCCGATTACACGACGTCGGCGGTGTCAACGGACGAGGCGAAATTCGCGGGCTTCCTCAATTACGGGTGGGGAGGGGACGTCTTCAAGACATCCGACATCACGTTCGCCTACGGCCAGCAACGGTATCAGGGGAAAATCGACAGGAAGTTCGGCTACTTCCAGGGGACGCTCAGGTTCGGTTCGGACCTCTACTTCTTTACGAGCACCGAGATGGATTTTGCGCACAGGGACAACGGCGCCGAAGTCGACAAGCCGACTGTCACAAACTCATTCGTGAACCTCTCCTGGTCCCCCGATTCATGGGTCTCGCTGAATGTGGGCTACGACGCTGTCAGGGCGCTCTATCTTCTTGAAAGCATGAAGATGTTTCCCGACACGCTCCTGGACAAGACCCTGAAAGAGGGGTACAGAACATACGTGTCGTTCCGCCTGCCTTTCCGGTTCACCCTATCCGGAAATGCGAATTTCCGGCTCGCCTCGGCAACGACACCGTCCGCGCGCACTCTCGGCTCGACTGTGCGCGTGAGCGACATACTCGACTCGCAGGTCAATTTCGGCGCCCAGTATCAGGATATACGGGGCCTGTACACGACGGGGAACGACTTGACGCTTGATATGGACCGGTGGATCGCTCAGTCGTTCTCCGTCTCGTTCCGCCTCGACAGGTATAGGTATATTATCACGGGGCAGGACCAGCAGCTCCTGACGACGACGGGGACCGTGAGCCTGAACTTCTCGGTATTCCGGTCGTTCTATTCGACGCTGAATTTCGATCAGGTATGGGACACGGTCAGGAACAATCAGCGGCTCTACGTCGAGGTGGGGATGCATTTTTAGGCGGGAACGGAGGCGGGAGTGTGCATGTTCTGTACCGGGGGGATAGTGCGGCATGATGCAGCACTCAAGGGCGGATGGACTTCACGAGCCTGACGTTCAAGTTCAAGAAGTCTTCGTCGCGCTGCGCGGACTGCCACGAGGACGTGCACCGCGGCGGGCTCGGCCCGGCGTGCGCCGGGTGCCATCAGACGGCGACAAACTATACCCAGCACTGCTGTACAAGCAGCGGATGTCATAACAGTTGCGCCGGTGGCAATTGATGAATACGGAGACGCTCATAACGTTCGCCGTTGCGCTCGTGCTGATTCCCGCGGCGGTGATCCCCTATGTCCGGCACATCCGGGCGCAGGAGAGGAAGGCGAGGAAGAGGTTCGAAGAAGCGAAGATCGCGGGGCTCCAGGCGGCCGTGTCGATGCATCCCCACATCAATGCGACGGCATGCATCGGGTGCGGAGGATGCACGGATGTGTGTCCCGAGGGGGACGTTCTCGGGGTCATCGACGGAAAAGCAGTACTTCTCCACGGCTCAAAGTGCGTCGGGCACGGCCTCTGTGCGGAAGCATGCCCCGTGGGCGCCATCGTCATGATGATGGCTGCGCCCGGCAGGAGCGCTGATCTCCCGATCCTCGACGAAAACTTCGAAACGACAGTCAAGAACCTGTTTGTCGTGGGTGAGCTGGGGGGAATGGGGCTCATCAAGAACGCGATAACGCAGGGAAAAAAAGTCGTTGAGCACATCGCCACGCGGCCGCGTGCGGCAAACGGGCTTTACGATGTCATCGTCGTGGGGGCGGGGCCCGCGGGGCTCTCGGCGGGGCTGGCCGCGAAAGCAGGCAGGCTGAAATACGCTGTTCTGGAGCAGGGGGATGCGGGAGGGACGATTCTGCAGTATCCCCGCCGGAAGATCGTGATGACGTCACCCGTGGAGCTCCCGCTCTGGGGGAAGGTGAAGTTGACGGAAGCATCAAAGGAGACCCTCCTGGATCTCTGGAAGCAGGTGCTTGTCAGGACCCAGCTGAAGGTGAATACGAACGAGAAGGTCCTCGACATCATCGATGCGGGGGGGCATTTCATTGTGAAAACGGCGGCCGGCGAGTACCCGGCGCGCCATGTCGTGCTCGCGCTCGGCCGGCGTGGTACGCCGCGAAAGCTCGGCGTTCCGGGGGAAGATCTGGGGAAGGTGACGTACCGGCTCATCGATGCCGAGACGTACAAGGATTGCGACGTCCTCGTTGTGGGAGGAGGAGATTCCGCCGTCGAAGCCGCCGTTGGTCTTGCGCTCCACGGCACAAACCGCGTAACGCTCTCGTACCGCAAGTCGGAGTTCACGCGCTTGAAGGAACGCAACGCGAGGCGGCTCGATGAATTCAGGAAAAGGAACGCGGTGAATGTCCTTCTCGGATCGAACGTGAAGGAGATAGGCGAGAAGGAAGTCCGGATCGAGACCTCTGATGGTATGGGCACGCTGCCGAATGACTACGTGTTCATATTCGCCGGGGGGGAGATGCCCTTTGAATTCCTGAAGAAGGCCGGGATCCGGTTCCAGGAGCAGGTCGTGGCCTGAGGCGCCCTCCTCCTTGCCGGTCGCCGTGCATTCCTCTGTTCCGTTCCGTATATTTCTTTCCGCATCATGTCCCCTCATTTCAGGAAAGACAAAGACAGGTGAGCCTGTTCTCGCTGACATCCGAGTTCCAGCCCAACGGCGACCAGCCGGAGGCCATCCGCCAGCTTTCCGAAGGGGTCGCACGCGGCGACCGGTTCCAGACCCTCCTCGGAGTGACGGGGAGCGGCAAGACGTTCACAATATCGAACGTCATTGCTGGGGCCGGCAAGCCCGTCCTCGTGATGTCGCACAACAAGACGCTCGCCGCGCAGCTGTACGGCGAGTTCAAAAGGTTTTTCCCGCGCGACAGGGTCGAGTTCTTCATAAGCTACTACGATTACTACCAGCCTGAAGCGTACGTCCCTTCCACCGATACGTATATCGCCAAGGACGCCTCGATCAACGACGAGATCGACAGGCTGCGCCTCCGGGCGACGAGTGCGCTCCTGAGCGGTGACAGGAACGTGATCGTCGTCGCATCCGTGAGCTGCATTTACGGCATCGGCGCTCCCGAGGAATGGGCGAGCCAGGTCGTCGTTGTGCGGAGGGGGGAGAAGCTCGAACGGAACGATCTCCTCAGGAAGCTTCTGAATATCTATTATGCCCGCAACGATTTTGAATTCGTCCGGGGGACGATGCGGGTGCGCGGCGACGTCGTCGAGGTCATCCCGGCGTATGAGAACGAGGAAGCCCTCAGGATCGAGTTCTTCGGGGACACCGTCGAACGGATCTCCTACATCAACAGGATGGACGGAAGGGTCCTGGGCGAGACGGAGTATGAAGTTGTCTATCCCGCAAAGCAGTTTGTGACCTCGAAAGATACGCTGGACCGTGCAATGAAGGGGATCGAAAAGGAGCTTGAGGAGCGTCTGGGAGATCTTCGCACCGCCGGAAAACTTGTCGAGGCGCAGCGGCTGGAGCAGCGCACCCGTTTCGACCTGGAGATGATGCGCGAGGTTGGTTACTGTTCGGGGATCGAGAACTATTCCCGCCATATCGCGGGACGCCCGCCGGGCTCCCGCCCGGCGTGTCTCCTCGACTATTTCCCGAAGGACTTTCTCCTTGTCGTGGATGAATCCCACGTTACCGTCCCCCAGGTGGGCGGGATGTATCACGGCGACAGGTCGCGCAAGCTGACGCTTGTGGAGCACGGATTCCGTCTCCCTTCAGCCCTCGACAACCGTCCCCTCACATTCGACGAGTGGGAGAAGATGGTCCCTCAGGTGATATTCGTCAGCGCCACGCCGGCGGAGTACGAACTTCAGAAGAGCAAGGGGGTGATCGTGGAGCAGGTCATCCGTCCCACGGGCCTTGTGGACCCGGAGGTCGAGATCCGGCCGGTGAAGAACCAGATCGACGACCTGATCGCTCAGATCCGGGACCGTGCGTCCAGGAAAGAACGCGTTCTCGTGACGACGCTGACGAAACGGATGGCGGAAGATCTGACTGACTACCTCAACGACATCGGCGTCAGGGTGCGGTACATCCATTCGGAGGTCGATGCGCTCGAGCGGGTGGAGATCCTCCGGGACCTGCGTCTCGGTGAGTTCGACGTCCTCATCGGCGTCAACCTCCTCCGCGAAGGGCTCGACCTTCCCGAGGTATCGCTCGTGGCGATACTCGACGCCGACAAGGAGGGCTTTCTCCGGTCGGAACGCTCACTGATCCAGACGGCGGGACGGACCGCCCGGAACCTCAACGGGCTCGTCATCCTGTACGCCGACACGGTGACAGGTTCGATGCAGAGGATGCTCGATGAGACCCGGAGGCGGAGATCGAAGCAACTTCAGTACAACATCGACAACAACATAACGGCCGCCACGGTTTTCAAGACGATCGACGAGGTCCTGGCGGCCACCGCCGTCGCGGACGTTAAGGCAGCCCGCGACGCAAGGCGGGAGCGGGCGAAGATGCCCCTTGTTGCGGAGAGCGTCGTTCGCTATCTGACGGCGGAACAGAAACGGGACCTGATAGGCGAACTGCAGAGCGAAATGGAGCGGGCGGCGAAGGACCTGGAGTTCGAGCGCGCCGCCGGACTGCGCGACGAGATCGCGAAACTCGAGGAAATGACGACGCGCTCAAAAGGCGCCCGCCCGTCCCCGCCTCAGGAGGACGGTCCGCCGTAGCTTCTCCCCCCCCCTCTGCCCGCCTGTGCGGTGCCGGAATTTTCCCTCCTGGGGTGTAGGAAAGGAAAAAGCGGATATTCCTTCCCTTCATCCCCGGGTTCTGCATACCCCATGGTCGCCGGAGTTCTCTCTGTCCCCCGTTTCCTCCTCGGCATCTGCGCCGACGCGGTGTTCCCTCCGCTCTGCAATGCATGCAACGCGCCTCTTCTTCCGGGAGAGTCAATCGCCTGCCAGGCGTGCCGCGGCGCAATCGTCTCCGTGGATGAATGGGACGACGCGTACCGGGATGCGCTTGTGCGGCTCGGCCTGGAGGGGACGGTCGCGGACTTTGTCGCCGCGTGGTACTTTGAACGGGACAGCCCGCTCCGCGAGCTCATGCACCGGTTGAAATACGGGGGGATGACCCCGATCGGCGTGGAATTCGGACGCGTGCTGGGTGAACGAATCAGAGAGGCGGGGCGCGGAGAATCCGGGGTGATCGTCCCCCTCCCGCTGCACCCGTCAAGGATGCGGGAACGCGGGTTCGACCAGTGTGCGTGCATCGCAAGGGGGGTTTCCACCGTCACCGGGCGTCCCGTGGACGCCCGTCTCATCCGGCGTGTCCGGTTCACGGCTTCCCAGACGACGCTCGGCCACGGCGAGAGGCGCGAGAACGTGCGCGGCGCGTTCGCGCTGCGGCCGCACGCCTCCGTCGCGGGCATGACGATCCTCCTCGTCGACGACGTCGTCACGACGGGCTCGACAATGCGTGCGTGCGCGAGCGTTCTCCTCGGCGCCGGCGCGCGTTCCGTGATCGCCTGCGCGGTGGCGATCGCGCGCTGAAAAAGCCGATTTCCTTGACATTCGTGCACGAGAGTGATACATTACAAGGATTTTGGGTGAATCATTCCACTTCCAGACCGACTATCCATTCACGTTTCTGATCCAAGGGAGGTAGTGTATGGCTGTCAATATCGGCATCAATGGGTTCGGACGCATAGGCCGCCTTGTTTTCCGGAGAGCTTTGCAGCAGGGCGGGTTCAACATCGTTGGCATTAATGACATCACCGATGCGAAAACGCTCGCGTATCTACTGAAATATGATTCCGTGCACGGCATATTCGAAGGGGACGTGAAAGCGGAAGAGGGCGCCATCAGCGTCAACGGGAAGAAATACCGCGTCATGGCGGAAAAAGACCCCTCAAAGCTCCCCTGGAAGGAGCTCGGTGCGGACATCATCGTCGAGGGAACAGGGATTTTCACGAGCCGTGAGAAGCTCCAGGCGCATATCACCGCAGGGGCGAAGAAGGTGCTCCTGACGGCTCCCGCAAAAGACGAAATCGACGCCACCGTCGTCCTGGGAGTGAATGACAGTGTGCTGACCGGGAAAGAACAGTTTGTGTCGAACGCTTCGTGCACGACGAACTGCCTTGCCCCCATGGTCAGGGTTCTCCACACGTCGTTCGGCCTCGAACAGGGCTTCATGACGACGATCCATTCCTACACGAACGACCAGCGCCTCCTCGATCTCCCGCACAAGGACCTCCGGAGGGCGCGCGCTGCTGCCATGTCAATCATCCCGACGACAACGGGCGCTGCACGGACCGTCGGCAAAGTCATCCCCGATCTCAAGGGGAAGCTTGACGGGTTCTCGCTCCGGGTTCCCACCCCCGACGCCTCCATCACCGACTTTGTCGCGATCCTCAAGAAACCGGCGACGCGCGAGCAGGTGAACGATGCGATGAAGCAGGCGGCCGCGGGACCGATGAAGGGGATCCTCCAGTACTCGGAGGAGGAGCTTGTGTCGGTGGATATTATCGGCAACGAGCATTCCTGCATCTTCGACTCGAAGCTGACGATGGCAATGGGCAACACGGTCAAGGTCTTCGGCTGGTATGACAACGAATGGGGATTCTCCTGTCGCGTCATCGACCTCCTCAAGAAGATCGCCTGATCAGGGCACTACCGGCGGCCGCCTCGGGGCGGCCGCCGCATTCTCGGCACCCATCCATGAGACCACAATGCACACACTGACTATTGACGATGTCCTCCTCAAGGGGAAGAAAGTCCTCGTCCGCGTGGACTTCAACGTTCCCATGACGCCGGACATGAAAGTTGCGGACGACAAAAGGATCATTGAATCCCTTCCGACGATCCGCAAAATCCTCTCCCAGGGTGCCTCGGTGATCCTGATGAGCCACCTGGGAAGGCCGAAGGGGCATCCGAATCCGGAGTTCTCACTCAAACCGGTCGCCGACTATCTCTCGACGCTCATCAACCGCCCGGTCCAGTTCGCGAAAGACTGCATCGGCCCGGAGGTGCACCAGATGGTCGATGCGCTGAAGCCGGGTGACATCCTGATGCTTGAGAATCTCCGCTATCACCCGGAGGAAGAGGCGAATGACGAGGCATTTTCAAAGGAGCTGGCGAGCCTCGGGGACGTGTACGTCAATGACGCCTTCGGCACCGCCCACCGGGCGCACGCCTCCACGGAGGGGATCACACACTTCCTCCGTCCCGCCGTGGCGGGGTACCTGATGAAGAAGGAGATCGACTACCTGACGAGCGCGGTGACAAACCCGGCGCGTCCGTATCTTGCGATACTCGGCGGGGCGAAGATCTCCGGAAAGATCGACGTCATTCAGAATCTGCTTCCGAAGATCGACGCGCTCGTGATCGGCGGCGGCATGGCGTTCACGTTCCTGCGCGCGCAGGGGCTTGAGATCGGCGACTCCATGGTGGAGGAGGAGAAGCTCGACCTGGCGAAGGACCTCCTCGGCCAGATGGCGGCGCAGCACAAGCGGTTCATACTCCCCGTGGACTGCGTCATCGCCGACAGGATGGAGAACAACGCCCAGCGGAGGGTCGTCCCTGTCACGAAGATCCCTCCGGGATGGCGGGGGCTTGACATCGGGCCGGAAACGGTCAAGGTCATCAACATGGAGGTCCGGCGCGCCAAGACGATTGTTTGGAACGGGCCGATGGGAGTGTTCGAGATGCCCAACTTCGCGAACGGTACCCTGGAGGTTGCCCGGCTGCTTGCAGAGGCGACGAAGGCGGGCGCAAAAACAATCGTCGGCGGCGGGGACTCCGCTGCGGCGGTCGCGAAGGCCGGCTTTGAAACCCAGATCTCCCACGTCTCGACGGGGGGAGGAGCCTCGCTGGAATTCCTTGAAGGGCGGACGCTCCCGGGACTTGCGGCCCTGGCGGTCGGATGAACCAATCCGGTTGTCTCCGTGTTCTCTTTTTGAAGGATGTATGACGTCAATAACGTGCGGTTCATGATGCAGCCCATCAGCGGAGGAGGGGAGGGGAGATACTACCGGCCGGGACTGTTCGGCGGGTTTTCGTTCTTCCCTCCGGTGATCAAGGGTCTTCTCATTACAAACGGCCTGATGTGGCTGTTCTTCGGAGTGTTTCTTCCCGCCTTCACGTTCCAGAACGTCCCTATATTTGTGATCTTCAGGGAGTACCTGGAACTCTGGCCTCTGGGGACCAATTTCTGGCCCTGGCAGCTCGTGACATACATGTTTCTCCACGGCGGGTTCTGGCACATCTTTTTCAACATGCTGATGCTCTGGATGTTCGGCACGGAGCTGGAACACACGTGGGGATCGGCGAAATTCCTTCTGTATTACCTGCTTTGCGGCATCGGGGCGGGGGTGGCCAATCTCCTCGTGGCGCCGATGCTGGGACAGGTCGCGCCTACGGTGGGGGCGTCGGGGGCGGTGTTCGGGATACTCATCGCCTTCGGTATGCTCTGGCCAGACAGGCCGATCTATGTCTACTTCCTTCTGCCGATCAAGGCGAAGTATTTCATCGCGGCCTCGATCGGGCTCGAGCTCATCACCGGCATCACCGGTTCCCCTGACGGCGTGGCACACGTCGCCCATCTCGGCGGCGCAGCGGTGGGATTCATATTCATATTCACCGAGCGCCACTCGGAGGCGTTCAGGAACCTGATGGGAAATCTCGGGAGCGGCGTGTTCCGCCGCGCCTCCCGACCCGGGCCGCGTGCATGGACGGGAAGTGAGGTGCGCGACGCGCGGTTTTATGACATCGGCGAGACCCGGCACAAGGAAGATGAAGGAGAGGTCACGCAGGAGGTCGTTGATGCGATACTGGACAAGATAAGCAAGGGAGGCTACCAGAGCCTCAGCGACGAGGAGAAGAGGATACTGAACGAGGCAAGCAGGAAAATCCACTGACGGGTGCGGTGAGTATGGAAATTCAGGCGCTGAATGAGACCGACAGGCCGCCGGTGCAGGGCCCGCCGGCGCACATTGCCGGCGTAAGGCGCGCAACGAGGCCGGTCATGATCGGCGGAGTCCGCGTGGGGGGGGGTGCGCCGATTTCAGTCCAGACGATGACAAAGTCGAGGACCGGCGACGTCGAGGCGACGGTCGCCCAGATCCTCGCCGCCGCCGAGGCGGGCTGCGACATCGTGCGCGTGACGGTGAACGACAGGGAAGCGGCCGATGCGATGAAGGAGATCGTCCGCCGTTCGTCGATCCCTGTCGTTGCTGACATCCACTTCAATCACGTGTTCGCGTTGAAAGCGATAGAGGCGGGCGTGGCGAAGGTCCGTCTTAACCCGGGAAACATCGGAAGCCGGGACAGGATCCACGAGGTCCTGGGGGCCGCGAAAGCCCGCCGGATACCGATACGGATCGGCGTGAATTCCGGTTCGCTGGAGGAGGATATACTGGCGAAGCACGGCTATCCGACGGCCGAGGCCCTCTACGAGAGTGCGATGCGCCACGTGGGGATTTGCGAAGAGTTCGGTTTTCATGACGTCATCATATCGGTGAAGTCGACGGACGTCCGGCTCATGATTGACGCCTACCGGCTTGTCGCCGAGCGGACGGACATCCCCCTCCATCTGGGCGTCACGGAAGCCGGACCGACGAGGACCGGAACGATAAAGTCCGCCGTCGGCATCGGGACGCTCCTTGCCGAAGGGATCGGCGATACGATAAGGGTTTCCCTCACCGACGATCCCGTGAAAGAAGTGGAGGTGGGAAAGGAAATCCTCCGTTCCCTGAATCTTGCGACAAGGAACGTGGAACTCATCGCCTGCCCGACGTGCGGCAGGCTTGAAGTGGACCTCTTCGGCATCATGGCGGAGCTGGAGAAGCGTCTGGAGGGGATCAAGAAGCCCGTCAAGATCGCGGTCCTTGGGTGCGTCGTGAACGGTCCCGGAGAAGCGAGCGAAGCGGATATCGGGATTGCCGCGGGGAAAGGGGTCGGCATACTCTACCGTAAGGGCGAGGTAATCCGCCGGGTCAAAGAATCGGAGATCGTCGACGTCATCGTTGAAGAGGTACGCAATTTCGTCCCCGAAGGGGAAGGCTGAGAGGCCCTTCCTCCCCTGACACTCTTTGCGTGCCCGCCGGTTCCCGGCGGGCTTTTTACTGTTTTTTTGGAGCGGATTTCATTAGATTCACCCGAAGTCCGGGGGGCCCCCCCCTCGAGAACCAGACACCATTCGATGCCGGGGATCTGTGACACTGAACATATTCTTCATCGGCGACATCGTCGGCACGCCCGGTCTCGATCTGGCTGCCACGCTGATCCCGAACTACGTCAAAAAGTACGGCGTGGACCTTCTGATCGTCAACGGGGAAAATACGACCGAGGGGAAGGGGATCGCCGAAGAACATGCGAAGAGGCTCTTCGAGCTCGGAGCGCACGTGATCACGACCGGGAACCATGTGTGGGACAGGTGGGACAGCCGGAAGGTCCTCGGAAGCGACAGGCGCATACTCCGTCCGCTGAACTACCCCCGGGAAAACGGCGGAAACGGCTATTATGTGGCCGACATCCCGGGAAAAGGGAAAGCGGGAATCCTGAATCTGCAGGGGAGGGTTTTCATGCAGCCGATCGACGACCCTTTCAGGACCGCCGACTGGGCTGTTGCGAAGATCCATGAGGAGACCCCCGTGGTGTTCGTGGAT
>Ga0182021_10002736_pt1 | contig 20643 bp, 15 predicted proteins | sample 612E3MmetaG_FD_120493 | JGI IMG/M metagenome (GOLD analysis project Ga0182021, IMG submission 120493) | Permafrost microbial communities from Stordalen Mire, Sweden - 612E3M metaG (Illumina Assembly) | ecosystem: Environmental > Terrestrial > Soil > Wetlands > Permafrost | place: Sweden... | reverse complement strand
TGGCTGAAGGAATGACACTCGATAAGGCGATTACCTCAATTGAGAACGGTATCGGTAATACGATGGGATTTCTTGTCCTGATCCTGGGTTTAGGCTCAATGCTCGGGAAACTTGTATCAGAGAGCGGAGCAGCACAGAAAATAACCTCCAGGCTTGTTAATGCTTTCGGACTAAAGCATATACAACTTGCACTGATGCTTACCGGATTTATAGTTGGTGTCTCGCTCTTTTATGATGTAGGATTTTTCATTATGATCCCGCTTGTTTTTACAGTTGCGGCTTCAACCGGGCTTCCATTATTGTACGTAGGCTTACCAATGCTGGCGGCACTCTCCGTTACACATGGCTATCTTCCTCCGCACCCGGCCCCTACAGCTATTGTAGGAGTCTTTCATGCAGACCTGGGAAAGACATTGGTTTACGGAATAATTGTCGCAATACCTGCTATTTTTATTTCAGGACCTATTCTTTCAAAAGCTCTCAGCGGGACTAAAATAGTGGCTAAGCCATTGGCGGAATTCTTAAACGTGAAACCATTGACCGATGAGGAAATGCCCGGCTTCTGGATCAGCTTTTTTTCTGCCCTTTTACCTGTTATTCTTATCACCATCTCAACAATAGCAGGATTTCTGCTTCCGGCGGACAACCCCGTCAGAAAAGTTCTAGGATGGATCGGTAATCCGGTTTTGGCAATGTTACTCGCTGTTTTATTTGCAATATACAGTCTGGGACTTGCAAGGGGTAGAAACATTACGGATATTATGAATTCTCTGGCTCACTCAGTTACAAGTATTACAATGATAATGCTTCTGATAGCCGGGGCAGGAGCACTTAAACAGGTGCTTATCGATGCAGGGGTAAGTACCTATATCGGCGGTTTGCTAAGCGGATCAACTCTTTCACCGCTATTCCTCGGATGGCTTATAGCAACCATTTTACGTTTTTGTGTAGGTTCGGCTACGGTTGCAGGAATAACAACTGCAGGCATTGTACTTCCGCTTGTAACCGGTGGAGCCGTTAATCCTGAACTTATGGTTCTTGCAATCGGATCAGGAAGTCTGATGTTCGGCCATGTCAATGATGGTGGTTTCTGGCTTTTTAAGGAATACTTTAACCTGAGTATTAAAGACACGTTGAAAACCTGGTGTGTAATGGAGACTTCTATCGGGTTAATGGGATTGTTCGGCGTGATGGGCCTGAGTCTTTTTGTTAAATAATTAAGGTCCTGTTGCCTGTCGCCCGTCGCCTTCATGCTGAGCCTGCCGAAGCGCGCCTTTATTAATATATTCTTTATCTTTATCTCATAAAACTTCATCGCATTATATAGAAATTACAACCAGACCATGAAAATAAAATTTTTAGGCGCTGCTAGAGAAGTTACCGGAAGTAAACACCTGGTTACAACAGAATCGGGGAAAAGAATACTTCTTGATTGTGGCATGTTTCAGGGCAAAGGGCTCGAAACAGATGGTATGAACAGGGAATTGGGTTTTGATCCTTCACAGATTGATCATTTAATACTTACTCATGCACACATTGATCACGCCGGATTGATACCATATATGTATAAGCTGGGTTTCAGGGGATCAGTAATCACTTCCAGTGCAACACGTGATCTGTGTTCTATAATGCTTGCCGATTCAGCTTTTATACAGGAACATGATACAATTACATTCAATAAACGGAGGGCTAAAAAGGGCTTACCCCTGGTTACTCCGATATACAGCCAGGCTGACGCAACCGAATGCATGCGTCTCTTTATAGGTATTCCGACAAATCTGAAATTCAGGATTGATGAAAATATAAAAGTCAAGTTTACAAATACCGGACATATGCTTGGTAGCGGTGTGGCTAATCTTCAGATTACAGAGAAGGGGCAGATCAGGAGAATAGCTTACACAGGAGATATTGGGAGGCCGGTTGACCAGATTCTTGCTTCCCCGAAGCCTTTCCCTCAAACAGATATCCTGATAGCCGAATCAACCTATGGTGACAGGCTGCATCATGATGTTGAAGTAGCTGAGGAAGAACTTCTTCAGGTTGTTGTCGATACATGTGTGAAAAAAGGGGGTAAACTTATTATACCTGCATTCAGTGTCGGACGCACACAGGAAATAGTTTTTGCACTCAATAATTTTTTTAACCAGGGCAGGCTTCCTAAAATTGATATTTTCGTAGATAGTCCGCTGGCCGTAAACGCAACAACTGTTTTCAGGATGCATACCGAATGTTATAATGAGAATTTTGCGAGGGTTCTTGAAACAGATTCTGATCCTTTCGGTTTCGATAATTTATTCTATATCACCCGAGTTGAGGATTCAAAAAAACTGAATGACCATAAAAAACCTTGTGTAATTATTTCTGCCTCAGGTATGATGGAAGCCGGACGTGTTAAACATCACCTGGCAAATAATATTTCAGATCCACGTAACACCATTCTTATTGTCGGATATTGTGCACCAACTACTCTCGGAGCAAGAATAGGAAGAGGAGATAAAGAAGTATCTATATTTGGAATGGTTCATGAAGTAAAAGCTGAAGTGAAAAAAATAGAATCATTCAGCGGTCATGGAGATTATAAGGAGATGATAAGCTTCCTTGGATGTCAGGATAAAAGCTTAATTGAAAAGACATTTATTGTTCACGGCGAATATGAAACACAGAAAAAATATGTTTCCACGCTGCTGAATGAAGGTTATAAGAATATTGAAATCCCGGCAAAAGGCCAGGAATACGATTTGTAGGGACATGTCGCGATATGTCCCTACAAAATATATGTCCTCATTTCCTTCCGGACCTGTTTCCATTCGGGAAACAATTCTGACAGAAGCTTATAATATCCTGAACCATGATTATGATGTTTCAGATGGCATAACTCATGAACAATTACATATTCAATATACAGGTCAGGCAGTTTGATCAGTTCTGTACTGAGTGTAATTATACCCTTGTTTGAACAGCTCCCCCAGCGTCTTTTCATAGTGCGGATAACCAGACCCTTCGGCATAAACATCTGTTTATCAAATTTATTAAGAACAATCTTTAACATCTCCGGAAAAACTATGCAGGCTTCATTTTTGTATCCGTTGTACAACAACAATTTTATAGCCTGAGGATCATCGGTTTTAGCAAATCCCAGCTCAATTGTGTTGTCATAAAACCGTGAATATGATTTACCCGATTTTTCAATTTTTAATACAGATTCATTTCCGCGGAAAAGATGACTTTCACCATTAATATAATGTCTGTGAAGCTTATTTATTTCTTTTTTCCTGAAGTTGTCTAAATGTTTTGTGATCCATCCGGATTTCTGCTGAACAAACCGGTTTACGGTTTTAAGAGAAGTTCGGTACGGAACCCTGACTATAACCGTCGAATCAGGAAGAATGCTTATTGCAAGAGTCCTTCTTCCTGAAAATATTATTTTGAACTCTATATCCTTTGTAGTTTTATTTTCCTGGTTATTTAACATTATTGCATCATAAATCAAATCTTATGTAACTTATTCTTTATATGCACTTATCCCTGTCTCGATCCTCATGAACTCACCCCCTTTTGTCCCCCTCTGCCACCCCTGCAATCGGGCTCGTCGCTAAACTAGCCCACCGGGCTAGTTCTTTACGCTCCGCCCTGTAAAGAGGGGGAAAGCTCTGACATACTGCCTATTACGCCCCCTCTTTGCATAGCAGAGATGGGGATGGGGGTGAGTTCGTGGGGTAAAAGAGCTGATCCTATTCCCGTTTCAGAGTAATTACAGTTATTTCGGGAGGCATCCATATTCTGAAAGGCATAGCGAGCACTCCAAGTCCACGATTGACATAATGAAATTGCTTTCCTTCCGAATAAAGTCCGCCCCAGTGAGGATAGAAATATTTTGCTGGGCTCCATCTGAACTTTTTCGTCAGAATACCCATCTGCATGCCATGGGTATGCCCTGAAAGAGTAATATCAATATCAGTTTTATGCTCTACTGCTAATGCCCATTGATTGGGATCGTGGGAGAGGAGTATCTTAAGATCAACACTGTCGAGTCCCTCAATTGCCTTTCCAAGGTCACCATGAATAATATCAGGAAATCTCCCTTTTGTCATAATTCCGATCAGAGCTATTTTCGCATCACCAATATTGATTTTGAAATATTCATCATTTATAACTTTGTATCCTGAGGCTCTTATCAGATTGTTCATTATCAGTACATTGTTATCTCTGTCGGCTTCAGTGAAAAAGGGATCATATGTTCCATAATCGTGATTCCCCATTACCGCAAAATTACCATACCTGCTTTTTGCTTTGTTAAGGATTGTATCATTTCTATCAAATTCTCTCCATCCGAAACTGACGAAATCACCAGTATTAAGCAGAAGATCAGGTTTGTATGAATTAACCTTATCCATAACTCTTTGTAATTCCTTAGAGTGATGATAAAAACTTGTCAGATGCATGTCTGATAACTGGACGATCCTTAATCCGTCAAGATCTTTATTTAATCCTTTTATATTAATGGTTACATATTCGGTTTTAAAATTAAATCTGCCAAAAAAAGTACCCAGACTACATACTGCAATGAAAAGAACCATTATGATCAGACCCGTATTGGTAAGCCATTTTATATAGCCACCATGCTTAATTCTTATCAGCCTGCCGGAATAATGCAGAAGAATGAGAATTATCCTTGGAATTACCACAGCGATTATCATCCCGGTCAAATTCAGCATTAACCATATATGTTTTGGATTATCGTAAAAGCTATTGTAAAAAACTGTTTCGAAGATGAGAACCCAAAGCCATAAGCTGAGAATAATATTAAAGAGCATTAATCCTGAGTACTTTAAACTGAATCTTGAATATAAGTGCTGCCGGAAAACGGCAAGAGTCAGAATCTCAATTAATGCCAGAATGATTAATATCCACATTTAAATATGTTTAGCTTTCAAAAGTAATTAATAAAATGTTAACCTGATTCTTCTTAAATTCGTAAAGTTTTAAAAGATGCATCCGGAATGACTGAAGTTAAGTTTTATGACCCGTTCTTTGAGCCTGAATCAAAATTGATTTATTCTGTTATTTCAGCAAAAAAAGATGATAAATGGATATTTGTCCGCCATCAGAACCGCTCTACATGGGAAATTGCCGGAGGACATATTGAGTATGGTGAAACTGCATTTGAAGCCGCCGGAAGAGAGTTAATGGAGGAAACCGGGGCTATCAGATTTGATCTGAGTTGTATAGCCACTTATTCAGTAGAAAAGGAGGGAGGTACCGGATGGGGCAGACTTTATTTTGCTGATGTTTTTGAACTCGGACCAATACCCGACAGCTCTGAGATAGCAGAAATGATGTTATCGGATCATTTTCCTGAAAACAATACTCATCCTGATATTCAGCCACATCTATTCAAAAAAACTAAGGAATATTTGAAGATTGATGATTGATGTAGAGTTGAATGGTTGAAGGGTTGAATAGTTGAAGGGTTGAAAAATAACCATTAAACCATTAAACCATTAAACCATTAAACCTTTAAGCTCCGATCGCATATCGCCAATCGCTAATCGCTAATCCCAATCTTTTCAAATATATTCGAAACTAACCTGCTTGAGCCATCTTTCTTCCAGAAGCCTTGCGATCCTTTTAACCACAGTTCGCCTCATTTCAAGATCGACAGGGAGGTTGGGATCCTGGTGAGCTATGTTAATTCTTGTCCCGATAACGAAGTGAATAACATCACTTTCCATTACAAGCCTTACGATCTTATCTGCCGGTCCTTTGCCAAGCCTGACGCTATTATTATATGTTTTAAGAATTTCATTTACTTTCTGCAGAGTAAGTATACCTTCAGTAACAAGATCAATTCCCTCAAGAAAGCTCTCGGGAGGAAGCTCCGGATCTTCGAAGATAAGCTCATCAATTACTGTCCTTTTTAACTCCCTTGCAATTATATCAGCTGTTGTCCCGCCGCATAGTATTACTTTTCCATTGTAAACCGAAACTTTTGCTGCAAGATCTTTGTCCTTGTCTTTTTCGTAGGGAGGTCCCGTACAAATAAGTAATTTACGGGGTTCGCGAAAATATATTGTGGCACAACTTATATCATCCCTGGCTTTATAACTGTCATTTTTATGAGCCATAGTAACTATTTTTCCTGCAAGCATAATTGCAGAAATGGAAGCTTCATTTGAAACGAGAGAGGCTGCATAGATTGCTAAATTATCTCTTTCCCAACCAAAAGGGTAAGCTTCACTTCCCATTCCACTTTGAGATACGCCATCAGAACAGAATATTATCCGGTCTTCTTTTTCGGGTTTAAAAGTACAGGTTTTCAATATTTTCCCCGAGTGTTTTCCCTTTTCAAGAATGACTTTTTTCCATGGAGGTTCAAATATCTGATTGCCTCTTAAAACAATGGTTGACGGATTATCATATTCGAGTATTGTTGCCCGGCCGCTACTCTCTATATCGACTATGGTGAAGGTGGAATAACTGATTTTTCTTTCGCTGCAGACCGGGAGGGTATTCATTATAATTTCTGCTATCCGGTCTACCTCTTTATGTTCCCTTGTAAAATTTATAGACATTGTAGCAGTGAGTGTAGCAAGAATATTTGCCTTTACCCCATGACCCATGCCATCAGAGAGAACAGCAATAACTCTGTCTTCTTCTTTTATGTAACGGTACAGGAAGACATCACCTGAGATCCTCTCTCCGTCATAATTCCTCTGTTGGCTGTTAACCTCGATATAAAAGTCCCTGTTCAATTAAAAATTATTTCAGTTTATTTTTCTGACTCACCCTCTTTGATTTATATGACTCGATTATTGAGTTTAGCATCTGCTCAGTTTCAGAAGCTCCTTCCCCAAGCAGGAATCCTATCTTTTGGACCATTTCAAGGTTTTTTTCAATAACCTCGCTGACCCTGTTCGTTACCTCCTCACCCTGTACTTCCGGAGAATAAAGGTCGCGGATAATTGCTCCGCACATTTTGTTCTTTTTAATTGGAAAAATAGAGATATTAAGCATTTTATCCTCGAAATGAACGTCCTTGCTTACGACAGGCTCATCTTCTTTAATAACAAATGTGAACATGTTGTACACATTGAAGGGTATAAGTGTCTTAAGGTCAGCGCCTGCAAGTCCGGGAATAACATCGGAAATTACTTTGGCATCTTCACCTATAATATTGATGAAGCTTTGATTTGAATGAAGTATTTTCAGATAATTATCAACGATTACCACACCTGTCGGAAGTTTTTCGAGCATATTATTCATCATGTCTGAGGTGCTCTGTGCAATCTCCTTTTCCCTGCGGGCAAGCTCTTCCGATTCTTTCAGGGCTTTTTTTGTTTCGGCAAGCTTCCTGTTTGTCTGCCTGAGAGTTTCGATGTACTCCTGTTTATTACGCAGGTTGAATGTATGACACATCTCGGGAACTGCAAGTCCTTTTGCAACAGTTGATGCAAAATCGCGGCACGAGAGGTAACCGCATGCTCCACAGTTTATCTCTTCATCCGGCTTTTCTTTACCAATAATTTTAAGTACCTCATTTATAGCTTCTTCAGGAGGTTCCGCAATCCTCTGGTCATCAGGTGTAAAGCTCCTGGAAAAATCGAGCTTCGACCATTTTTTCATATTTTTCTGCCAGAGAGTTTTATCAAGCAACCCTGTTCTCTTTTCAGCATACTTGCGTACCAGAGCTCTTCTTCTGAACCGTTCCTTATGTTGTTCCATACCCGGACCAAGCATGCATCCGTGACAAAAGAATAGGTTGAAATGGTGTTTTATTGTATCAATATACTTATCGAAATCATTAATTGCCTCAAGTATATCCTCCTTACCGGAGGCTGTTATCACACCACTTGAAACCATATCGCGTTTAATTCCGCCAGCCTGGATAATGCCGGCAGGAAGAGGATATAGTGCACCCCAGTTCCCATGAGGCGGATCAAAATCAGACAACTTAACCAGTCTCTCCTGGATATTGAATTCTTCAAAAAGCTGCCTGAGTTCTACAAAAGTCAGGACCTCGTCAACCAGCCTGCCTGAATCATAATTCAGAGCTTCATCTTTTGCATCGATACATGGTCCGATCTGAACAGTTGCGACATCGGGTCCGTACAATTCCTTAACAACCATTGCCGTAGCAATCATTGGAGAAACAAACGGGGCAAGGTTTGGTACAAGTTCAGGATGGAATTTCTCTACCATCTTAACTATTGACGGACAGTTGGCTGTAATCAGATACTTGCCTTCCGCCCTTGCGAATAGTTTCGCATAAGCAGAAGCTATAAGGTCAACGCCGAATGAATCCTCATGTACATAGTCAAATCCCAGCGATCTTATCATTCCCACGAACTTCCTGTAATCGGTTATGTCATCAAACTCCGAAGCTATGCTTGGTTCAATCAGGGCTGCAGTTTTTCTTTCGGATGACAACAATTTCTTAACATCTTCTTTCGAGTCGCGGAAGCTTATTGCGTGAGGTGTGCAAGACACATAACATAATCCGCAGCCGATGCACCTGTCAGGAATTATGTAGGGATGCTCTTTCTGTGGCTTGACCTCGATTGCATTTACAGGGCAGACCCGAACGCATGAATATGAATTTCGGCATTTCTTATCATTAATATAAAGAACAGGTTTAATATTTATCATTTTTACTTCTACAGTTTTTAAACTAATCCGGTAAATCCTTTCTCAAGGATACCTTCAATTTTTGAAAGGGTAACCCCTTCGGTAATCACCCCGTTAATATTCAGATTCGGACCACAACTGCACCGGCCCATACAGCGTGCTCCCCGGAAAATGACTTTGTCGTCGAGATGATTTTTCCGGAGATATTCACGTATGAACATCACTACATCCTTATTACCTCTTGAGAAACATGAACTTCCAAGACAAATTTGCATTTCAATCCTTTGAGCCATTTGTTACTGTTCATAAATAAACATAAACCTCAAAAGTAATATTTTTTTTTGAGCCAGCATGTATCTTAATTGTTCTAAATTTCGTACAGTTAGCTCGTATTGTTGTTTTGTTACTCATTATAGCAGGATTCAGATATATTTTGAGAAAAAAATATCGTTTTGTAAGTGTCATACATACAGAGTATTAGGCCAAATTACTATTTTTCACTTGTTCGTAATTTTATTGTTAATAAATTAACAATGTTTATTTAATAACAATAAAATCAATTATCTTTGTGCTGAAGTTCAATATTATATTTAGGTAATGGGTAATGATCTTGACATAATTCTGAAAAAGTACAAACAGGGGAAACGGGAAGATCTTATTCCTCTTCTTCAGGAAATACAGGAGGATATCGGCCATATTTCTGAAGAAGCTGTTATAAAAGTAGGACGTTTTTTAGGATTAAGTACAACAAAGATTTATGGTCTTGCTACATTTTATGACAGGTTCAGGTTTTTCCCCTCCGGAAAAATTCATATCAGGATCTGTCATGGAACATCATGTTTTCTTAACGGGTCCCAGGCCATAATAAATAAAATTTCCGAGCAGATCGGAGTGCAACCCGGACAAACAACGCGGGATGGCAACTTCAGCTATGAGATTGTCTCATGCATGGGTGGTTGCAACAGCGGTCCGTTAATGACAGTGAACGGGGAATTTCATATTTATCTGAAACCTGAACAATTGCCTGATCTTATTAAAAAGCTTAAGTATATTTTTGAAAGTGATTAAATAAACAAGCCTGACCGGATGGAAGATCTTAAGACATTTCTGATTAACAAGGTTCTCTTATCTGAATCCGATACATTATTTCCGGAGACAGAGAAGGTGCTTCAGAAAGTCCGTCGGGAAAAGCCCGATAAACCATTGATCTTTATCTCATCAGGAACAAGCAGTATTATTGCCGGTTCAGAAAAAACATGTACTTCCATAAGTTCATATATTACTGAAAATGAGCCGTCAGCCAGCCTGGTACGTGTCGGTTGCACCGGACCGGCGAATTTTGAGCCAATTGTATGCATTCAGTTGCCAGGAAAGAATAAACTGTTCTTTAGAAATATTACAGAGGAAAAGGTTGAGCCGCTTCTTAATGGTGTATTTCATAATGACATTAACGAAGATGATCTGATTGGTCAGACCGGGACCAGTAGTTTTGAATTGTGGCCGGGAATTCCATTTATGGATAAGTTGCCGTTCTTTGCCAGACAGAGGAGGATTGTTCTCAGAAATTGTGGAAGTTATGACCCTGAAAGCATTGAAGAGTATATAGCCAGAGGTGGTTACAGGGCATATGTTAAAGCCATCAGATATTATACTTTTGAGGAGGTATGCGATATTGTCGAAAGAAGTGGTCTCAGAGGAAGAAGCGGAGGAGGATATCTTACCGGACTAAAATGGAAGCAGGCGCTTAACACTACTTCAAATGCGAGATATCTCATCTGTAATGCCAGGGAAAGCGACCCCGGAGCATTCACAGACAAAACCATTCTTGAAAGTGATCCCCACGGTCTGATTGAAGGAATTGCGATTGCTTCATATGCAATTGGCGCTTCAAATGCTATAGTATTTATGAGATCGGGTTCGGATCATGCAAGGAACAAACTACAGATAGCGATCAATAAAGCAAGAGATTACGGTCTTTTAGGTCATAATATTTTTTCCAGCGGATACAACCTCGATATCGTGATACGCAAAGAACCCGGAGCTTTTGTCTGTGGTGAAGAAACTGCCCTTATCAATTCTCTTGAAGGGAAAAGAGGAATGCCCAGGCTTAAACCTCCCTATCCTACCACAACAGGATTATTTGGAAAACCAACAGTGATAAACAACGTGGAGACTCTGATGAATGTTCCGATAATAATGCAGAACGGACCTGAATGGTTTCGCTCAGTGGGAACAGAATCAAGTCCCGGCACCAAAATTTTTGCTATTGCAGGAAAAGGAAGGATGTCAGGCGTGGTGGAGGTTGAAATGGGTACCAGGATCAGGACAATTCTGGAAGTTATTGCAGATGGAATCCGTGAGGGAAAGGAGTTTAAAGCCATCCAGCTGGGAGGTGCATCAGGCTCTTTTATTACAAGTGAAAACCTCGACATTGCAATAGATTTTGATGATTTGAAAGAAAATGGGATTGGAATGGGTGCAGGAGGATTTGTTATCATTGATGAAAATACCTGCATGGTTGACCTGGTCAGATATTATATGGAATTTATGCGCAATGAGAGTTGCGGCAAGTGTATTCCATGCCGTGAAGGTACCGGCAGGATGCTCGAAATACTGGAGAGTGTAATCAGAAAACCCCTGAATGAAGAGTCGGGAACGACCCTTGAACGATTCAAAGGAGTGATGCAACTCGAAACAATTGCATCGGTTATGAAAGATACATCGCTTTGCGGCCTTGGTCAGTCAGCTCCCAATCCTTTCATTAGCGCTATTAAAAATTTCAGGGATGAATTTGAAGAACACATATTCGACAGAAAATGCCGGGCAAATGTTTGCAGGGGCCTTAGATCATTCTCAATTGATGTCGATCAGTGTACGGGTTGTACTGCATGTGCAGCCAAATGTCCTGTAAATGCGATTTACGGAACACGTCTTCAACCATTTTTTATTGTTGAGGAGAAGTGTATCGGATGCGGAATATGTTTTGATATCTGTAAATTCAGTGCTGTCACTGTTAAATAACCTATATGGTTTTTACAATTCAGGTAAATAATAAAAAGATCAAGGCTGAAAAGGGCGAAACTATCCTTTCAGCACTTAACCGTAACGGAATAATCATTCCTACTCTATGCAGGATGAAAGAGTTCACTCCTACAGGAGCCTGCAGGATGTGTGTCGTGGAAGTGGAGGGTCGTGAACGTCTGGTTACAGCCTGTTCACAACCTGTAGAAGAATGGATGAAAATAAAAACCCATTCACCCAGGGTGATAATGGCAAGAAAAACAATTGTGGAATTGCTTCTTTCAAACCATCCTGATGATTGTCTTTATTGTAACCGTAACCTCAATTGCGAACTTCAGCGCCTTTCGGAAGAGCTTAACATAAGTGAGCGCCGTATCCGGGGGAAAAAGATAAAACCTCGTCTCGATCAGTCGAGTCCCGCCATCGTCAGGGAACTCTCGAAATGCATTCTTTGCGGAAGATGTGTAAGGGTCTGTGAAGAAATAATAACATCAACCTCGCTTGATTTTATTAATAAAGGAAGACAAACTCATGTCGGAGCAGCAATGGACAAGGATTTCAATTTTTCAAGTTGCATACATTGCGGCCAGTGCCTGCTGGTTTGTCCTACTGGCGCGCTTCATGAAAAACATAATATTACCGAAGTTCGGGATTACCTGAATAAGCCTGATTTTGTGAAAGTTATTCAGTACTCTCCTATGGTAACGGTTGGTATATGTGAAGAATTGGGAATCAGATACAACAAGGATGTTGATAAGATACTGAATTCCATTCTCCGGAAAATTGGATTCGATAAAGTGTTTACAACCGGTACCGGAACCGATGTCTGCATCACTGAAATCACAGGTCAGCTCTCGGAAAAAATTGAAAGTAAGGCAAATACTCCTCTGTATATTTCTGCCTGCCCTGCATGGATTAAATATGCAGAACAGTTCATTCCTTCGCTGATTCCGCTTTTATCAACTGTCAAATCACCTCAGCAAATTACAGGAGTCTTGGTTAAAACTCTGGTTGCCAGCCAGATGAAAATAAAGCCGGAAGAGATATTTTCAGTTTCGGTAACTCCCTGCATAGCAATGAAATTTGAAGCCCGTCGTGATGGAATGATGAGTAAGGGGATAAGCGATGTTGATTCTGTGCTGACTGTCAGGGAACTTTCCAGGCTTATAAGATTATATGGAATTGATATTACGAATGTTGAACATGAACCGGCTGATCAACCCTTGGCCGGAAGAAGTTCGACAGCAGTACTATCGGAAGTATCAGGCGGACTGGCAGAAGGAGTTGTCCGTTCACTCTATTTTCAAAAGCTCAAAAAAGAGGCTGATAAACAACTATTTAAAAAAATACGTTCAGGCGGAATATTCAGGGAAGCATCTTTTCAGATTGGTGAGATTGAACTGAATGTAGCTGTTGTGGATGGTCTGACAGGTCTAGAAAAACTGAGATCATCAATAGCATCAGGGGAAAAATATGACCTCATTGAAGTGATGACATGTCCGGGCGGGTGTGTTCATGGAGCCGGATTACCATTCATTGCTTCAAAGGAAGACATAAAAAACAGGGCGAAAATTGTCTATAATACCGACGATACTGAAGCAATAAATCTGCCCTGTAAATCACCGGCGCTGATCAATCTTTATGAAAAATTTCTAAAAGAAAACAACGATATTGACAAGAAAATATTTTTTACTCATTTCGAAAAGAGAAGTGTTTTGTTATGACCGGAAAAAAACTTAACTCGGATATTATTACGACCGCTGATTCAGAGCAACTCACAAATTATCGGATGAGTTAAAATATCCGTACTGTTTATTATAATTGTTAAATTTGAACTAGATTATGCTGGTTTATACAATAAAGGAACTTTGCCGTACATGTTATACCTGCGTGAGGGAATGTCCTGCCAAAGCAATTCGTATAGTCGGAGGTCAGGCTGAGGTAATTGATGAAAGATGTATTGCCTGTGGCAACTGCACAAAAGTGTGCAGCCAGGGAGCAAAGGTTTTTCTGAATACCACTGACAGGGTTGTTAAACTTATCGATAGTGATGCCAGTGTGGCAGCAATTATAGCCCCGAGCTTCCCTGCCGAGTTTTCAGACATACCGGATCATCTTGTACTTACCGGAATGATAAAGTCACTCGGATTTGAATACGTCGCGGAAGTCTCTTTCGGAGCTGACCTGGTTGCTGAAAAGTACAAAAAACTTGTTTCGGAAGGTAAAAAATTTTATATCTCCTCAGATTGCCCATCAATTGTGAACTATGTCAAATTTTATCATCCGGCTCTTGTAAGTAACCTGGCTCCGGTTGTATCGCCTATGGTAGCGATGAGCAGGGTGATACGTGAAAAATATGGCAAGGAAACCAAGGTTGTATTTATTGGCCCCTGCATTGCCAAAAAAGCTGAAAGTTCCGAAATAGATGAAGCCATAACTTTTACGGAATTGCGGGAAATGATGGCTGAAAGAGGTATAACTCCGGAAAACAGCCAGCCTGTTGATTTTGATCAGCCGGTTGGCGGAAGAGGAGCCATTTTCCCGGTTGCCCGCGGATTGCTTCAGACAGCCAAAATCAGTGATAATGCCATTACCGGGAATATAATTGCTGCTGAAGGGAGGATTGATTTTCAGGGAGCATTAAAAGAATTTGAAGCAGGACTGATAAAAAACCAGCACATGGAACTTCTCTGTTGTGAAGGTTGTATTATGGGTCCGGGTTTATCAAAAAACGGAAAACAGTATAATAGGAGGGCGCTGGTCAGTTCTTATGCCAACAGCAAGATGCAGAATATCGATTCAGACAGCTGGCAAAAATCATTTGATGAATTCTCCGCACTTGATTTATCCTTTATTCACAGGCCTGACGATCACAGGATTGAAAATATGGATGAAAAGGACGTAAACGAGGTTCTTATTAAAATGGGTAAAAGGACCAAGAAGGACCAGCTTGACTGTGGCGCCTGCGGTTATGAAAGCTGCGTTGAGCACGCTATTGCAATCAAGAGGGGCCTTGCAGAAGTGGAGATGTGCCTGCCTTATACTATCGAAAAACTTCACAAATCAGTAAAAGACCTTGCTCTGTCAAACGAGAAATTATCCTCAATGAGACAGGCTCTTAAGCAATCGGAAAAACTTGCCCATATGGGTCAGCTCTCGGCAGGAATTGCACATGAACTGAATAATCCGCTCGGGGTAGTAATAATGTACAGCAATATTCTTCTTGAAGAATCTTCTGAAACTGATCCTGTGCGGGAAGATCTGAAACTCATTGTAGAACAGGCAGGAAGATGCAAGAAAATAGTAGCAGGTCTTCTTAATTTTGCGAGGAAGAATCAGGTCAATCACCAGGAAGTCAGCATCAAAACACTTGTTGATCATAGTCTTGAAAGTCTCATTATTCCGGAAAACATTCATATAAATATTTCCGACCTTACAACAAATCCTGAGGCAATGCTCGACTCGGAACAGATGATGCAGGTTCTGACCAATCTTATCAAAAACGCCTTTGACGCAATGCCCGGCGGAGGGGCCATCAATATTATTCTGGAAGATACTCTCGGGGATGTAATTATTACCATAAGTGATACAGGGACAGGTATTAAGGAAGAAGACCGGGCTAAGATATTCGAACCATTCTTTACTACCAAAAGCATCGGACAGGGAACCGGACTTGGACTGGCAACGGCTTATGGAATAGTAAAGATGCATAAAGGGCAGATTACGGCTGATTCGAATACTGATCCGGCTAAAGGGCCAACAGGGACAAGGTTCAAGATTGTGTTACCAAGAAGTAAAGGTTAAGGTGGTCAGACGACCTCTCCCCATCCCGATAGCTATCGGGACCTCCCCCGAAGTGGGAGGGGCTTTAATTCAGGAAAATTGAATTAGCTTCAACATCATGAATGATCTTCCCCCTCTCACATCGGGAGAGGGGGAACGAGGGGGAGAGGCCGTTAAATCAAAATAAACCAAATCGTTAGGTTGACGACTATAGGGAGAAGGGGAGAAGGGAAGAAGGGGTTCTGGGTACTTGGTACGAGGTACTTGGAAAATCGGTACCGAGCATCCGGTACTGAGCACCCAGTACCCAAAAGCAATGTTAAAAGAATAACAACAGCTAATATTTATCATATTAACTGTTTGATTTAAAGAAATTTTAGAAATTTGTAGAAAGATGAAGAAATCTGAAATTACGATACTTGTTGCCGATGATGATCCGGACTATCTTTTTCAAACTGTATTTAATCTGGAGAAGGCTGGTTACAAGACTGTAGCTGCCGAGAGCCAGGCAGAAGCTGAATCGATAATTTCGCGGTTTAAACCTCATCTCGCAATATTCGACCTGATGATGGAGAACGACGACAGCGGATTTATTTTGTGCTATAAGATTAAAAGAAAATACCCCGATGTGCCGGTTATTCTTGCAACAGCAGTATCTCACGAAACCGGATTATCTTTCAGTATTGATTCTGAACAGGAAAAATCCTGGATAAGAGCTGACAGATATCTTGAGAAGGGGATCAGACCTGAGCAGCTTGAACAGGAGGTTATGAAACTATTAAAACTTTAAAATGGCTGTTTTAAAAGTGCTTGTCATAGATGACGAACCGGGGATCCGTTCAGGTGTTTCCAGAATACTGAATAACTTTCATGTTACCTATCCTTTTATGGATGAGGACTATAAATTTGAAGTTATCGAAGCAGGAACAGGCGAAGACGGAATCGCAATCCTGGAACGTGATATGCCGGATATACTTCTGCTTGATAATAAGTTACCAGGAATGCAGGGAGTAGATGTTCTGGAATATATCAGGAAAAGAAATTATGATATTGTTGTTGCAATGATCACATCGTATGCTTCACTTGACGTAGCTATCAGAGCAACACGCGATGGAGCAATTGATTTTATCCCTAAACCATTTACCCCCCAGGAACTTAAATCGAGCATTGAAAATATTACAAAGCAGCAATACCTTAAGAGGATTACGCATAAAATGAAGCAGGAAGGGAAGAAGATCCGTTACCAGTTCCTTTCTGTTCTTTCGCATGAATTGAAGGCTCCGTTGAATGCGCTTGAAGGTTATTTGAGAATGATGCAGGAGAAACAGGCAGGAGACAGGATCGAAGACTATGCAGCTCCAATAGAAAGATCTCTCCAACGGATCCAGGGAATGAGGAATCTCATAATGGATCTTCTTGATTTTACCAAGATTCGGCTTGAGAGAAAGGAGGAAAAGATACAGGAGGTAAATCTTGCTGAAGTTGCTAAGGGAGCAATAGTTACGGCTCAGCCATTTGCAATCCAGATGGATGTAAACATAAATCTGGATGTCAGATCTGATGTAATTATTATGGCTGACCCCGATGATATGGAGATTGTTTTTAATAATCTGATTTCCAATGCAGTGAAGTATAATAAAATCGGTGGAAAAGCAGAAATCACCATCGATGAATCTGATGGTGAAGCAATCCTGATTTTTACTGATACAGGTATCGGAATTTCAAAAAATGATACAGAAAACCTTTTTGCCGAATTTGTCAGGATAAAAAACGAAAAGACGAGAAACATTTCCGGAAGTGGCTTGGGATTGTCAATTGTAAAGAAAGTTGTGGAGCTGTATCATGGTACAATTAACGTTGACAGTACCCCTGATGAGGGAACGGTATTTACAATCAGATTACCAAAAAAACAGATAACCATTGCCTAAAAATTATGATGAAACGAGTACCGGTAAATCGGGATGCCATTAAAACAATTACCTATGATGAAACTACCTGGAAAAACAGTGGAAAGATTAAGCGAATACAGGAGGACACTTCTGGAATGCCTTAATGAAAAAAGAAACTTCATCTTTTCTCACGATCTAGCCGCCCGTCTGCACATTACTGCTGTTCAGGTCAGACGTGACCTGATGCTTATCGGCTATTCAAGTGTACTCAGAAAAGGATACGATGTGAGAGAGCTCATCGATACTATCGGATTGATAATTGATTCTGAAGAGAGCATGAATGTTGCTGTAATCGGGATAGGAAACCTGGGAAGAGCTGTTGCAGGTTATTTCAAAGGGAAACGATCAAAGCTTAACCTGGTAGCTTCATTTGATAATGATCAGCAGAAAGTAAATAAAGTTATTTCAGGAGTGAAATGTTATCCTTACACTGATATTGAACGACTGGCAAAAGAACTTGATATCCGGATTGCAATACTGGCTGTACCACCCGATTTCGCAAGGGAGATCGCGGAAGAGATGGTCCGCTTCGGGATAAAAGGTATTCTCAATTTTACAACAATTCCTTTGAATGTTCCTTCAGGAATTTACCTTGAAGAATATGATATGATAACCTCTATTGAGAAAGTGGCATATTTTGTTAAAGAGAATAAACTTTAGTTTCCGGGTTTCAGGATGAAGATTTTCAGAAGCTTTGAAGATGCCAGAGGCATAAGAAATCCGGTAGTTACGACAGGATCTTTCGACGGTGTTCATATCGGTCATAAGACCATACTAAACCGTCTCAGGATGCTGGCTGAAAAACATGACGGCGAGTCAGTGCTGATCACATTTGATCCGCATCCCCGAAAAGTTCTCTATCCGGAAACAGCCGGCAAAGACCTGAAACTCATCAATTCACAGGAGGAAAAGCTGGAGCTGCTCGAGAAAACCGGACTAAATAATATTATAATCATAGAATTTACAAAAGAGTTCTCCAGAGTGACAAGCGAACAGTTTGTCAGAGACTTTCTTTATGGAATTTTGCAGGCAAAGATAGTGGTTGTCGGCTTTAACCATCATTTCGGATTCAATAAAGAGGGTAGTTACAAACAATTGTGGGCCTGGCAGGGGAAATATAATTTTGAAGCGGAAGAGATACCTGAGCAGGAGGTCCAGCACGAAACAGTAAGCTCGACAAAAATTCGTCAGGCAATAGGTGAGGGCTATATTCAACGTGCAAATGCTTACCTCGATCATTATTATATAGTTATTGGAAGACCTGAAAAATATTTCAACGGAGAGCTGCTTAACCTGCGTCCTCTTGTAAAAATTCCTATAACAGAGGAATGTAAGCTTCTTCCTTCCCTTGGAATTTACGCTGTTTCTGTTGAATGCGGGCTTATTTATTCAAAAGGAATGGCGATAATTCACAATAAAGATGAGAATAAGCCTGAGGTACTATTAAATACTTTTGATAATAAAGAACTTCAACCTGATCGGAAGATTACTATCTGTTTCCATAAAAAAATTCATGGCGCCCTCAATCTGTCAGATTCTAAATCTATTGTGAAGATCAATTCAGCAATAGAGGAGATCTCTGAACTTATTTACTGATACGAAAAATACGAGTGAGGCCAATATTTGATTATCTTTGCGATTAATTACCTCTCCCCCAACCCCTCTCCCAAGGGAGAGAGGCTAAGGTATTAACATAGTGGGTTTTACCCCCTTCGCCCCCGGAAGAAGGGGGAGGGGGGATGAGGTAAAAACAAGTAATAATTGAAAATGATCTGGCAAGAAATAACCAGTATTTAGGAAATTTTTATTTTGTAGTAAATTTAAACAAATCTATTCATGAGGTTTTCTCCTGAAAAATTATCCATTCCTGATCAAAGGATGAAGCCATTCATCGATACTGATGAGATATGGAATCTTATAAAGAATACCAGGCCCGACAGTCATAGAGTAAGGGACGTTATAGCCAAATCGCTTGATAAGAACAGACTTACTATGGAAGAGACAGCAGTTCTTGTTAATGCTGTAGGTACTGACCTTGCCGATGAGATAAAATCGGGCGCCCGCGAGCTGAAACAGAAAGTTTATGGTAACCGGATAGTACTTTTTGCCCCGCTTTACGTTGGTAACCAGTGTATAAATAACTGCAAGTATTGTGGTTTCAGGGTCTCAAATACAGAGGCCATCCGGAAAACCCTGACTGATAATGAGATCGTTAACGAGGTTGAGGCGCTTGAAGATAACGGGCAAAAAAGACTTATCCTTGTTTATGGCGAACATCCGGAGTACTCACCTGAGTATATAGCTCATACTGTTAAACTTGTTTACAGTGTAAAAAAAGGCTCCGGTGAAATAAGAAGAGTAAATATTAATGCCGCCCCACTTGATATTGAAGGTTTCAGAACAGTTGGAAAATCAGGTATTGGAACCTACCAGATTTTTCAGGAAACATATCATCCTGAGGCATACAAATGGTATCATCCAAGTGGTAAAAAGAAGGATTTTAACTGGCGCCTTACAGCGCTCGACAGGGCACAGGAAGCAGGTATAGATGATGTCGGAATAGGGGCTCTTTTCGGATTGTATGACTGGCGGTTTGAGGTTCTGGGGCTTATCCGCCATACTAACCATCTGGAAGCTTGCTATAATGTCGGTCCGCATACCATATCATTTCCCAGGATCAAAGATGCAGTCAGCCTGAACATTGATAAAAAGTATGAGACAAGTAATGATGATTTTAAAAAGCTTGTGGCAATCCTTCGTCTTGCCGTTCCATATACAGGATTGATCCTGACTGCACGGGAAGCTCCTGACGTAAGAAGAGAAGTTTTACAATTTGGTGTTTCTCAGATAGATGGAGGCACTAAGCTTGAGCTTGGTTCCTATTCTGATTCAAAAAATGAAGAACAGAACCTTAACCGTGAGCAATTTAAAATCAGTGATCCGCGGTCGCTTGCTGAAGTAGTTGATGAGCTTCTGACAAATGATTACCTTCCGTCATTCTGTACATCTTGTTACAGGATGGGACGCACCGGTGAACATTTTATGGAATTCTCAGTCCCCGGTTTCATTAAAAGATTCTGTACTCCGAATGCGATCCTCACCCTGGCCGAATATATCTGCGACTATGGTACCGGACGAACTGTTGAAATGGGATGGAAAGCAATTGAAAATAATCTTGCTAAGCTTGAGCCCGAGATTGCACATACTACTGCGGAAAAAATTGAGAGAATAAAAGCAGGGGAGAGGGATCTGTATTTTTGAGGCG
>Ga0182021_10002735_pt1 | contig 20643 bp, 19 predicted proteins | sample 612E3MmetaG_FD_120493 | JGI IMG/M metagenome (GOLD analysis project Ga0182021, IMG submission 120493) | Permafrost microbial communities from Stordalen Mire, Sweden - 612E3M metaG (Illumina Assembly) | ecosystem: Environmental > Terrestrial > Soil > Wetlands > Permafrost | place: Sweden... | reverse complement strand
TCGGAGCCCACACCAAATGATATTTCGTGTCATATACCGCATGACTGGTTCTTTTCAGTTCCATGCGTTAACTATAACACGTTTTTCCCTGCCTTCGGCAGGAGAACTTTTCATCCCCGTTTATAAAACGGGGTATTCAAGTTCTGATTTTGCATAAATCATTTAATAAAATAGTTATGATACCTAGTGCCTTGCTTTTGTTCTTTAAAAATGCTATGAGATAAACTATTTTTATTTGTATTCGATAGAGGATTCCCATAGGAGACCTGTTTCATGTCTAAAACCATTCCTGAGATAAATGAAAAAATCAAGAAAGGGGAAGCGGTTGTTTTAACTGCAGAAGAGATTATTGATTTTGTGGCTGAAGAAGGAGTTAAAAAAGCTGCCCAAAAAGTCGATGTGGTTACAACCGGTACCTTTGGCCCCATGTGTTCCTCTGGGGCTTATTTCAACGTCGGACACACCCGGCCTCGAATAAAATTGGGGGGGGGGAAGGTTTATCTTAATGACGTTCCTGCTTATGCCGGGCTGGCTGCAGTTGATTTTTATCTGGGGGCTACTGCTTTGCCTGAGGAAGACCCACGAAATTCGGTTTTTCCGGGAAGATTTGAATATGGTGGAGCGCACGTTATCGAGGATTTGGTTGCTGGCAAGGATGTTCGGTTGGCTGTACAAGCCTATGGAACTGATTGTTACCCGAGGAAAAAGCTGGAAACCTGGATATCTCTCAAAGAGATGAATGAGTCAGTATTGTTCAATCCCCGCAATGCCTATCAGAATTATAATGTAGCCGTCAATCTCTCTGATAAAGTAATTTATACCTACATGGGCATGCTTATGCCCAAATTGGGAAATGCCAATTATTCCAGTGCTGGCCAACTTTCGCCTTTACTGAATGACCCAGAATACCGCACTATTGGAGTCGGAACGAGGATCTTTTTGGGGGGAGGGGTCGGATATGTCGTTTGGAATGGCACCCAACACAATCCAAACGTTTTGCGGGGAGAAAACCACGTGCCCTATCGGCCAGCGGGAACCCTGGCAGTTTTGGGGGATTTGAAAGGGATGAGCGCTCACTGGCTTCGAGGTGCATCATTGATTGGATATGGGTGCACGCTTGCGGTAGGTATCGGGGTTCCGATTCCGATTCTTGATGAAGAAGTGCTTCGGGCTACTTCAGTTAAAGATTCTGAAATAGTAGCTCCGGTAGTAGATTACAGCCAGGCGTATCCCCAGCTTGAACCGGGCATCTTGGGTGAAGTTACTTATGCCCAATTAAGGAACGGAGCAATTGAACTGAGAGGGAAAAAAATTCCGACCGGGGGGTTTTCATCTTATTTTAAGGCCCGGGAAATAGCTCTGTTATTAAAGTCATGGATCAATGAAAGTAAATTTAGTCTAACGGAGGCTGTGGTAACGCTCCCTGACTCTAAGTCAGGGGTGAGTTTTAAACCATTTAAAGAGCGTCCTCTTCAGTGATAAAAGAGGGGGGTACAAAAAAATGCCAAAAAGGAAACTCTTACTTACCTTTCCCAATAATTTGATTGATCAACCAATAACCTACCATCTGGTTAAGGATTATGATCTGGAATTAAATATCCTTCGAGCCCGCATTACTCCCAAAGAGGAGGGAAGGCTCATCGTAGAACTTAACGGGAAAAAGGAAAAATTAAAATTGGGAGAAGAATATCTGAAAGGCGTGGGAGTGAGGGCGGAACCATTAGCGCTTGATGTTGCATTCTACGAGGATAGATGTACTCAATGTACGGCATGCACGGGGGTGTGTCGATCCGGCGCAATTAGTGTCGACCGCAAAGAGATGAAGATAATCTTTGAAAAGGATAAATGTATCGCCTGTGAACTTTGTGTTACGGTGTGCCCCTTTCGAGCAGTGGAGATTACGTTTTAATGAAGCACAACAAGGGAAAAACCGAAGAGTCGAAAAAAAGAAGAAGTGATTTTTTAACTTCCCTTAAACTTACTATTGCGCTTTTACTTCTTCTTGCTACAGTTTCTATCATCGGCACCTTAATTCCTCAAAATCTTACGGAAGGTGAGTATCTCAGGCATTATGGTACTGCTTCCTATAATATGTTGAAGACGCTTGGGGTTTTTGATCTTTATCATTCTTGGTGGTTTATTCTTTTGGCTTTTCTTCTCTGCATTAATTTACTCGCGTGCTCGATTAAAAATGTTCCCCGGACTTTAAAAATTTTGACCCAGGTCAGTCCGCTCTTGACTGATGATAAGATGAACAATTTAACCTTTAAGACCAGAATCGATAAAAAAATTTCTCTTAATGACGCAAGAGAAAGGATAGTTAGAATTTTAAAAAAAGATTTTGCTTTTCCCCAAGAGACTTTAGAAAATGGAACCAGGCATTTTTTTTGCGAAAAAGCACGGTACTCTCGTCTCGGATTTTTTATCACTCACGTCAGCGTGGTTATCATCTTAATTGGGGGCCTGATCGGATCATTGTGGGGGTTTAAAGGAAACGTTCAAATTCCCGAGGGTGCCAGTGCTCACCAGATACGATTACAGAATGGCCTCATGTTTGATCTTGGTTTTATGGTGAGGTGTGATGATTTTGATGTTGCTTACTACCCTAATGGGGCACCGAAAGACTATAAAAGTTCCCTTGCAATTTTTGAAGATGGAAAAAAGGTCCTAACAAAAACCATCGAGGTAAACCACCCCTTAAAATATAAAGGATTTGCCTTTTATCAAGAAAGCTTTGGGGAGGTTGCCGATCAAGGGGGGGAAGTAACTCTTCGGGTTGTGAAAAGAGGATTTAAGGAACCAGGCAGGGTATTTCATGTGAATGTGGGAGAAAGCTTTGCCCTTCCCACAACCGGTTTGACGATAAAAGTAAACCGATTTTTCCCTGATTTTGTTTTGGATGAAAATGGAACGGTGCTTAATCGTTCTTTTGCGTTGCACAATCCAGCGTTAGAGTTGTTGATATTTAAGGGCGATGAGCTTCAGAGTCAAACCTGGATCTTCCAAAAATTCCCTGATTTTCATAGCAGTAAAGGCGAGTATCAATTTTTGATTCAAGATATTGGAAGAAAGGTCTATACAGGCCTTCAGGTCACAAAGGACCCGGGGGTTAACGTGGTCTGGACAGGATGTATCCTCATGATTCTTGGAATACTCAGTACCTTTTTCTTTTCTCATCAACAGGTGTGGATAAGAACAAAGAGTGTGGGGAACAACCTCGAGCTGGTAATGGCAGGGACTGCTCGTAAGAACCTGATCGGTTTTGAAAAAGTATTCGAGAGGCTAAAGGCAGAAATCGAAAAGATCTGAAATATCGGATGGGCGATGTGAAATGTGCGAGGGGACGTATTTTTGCCTCTCTTATTTTGGACTGCAGATCACATCTCAGAAGAAGGAGAATAAATAGCGTATGGTGAGCTCCACAATACTCAGCGTTGTTACCTTTGTTTATCTTTTAAGCACGGTTTTGTACATCTGCTATCTGGCATTTCGGAGTAAAGTAATCGGGAATCTTGCCACTATGGTGACTTTAAGCGGACTGATCGGGCAGATAACCGCATTTATCCTTCGCTGGAAAGAATCCTATGCGCTCGGGTATGGGCACATCCCTCTTTCCAATCAGTTTGAGTCCATGGTATTTTTTGCCCTGGTTATCATTTTTATTTATTTAGTGATTGAATATAAATTTAAAATAAAAACTCTGGGCGCATTTGTTACCCCGGTTGCTTCCCTACTTTTAGCCCTTACCACGCTCACTGATTCTTTTTCCAATGAAATTCAACCGCTGGTTCCAGCACTCCAGAGCAATTGGCTTACCTACCATGTTATTACCTGCTTTATCGGCTACGCTGCTTTTGCGGTTTCCTTTGGGGTTAGTATTATTTATTTAATTGCCCCCGTAGCGCTTAAAGAAAGGCAACGGATATTACCGGATGAGCGTGTTTTGGATGCTGTTAACTACAAGGCCATCGCCATTGGTTTTCCCATGCTTACCATAGGAATAATTACTGGTGCCGCCTGGGCTAACTATGCTTGGGGGAGTTATTGGAGTTGGGATCCCAAAGAAACGTGGTCACTTGTTACGTGGTTTTTTTATGCCGCCTTTCTCCATGCTCGATACACCCATGGGTGGCGCGGGAAGAAAGCAGCGATTCTTTCGATCGTTGGTTTTGTTGCCGTTATTTTTACTTATTTTGGGGTTAATTATCTTCTCACTGGCCTTCACAGCTATGCATAAAAACTTGCTGGGGGAAATTTTTAACATATAAGCATGAGGTAGAAAATCATGAACATCACGATGATTGGTACGGGGTACGTAGGATTGGTTTCAGGAGCCGGACTCGCTGATTTTGGTATGACGGTTATCTGTATTGATAAAGACCAGGAAAGGATTCAAAAGCTCCAGAAAGGAGAGATTCCTTTTTATGAGCCTGGCCTGGAGGAGTTAGTCCAACGAAACGTAAAAAATGGGAGGCTATCTTTTGGCTCCAACCTCAAGACGGCCGTGGATCGTTCCCTAGTGATTTTTGTGGCAGTAGGAACACCGGATAATGGCCAAGGGCAAACGGATCTCTCTCAGGTGGAAGAAGTGGCAGAGAGTCTGGGAGAAATAATTGATGATTATAAAGTACTCGTGATAAAAAGTACGGTGCCGGTTGCAACGAATAACTGGTTTAAAAAGATAGTTCAAAAAAAACTAAAAAAAGGAATTAACATTGATATTGTTTCTAACCCGGAATTTCTCAGGGAAGGATCAGCCATTGAAGACTTTATGCGGCCTGACCGGGTGGTTATTGGTGCGGATACTACACGGGCCCTGGCAATCATGAAAGATATTTATCGGTCGCTTTACTTAATCGAAACCCCCTTTATTTTTACAAATTTGGAGAGCGCAGAATTAATTAAATATGCTTCCAATGCTTTTCTTGCTACTAAAATTTCCTTTATTAATGAGGTGGCTAATATTTGTGAAAAGGTTGGGGCAGATGTGCATCAGGTAGCCAAAGCCATGGGGTTGGACAAAAGGATCGGTTCGAAATTTCTTCACCCTGGTCCAGGCTTTGGAGGCTCCTGCTTTCCAAAGGATACTCACGCGTTTGCCTATTTGGGAAAAAAAGTCGGAAGCCCCGTCAGTATTGTGGAATCAGTCATTAAAGTAAACCAGAATCAACGCCGAGTAATGGTGGAAAAAATTGAGAAAGCAGTAGGATCCTTAGAAGGGAAGATGATCGGTATCTTAGGTCTTGCTTTTAAACCCAACACCAGTGATGTGCGAGAATCTCCGGCTATTGATATTATTCAGGCATTACTGCAAAAAGGGGCAAAAGTAAAAGCGTATGATCCCGAGGGGATGGATGAGTTTAAAAAGGCGGTAAATTCTATAAATCTTACCTACGGAATGGATGCCTACTCGGTAGTTAAAGGAGTAGATGGTCTCGTTATCCTTACGGAGTGGAACGAATTCAGAAACCTTGATCTCAAAGAGGTGAAAAAGCTCATGGCTCAGCCATTGATTGTAGACTTGAGAAACATTTATGAACCGGAGGGAATGTCTGAATTAGGGTATCAATATATTGGAGTAGGCCGAGGGATACCTCCAGCTTAACTCATTGCGGGTGCTGTTTTTGTTTGGCTTTTGATCAGCTTAGAATAAATTTCCTCCAGTTCATAGCCATTCTCTTGAATGCTTTTGACAGGCGGGGAATTTTTTCTCAGTTTTGTTAAGAGATCAGGCTCATGAAGGAATTTTTCTAAACATCTTGTAAGGTCTTTTTCATCTCCCCTCTGGAAAAGCAATCCATTAACCCCATCCTTTACCAACGCTGAAATTCCTGGAACATCACTTCCGATAACGGGAACACCTCCCGCAAAAGCTTCGGAAATGATCAACGGAGCATTTTCGTACCACATTGAGGGAACGATTAAAACATCAATCCCCCCTAACTCTTCTCCTATCTGATCCGGTGAGAAGGTGCCTGGGAAGGAAATGGCGGGATTATGGTGAGCAAGTTGTTTTAATTTTTTGGCATAACGAGGAAAATGAGAGTCATCGCCATAAATTTTAAGGCATGCTCGCTTTGAAGAGGCAAGACGGTTAAATGAACGAATGAGGATATCGACCCCTTTTAACTGAGCAAGCATCCCAATATATCCAAAACGGAGCGGTTGTTCCGAAAAGTGGCTTGAGTGTGGTTTTAGCCAGTCAAGATTGAGACCATATCCCGAAAGCATAACTTTTTCTAAAGAAAACCCCGCGCGCACAAAAAACCCTTGAAGATGGGGCGTAGGAGCGATAATGAAATCAAGGTTTTTTAATTTTTCCAAAATATAATAGGAGCGTTCCTTTAAAGCGAACTCTGCTTTTACAAAAGGATTGTTTTTGATTCCGGAAATTTTTCCCAGCACCAAGAAAATTGCTGTTAAAACTAAAGGGGAAATCCTTAATTTTCTAAGAACTTGTTCATAGAAAGAGGAAAGACTCATGAGGCACGATAGACAGCTTTTCACCTCAGCTGTGTTACAGAGAGAGCGGTCAAAAACAAGCAAATTGGACTTGGGACAAAAACACCAATAATCGGTTGCCGTAAAAATGGCAGGGATCGAAAATTTTTTTATCGGATCAATAATTGCTGCTGAAAGATTTAGAAAACTCGTAATATGAACGAGGTCTGGCTGTGCAGAGGAGAGCAATGCTTTAAAATGGTCAGCAATAAGGGGATTGTTATAACTAAACTGGATAATGTCAGGTGTCTTATCCCGGTTAAAATTAATGCGATGAACCTTAAGCCCATTATATTCATCTTCCTGAACGATTATTTTACAATCGTGGCCTTTTTTAACTTCCTCGGCGCAAAAAATCTGTACTTCGTGGCCTCTTCGCTCCATCTCTTTAGCAAGGCAGTAGGTATACATTTCTGTTCCCGAGAAAAATCGAGGGAGGAACCTATGGAGGGCATAGATGATTTTCATTGAGATAAGATAAGGCAAAAGTAAAAATCCTGTCAACAGATAAAAAACTGTCTAATGGGTTTTGTTCAAACATAAATTTCAATATTTACGAATATATTTATTAAATAATATTAGAACATTGTAGGTATAGGGACTAACGCTGCATTTCCTTTCTTTTTTTGTTATAGTTTATATTTGACTTTTTGATTTTTGCGATTCATAATAAACCTTAAAATAAATATCATGCCGCCGAGATCCATGGAAACCATGGATGCGGGGGACCCAGGTAACAGGGGCTTATTTCTCATTGAGAAGAATAGGGTACTTCCAAGCCCGAGCCCGTCAGCTAACCTCGTAGGCATTTGGGAGGGCATGGGACAGAGAAAAAAAGACTGCTGCCATGCCAGCAGTCTTTTTTTATTTCCCCCCTGAAGTTCAGAAGGGTGATACCATGGAAACACCTCATTAAGCTGAAGGAACATTTTTTAAGAGAATCATTTCACGAGAAATCTTTTTGCGTTTTTTCCTTGATCTTATATAGTTATTACTATTTTTAGTGCTTTTTTAAAAAAATTGGGCCTATTTACTATACAAATTCCTTTCGTGCTGGACATGCCGGATTTATTTATTTTGACTTTAACCGGAGAATGAAAGATGTATTTTCATGAGGGTGCCCAGATAGTGCTTTATCTGTTTTTTTTGATTGCGCTGACACCGATGCTCGGTTTATTCATGGCAAAAGTTTTTAATGGCGAACATTCGTGGCTGACACCCTTACTGCGGCCTCTGGAAAAAGCAATGTACCGATTTGCAGGGATTGATGAGAATGCTGAAATGCATTGGTCAACCTACGTCTGGGCATTGCTCATCTTCAATTTCCTCGGCTTCGTCGTTGTTTTTGTCATGCAACTGATTCAGGATAAGTTGCCGCTCAATCCGCAAAAAATGCCTGGGGTTTCTGTGGGCTTAGCGTTTAATACGGCGGTCAGCTTCATGACCAACACCGACTGGCAAAGCTATGCGGGGGAAACCACCCTCAGCTATTTTACGCAGATGCTCGGACTGACGGTGCAGAATTTTTTGAGCGCAGCCACAGGCGTGGCGGTGTTGCTGGCGCTGACACGCGGTTTGACGCGGCGTTCAATGCAAACGATCGGTAACTTTTGGGTCGATCTTGTTCGCACAACACTGTATGTTTTTCTCCCCCTTGCTTTCATCGTTGCGGTCATCCTTGTTGGACAAGGCGTTGTGCAAACGTTCTCACCCGCCATACACGTACAGACACTCGAAGGTCATAGCCAAATCATTCCGCTTGGCCCCGCCGCCTCGCAAATAGCGACCAAACAGTTGGGCAGCAACGGCGGCGGTTTTTTTAACGCCAACAGCGCGCATCCGTTGGAGAACCCTACGCCCCTCAGCAATTTTCTCCAAATGTTGTCCCTTTTGCTGATTCCGGCAGCGTTGACTTATACCTATGGGAAAATGGTTGGTTCCCAACGGCAAGGTTGGGCAATTTTTGCGGTGATGATGACGCTTTTTCTAGTGGGATTGGTGGTGTCGCTTTGGTCTGAATATAGCTTCAATCCGGTGACCGGTATTGCCGCGTCAATGGAAGGCAAGGAGGTACGTTTCGGCATCGCGAATAGCGTGCTGTGGGCAAACGCAACCACGGCTGCCTCTAATGGCTCTGTGAATGCGATGCACAGCAGCCTTTCACCACTCGCTGGTTTGGTGGCAATGCTTAACATCATGCTCGGTGAAGTGATTTTTGGCGGCGTGGGCGCAGGGCTTTATGGGATGCTGGTTTTTGTCATCCTTACTGTGTTTATTGCGGGTTTGATGGTCGGCAGAACGCCTGAATACCTTGGCAAAAAAATTGAAGCTTTTGAGGTTAAAATGTCAATGGTGGCTGTGATTGCACCGAGTCTTGTCATTCTGGTTTTCTCTTCGATTGCAAGCGTGACGGATGCGGGTTTATCGAGCCTTGGAAACCAAGGGCCCCATGGACTGAGTGAAATACTCTATGCCTTTTCTTCGGCGGCGGGTAATAACGGCAGCGCGTTTGCGGGGTTGAATGCCAACACCACATTCTACAACATCATGCTCGGTATCGCTATGCTTATCGGACGGTTCGCCGTAATCGTGCCGGTGTTGGCCATCGCCGGCAGTATGGCCAATAAAAAAATTGCGCCGTTTTCCGCGGGAATGTTTCAAACCGATAATGCAACCTTTGTGGCTTTACTTGTTGCAACCGTCATTATTGTTGGCGGGCTAACGTTTTTTCCCGCACTTTCACTCGGCCCGATTGTCGAACACCTTCTTATGCGCGTCGGTCATGCATTTTAAGGCATCGCTTGTCAAATTGACTTTTATTTAAGAAAGTTCAAATGAGTTCGATAAAAAAACCGCCTAAACTCTTCGATAAAGCAATCATTTTACGCGCACTCGGGGATGCTTTTGTAAAGCTCGATCCGCGTTGGGAAATCAAGAACCCGGTGATGCTTGTGGTTTTCATTGGAGCAATTTTGACAACCATAACTGTTTTTCATGAGCTCATGGCTGGGAAGTCTGATTTTTTTAATATTCAAATTACACTCTGGCTGTGGCTCACGGTGCTGTTTGCGAATTTTGCAGAAGCGGTTGCGGAAGGTCGCGGGAAGGCTCAAGCCGAAAGTCTTCGCAAAATGCGAACGAAAACGATCGCTCGCCGCTTGGTTAATGGTCGGGAAGAAAAAATTCCTGCTACTGGATTAAAAGTTGGGGATATCGTGGTCTGCGAAGCTAATGAAGTTATTCCTGGCGATGGTGAAGTGATCGACGGCATCTCCAGCGTTGATGAATCTGCGATTACCGGCGAATCCGCTCCAGTCATCCGCGAAAGTGGTGGTGACCGGAGCGCCGTCACCAGTGGCACCCGCGTATTGAGTGACCGAATTATTATCCGCATCACATCGGAATCAGGTAACACTTTTCTCGACCGCATGATTGCACTGGTGGAAGGAGCCAAGCGTCGCAAAACACCGAATGAGGTTGCTTTGACGATTTTGCTTGTGGCGCTTACAATTATTTTTTTGCTGGTCGTCGTCACGTTACTTCCTTTCGATATTTACAGCGAAAAAGCCGCGGGAATGAAAACCCCTTTTTTGCTGACCGTACCAGTTCTCGTAGCACTCCTGGTCTGTCTTGCCCCGACCACCATTGGCGGCTTGCTCAGTGCCATTGGCATCAGCGGCATGGATCGGCTGATTCGGCGCAACGTGTTGGCGGTTAGTGGTCGCGCCGTTGAAGCGGCAGGTGATATCGATGTACTTCTGCTTGACAAAACGGGAACCATCACCCTGGGCAATCGCATGGCAACGGAATTCGTACCCGCCCCGGATGTGACTGAAGAACGCTTGGCCGACGCTGCCCAATTAGCCTCCCTTGCCGATGAAACTCCGGAAGGCCGCTCGATTGTGGTGCTCGCAAAAAATGGCTTTGGCCTCCGCGGTCGGAACATCGAGGAGTTAGGGGCACGGTTTGTTCCTTTCAGCGCGCAGACACAGATGAGTGGCGTTGATATTCCCGCTATGGATGGACGGTCAGCACGAAGCATTCGTAAAGGTTCTCTTGACGCCGTGCGAAAATATTTAATTGAAAGTGGCGCAGAAGAGCAAGCCTCCAGCATGAGCATGCATGTTACGCAGATGATCGGAACGGATATCGCTTGGTCAGGGGGCACGCCACTGCTGGTAATCGAAAATCTTGAAATTTTGGGATTAATTCAACTCAAGGATGTGGTGAAAGGGGGCATAAAGGAACGCTTTGAACAATTGCGCGCGATGGGTATTCGGACGGTGATGATCACGGGCGATAATCAGCTTACCGCGGCATCAATCGCAGCCGAAGCTGGTGTGGATGATTTTATTGCCCAAGCCACACCGGAAATCAAATTGCAACGCATTCGCGAGGAACAGATGCAGGGCCGACTTATTGCCATGATTGGAGATGGAACAAATGATGCCCCTGCGCTGGCGCAAGCTGATGTCGGTGTCGCCATGAATACGGGCACGCAAGCCGCACGCGAAGCGGGGAACATGGTTGACTTAGACAGCAATCCAACGAAATTGATCGAGATTGTTGAAATCGGCAAGCAGCTGTTGATGACCCGGGGCGCGCTCACGACATTCAGTATCGCCAACGATGTAGCAAAGTATTTCGCGATCTTGCCCGCGCTTTTTGGTACCCTTTATGCTGTTGCGGGGACCACAGGCCCACTCGGCGCTCTCAACATCATGAAGCTGGCTTCCCCGCAAAGCGCTATTCTTTCGGCTGTGATTTTTAATGCGCTCATTATCATCGCCCTGATTCCACTGGCATTGAGGGGTATTACCTATCGTCCACGGGGAGCGAACGCTATTTTGCTGCGCAATGTGATGATTTACGGTATCGGCGGCCTTATTGTTCCCTTCCTCGGCATTAAAGTGATTGATATTTTGATTGTCGCCTTGAAACTCGTATGAGGTGAATACATGAAGCATCTTTTTTCAGCGTTACGCCTTTTTCTCATTATGACAGTTCTGACAGGAATTGTTTATCCGCTTATCATCACCGGGATAGGGCAAATCGCTTTTTCCCGCCAGGCCAACGGCAGCATTATAACGGTTGATGGAAAAATTAAGGGCTCGGAATTGGTTGGGCAAAAATTTATCAGCTGTCGTTATTTCTGGGGTCGCCCTTCTGCGATAGATTTTAATCCCATGCCTTCCGGGGGTACCAACCTTGGCCCGACAAGCGCCCTATTGCGAGATACAGTGCAACAGCGGCGGACACAGCATACCTGCACCGGCATGCTTTTACCAAATGGAAACCTGCCTGCTGATATGCTTTTTGCTTCTGCCAGTGGCGTTGATCCCCATATCAGTCCGGAAGCGGCGCGGTTACAAATTAACCGCATTGCAAATGTTCGCGGCTTTCGAACGGAGCAAAGGCAAAAAATAGTTGATCTGGTGGAACACTTTATTGAGCCGCCGCAATGGAGTATTTTTGGCGAGCCGCGCGTTAATGTCTTGCTTTTGAACGTTGCCCTCGACCAGGTCAAGTGACGGAGTAATAAAAGTTATGAACACCGAACACCGTCCCGATCCCGACGCACTGTTGGCGGCAATAAAAAAAGAGGAGATCCGGCAACAAAAAGGCAGGCTTAAAATCTTTTTCGGCATGGCTGCCGGTGTCGGCAAAACGTATACTATGTTGCAAGCCGCCCGTCAGGCTTTATCAGAGGGCGCAGACGTTGTGGTTGGATATGTTGAAACGCATGGGCGCGTTGAGACTGAGGCGTTGCTACGAGGTTTGCCAATCATCCTACGCCGCAAGATAGAATATCGCGGAGCGATTTTCGATGAAATGGATTTAGATGCCATTCTCAATCGTAAACCCCAGCTTGTGTTGGTCGACGAGCTTGCTCATACTAATATCCCTGGTAGCCGGCACGCCAAGCGTTTTCAGGATGTGCTCGAATTGCTCGATGCCGAGATTAATGTTTTCACCACTGTTAACGTGCAGCATCTGGAAAGTCGCGCTGATGCGGTGCAGCAAATCACCGGTCTTGTTATGCGAGAAACGGTTCCGGATTCGATTTTTGACCGAGGCGATGAGATCGAGCTTGTTGATATTACGCCGGAGAAGTTGTTGAAACGCCTCGCTGAAGGAAAAGTTTATGTGCCGGACAAGGCGCGTCTTGCCGCACAAAAATTTTTCCGTCGCGGCAATTTGACTGCATTGCGGGAGATGTCGCTACGGTTGACTGCACAACATGTTGAGCAGCAATTGCGCGACTATATGCAACTCCACAAGATCGCCGGCCCGTGGAAATCAGGTGAGCGCTTACTGGTTGCCGTTGGGCCGAGCCCGATGTCTGCCGAACTTGTGCGGTCGACACGAGGTGTGGCATATGCCCTGCAATCGCCATGGATCGCTGTGAACGTGGAATTGCCCCATCGCCCACTTTCACCAGAAGCAAAAAGGCGGGAGGAAAAAAATCTGGAATTGGCACGGGAACTGGGCGCGGAAATCATCACGACCACCGACACCGACCTCGTCTCGGGAATTATACGGGTGGCGCAGCAGCACAATGTGACACAAATTATTGTTGGGAAAACCCAGGATTCCCCCTTGGCGAAGCTTTTTCGGGTGGATTCATGTGTTTCTCGCCTCATCAAGGAGAGCGGCAATATTGATATCTCTGTGATTGCGAGTGACAAAATACAGACGTTCAAACAAAAGCAACTCCGCCCTGCCTTATCATTACCATTGCGGCAGTATGCCTATGCATTTCTCACAATCATTGTTTTGGCGGGAATTTGCTACAGTGCGCAACCCTTTATCGGGTACCAAACGGTCGGACTGATTTTGTTGTTTGCCATTGTGTTGCTCGCGCTTTTTGTCGGGCGTGGGCCCGTTATTTTTTCCGCAACGTTTAGCGCATTGGTCTGGGATTTCTTTTTTATTTCCCCTCCCTTCACGTTCCATATTGCGGAGCCACAGGATGCGCTCATGCTGGGGATGTATTTCGTCATCGCTTCGATTCTTGGCAACCTCACTTCCCGTATTCGTGTCCAACAACTTGCCCTCCAACACCGCGAAGAGCAAGCCGTTGCGCTTTACATGCTCGCCCGTGAAGTTGCCAATGCCACGAACATTAACGAAATCCTGGTAACTGCTGTCAAACAATTAGGCCGTGTTTTTAATGCAAAAATATTGATTTTACTTCCTGATCAAGCCTCAACTGCCTCTTTGAAGCTACATCCAGCGAGCACGTTGGTTCTTGGTGAAAAAGATCTCAGCGTTGCTACGTGGGTATTTAATCAACGTAAATCTGCTGGACGCTTTACTAATACCTTGCCCATGGCGGAAGCCTATTTTGTTCCGCTGCTCACGCCCACTCAAGTTGTCGGCGTTATCGGCGTGCGCACCCATCGTGCTGAGCCGCTTACGATTGAGCAAAAGGCCCTGCTTGAAACATTTGCCAGTCAGATTGCCAGTGCCATCGATAGGATGCTGACAATGTTTGCTCCTACACGGCAACAATGAATTATTTTAAGGATGGGGAGAAATTGCTTCTTCTCCGGTTCAGGGGGAGGCAGGTCATCACCCGCGGGGAGGGAAGCTTTACACGTGATTTGGGATAGAAGGTGGATGATGATCTTGGGTATTATTAAGAGAAGATGACCAAGGAGGAACTGCACAACCAGCTAAACGGTTTTTTCCTCCTTTTACCGTGTTCTCCGGACAGCTCGCCCTTAGTCTGGAGAAGTTTTGCCACAAATTTCTGCATAACGAGACTGCCTTTGCTATTTCAGCGGGACTTGCAAAGGAGCGGAATTACCAATGTTGTCTTGCTGATAAGGATAGGCATATAAAAAGCTATTAATCAGTTATAAGATTTTATTCATCGCCTGACAGACAAAATATAGCGGGGATACCCTTTTTGTTCAGTTTAACCTTTGTTTTAACCGGTTAGGTGACGCGCTCTCCTTCAATTACGCACGCGTGGAAAAGCGGTTCCCCTTTGTTAAAAACAAAAAATAAAAACCTGTCTTGTTTTTTATTGGGGCAAACGTGAAGGGATCTCCAGAGCATAGGCAATTTAATTTAACAGCTAAATTCATTTACCCATAATGATCAAAGAAATGCGGAGAAATAGCATGATGAACATCAAGAGAGCCTTAATATTTTTATTTTTATTAATTTTGGTCAGCCCGGCACTTGGGTTAGCAGAAGTCAACAAAGAATACTACCCGAGCGGGATGTTAAAGGCAGAATGGCACTATGACAACGGAAAACTGGAAGGAATCAGCAAGGAATATTATGAAGACGGAAAATTAAAGTATGAGGTGCACTATACAGACGGCAAACAAGAAGGAATAACCAAAGAATACTATGAAAGTGGAAAATTAAAGGGAGAGGTGAATTTTAGCGGCGGCAGACTGGAAGGTGTTAACAAGGAATATTATGAAAATGGGAATTTAAAGGAAGCGGTAACCTTTAGCAATGGCAAACCGGAAGGAATTAACAAGGGATACTATGAAAGCGGGAAATTGAAAGAAGAGATGAGCTATAAGGACGGCAAACCGGAAGGGATAAGTAAGGAATATTATGAAAGCGGGAAATTAATGGAGGAAGAGAACTATATCAACGGCGGACAGGAAGGGATAGACAAGGAATATTATGACAATGGGAATTTAAAGGCAGAGCGGAACTATAAAAACGACAAGCAAGAAGGAATAGCAAAGTTATATTTTGAAAGCGGGCAGTTGATGGCAGAGGCAAATTTCAGGAATGAAAAGTTGGATGGTGTGTGTAAGACCTATTACCCGAACGGGGAAATACAATATATAGACACTTATCAAAACGGACAAAAGATAAACAGGAAAGCTTATGACGAGGAAGGAAAACTGCAGCCTGACCAGGATGATCCATCTGCAAAGTAATCAAGGATTTAAATCCTAGGAGCAATAAGGTGCGCTGTTAAACGGTGAGGGGTAGTGTTCTTTTTGCTACATGGGGAGCCAATCAGCCGATAACATCACATATACTCAAACCGTTTTCGGTGCTTTATAATCATATAGAGAAAAAATGGTCCTCCCAGCAGTGAGGTAATAATGCCGATCTTGAGATCGACCTTAACAATGAGCCTGACAAACAGATCGGCATAGATAACAAACACCGCTGCCAGAAGCCCGGCAAAAAATATCAGCTTTTTGTTATCCGGACCGATAAGACTGCGCATGATGTGCGGAGCAACAAGACCAACAAACCCTATCACCCCGGAAACCGCAATAGCCCCGCCGGTTGCCACTGAAGAAAAAAACAGCAGGGCGTTACGGGCAAGTCTGATATTGACTCCCAGATTGGCTGCGGTTTCTTCTCCGAGCATGAGAACGTTGAGATCCTTAACAAAGAAAAGTGTCCCCACCAGGGCTATAACTGTAGTGGGGAAAACAATGCTCACATGCTCCCAGGAACGATTGTTTAGGTCACCCATGAGCCAGGTTACAATGACCCGCCCCACATCAAACTCTCTGGTGCTCAGGGTGATAACAAAGGACGTTAGTGCGCTGAAGATAAAATTTAGAGCAATCCCGGCAAGCAGGAGCGTGGAAATTGATGTTTGTCCTCGTGATGTCGCAATGGTAAAGACCATCACCAGGGTAATGATGGAAACCACGATGGCAGAAATGGGCAGCGCAAACAATGACTTGGCTGCCAGGCCTAAATAAATCACCACCACCGCACCCAGGGCAGCTCCTGAATCAACCCCTATGACGCCAGGGCTTGCCATGGGGTTCTTAAAGATCCCCTGCATGATGGTACCGGCTCCGCCGAGGGAAAAACCAACCAGAAGGCCAACAATAAAACGGGGTAGTCTCCCGTCCCAGACGATGGTCGCTTCAACCTCATTGATGCTCCCTGGAATTAAGCCCAGTTTTACCATAACAATTTTTAATACGTCACTGGCGGCAATAGACCAGGGGCCAGAAGTCAAGGCAAAAAAACCTCCCAGAAATAGTAACCCTGTTAAAGCAACCAATAACAGAAATTCCTTTTTGAGAATGAGCTTAAGACTTTTGTGCATAAATAATCCCCGCGAGCAGATTGGCACTTAACACCATGTACTGAGAATCGCCCCCCAGATATACTCCGGGTATATAATAGACTTTTCCATCCTTAATTGCCTGGGCATGGGAAAGGACTTTGTTTGAGGTCAGTTGTTCTTTAAGATTGCTGCTCTCGGGAACAATAATCACCTCAGGATTCCATTTGAGCAGGGTCTCATTATCAATCCGAAACCATGATTTAATCCCCTGTTCAGCTCCAACATTAGTGGCGCCAATAATCTTGCAGATTGAATTAAAGTTTGACGATAGGCCCGGAATATAGCCTCCTTCATCATAATAGAGGACTCGAACCGGTTTGGCCATCTTAGGCAGTTTGCCCTTTAATTCTAGGATTTTGGCATCAATCAACTTCACCAGCGCCTGGGCATTGGCCTCTTCTCCGATAATGTTGCCGATCAGAATAATTTGCTCTTTAATGGACTCGATTGTTCCAAAATAACCAAGGTCGCAATACGGAATCTTTGCCTGATTTAATTTTTCCTTGAAATCACCACCTGAATAGAACACGGTAAAAACCAGATCTGGTTGGTACCCGATGATTAGTTCAGTTTGCTTTGATTGAAAAATCGATCCTTTTGCCCGCACCTCGGCTGCAATAAAGCTGGATTCGGAATCGGCGGAAACTTCATTAAAAGCAACCAGCCTCTCCCGGGGACAGATTGCCCATAAAATTTCAGCAACACCGACAGCATGTGGTATGATTTTTAAAGGCTTCTTTTTGATCTCAATGATTTTTTTTTCATGAGTGAAGGAGTCGGTCGTGAAATCGTAAATCTTAAAATCATACTTGACAACCCGCGGCCAAACGCCTCTTGCTGTTTCGCGCCCCCTCACAAAACTTAGCGCATTTTTTAACCCACCCTGATCAAGAGGGGTAACTGTCTTGTTCTGATCACTGGGCTGGCTGTTAGCTGAATTAACCAGTAATAAAAAAAGTATCAGGCCGCTTATGAGTAATATGTTTTTTCCCATACCTTGAAAGCCGCGCAACTGCTATGCATAAAAATCAAGGAAAACGGTGGAGTTTTTTTTAACCTCTCTGACATTAACCTCAAAGACCTGCCGTATATTGTCTTCAGAACACGCCTGTTCCGGCGAACCAGTAAAGAACATTTTCCCACGGTGAATGATGGATATCGTATCGCAAAACTTCCGGGTAAGATTCAAATCGTGCATGGTAACAAGGATGGTTTTCTTTTGCTCTTTTAGCGTGTATAAAGCACTAATGATTGCTAGCGTGTGTTTAATATCAAGCTCTGAGGTGGGTTCATCAAGCAATATGAGCGTTGCTTCGGTTGCAAAGGCTCGCGCGATAATTGACAGCTGACTCTCACCACCTGACAATTCATTGATATTGCGGTCTTTCAGCTCATAAATGTTTGTTTGCTTTAATGCCCAGTCTATTATTTCCTGGTCGGTTTTTTTTAAGCTCTCAAAACGTCCCAAATGGGGGTTGCGCCCCATAGCAACGATGTCATAAACCGATATGGGAAAGCCCACATTGGAATGTTGCGGGACAAGGGTAACAATTTTGCTCAGCTTTTTTCTTGGTATCGATCGATAGTCTTTATCATTGATAAAAATCGTGCCGGTTTGCGGTTCCCAGATCCGGCAAATGTTTTTCAGCATGGTTGACTTGCCGGAACCATTTGGTCCTATGATCCCGTGAATCTTGCCTGGTTCAAAGTTTGCCGAGATCCCGCTCAGGATCGTTTTATCTTCAATCGCAAAATGGATGTCATTTAATTTCAGCATATAATTTGTGGGGATTGAAATAATAAAGATTTAATAACAGAACCTTAATTTATAAGCAACCGGCAGAATGAATTTTGATATCTTCACTCCAAAAAAGCCAAACAATACGGTGACAATAACAGTAGTTATAGTGAGATTCGAAGAAAAAGCGGTTGTAGTCCCCAATGCCGCCCATATAAAGACCTGACCGAGTAGGAGCTGAAAGGTATATGGTACCCGAAAATTTTATGATAGTTTTGGGTTCTCTCCCCGGCGGAGTTTTATTTCCACGATTTTGAACCAGGTCCTGCCTTCAACAATTTGGGCAGACCCGTCGCATGCATGGCGCAGAAAATAGATTAGTACCAGCAGATGGGCTGTAAATGACAGGTTATGAAAGGAGAATTTGAAAATCGGTGGGAAACAGAGATACAGGCAAATCGCCCCCAGAGACTGGCCGATTGCAATTCCCACATGGGCCCTGATTAATTTTTGGATTTCGTCCTTTATTTCTCCCAGCGCCTCCGGACAATCAAGATGGTCAATAAATGCTGAGATATAAGTTTTTGATATCATTTATATTAATGGTAACCATCACCCCCGGATGACAGCCACCTTTAATTCCTGTTCCGCCCTTGAAAACATGGTATAAAGAATAAAATCATCAAGAATGTTTTTAACGCTAGTATAGCAGATATTTCCAATTTCACCATACCGGTAAAAAGGAACGCTGATAAAGGCAAATATATTAATTTTGTTTCCACCGAATAGAAAGAACCATTTTTTCTTCCAAACCTCACTCAATATAAAGCCTTTTTCGTTCCAATATACTTATTTCACCCCATTTACTTTAAAAGACTATAAATTTAATAGGTTAGTACCTTAGTTAAAATAAGAATTTGGGTCATGTTTAAGCCAACGAAAAAGATAATCTGCGTTTTTTTTGATTATTTGTTGTTACCTAACTATGAAGCATGCAAACCAAAAGTTGGATAGGGGGTTGCACATGCTTTTAGGTAACCCTGACTGATGATTGCCATTTCTCAACCATTGACAATTCCAATTAACGGAGGTGCCACCTGAGATTGTTAATATTGCTTGCTCTGGTCGTCATTTTTTGTGTTTCAACTGCTGTGGCTGATTGCGACTCGGATGCAAGGGAAGCCTATGAAAGAACGGTGACGGATTGCCGATCGGCATGGGATGGTCCAGATGATGCTCAAAGGTGTCAAGCTTGCATTGATGAGGCGAAAGCCGAATACGAATCGGCCAAAAAAGGATGTGAAAATATGGAAAAACCTTTTCAATCCGATGATGAGCCATGAATGGTCTTGTAAAATAAGTTTTGGTTTTTATTTTCAATCTAAAAAGAAGGTTCGAATTGCAATCCTTTTCGTGGCGTTCGCAATGCGCAAATTTGGTTCTTTATGTTTGGAATAGTGTTGGGAATCTATCTTTGAGGAATTAAAAAAATGGTTTAAGATTTTCTCTTAATAAATTGATATTATTAGAACTGAGACAGCGAGGTTCGAACTCGCGACCTCCGGCATGACAGTGCGTCCCAAGCCTTCCGCCTATTGATTTTACAGGGTTTTTATTCCGTTAAAAACCATATTTCTGTAAATTTTTACGTCAAATTTTACGTCAAGTTTTAGACTCATCAAACTCTATTAGGAGCGGTGGGTTTTTGATTTTTTAGGAGAGAAGAGGGGTAAGGCGAATTCTGATTAATTTTATTGGAATGATTAGATGAGGGGTTTAGAGGAACATTTCCTTGAAGCCATGGATGTCGGTTTTGAGCTTCGCATGAATGACGACCCGGTTGGAATCATCCTCATGCTGTGCTAACGAGACGAAGCTCTTGGCACTCTGGTCGTCAGTTGATTTTCTGAGGTAAGCGTAGATTTTGGTTGTTCCCCTACGATCCCTCCTTTATTTTAGAGTAAATTATATAACTATTTAATTATAAAAAGATTTTATTAAGTTAAAGTCAAGAGGAATTTTCGTTTTTCTAAGAAAAATTATTTTTTTATTCGGCATATTAGAGATTGGAATAGGAGAGATCCATATAAGGGAGTCTTGGTAAGGTATTTTTGAGGCAGAATTCAGAAATCTCTTTAATCACTTTATTTGTTACTTTCTGAAAGCAGTAAATTAATAACGTCTAGGAAAAGGTTAGACTGCAAGCCGTAATAAACACAACCCAAGCCCGACGACAAACAGCTTCCACCATGTTTTACATTTTGTGCGCAATATTGAATTGACATACAAGACCGAATTGATTATTGCTCACCTGTGGATA
>Ga0182021_10002733_pt1 | contig 20651 bp, 17 predicted proteins | sample 612E3MmetaG_FD_120493 | JGI IMG/M metagenome (GOLD analysis project Ga0182021, IMG submission 120493) | Permafrost microbial communities from Stordalen Mire, Sweden - 612E3M metaG (Illumina Assembly) | ecosystem: Environmental > Terrestrial > Soil > Wetlands > Permafrost | place: Sweden... | reverse complement strand
CTTCATATTGCTTTGGTGCAGCCGCATTCAAGTGTCCGGTTTCATCAAGGATATTTAATTGTTCAAGTTCATGCCGCTGGCCGAGAAGGAAATCGTTTGCATCATGCGCCGGTGTTACTTTCATAACGCCGGTTCCGAAGCTCAAGTCGATATAATCATCGGCGATGATAGGAAGCTTGCGCCCGACGATAGGAAGAATCGCAATCTTCCCGATCAAGTGTTTGTATCGCTCATCTTTTGGATGCACACAGAGTGCGGTGTCGCCGAGCATGGTTTCCGGCCGCGTGGTAGCGACAGTGGCGAATTCACTTGAACCGACAATCGGATACTTAATATGATAGAGATTCCCGTTCGTCTCTGAATGATCGACCTCGTCATCGCTCAGTGCGGTCTGGTGCTGCGGGCACCAGTTAACAATGTACTTGCCTCGGTACACGAGTCCCTTTTCGAATAGCCGAATGAAGACTTCTTTCACCGCATTCGACAACCCAGCATCCATGGTGAAACGTTCACGTTCCCAATCGCAGGAGACCCCTAATTTTCTCAACTGCTTTATAATAGTGCTGCCATACTTATCTCGCCATTGCCACACGAGTTCGATAAATTTTTCCCGTCCGAGATCGCGACGATGCTTGCCTTCCTTTGCGAGGGATTTTTCAACGGCATTCTGTGTGGCGATACCGGCATGATCGGTGCCGGGGATCCAGCATGCTTCAAATCCCTGCATCCGCTTCCACCGGACAAATATATCCTGCAGAGTGTTGTTCAGCACGTGACCCATCGTGAGGATGCCGGTAATATTCGGCGGGGGAATGACGACCGTGTACGGAGTTTTGTCTTTATTGACAGTTGCGTGGAACAGCCGGTTCGATTCCCAAAAAGAGTACCACTTATCTTCGACTTCTTTTGGATTATATGTTTTGGAAAGTTCCTGTGTGCTCATACGTACTCTGTATTAATAGAGAAAAGGGCTGCTTGTCGCCGCCCGCACATACAACGCTCATTTCAATTAACGAAAAAAGGGGGATGAAATCAACGATGAGAGAAGATAACGAAAATTACTTTGTCCCTTCAGCAACTACACATTCTCCGAATCGATTCTGATCGAACACAAGCATCACGTCTCGAAAGCCTGCGGCCAAAAGAAGGGATTTGACTTCTTCCGGTTCGAACAACCTAAATCCATGCCGGGAAATCGCTTGCTTTTCCATTACAACTCGCGGTCTGAAACATACCAGCAATGTGCCTTCTTTTTTTAAAACACGATGTATTTGACTCAATGCTGCAAGGGGATCACGCCAGAAATAAATTGTATTTACAGTGCACAGCTTTGTAAATGTATTCGCATCAAACGGTAACGCATCAACACTTGCACAATGCAATTCGATAATTCCAATTCTTATCAATGCATCAAAGCGTTTTCTACAAACTTCAAGAGCGTCGTTGGAAAAATCGACGCCTGTTATATGTCCGCGTGTCACAATACGAGCCATCCTGGCGATGAGGTCTCCACCACCGAAGCCTACTTCGAGCACATGATCGTCGGGTTGAAGTTGTAAAATCTCGAGCACCAATGTATTCATTGGCATATTAACAAGATTCAGGAGACGCACCGTCACAAGCCGCCCGAACAAACCAGACGGTTTTCGAAGTTGTGCTGCGATGAATTTTTTAATATTCATTTTTATTTTAACCCGTACTTCTTAAAATGAAGATAGGTGAGATATCCAACCCCGCCGGCTTCAATCGATCCTAGAATGGTATAGAGCGTTTTATATTCATCTTGCTTTGCCAGTTCAAGCTTCCAGATAGTTGAGAGATTAAGATTCTGCTGTAATTTCCAAGAGCTGTACTGCAAAGAACCAATCGATGGATGGTCGAAGTGATATGGAATATTTTCAGGGATGATTCTCAGTGAAAGAGGAAGAGACAACGAAGGCATTCCGAATAAATATCCCGAATGAAAATTTCTCGATTTATTCACCGATGTATCCTGCAATCGTATGGAATCTCGTTCCTGCCCGCTTACCGACAGCACGAACGAAAAAAACAGAATCAGAACAGCAGTTGTTCTCATCTTCATGAACGATGAAATCTGTATGCCGCTGCTGAAAATTTCCATGCAGCTTTTTGAACTTGGAGTAAAGATATTCGATTTCATATCAATTTCTATTATAACAAGGAAAATCGTTCCAAAGTTTTACTCATTCCAACTATGAGACTTCTAGTCATTAACAATATTCTTCCTGCCGTCAGTTCGGCAATTTACCTGTTGAGATGTTTGTAAATAATAAAATCGTTTTTAGTCGGTCCAGGCAAAGTCGCAACACATTGATATTGTTGGTCAAATCGAGAATCGGCTCGAATACTTGCCAAAGCCCAATCAAAATCGGATAGATAGACATAGTAGTCAGGCTGATAGTGCCAGAATCCCCAGGCAAAATCTCCATTTGCAATATGAGGGAGAATATTGGGCAAAGTCAATCCGGCCAAATCAATGATACGATTATCGGTATAGTAGCCCAGATAACCTATCTCAATAGAAGCTATACTGTTTGTGTTTTGCGTATGTTCACGAAACCATTGACTCAAAGCCATGTAGCTCGGTCCCTTTGCTTCACCGTGATAAGTCAACATCGCAGTGATAGTCGGTGTTGCTAAAACGGATATCAACAAGCTCACAACAAAAACTGATACACTGAAGGAAAGGACAGGGAATTTTATATGGATGCTCAGTATTTCAATAACCTTAACAATTCCTAAACTAAAAAACAGATTCAAGACAAATAGAATCGGAAGTTGATACCACTCGTAAGCTGACACATTGAGTAAAATATACCCTGAAATGTACAGAATGATCCATCCCGCAAAAACTAACCACCTGCGTTTTTGAAATAGCGCAGCAATAATTCCCGTAAGAGTAATTACCCACCAGATATTGACTAGGGGTGGCCCTTTAAGCACAAATGACTTACCCCATAGAGGTATCCAATTATCTTTTAATTGTTCCGAGAAAGTGCACCACAAACCGGTTTGGCCCTGCGCTTGTTTTACGGCAAGGGTATTGGGCAGAATAGATCCAAAAGTTATTTGGGCATAGAGAAACCAAAGCAATACAGGTATCGCAAAGCCAAGAGAAAGACTTAGAAGCGTTTGTGTCCGTTGGTTGTCGACCGATTTACTTTTACGCCACTGCTCTATTAATTCAATAATAAAGATTACGACGAATAAAATTACACCTTCTCCACGAGTAAGAAACAGCAGTCCCGCAATCAAGCCCGCTGATAGAAAATGCCTGTTAAAAAATAACGATAAACATAAGACCAGCAGAAAGGCAAATAGATAAGATTCCATTCCCAAAAAACTAATCCAGCCTGAGCCGATCACGGTCAAACCCACAATGGCCGCCTGCCAACGATCTAAGCCCCATGCTCTGCGGAAGAAAAAGAATATCCAGACTATTCCCGACCAGCAAAAGGCGGTCAAAAACACAGCTATATGTTGAATCGCCATTTGACGAAAAATCAAAGCCAGTCCGGCAACCACCATCGCAAACAAAGGAGTGGTCGTTCCTAAAACAGCTGGAGGATAATTGAACACAAATCCGCGGCCATGTGCAAGATTCTTGGCGTACGTGAGTGTAATATATGAGTCGTCACTTAGAAAAGCAGTATAGCGGTTCGCGGTGACAAGCGGAAATAAACTTGCCAATACTAGCACAACAATTATTAACAAAGATGAATACCGCTGATGCATTATGAATTCCACATTGCACTATCAGGCTGGCGGAGGACGGCTAAATTGCCGCACTGACAATTTTTAGAATGTACTATCCGAACTATGTTCGCTCTTTTCACTCTCAATTCAACACCGCACTTATGTAAGTCCTGTAAAAGAATAATTCGTTCCTTCAAATCTACTTTTTTCAAGCAATGTTAAAAAATAGGATCAGAATACAGGCGCCCTCATTTTGTTTTCAATTTTTTTATTGTACCAATTGCTACGCTTTTAAAAAATATTCTCTTTCAGAAATGCTGCCATGGTCTTTGTCGTGCCACTATAATTCATGCAGTTTGAATCTGTGAAGGGAGGATGATAGGTGGTTGCGCCGTTTGATGCCGTTCGACCAATTCGCGCGCAAGTTCCAAATACGCCAGCGTTCCTTTTGAAGAAGCGTTGAAAAGCACTGCCGGTTTACCGTAGAAGGATGCTTCCGTAAGGTGTGTATTTTTCGGAATAATGGTTTTGAGAAGATATTTTCGGAATCGCAACTGCAATTCACGATCTGTGATTTCTGTGACTTTTGTGTGAGGCTCGTACATTGTTTGAAGGATACCTTCAATGGACAGATTTTTATTTGCTGCTTCATGAATCCACTCGAAGTACTTAAAGAGTTTTTCAATACCTTCGAGTGAAAAATGTCCAGATTTTATTGGTATGAGGACCGAATCGGAACATGTAAGGGCGTTCGTCGTAAGACCGCGCAGGAAAGGGGGCGTATCGATAATGACATAATCGTAGTGCGGAGCAATGGTACGAAGGATGTTCTTCAGCAATGTTCGATTTTCCGATAAGCGCATGATACGTTCTTCTGCTTGCTGTGATGTGATGTTGGCCGGAATGAAATCCAGGAATGCAAGTTCCGTCCGGTGAATGACCTGTGCCATGGAATGGATAAAGTTAAAAACTTCATACAATCCGCCTTTTATCTTTTCTGGTGTGAATCCAAGTGACATACTACATGCGCCAAATGGATCTGTATCGATCAGCAGTACGTGTTTTTCCAAGACAGCGAAACTTGCAGCGAGATTTACTGCCGTCGTTGTTTTTCCAACACCGCCTTTCGGGATCGCTATAGTGATGATTTTAGCCAAGGAAATAGTCAGGTATCAGTTGTCAGTTCTTTTTTGTACTCCGTCATGAGTATAGTGTAAATTCTAATCACATTTTCCAATTTATCATTATTGAACATTCATCAATAGCGATACTAAAACATGCCCGTCTCCATGCTGTAAAACGGCTTCTAATCTGTCCCCATGATCAACACGAGAGACTCCTTCGGGCGTGCCGGTATAGATAATATCTCCTCGTTCGAATGTCATAAACTGAGAAATGTATGCTATGATTGTATCAACAGGGAAAATCAATTTGCTCGTATTGGAGGCTTGTCTCACGTTACCATTGATTTTCAATTGAATACCGAGAGACATTGGGTCACCAACCAGTGCAGCCGGAATAAATTCTGAAAGGGGCGCAGAAGTATCAAAACCTTTTGCAAGCGACCACGGAAGGCCTTTTTTCTTGGCTTCCAACTGAACATCACGCATGGTCATATCGAGTCCGACACCATATCCTGCCACATATTGTAATGCTGACTTGCACGCGATATTTTTTCCTCTTTCTCCGATAAGTACAGTTAATTCTACTTCGTGGTGAACATCATTAGAAATTGAAGGAATAACAATTTGTTCGCCCTGATGAATGATGGCGCTCGGAGGCTTGAGAAAGAAAACTGGTGAAACCGGTACATCAAACTTCATTTCTTTCGCATGTTCAGCATAGTTCTGTCCAAGGCAGATGATTTTTTGAACACAAATCGGCTTTATAGAGCCTTGCAAAGTTACGGATTTCATTTCGATTTTCTGTAATTGACAGGGTTCAATATAACGAAGCCATGGAAGAATGGCAACTCATGCTAAAACGCGAAAGCCCCAGCAAATTCCACAAATTTATTTAATGAGCACGAGTTTCTTGGTCTCTCGATATGTCCCGCTCGTGATACGATAGAGATAAACACCGCTTGGCAGGTTTGAGGCATCGAACTTTACATTGTACGGTCCGGCTTCCCGGAATTCATTCACTAACGCGGATACTTCGCGTCCGATGATATCATAGATCTTTAATGTCACAAATCCTTTCGATGGTATTTGGAACTTAATGGTGGTAGAAGGATTGAAGGGATTCGGATAGTTTTGCTCTAATACGAACGAAGCAGGAGTCAATTCGATGTTCTGTTTTCCTCCGGATGTATCAATGCTCACATATGCCCGGATAAGATAGGTAAAGACAGAGTCTCCAGAGTCATTCGAGGTAAAAGTGTACCAATTTGCACCGGTGGGATAATTTGTAGAATAAGTAAGACTGGTAAACTCACTTGGCAATGGAGATCCCGTAACCATAACACGCGGTTGTAATGTATAATCGCCTTGATCAACAAAAGCAACGGCAAATGCATTACTTGCATCGATATTCTTTATCCTCAAATCGATTGTGCCCCAGTTTGACCATGGAACAGGATACGGATAATTTGGAGTTTGAGTGACTGTTGCGGTTATTGGCACCGCAAGCGGCGTGCCTAACGGTGAGGGTTGTACTACTCCAGTATAAGTCCAAATTCCGCCAGTCATCGTTCCAGCCCTTCGAAGTGCAACTCGTACTGAATCAAGTTTTCCACCGATGATACCATTGAACCATACACATATCGTATCACTTGCCGTACCGGGCAAATAACCGATTGGTTCCGCTAAATCGTATTTTAATTCTACAGCAGTACTGCCAGTACCTGACGCCGAATATGTTAAAACCGTCGCTGCATTGGTCGGATTGGTAATCGCCAATACAACGCTTGAATGGCCTGTACCAAAATCACTGAATGTATATGCCTTGCCGAGTGTGATATTATCCACTTGCGTGCCGGCAGTACCAGTGGCAATTGCTTTCACTTCAAGCGAACCGCTGCTGTTGACATTGACAGATAACGACTGTCCTCCGGAAAACTTCACATAGCGTGTTCCATATGGCTTCACGGTATCAGTCACAGTGGAAACATGGGGAGAATAGTATGTAACTGCAGCCGGCTTAATAGAAATTGATACGGTAAATCCATATTTCGGATCGAATGTCTTATCATTTATCTCTGCAGCGAGAGCAAAATCCTCAACAACATCGTTAAAGCGCAGAGATGATCCGGATATTTGGAATGCATGATCGTAACAAGCAATTGCATCGAATGAATTCTGAACGATTGATTTTGTCAATGGATTGCCGAACTGTTCAATCAAGTACCATGAAAAGAGCGCTGCACGGGAATAATCCTTCAGGACATCGCCGGATATATTCCAACTGAGAAAGTCTACATTCGTATTGGAATAATAGAGAGATGGATTATCGAGATCATATCCGCATAGTTTACTGGCGGACTCCGACATGCCTTCATTAATGAAAGCCAATTTATCAAGATTGTTTATATTGCTATAATTCCAGAAGATCATATGTTGGAATTCGTGCGCTGTCGTCGAAGCGGCGTCACGTATCCCCGATAAAGTTTTTAAGTTCGCCGGATTCGCGTCAACATAATAAATTTCTGCGTAGTTGGAATGGGAACTTGTTCCAAGCTGGTGGACGACGGATTCAGGGTATTCATTCTGTGGATTGAAATATCCGGCGACATATCCGCCAGTGCCTGTGAAGCCATCTTTAATATCCAAAATGAGAATGATGATTTTTGGATCAGCGTCCACATTCGGTGGATTACCAAAATACATTGTATCCAACTGGAATATACCTTTTGAAGGATCGGCAGGTGTCCTTTCCTCAAATGCAGAACGGATGGAATCCACTGCCGCCTGATTGACAGTCAAATTGGTCCATAATGAATCTTCCACAAAGATGTAGCAGTTGCTCCCTATGGCGCGGCAAGTTGATGAAGTCTGGTACTCTTTATTATAATTTGGATCTGATGGATTGAGGTTGGTTGCCCACCAAGCATGCGCTTGCCCGATTGTAAAGCCCCACAAAGAAATTTTCTTCAAATTTTGGGCTGCAAGTTCGCTGGCGTGCACTTTCATATATGCCTTGAGGATCGGTTCGGTTTTCTGCCATTCCTGCTGCAACCGATGAGAGCCGGGTATCGGATAGATTTTTGGAACAGATTTTGATCGTTTCAGCTGTTCATCGATAATAGAACCTGCTATTGGCTGTGCCGAGACAATGAAAAATAATACGAGAGTGATTAAAATAATTGAAATGATAATTTTCATAAATAGTATCTTACCGAATTATGGGGCTGTAGGAAATGATGAAACAGTTATCATTATTCATGCCGATTACGCCCATATGCATGACCCATAGATTCCTTTGGGAATCATGTAAGTCAACTTATGATGATAAAAAACGAAAGCCCTATCGCATTTCTGCGGCAGGGTTTTTCGTTCAAATGAATTGTGTCGGCTATTATTTCATCAGAATCATTTTCTTTGTCGAGTTAAAGTTCCCGGCATTGATTTGATAGAAATAGGTTCCAGAAGCCAAACGGGAAGCATCAAATTCCTTCACGTAAGTATTTGGTTCCTGCCGTTCATCAACCAAATTTGCGACGAGTTGTCCGAGCAGGTTAAATATCTTCAATGTGACTTTGCTCGCGGTAGGAATTGTATATGTAATCTTGGTTGTCGGATTAAACGGATTGGGATAGTTCTGATTCAGGCTATATGCAAACGGCTGAAGTGATGCGGCCGTCTTGTCCACGCCGGTCAATCCACTCGTTGTCGTAACGATCGAGCGAAGGCGAATATTATAGAGTTGCGCACTCCAACTCGAACCATTATACGTTGAGGAGTGTGTGCCACTGGTAACGTTTTCATAACGTACAAGCACTGAATCTGCTGCGTTTGCAACTGAAAGTACAACATGATAATTTGTCCCAGAGGTTACATTGACATTGGCTGTTGTCATTTGGATATAGTTGTTCGTAAATGGCGAGAGCATACTAAATGGCTGAGACACACTGCTGCCTATTTTCGTTCCTGGAAATCCTGCGTTGTCGGTGTACACATCGCACATAAGCGGGCCGCTTCCTACAATTGGCCGATTGGGCAAAGAAGCAATGTATACTTGAATACCCGTAAGCGTACCGCTTGTTGTTGGAGAAAATCTCACAGCAGCTTTTTGAGTACCTGTAAGGCGTACAAAACTACTGGTAGCAGTTCCATCGTATGCGAGAGTTGTGCGCACCACACTGGCACCGCTCCAAATAGATTTTGCCATTGCTTCCAATACATCAAACTTGCCGTATCCCCAGATATAATTAGGAAGTCCGGTCGCATAGGCATCAGAATTCGCAGTAGAAGTGTAGAGCAATTTAATCTGCGCTGCAGTTAAAGAGGGATTGGCTCCTAAAAGTAATGCCGTTCCACCGGTAACATGCGGAGTTGCCATACTCGTGCCTTGCATAATTTGGTGCTTTTGCCCCGCAACTATATAAACGGATTTGCCTGTTGTATCCACACCTGAAGAAAGGGCGGCAACAATAATTTGACCCGGAGCAGCGATGTCTGGTTTTTGCCTATTATCGGCTGTCGGTCCTATGCTGCTGAAGGAAGCAATGTTGTTGGTTTGATCTGCTCCAAAATTCCATGCTCCGGTATTATTGTATGAATACCAGTACCATTTAGAAGCATAAGCGCCAACTGTGATCGCTCCATTGGATGTCCCTGGCATACCGACTGTTTTATTCGTGTTTCCATTGACAAGTGTTGCTGAGGAACCGCCAAAACTGCTGCCGGCAAGCCAAGCGTCAAATGTTGAGGAATCGCTGGATTTGGTAAATGAAATTGACCAAGTTCCATTTGTTATAGAGTCTGCCACTGCATCGTAGATCTCGACAAAAATTTCGCGATGATTGTTTTGCAGGGAGGGATAATTCCAAACCAGGACACCACCATTTGCAGTTGATGAATCAGTTTCGCTGTTGTTGTTAAAATTGTATGCCGTTCCACTAGGACTTTTTACGGTGACATTTGTTGCAGAAGAATCCAGCAACCAACAATCCAAATCGAAATAATCGTTGGAGGCTCCGCTCGTTCGTGCAGCAGGAATTGTTACTTTGATTGTATCCATCGTCGTGGTGGTTGCGGTTCCACCAAAATGCATATAATCGCTTCCATTATTTCCCGCAGCAATACAAACCACACGGCCCGGATTAGCAACAAAGCTATCGACTGCCACTTCATAAGCGCGTGTTCCATCATGCGATCCGTACTGGCCGCCAATACTCCAATTAAGTACCAACGGTTTCCCTATACTTGCTGCTTTATTCTGCGCATAGGTCAATCCATCGATCATCTTTGCTTCGCCAAAGGTTCCATCGCCGCCTTTTACTACAATAATATCAGCTTCGGGTGCCATACCGATATATCTATTATTATAAGAAAGCCCATTGCCTGCAGCGGTACTTGCAACGTGCGACCCGTGGCCATTAATATCTTTTTCCCGTACAAATCCCGCGGGCGAACCATCTAACTCGTCTTCAATTTGAGCTTGAGTGTACTCAACGCCGTACGTAAATCCAGAAGGAGATGCTTCACTGCCTGCTGGAGTAAGTGTTTGGTCCCAAATATACAGGATGCGGGACTTTGTCGTATCGGATTTTCTAAAATCTAAATGTTTCCAATCAATACCTGTATCATAAATCAACACAATAGCGCCTGCACCTTTATACGCCGTGTTATTTATGAATCCAGATTGTACTAATGATGCGCCGGTTTCGGGAACGCTGACATCAAGTTGTGGATAGTTTGTACTTCCCTTGTCGATAAACTTAACGGTTTCGAGACCTGATAAGCGAACGAGATCAGATGCCGTTACTTGTGTCGTAATGAATCCGGAAAATTCTGAGTGCACTGGGATACCTATTGCACGGATAGCGTTTGCATCTCGTGTATAAACGATGGCATCATATCGCGTCGCGGCAGTCGCTTTGGTAACTCCTTCGTCTTTATTGATACCGCCCCGAGTTTGCAGAAGTTCGGGAAATTGTTGAGCAATGACATTCTTGAAGAATCGATGTAACTTAGTTTGTTGCTGTTGTGTGAGCGGTCCTCCCAATGTCAACGAGGCAACAAGTAAAAGGATGATAAACGATAGTAAAAAACGTACAGAACTCTTCATAAGAGATCTCCCTGTTAGTGGTGGAGTTGGGGTAAATTTATCGTTCCTGTTTGTATTGCACTTACTGATGGTAAGGCAACAAGTGTTCGTAGCTGCGGTATTGTTGCCCTTGCAACGATCACATCTCCAAAGACACTGCTCATTGCAACTCCCATCTCTTTGATTTCTTCAGAATGATATGAACGGATAATAACGGCATACTCTTTTGTCCCGTCGGCTCGGATAAAGATATCAAGCCGGTTTTCTTCTATAGGCTTTTCAGTAAGCAAATGCAGCAACGGTAGGTCTAATTTAGCTTTTTCTGCATCTGAAAGAGATTTTGTCGATGAACAATGCAGGGTGAGAACTGAGAATAATAGTATTGCTAAGGGAAATCGAATTATGATCATTGTCCCTCTCTCGATGAGTATCATTAGCATCACCTACAATATAGGGAAGCTGTAAAGGAAGAACAAGTAGGCCTATATGCTTTTTTTTGAAGGTTCGTTCTATCCTTGTTCAACGTTAAAAAATCAGCTATCTTATCCCAATATTAATCATTAGATGATGAAATCCATATGACGACATATAAAGACTCCGGAGTTGATATCGAGGCAGGTGAAGACCTCGTCAGCCGCATTAAGAAACCTATTCGTTCCACATTCAATAAAAATGTTCTTGCCGATATCGGGATGTTTGGTGCATTTTATCGCGCGAATTTTAAAGACTACAAAAAACCGATTCTCGTTTCAAGTGTTGATGGTGTTGGCACAAAACTTAAAATTGCTATCGCAATGAATCGCCACGATACGGTCGGACAGGACCTCGTGAATCATTGCGTGAACGATATTCTCGTATGCGGCGCGAAACCATTGTTTTTCCTCGATTACTATGCCACAGGAAAACTCTCAACGGTTGTCGCTGAACGGGTCATCCTTGGGTTTGTGAAAGCCTGCAAAGAAAATGGATGCGCGCTCATCGGCGGTGAGACAGCGGAAATGCCTGGAATGTACGAAGCAAACGATTACGATATAGCCGGTACCATTGTCGGTATTGTGGATGAGACGAAAGTGTTGAATGGTAAGAAAGTGGAAAAAGGCGATGTCCTTATAGGTTTGCCATCGACAGGACTGCACACCAACGGATACTCGCTTGCTCGGCAGGCTTTACTGAATAAATTTACGCTGAGCACGTATATTGATGAATTGAATAAAACAATCGGCGATGCTCTGCTTGCTGTCCATCGCTCCTACCAACCATCTCTTCATCCGCTGCTTCAGCAATCTCTTGCACGCAACATTCATGGACTTTCCCATATTACCGGCGGCGGCATCGAAGGCAATACGATGCGTGTCGTGCCAAAAAAATTTAGACTCAGTGTGGATTGGGATTCCTGGGATCGCCCGGCTATTTTTAATCTTATCCAACATGTCGGCAATGTTCCCGAAGAAGATATGCGCCGCACATTCAATCTTGGGGTAGGTTTAATTCTGATCGTCGATCGTAAGAATGCCGATATAATCATAACCGAATTGAAAAAGAAGAACGAGAAACCATTTATCATGGGTGAAGTTATGCATGATAATCGTTAAGAACTCGAGGATCATAAATTTATGAATCCCATTCTTTCAGAGAGCCTCTCCGTTATCCAAGTGATCCAGCTGATTCTTGCGCCCGGGGTCATGATTAATGCATGCGGTCTTCTGCTGCTCGGTATCAGCAATAAGTTTACAAGCGTTCTCAATCGCATCCGCGCATTGACGGAAGAGAAACGCAAACTCATGTTGAACGCATCACAACGAGAATTTTACCCTATAGAAAATCAACGGGTTGAAAGTATTAGACGACAGGTTTCAGATCTTCTTGCTCGTGCTCGATTGATTCGGAACGCTGTATTTTGTTACCTCCTCGCCGTAGGCCTTTTCGTCGCAACATCGCTGTGTATCGGAATAGATTATTTTACATCGATTCTACAGCTTCGGTACATTATACTTGGCGCATTTCTTTTAGGAATGATCGTCGTGTTTATTGGTGTCATATTTGGAGTGCTCGACACTATGAAAGGCTACAATATCGTCAAGTTTGAGGTGCAGGTAGACGAATAATGTATTCCTCTTATGAGAATTTCCATCCTCAACGCCGGCCAACAAACTGATTACCTCTATGGGCTTGTCTCTGGCCTTGCCAAAATACCAATGCTGGAGATTGAAGTTGTAGATTCTGATAGTTCGGTAGGATTGTTTGAGGCTTTTCATCAGGTTTCACTCTTCAATCTTCGCGGTGACAATATATCGCCGCAATCAAATTTTGCAAAAATGTGGCGAATTGGCAGGTACTACATTCGTCTTCTCTACTATACAGCGTCCACGCATTCTGATATTTTTCACATTCAATGGGAAAATAGTATTGCCTTGTTTGATCGCACGTTGTTGAATCTTTACTATAAGCTTCTCGGGAAAAAACTTATCCTTACCGTACACAATGTCTATCGAGAGGCGCGTGATAACACGGCAACTCCTCTGCGCTGGTTTTCTCTCAAAGTGATGTATCATCTTGTCGATCGAATCATCGTTCATACAGCAAAAATGAAAGAAGAACTGTGCTCGCTCTTTCATATTTCTCCGGAGAAAGTCACTATTATTCCGCACGGCATTAATAACCGGATACAAAAGAAAAGTATGACACAGGAAGATGCACGCCTGATATTTGGTATAGTGCCAACCGCACACGTTATTCTCTTTTTCGGCCAGATTGACGAATATAAGGGTATCGAGACATTAATTGATGCGGCGGCATTACTTGTCCAGAAGGATCCGTCGATCATACTGATTGTGGCAGGCAGGCCGAAACGTCAATCGGACTACATTTCAAAATTGAAAACGCAGGCCGGGAAGTGTCTGCCTGAAAAAAACCTTATGCTCCGGCTGCACTTTATTCCGGAGAATGAAGTAGAAACGTATTTCTCGGCTGCCGATTGTATCGTGCTTCCTTATAAACGAATTTTTCAGAGCGGCGTGCTCTTTCTTGCGTACCGGTTTGGAATTCCGATTATTGCGACAGACGTCGGAAGTTTTTCCGTGGATATCATTGACGGAAAAACGGGATGGATCTGCAAACCGAATGATGCCGAAGATATGGCAGCACAACTGAGGAAATTTTTTGACAGCACACTCTTCCATCAACGTGATGGAACGCGCGCATCTATCGTTGAATTTGCTGAAAAAAAGTATTCGTGGACGAATATTGGCAGGCAAACATACGAAGTCTACACAGATCTGGTGAAACATCCGTGAAACGGCTTTCTCACAATATTCTTTCGCTCTTTTCTGCAGATCTGGTGCGGCGTGTGTTAGGTTTTATTTCCGTAGCATACCTTGCGCGAATACTGGGAAAGGCAGATTTCGGTGCCGTCAATCTTGGCTTTGCTGTTCTGGCGTATGGCATGGTTTTAAGTGCGGCCGGTTTCCCAATGATTGGAACAAAGAAAATTGCTCAGGGAGCACCGCTTGAAATAGTAGGACAAGTGATTGGTAGCAGATTGATCTCTACCATTCTTGTGCTTGCGATGATTATTATTACGGTGATAACAGGAGTTCAAAATAGAACAATTACATGGCTGATTATTCTCTTTCTATTTTCACTTCTTCCTCAAATATTTTTCGTCGACTGGTTCTTTCAGGGTAAAGAGACGATGGGAGTTGTCAGTGCGGCAAGAATACTGCAATCGGTTGTCTATCTTACCGTCATTTTCGTTTTTGTGCGAACAGCTGACAATGTCTTGTGGGTTGCAGCCGGAAATATATGCGGAGAATGTGCTGCATCGACTCTTCTGTTTATGCAGTTTCGAAAAAAATATTCTGATATACGTATTCGTTTTACACCGTCACTGCACTTATTTAAGCAATCTGCTCCGCTCGCAATCGGATTAATACTTACAACGCTTATGATGAACTATCCGGTTCTCGCACTTGGAATATTAAAAACATCCTCTGATGTCGGTATCTATAGTGCGGCAGGCAAATTAGTGTACTTCCTGATGATGGGTGACCGGATCCTCGTATTGCTACTGCTCCCGGCATCTGCGCGTAAATTTCATACCTCACCCGAGAAGTTCCAAAGACTTCTGCGTGATTCATTGCAATGGATACTTCTTATCAGCCTGCCTCTTGCAGTCGGTGGAATGTTGATCGCAGATGACTTGATTCGGATTGTCTTTGGAGCAGAATACGGCGGATCTGCACCTGTGTTGCAAGTATTCATCTGGTATTTTTTCTTAACAATGCTGCACACGGTATTCACGTCCGGATTAATTGGCGCAGGCGGTGAAAAGTCTTATGGGAAAATCATGAGTATCACAGCGTTTGCATATTTCTTTACTGTAAGTGCCGGAGCATTTTGGTTCGGTCCTATCGGTGCCGCGTTTGGTGTAGTGGCAGCCGAAGGATTGAGTGTTGTACTGATCGGTCGTTCATTGCGTCTTTTAGTACCTTTGTCTCCGCCAGAAAAACTATTGCGTGTAGTTCTCTCTGTTGTATTGATGGCTGTCGGTGTTGCTTCTGTTGTGCAGTATGGCTTCCTCTGGGCGGTTCTTGCAGGAGTGGGAAGTTATTGTTTGTTTATACTTCTTCTTCGAGCAGTTGCTTGGAGCGATGTAAAAGAATTTATGGCGAGGTTCTGATGCATTTGAAAATCGGAATACTGGGTGAACAGGATGGATGGAAATTGCTGCTTCAGCAAATCGGCATTCCCCACGTCGTTGTCACAAACACGCTACTTCCGGATGAATTCAGTGTAGCCGTGGTGAGTGATGATATCAACGACCGCGAATCAGAAATGCTCCGTCAATACATAACACTGGGTGGAGCTGTGCTCTGTTCGGCCAAGGTATACGCTCGAATTCGACAAACGACTGTTCAATCGATGAATGTCAACTATCTTTATCCGGCGAATGATTCACCCTTTCAATCGGTCGGTGTCATTGATATTTATGCGCAATGTCAACTTGCATGGAATGCCAACGATTTAAGGACGAATCGGGGTAGTTTAGGAGCTCATGTCGGGACGCGATCGAAAGACCTTGTTATTGCACTTCCATTTGATCCGGCTTCCCTCGTGTTTGATCGCCGCACAGCGATCAAATCATTTTATTCACCGGAGCGCCGGCTGCCGTTTGAAACAGTCTCGCTCGTCTCAAAAGGGGAAATCCGGGAGCTTGTTTCATGCTGCCTTGAATTCCTCCATCACCGCCGCGGGCTGCCCTTTGTACATCTCTGGCACTTTCCCAATGGTGCTCGATCCATCTTCTGTTTTCGTATTGATACAGACTACGGAACAGATGAGCAAATGGAAGAACTGTCTTCTACAATCCATCGGAACGGTATTTCCGCAACATGGTTTGTTGATGCGAAGAGTCAAGAAAAGTCGATGAAATTTTATAAAGAAATGCATAAGCAAGAAATCGGTGCACACTGTTACGAGCACCAAACATATCCGGATTATGAGCGGAATATTCAGAATATACAAAAAATACAGTCCGTATTGCATCGTGCAAAACTTGAGTCGAAGGGATTTGCGGCGCCATTCGGTATGTGGAACGAAGAACTTGGCCGTGCAATTGTTGAGTGCGGCTTTGAATATTCATCAGAGTTTTCGTATGATTATGATGATGTGCCGGTTATGTCCCGGCTCGAACATGGCCTTGGGGCACTTCAAATTCCGATTCACCCAATTTGTATTGGCAGTTTAAAACGGCATGGCTATAATGACTCACGCATGATACGATATTTTGGAAATGTGATTCAACGAAAACTTGCCACGCGAGAGCCGATAATATTTTATCATCATCCAAGAGATGGGCATTACCCGGTGCTGGATTGGCTGTTTCAGGAGATGCGCCAAAATCGTTTGCCGGTAAAGACGATGAGTGAGTATGCGCAGTGGTGGAAGATGCGAACAGCAGCTATTCCCGAATTTCGATATACAAAAGGGAATGTACATCTTCGCGGAGGTCAACGAGATCGGTCATTGTGTGTGCGCATCACACAGCCGAATGGAACAGAAGCGATCATTCCAACAGCGAAACAAATAGTGCTGGAGGCAATTCGCTGGAGTTCGAAACCGGCATCATGGATGATGCCCGATGACTATTTGCGCGAGCGGCGATTAAATTATCGCATTAAACTTGTGCACGGCCTTGATGCAGTGACAAAGCTCATTCGGCGGACCAAAACATAAAGGAATTGTATGCACGTGTTATTTGCAACTCATCAAGCCATTGGTCTGCACCAAGGTGGCGTGCGGACGCAAATGCTGCAGACAAAAGCAGCGCTCGAAAAGCATGGCGTAACGGTGACGCTCTACGAAATGTGGAAGGATTTCGATCCATTGCACTATGATCTTGTCCATATCTTTTCGACAAACATGGCAACATATCATTTTGCCAGGGCGTTGCGACTTCGAAATATGCCGTTTGTGGTTTCGCCTGTGTTCTTTACCCGTCGATCAGATAGTGTTGTTCGTTCCGTTATTCGTATTGATACTTTCCTCAATCAATTTATACGCGGATTCTGGACTGACTACGGCCTTATTTCTGAAATGTGCGGATGGGCAAATGCTATTCTACCGAACACGCAGGCCGAAGCGCATCTCATGCAGTATGCAATGAATATCCCAACGAAGAATATTTTTATCACTGCTAACGGAGTAGAAGAACGATTTGCCAAAGCTTCTTCCGACTTGTTCGTACGTCAGTATAGCGTGAAGGATTTTATTCTCTATGTCGGGCAGATTGGTCCACATAGAAAAAATGTGTATCAATTGCTGAAGGCACTGGAACAGGTTCATCACGCTGCGGTCATTATTGGATCATTTGATGACTCGCCCTCGGGACGGAGTTGTCTCGAATTGGCGAAACACAATCCACGGCTGCTCATTATCGACGAGCTGTCGCATGATTCAATGCTGCTGGCTTCTGCTTATAATGCGTGTGATGTGTTTGTCCTGCCGTCACAGTACGAAACACCGGGCATTTCTGCATTGGAAGCGGCGCTTGCCGGAGCAAAAATCGTTATTACACCATTTGGAGGAACGCGAGATTACTTCGGGGACAATGCGACATATGTTGATCCAACCTCTGTTGAAGACATCGTAAAAGGAATTCAAATAACGTTAGGAAAAGAGAAAGACACAGAGTTATGTGAGCGTATCAGAAAAGAATTTATCTGGGACAAAGTGGGAGAGAAGACGAAGCAAGTGTACGAACATGTATTAGAAGAGACTTAATCCGTTTTTCATCCATCAACTTTTTTTGTATATTGCACTGCAGATTGGATGCGTACTATTTAAAGAGGGGTCTCCGTGGCAAAATTGTTGAACATCTTCTTTGTCGGTGATATCAACGGCAAACCGGGGATGACACTCGTCTCTTCCTTGCTTAAACAATATATTCAAAAGTACGAAATCGATTTCTGTGTCGTCAATGGCGAGAATGTTACTGAAGGAAAAGGGATTGATGAGGCAGATGCAAAAACGCTGTTCGGATTAGGGGTTCATGTCATTACCACCGGCAACCATTTGTGGGATCGATGGCAGGCAAAAGCACTGCTTTCAAAAGAGCGCCACATTTTGCGCCCATTGAATTATCCAAAAGAAAATCCGGGCAGCGGTTTCGTCATTTACGATTTAAAAGAGAAGGGGCGTGTTGGTGTCATAAATTTACAGGGGCGGACATTCATGCAAACGATCGACGATCCATTTAAAGCGGCAGATTGGGCGTTGAGCAGGATAGCAAATGATACAAAAGTGACACTCATCGATATGCACGCTGAAGCAACAGCGGAGAAAATGGCGCTCGCATGGCATCTTGATGGACGTGTGAGTGCACTCGTCGGCACACACACACACATCCCGACATCAGATGCGCGGATTCTTCCGAACGGGACTGCATACATCACCGATGTAGGAATGAGCGGGCCGTACGACTCGGTTATCGGAATGAAAAAGGAAGTTGCAATTCGTCGATTTATGTTCCAAACACCATACAAGTTCGAAATGGCCGAACATGATGTGCGAATGTGTGCGGTCTATATTCAGGTTGATACTGAAACGGGGAAAACGATAAAGATTGAACAAGTGATTTTCCCGAGTTTTCAGTAATGTGTGTTCACGTCGAAGTAAGACACTATCGATGAAACAGGTACAATGACACAGTATTTGCAAGCTCAATACAATCTTAACGATCCTGCCTCTGTATCCATAATTGATGATTTGCCTTTCTGGTCTGCTCCATTTGGTATAAAACTATTGGATGTAGTGCGCTATAAGAAAAATATGCGCGCTCTCGATATTGGTTTCGGATTTGGTTTTCCCCTTATGGAACTTGCAATGCGTCTCGGTCCTTCATCGAAAGTCTATGGCATCGATCCAGGAAAAACCGGAATAGAACGTGCTCAGCTCAAGATCAAATATTCTAAAGTACAAAATGTTGAATTGATCGAAGGCGCTGCTGAAACAATGCCGTTTGAAAACAATTTTTTTCATCTGATTGTTTCAAATAATGGTTTGAATAATGTTCAGGATTTAACGAAAGTACTGGCAGAATGCAACCGTGTTTCCCAAATGACGGCTCAGTTTGTTTTTACATTTAACACGAATCGCACATTTATAGAATTTTACGAGGTGTTCCGTGAAGTACTGAGCGAGCATGGATTACGGGAGTGTGAAGAAAGAATTGATGCTCATATCTATTCCAAGCGCAAACCGCTTTCTGAGTTCAAAGAAATGCTGGGCGCGGCAGGTTTTTGGACCCGAGCAATTCACGAAGATGAATTTACGTATCGATTTTCAGACGGCACATCGATGTTTCATCATTTTTTTATGAAATTAGCATTTATGGGAGCGTGGAAGGAGATTGTGCCGGCAGATATTCAAGATAAAATTTTTCAGCAGATTGAAGACAAGATGAATCGTATGGCCGAAAGAAACCAAGGATTCGTTATGAGAGTACCATTTATTACGATGGACTGTGAAAAGGCGAAACAATTAAATGGAAACAGATTAAGCCTTCGTGGAGAAAAAGAATAGACAGAGAACAGTTTCAAATCATGATCTGTGATCCATCAGCAGGGTTGGAGAAATCATAATGGCTGAAATTATTGACGGAAAGAAAATAGCAGACGATATCAAGCTTGAAGTGAAGCAAGAAGTCGCCCGCATGCGTACAACGAAAGGCATCATTCCCGGATTAGCGGTTATCCTTGTGGGCGATAACCCCGCTTCACAATCCTATGTCCGATCAAAAGGAAAAGCATGCGAAGAAGTAGGGATCTATTCGATAACCGAACGAATGCCGATTGACACACCGGAATATGCATTGCTAGAAAAGATTGCTGAATTCAATACCAATCCCAACATCCATGGACTTCTCGTCCAGCTGCCACTCCCAAAACATATCAGCGAGGAAGTAGTCATTGGAGCTATTGATCCGCAAAAAGATGTCGATGGTATTCATCCCATGAGCATCGGGAAGATGGTGATCGGCCAGGACACATTTAAATCATGCACACCTGCGGGAATTCAAGAAATGCTCATTCGCAGCGGAAATGATCCTGCTGGACGACATGTTGTTGTTGTTGGACGAAGTACTATTGTTGGTAAACCAATAGCGAATATTCTTCTCCAGAAGAAACCCGGTGCAAACGCGATTGTCACGGTTGCACACACAGGTG
>Ga0182021_10002732_pt1 | contig 20652 bp, 18 predicted proteins | sample 612E3MmetaG_FD_120493 | JGI IMG/M metagenome (GOLD analysis project Ga0182021, IMG submission 120493) | Permafrost microbial communities from Stordalen Mire, Sweden - 612E3M metaG (Illumina Assembly) | ecosystem: Environmental > Terrestrial > Soil > Wetlands > Permafrost | place: Sweden... | reverse complement strand
CCGGCGTTTTCGCTTTCACCCAACAGGTTTCATCTCCTTGATACTCAAGAATGACGTTATTCCGCATTACACTGCATACTTAAGCAATTCAAGGACTCGCCCCTTCCCGTTTGATACGGGAAATGTGTGATGAATATAATAAGCTCATCCTCCGGGAAGGCGGCGGACCACCGGCTTTCGACGTCACATACCTGTCGATAGTTCGAAGCGTCCTGGAGGACCGGACCGATTGGCGATGAAGCAGTTTGAGCGGAAATGAAACCGCTGTCTTCCCGGGATTCCCGGGAACGTGCTGGCAGGGACGGGATATGGCCGGAGAGAGAACGCTCGAGAGCGACGAACATTACAGGTCGACAACGCGCAGGCTGTGGCTGGGCATCGCCCTCGGCATAGTCCTCGTGGTCGCCGAGGTGCTCATCGGCGTCTTCTCCAAGAGCCTCGCGCTCTTATCCGACGCGGCCCACAACGCCGCCGACATCCTGGCCGTAGGCCTCTCTCTGTTCGCGGTGTATATGGTCAGGCGCGAGCCAACCGAGCGACGGACGTACGGATATGGAAGGGTTGGCATCCTGACCGCCCTGGCCAATTCCGTAGGCCTGGTGGTGATCGCATGCGTCATCGCTTACGAGGCGGTAAGGCGCATGCAGCATGTCGAACCGGTAAGCGGGTACGCGGTCTTCGCGGTTGCGCTGGTGGCCCTTTTCATCAACTCTGCCGTAGCCATGGCGCTGTTCCACGACCGTCACGACCTGAACATAAAGAGCGCGTTCCTGCATATGGTGATGGATGCCATCGTCTCGCTCGGCGTCCTCGTGGCGGGCGTCATAATCATCCTCACCAAGTGGTATTACGCCGACCCGCTTGTGGCATTGCTAATAGGTGTCTTCATAATATATGCCGCGTGGGGGATCATTAAGGACGCCACCGACATCCTCCTCGAATCCGTACCGCGCCAAATCGACCTTGCCACGGTTCAGGAAGCCATTGAGTCCATCCCGGGCGTAGAGGCCGTCCACCACCTGCACGTATGGGAGCTTGGCTCCGGCGTGTACGCTCTGAGCGGTCACGTGGAGGTCGAAGACCGGCAGGTCAGCGAATGCTCATCGACAATGCAGGAGATAAGCGAAAAGTTGCTTGACGATTTCAATATCATCCATCCGACCATCCAGATCGAGTGCGCCAGCGCTTGCCCGATGACGCCACTCCCCGCGCGACAGGAGAACAATAACGCGCAGGCACATCCACATGCCCATCCTCACAAGCACGGGTCCGGACATCGAGCATGAGCGCTCACGACTCCGCAGGCGCAGACGACCTCGAAAGACCGAGGATCATCCCTTACAACCTGCTCGATAACCTCATTCGCGATGCAAGCGCAAGGTTCTTGACAGGCACGTGTGCGTGCCGCAAAGAACGCGATTGCCCGTCTTTTCCTCGCGAACCGGGCTGCCTGGTCCTGGGTGAAGGAAGCGTGGCCTCCGGCGACGTCCGCGAGGTAACCGTTGAAGAGGCGCTTGAACGCACAGCAAGGGCTCGCGAGCTTATGCTCCGAGCTCGCATCGCGTACGACAGCAGCAGCCTTGCTATCCACGAGTCCGACCGGCGGCGGATGCTTCCGATCTGTTTTTCCCGCACGTGCTGTTGCCCGGCAACCACTCCGAAAAGAGAAGAAGACAACGATGGCTGGATGAAGCTCCCGGAGTTGTGGGTACACGCGGTCGGTGACTGCTCCAACTGCGAGAAGTGCGCCCGCTCGTGCCCATCCCGCGCCCTGGTCATGGGTCCGGACGGACCGATCTTCGCACCCTCATGCCAGGGATGCGGGCTCTGCGCGGCAGCGTGCCCGCGCCGGAACTTACGTATCGGGCTTCCAGCCGCCTCGGATGCGATGCGTTTCCTGCTCTCGCGCTCCGGGGCTACCAGAACGAACAGTTGAAAGGACGGGGGACAGCCATCGTGTAAGCCGGATTCTGTACCGTCGTGAGGCGGTGGTGGCCATCTATCTGGGACCCGCGTTACCGCGGGCCTCAAGCTGCCTACCCGGGAGTTGAAACGCGGCGGGCCACCGCTCCTCCCCTATTCGGCATCGCTCCGGGTGGGGCTTGCCAAGCCGGCCCGTCACCGGACCGCTGGTGGTCTCTTACACCACCGTTTCAGCTTAACCTTCCGCGCCTCGGCCGAGGCTTTCAGCGTGGCGGGTCTTTTCTTTTCTGTGGCGCTATCCGTCGGGTCGCCCCGCCTGGACGTTATCCAGCACCCTGCCCTGTGGAGTCCGGACTTTCCTCGAGGCTCAGGGCCTCGCGGCCACCCGGATGACTGTCCCCGATTTGATTGTAACACTTCACGCGCCGCCCATCTCTCGCACCACTCATCTCAATTCCAAGCCGAAGCCTGGAAAGAGCGGTCAATCCGGAGGTATTTGCTAATTGCATATGTTGTACTATTAATTAAGCCGGTACTGGATGCAAGCGCAGGTGACGCCCGGTCGCACTCGCCGGGCAAACTACTCGTTAAGAAGCAGGGCCTCAACTGAGGAGGGCGCTATGCGCAAGAGCCTGAAAGTCGTTGCCATTGTCCTCGCGATCCTGATCATCTTTTCGACCGTGGCTTTTGCACGCCCGGTGAAAAAAGCGCCACCCCGGAAAACCGGCACCACCGCCACCACAGCCACCACAGCCACCACCACAGCGTACAACGTCACGAAGGTCGACGAGCGCTGGGCCATGAGCGATGGCGTTAAGCTCCCGGTCAGCGTGTACTGGCCGGTTCAGAAAACCCAGGGTGAAACGTTTCCCGTGGTCGTGTTCGTGCACGCGTGGGATACCAACAAGTCGATATACGACGGTCTCGCTCCAAAGTACGCAAGTAGGGGGTACGTGGGCGTGACCTATACCGTGAGGGGATGGTTCGCGGCGGAAGGCACGATCAACTGCATAGACCCCGACTACGAGATGAAAGACTTGAGCACTATCATCACCCTCGTTGGCCAGGACGCCAGGTTCCCTGTGGCCAAAGACTCCATCGGCCCGATAGTCGGGGTCACCGGCTACTCGATGGGTGGCGTTCACAGCTTCCTTGCGGCTCCACGGCTGAACCCGAGAGCGGGCGACCCGGGGGACCCGCGGATCAGGGCTGTCGTCCCCATGCACGGGGGGGCCGACCTGCTCACCTCCATCTACCCCAACGGCGCGGTGAAGTTCTTCTGGGCGACGATGCTGGTCGTGGGAAGCTACATGGGCAACGTCGCGGGTGCGATGATCAACGTGCTCTCGGTTCTGACGGACCCCGATATGGATGCATGGCAGAAGCTCTCCTCAGTCATGAGCATAATGTCAAGCGGGCAGGGCCTCATTAACAGCGTTGATCCAGGGCTCGCGAGGATCTACGCGATAGCCACGCAGAGACAAGAAGCTTACGAGGAAGAGGCCAAGATGTACCTGAAGAAGAGGTCGGCCAGGTGGTGGTGCGACGAGGAGCTCGACGGTAAGGTCGAGCATCCGATCACTGCTCCGATGCTGATCGTCGCGGGTTTCAACGACGACCTCTTCATCCCCAACGAAGGCCTCGGCGTATTCACATCGATGATATCCGCGCCTCATCGCATTATCATCGAGAACCACGGGCACATAGGTGGAATGGACATGCCGATCAACCTCGGCCAGCCCAAAGACCCGGAAAAAGAATGGATCATGCAGGAGGTGTCCAACTGGTTCGATCATTTCCTCAAGGGCGCCAGCAACGGCGTGGAACAGGAGCCTGCTGTCACTTACTATCGCGACTGGGGATCAACGCGCTACGGAACGGCGAGCCAGTGGCCACCAACGGGAACGCAAAACATACCTTACTACCTCGGCGGCGGCACCGGCTTCAGGCAGGGAACTCTTACGACCGAGCCGTCCGCGTCAGCGACCCCGGACCTGCTCCTGAACACCGGCTTCTCCGGCTCGATATCGGTTCCCTACATTAACGACGCTACCTCCTTGATTGGCGGTCAGGACATGGCGATACCGGAAAACATGACCCTGCTCGACATGCCGTACCAGCATTACACCTACGATACGGCGCCCGTGACGTCCGATACGCTTGTCGAAGGAACGCCACGCATGGTCCTGACGTACCAGTCGTCAAACCAGTTCACACAGATAATTCCGAGGCTTTACGACGTTGCGCCGGACGGCACCAGGGCGTTGATATGCCGCGGGTGGTACGAGGGCAACAACAAGAATACCTGGAGCCGGATCACGACGGCGGGGGCGCCGATCGAGATGGTCGCCTGCTCTCACATGGGAAAGGCGGGCCACAAGATCGAGCTCGAGCTTCGCACTTCCGACATGATCGAGACGTGGCCGCTGTGGGGGTTGTCGTTCATAAACATCTTCCATGACAACCCGTCGCCGTCATGCGTGATCGTACCGGTCAACTCCCAGTAGGCCAAGCGGCCGTTAAAGCATCGACCCGCCCCGGACCCCGTCCAGGTGCGAGCGCTCGTTCATGGTCTCGAGGTTCGAGAACTTGCCCTTGTAATTGAGCACCGAGACCGATGCGAGGTCCACCGTCAGTCGGAAGATGTTCCCGAGCGGGAGGCCAAGGACGGCGGCGATAATGGCACGAATGGGCCCGCCGTGGCTGGAGGCCACGATGTTTCCGTCGGGGTGAAGCGTGCTCACCTCGCCCAGCCACGCCATCGCGCGCTCCTGGACGGCAATGAGCGACTCGCCGCCCGGGACCGTCACCAAGCTCGGGTCCGCGATCCATTTCTTGAGTATCTCTCCGTCTTTCTTGACTATGTCCTGCATCATCTCGCCGTCCCAGCGGCCGAGGTCGATCTCACGGAGTCGCTCGTCGACGACGACCTCCAGACCGTGCTCGTAGCTCACGAGCGTCGCGAGCTCGAGGCACCTGGAGAGCGGGCTCGAGTAGATGACGTCGACTTCGCTCCCTTTGAGGAGGGTCGCAACTCGCTTTGCCTGCTCTTGACCGAACTCGTCGAGCGGAATGTCGGCCGTCCCGGCGTAGCGGCCTTCCTCGTGCCACGCCGTGCGTCCGTGCCGGACCAGGATGACTTTACTCAATGCAGCTCCTTGGTGAGGAAATACAAACATTATACAAGACCTGATGCGACCGCTCCTCCCCCATCACGGGGAGTGGAGCTTTCCGGTTGATAATCGAAAGCGGGTGGCGGGTGGCGAGCCCTTCGGGCTATTCACCGGACGGTCCAGTCTCGCGCGGGTGACCGATCCCCTTCCTCCCGCACCCGTATCAGTCAAATTCACTGTCCGAAAAAAACTGAATATTACGTTTACATAGTCAAAGGCAGTAACTATAATCCAACGCGATGGTCAATTCGGCTATCTGATTTGAATCTCGTGCAAAGCCGCGCCTGCGGCGGGGTTCAAAAGGAGGAGACTAAGATGCCGGACTACGATGCGATCGTAATCGGCGGAGGTGTGGGAGGTCTCTCCGCGGGGGCTCTCTGTCAGAAAGCCGGGATGAAAACCCTGGTGCTGGAGCAGTCGGACCGCATCGGCGGATGCTGCTCGACGTTCGAGGCGGAGGGTTTCCACTTCGACGTCGGAGCGAGCGTCGTCGAAGCGCCCGCGGCGTTCTACGAGCTGTTCAGGCGGCTCGAGCTCGACATTGAGGATTACATTCCCTGGCACACGGTCGACCCGATCTACGACTATTGCGATATAGGCGCGGGCAAACGCTTCGCCTATCCGACGGACGTAGAGGCGACCGCGGAGGTCATCGCTCAGATCTCCCCCGAGGACGGGCGCGCGTTCCTCGATTTTGCGCGCAAGTACACCCCGCGGATAATGGGACTGATGAACGAGTTTTTCTTCGCGCCCTGCCAGGGGTTCGTCGACGTCCTTCGCCTGATAAAGAAATATCCGGGCATGCTCAATGCGTTACCCATGTTCGCGACGACCCACCAGAAGATCGTAAGGAAGTACTTCAAGGACCCGGATGTGCTCGCGACGATGGCGTTCCAGTCTTTCTACGCGGGGCTGCCACCCGACATGTGCGCGGGGCTCTACGCCATGGTCGGGCTGGTAGAGCACGAGGGAATCTTCTATCCCAAGAACGGCGGGATGATAGGTATCCCCAACGGGATAAAGAAGGCGCTCGAGGACCTGGGTGGAGAGGTGCAGTTCGGAAGGCGCGCCGTCCGCATCGTCACCGAAGACCGGACCGTCAGGGGCGTCGAGCTGTGGGACGGTACGGAGATTACCTCAAAGGTTGTCATATCGGCGATAAACGCCAGGAAGACATACACCGAGCTGGTCGGGCACGAGCATCTGCCGTGGTATGTCTGGCGCGGGATCAACTCCATGGAGCTCTCGATGCCGTGCCCGATGATCTACATGGGCGTCGACTACGAGCCGCCGCTCCGCGCTCACCATACCCTGACGCTGACAGGCCCCGAGGTCATGAACGAATACTGGAGCGATTACTACCTCAAGGGCAAGATATTCGAGATGGACGGCAAGCCGGAGATCATGGGCCTCGTGTCGTGGGCGAGCAAGATAGACCCGGCGCTCGCGCCCAAGGGCAAGCACGTCCTCACGCATATGGGCCTCGCGCCTTACGCCCTGGCCGGCAACGATTGGGACCGACACAAGGAGCAATGGATCGATGACGCCATCGCGACAATCGAAAAGTACATAATCCCGGACCTCTCCGACCATATCGTCTATCGCGACATGGCCACGCCCAAGGACCTCGAGAGAATGCTCCTGAGTCCGGGTGGCGCCGTATACGGCATACAGACCGATATCTCACACATGGCGATGTTCAGGCCGTCGAACAAGTCAAAGAGCATCGACCACCTGTATCTCGCCGGAGCTTCGACGCACCCCGGTGGCGGTGTCTGCACCGTGATCGCGGGCGGCATCATCACGGCAAGCCTCGTTGAGAAGCACAGCGCCCGGGAGAGATTCAAATGAAACTGAAGATAACTGTAACCGCGGTGGTTCTGGTAGGGTTGGCGGCGTGGTTGGCGACCAGAACGGAGAAATCCGACTGGCGTTATCCAGGGCTGCTGATAACGCAGGCGCCAAAGATGCCGTTTCGGTACTTCGTGTAGCACCGCCCGGGGGTCGGGCGTGTCGGTGGGTGCGCCGCCGGGATAGAGGCCGGTGGCTCGCCCGATAGCGCGTGTCTGTTCCGGGGGGGGGCACAGGCAGGCCGTGAGTTCTGCGACCAACGTCGCAGAGAGGAGGAGGAGCATGGGCAGGAGCAAGAAGAGTTTCGATCGCGTCCTGAGTATGTACAAGCACAGGCGTCTTGCCTTCAAATCAACTAAAATACCGATACTCAAAACGTTGGGGAAGCTTGTACTTCCCCCTGATTCAGTAACCCTCACTTACGTCCCGGTCAATGAGAACCTGGAGCTGCCACCCGGCACCGTGGCGCCGACGACGATCATCGAGAATTTCATCCGTGAGGCGAGCGATCACCTCATCCTCTCGCGATGCCCGTGCCGCAGCGAAAACCACTGCGAGAAGGCAGACCCTTACTTCGGATGCACTTTCCTCGGCCCCGCCGTGAAAGATGTGGACCCCGAGGTAGGGCGTATAGTGACGGCCGACGAAGCTATCGAGCACCTGCACCAGGCGACCGAGATGGGTCTCGTGTCATGCGTCGGAAAGTTCAAGGGAGACGCGATAATGCTCGGAGTCAGGGATCACGAGCACCTGATGACGATATGCCACTGCTGCACCTGTTGCTGCATCAGCACCTGCATGCCGCTGGCGTCAAGAGAGGCCCGCGACATGCTCGTCAAGCTCGAGGGTGTCAACGTCGAGATAACGGATAACTGTAACGGCTGCGGCCTCTGCGAGAAAGCCTGCATCTTCGACCAGATAACGATTCCAAACGGCAAAGCCGTGATAGGCGTCGAGTGCAAGGGCTGCGGGCGCTGCGCCACCGCGTGCAAGCGCGACGGCGTTCGAATAACCATCGATAACCCCGACTACGTGGAGCAGTGCATGTCACGTATCGGGGCCCTGGTCGAGCTGAAGTGAGCCAGGACGTGGCAGGTCACGCTCATGAGCAACAGCAGGTATGACGCCGTAATCGTTGGGGCGGGCGTGGCCGGCCTCGTGTGCGGGAACTACCTGGCGCGCGCAGGCAAGAAAGTGCTCATCCTCGAGCACGGAAAGACGATCGGCGGGAACATTCAGGGCATCCGCCGCAAGGGGTACTTCTTCGACGCGGGTTCGTAGTCCACGGAGAACGTCGGCATCCTCTTCCCGATACTCGAGGATCTGGGCGTCCTCGACCCCGGGCAGTGGGACAGGGCGAACTTCCGGTGGGTCACCCCCGACTGCGATGTGTCCCTGAGGGATTTCGACCAGATACGGGCCGATTTCAAGAGCTGCTTTCCGGAATCCGCGTCCGATATCGACGCGTGGTTCGATTTCATCGAGCCGGGCACCAACGTCATGAAAGGCATCGTGGGGGACTTCACGTTCCCCCTTCTCCTTCGGGGCGCCGACAAGTGGCGAACCCTGGCGAAGATGACAAAGGTGGGCGTGCCGATGCTTAAGATAATGCCCGCGAGCATCCGCAAGCCGGGAGGTGAAAAGAGCCGCGAGATCTTCAAGGATTCACGGCTCTCCTTCCTTTTCGGCGAGTTCGGCGATTCGAACATGCTGCTCTTCATGTACTTCTCTTTCTGGTACAGCTTCCTCTACGACTACATCTATCCGAAAGACGGCCTCGAGGCTCTGGCCCACATGCTCGCCGACTCCTTCAAGGAGAAGGGCGGAGAGATAAAGCTTTCGAGCACCGTCGACAGGATCCTCGTATCGGGGGGTACCGCCACCGGTGTCGAGACATCGGACGGACTCAAGTACAACGCCGACAAGATCGTGAACACGGGTAACCCCAAGAGGCTCGTCACGGAGATGTGCGACCCCGCCCTGTTCCCCTCGAAATTCCGCGAGAGGATAAAGAACGGGCCCGTCAGCATCTCGGTGATCACGGCGTTCCTGGGGCTCGATATGACGGATGAAGAGTTGGACAAATGCCTCAAGGCGCATCACACCCTCTACTGGCGAGAGTACGCCAATAGCGAGGACATCTACGACCCCGACATCCACCACAAGAACTGGTCGATGGTAAGCTGGGTCTCCAGAAACGATAAATCGCTGGCGCCAGAGGACAGGAACTCCATCATCGTCCAGATACCTGTGCCGTACGACTGGATGAACGGCTGGGGAACGGGCTCCGCCGACCCCATGGCGCGAAACGACGCTTACAAAGCGCTCAAGGCAAAGGTGCTCGACGACGTCATCGAGGACATGGAGTACCTTTTGCCCGGTCTCCGTGACAGGGTCGACTACAAGGAGCTTGCCACGCCGCGAACGCTCGCGCGCTTCACGTTGAACCCGCAGGGGTCCATCATGGGCTGGTCTTACGACATGTACCGCACGCCCCTGTTCGGCCGCTTCGCGCAGTTCAAGACACCCGTGAAAAACCTCTACCTCGCCGGTCATTACGCGATATGGCCCGGTGGGATAGTCTTCTCCGCCCTCACCGGCAAACTAGTCGCCGAAGGCATGTACGAAGGTTTCGCCAAAACCCTCCTCTGGTAATATCTCCTCCCCTCGCCCTGCACTTCAAGAGAACAGGAAGACCGAACCTGTCACGGGTGCCAGGCACCCATGCTTGTGGGGGAACAACTTGCATTTCGGTCAGTTGATTCGACTCATTGGTTTTAAGGAACTTTCAGCAAATTACTTACTATGCTATATTCTAGTGGTGAATTGAGTGGCGCCCTGAGAGCTTGGGAGGGATCGAAAGGCGCATGGAACAAGAACGCAATAATAACGACCATACTATGAAGATGAGTCAGCTCGCGGTGGCAAGCGGGCTGACGGTAAGCACGATCAAGTTCTACATGTCACAGGGGCTGCTTCCACGCCCGAAAAAGGCAAAACCCAATGTCGCCTTCTACGACGACGCGTTTCTAAGAAGGCTTCTCATAATAAAAAAGATGCGCAACGAGGGTCTCTCGGTAAGCAGCATCAGGGTCATACTCGACAAGTACGCGTTCGGCAAGGTCACCGAATGGGAAGACTTCAAGAAGCAGGCAAAGAAGAAGGACGCCTGTGACCTCGATGAGGAAGAGCGGCTCGCTACGCTGTCGGGGGAACAGCGGCGCACCGACGCGATACTGGACGCGGCGTTCGAGGTATTCTCAGTAAGGGGTTACCATAACGCCACTGTCGATGACATAGCGCAACAAGCCGGCGTCAGCAAGGGCACCTGCTACCAGTACTTCACGGGCAAGGAAGAGATATTCCTGGCCACGATGGACCGAACCATGGACAAGCTTTTCGCCGAAGCGGAAAACGCCGCCGCCGGGCAGAGCAACGCTCTCGCCCGCATGGGCATCCAGGGGCTGACGTTCGTATCAAGGTTCAAGGAACTGCAGTTCATGTTCTTTGGCCTCTATACCGAGGTCCTGGGAGGCAACGAGAGGTTGCGGATCAAAGCCGGTGAGCTCTTCGACAAGGTCGCGAGCTTCATCGCAAGAGATATCGACCTGGGTATAGAGCAGAAGATTTTCCGGAAGATCGACCCGATGAACATCGGGTACGCAATGCTCGGCATCGCTCAGGCAGTCGGCAACCTGTCCCTCGCAAACGACGACTTCGACCCCGTCGATTTCTTTGTCAACCTGATGGAGTTCATGCAGTACGGCCTGATGGCTGACACAAAACGAAAATAACTTCGGCAAGGGCCCGATAGCATTCGCGACACTCTCAATCCAACCACTCGAAAATAAATCCTCAGTCCCCGAATGAGTCAATTTCACTGTCCGATAATTTCCTGATTTTACGTTTACATCTCGAAATTCAGTAACTATAATCCTCCGCACCAGTCATTATGGCTGTCTGAATTAATAACTCACTGCAAGGCCTCGCCAGCGGCAGTTGAAAGGGAGGGAGGAAATAGTGTCTGACTACGATGTAATAGTTGTCGGGGCAGGCCTCGGAGGCTTGACCACCGCGGCACTGGCCGCGAAAAGCGGAATGAAAACCCTCGTGCTCGAACAATCAGACATCATCGGCGGATGTTGCTCCACGTTTGAGGTGGACGGATACAAGTTCGACGTCGGCGCCTCGATAGTCGAGGTCATCCAACCCCTCGAAAGGCTTTTCGAGATGCTGGGAGGCAAGATCTCGGATTACCTCGAGCTCATCCCCTGCGATCCCATCTACTCGTTCATCACCGACGACGGGCAGCGCTTTTCGATTCCCACCGATATCGACGAGACAACGGAGCTGGTCAAGAGGATCGCTCCAGAGGACGTCGAGGGCTGGCATCGGTTCTGCGACAAGGGGCTCTCCATGATCGAGGAGATGATGGACGCGGTCATGCTCTCGCCCATGAACACCTTCAGCGAGGCGATGCAACTCGGCATGAAGAATCCGCAGATCCTGAAGTTCGCGCCCACCTTCGCGCGCACGCACCAGGGCGTCATCCGCTCGTTCTACAAGAACCCGGTGATGCTCCAGTCGGCAGCGTTCCAGTCTTACTTCGCCGGCGCCCCGCCCGAGCTAGGCAGCGGCGTGTTCGGCTATATCGCGCTCTCGGAGCACCTGGGCATCTACTACCCGCGCGGTGGCATGATCGGAATTCCCAACGGGATAGCAAAGGCCGGCATGGATTACGGCCTGGAGATCAAGGTCAACCAGAAAGTCGAAAAGCTCCTGATGGAGAACGGCACGGCTTTCGGCGTGAAGCTCGAGAACGGCAGCGAGATCACCGCTAAGCTGGTCGTCTCCAACCTGAACGCCCAGGTCACGTACCTCAAGCTGGTCGGGCCCCACAACCTGCCCGGGTGGGCGGTGAAGGCGATCGCCAGCTACTCAAACTCCATGCCGTGCCCGATGATCTACGTCGGCCTCGACAAAAAGCCGGACCTCGAGGCGCACCACACGATCGTCACCAGCTCACTCGAATCGATGAACGACGTCTGGAACAATTACTACAAGATGGGGATCATCCCCGAGACCGCCATGAGCCTGGTGTGCTGGCCGACCGAGGCCGACCCCTCGCTCGCGCCCGAGGGCAGGCACATCCTCAACTTCCTGTGCAACGCCCCGGCGCCGTACGCGCCTAAGGGCGACAACTGGGACAGGCTCAAAGGATGGTACAAGGACGCCGCGATCAAGGAGCTCGAGACGTACGTCCTGCCCGACGCGCGCGACCACATTGAGTACATCCAGGTCTCGACGCCGCTCGACTTCGAGCGCAGGCTGTTGCACCCCGAGGGCGGCATCTACGGCCTCTTCAGCGACATGACGACGCTGGCCATGTTCAGGCCGCGCTCGCGGTCCAAAGCTGTCAAGAACCTTTACCTGACCGGAAGCTCGACGCACCTGGGCGGTGGCGTACCGACCACCGTAGCGTCCGGAATAGTAACGGCCAAGTATATCCTCAAGGACTTCGGATAGGAGGAATCCAATGATCAAGAACCTCAAGAAAGTACTGCCCGTCCTGGTGCTCGTGGGAATGGTAGCCGCCTGGTTCCAGGCAAGCGAGAGCACCCGTCGCTACCTGAAGCACATCGGCAAGCAGGTCCCATACCTGCCGTACCGGTACTTCATCTAGGCAAGGAGGCGCGACCATGCAAGACTACGATGCCGTAGTGATCGGCGCGGGCCTGGGCGGCCTGTCGGCCGCTTCGATCCTCGCCAGGAACGGCTTCAAGACGCTGGTCTGTGAGAATACCACCCATATCGGTGGTTGCTGCTCCACGTACGAGGACAACGGCTACAATTTCGACATCGGGGCTAGCATCGTAGAGCTCTGGTGGATCATCGACGAGCTGTTCGAGGCCCTCGGCAAGAAGGTGTCCGATTATATCGACTGGATACCGGTCGACCCGATCTACGGCTTCCTCACAGCCGACGGCCAGCGCTTCACGTACCCGGTCGACCCGGACGAGACGCGCAAGGTCATTACTGGATTCTGCAAGGCTGACGGCCCCAACTGGGACGCGTTCCAGAAGCTGGGCTCGGAGGCGATCCACAAAGCCTTCGGGCAGATCATGACCACTCCTTTCATGACTTTCGGCGACGCGATGAAGGTCATGACAAAAGCCCCCGGCATGGTGAAGCTCTTGAAGTACATGGGGCTCAACTTCGAGACCACACTCTGCAAGTTCTTTGAGAGCGAGAAGGTGCGAGCGTCGATGAGCCTGCAGTCTTACTTCGTCGGCCTGCCGCCGGCGCTGTGCCCGGGCTACATCGCGTTCCTCGCCTACTCCGAGCACGAGGGTATCTTCTACCCGCGTGGTGGGATGGTTCAGATACCTGCGGCAATCGCCAGGGTCTTCGAGGAGTACGGCGGAGAGATAAAGTTCGACGCGAGGGTCAAGCGCGTGCTCATGGACGGAAACAAGGCCGTCGGCGTAGAGCTGATGGACGGCACGCAGATCCGCAGCAAGATGGTCATCTCGAACATCAACGCCAAGACGCTGTACCTCGAGCACATCGGACGGGAGCACCTGCCGGGCTGGGCCGCCAAAGCGATTTCGAGCTATGAGGTATCGATACCGGCGCCCATGATCATGCTCGGGCTGGATGCCGCCCCGGACCTCGACGCGCACCACACGTTCTGCTATACCACTCTCGACGAGATGAACGCAATCTGGTTCGAGGATTACTACTCGCACAAGCTGCCCGACCGCGGCTTCATGCTGGTCTCCTGGCCGACCCACGCCGACCCGTCACTGGCGCCGGAGGGTCATCACATACTCAACATGGTCACGTTCGCCCCGTACGAGCTCGCCGAGGGCGACTGGGACGACCTCAAGGAGAAATACCTCGAGACGCAGCTCGATTTCCTCGAGCAGCGTTTCGGGCTGAGGGACATCCGCGACCACATCACCATGGCGAGGGTCACCACGCCAAAGGACTTCGCCAAGATGTTGCTGCACCCGGGTGGCGCCGTCTACGCGCTCCAGAACGATATCATGGCAAGCGCGTTCTTCCGGCCCCGCCTGCGCTCCAAAGCGGTAAAGAACCTGTACCTCACCGGCGCCTCGACGCACTTCGGCGGCGGCGTGCCCCCGACGATAGGTTCCGGCATCGCCGCGAGCAAGCTCATTACAAAGGACTTCGGGTAGGCCAGACCAGGAGGAGTTCCTGCTGCTCCCTCCAAGTGGAAAAACCCCCTGACCCCGGGGGCTTTTCCTTTTGCCCATTGTCATGTTCCGTCGTAGGTCAACATCTACGCGGAATGTCGAACGTTTCCTCAAGGGGGATAGCCGCCAGTTCTACGTGCTCGCCAACCTGCTTTGCTCCGAACTGTGGCTGGAACAGGTAGCTCGACAGACAAATCTGGTGCTCGACTGAGAATTTCGAGCCCTTGCGAGCTCGCAAGTCTGATAGTCCTGTTTGTTATATCATATACGCGTTTCTTATCGGTCGATCACGCTTGAAGTATTCGTGGCAAAGCAGGTTCCGACAACATGGGAAAACCTGAGGTCTCAGTAGTGATTATTTCGGTTGGGAGGCAGCCCCTCTACGACCTTGTGCCCGGCATCCTTGAGCAGGACACGAGGTTTGGTTTTGAGGTACTGGTTATCGCCAACGGGCCTGTCAGCGAGGAGCGCCTGCCCTCGCGGGGCGTCCGCGTGCACCGCGAGGAGATCGGGCTCGGCATCCCCTACTACCGGAACGCCGGAACGCGTCTGGCGGAGGGCTCCATTATCGTATACATCGACGATGACGAGATCCCGCGCGACTCGGGTTGGCTCGCCCGGCTGGTGGAGCCGATCGTGAAGGGGCGCGAGAAGGTGACGGTCGCCGGAGCGTTCATCCCACAGGGGCAGGGATTCCTGGCCGACCTCATCAGCTTGCTCGGTTATCCCGGCGGCGCCTCGCTTGGCTGGAGGAACGTCTGGGAGGTCGACTCCCACGGGTATACCGACAAGCTCTGTACGTGCAACTGCGCGCTCGACAAAGCAACGCTCGAGGCGGTCGGAGGGTTGAACGAGAATCTCGTTCTTGGTGCTTCGGACCTCTTTCTGGGAGAGGCGCTGATGGAGATGGGCGTCAAGATACTCTTCGTTGACGACGCGACGGTGATCCACGAGGCGCGGGGAGACCTTTGGGGTTTCATCAAATGGCAGATCAACCGCGGCAGGTCGGTCTACGACCTCCAGCAGGTCAGGCCCATAAGGGAGTTCAGCCGGGGGCACGTGGGTGGGCGCATGAAGCGCACATGGCTTATAATTAAGCGCACCTTTCCCGGCAAACAGTTCATCCCGATGATGGGAATCTTGCTGCTCGAGTTCGCCTGTCACGCCGTGGGTTACGCTCTGCGAAAGATCGCAAAGCGAGGCCAATCGAGAGGGGCGGGGCCGGCTACCGAGTTCGATCAGAGCGCGCAAGGAGGCAGTACGTGAAGATAGAGAAGGTCAGCGTCGTCGTCCCGGTCTACAACGAGGAAGAAGCGATCGCCGGCGACCTGCGCACCATAATCAAGGCGATGGATGAATCGGGTCGCGACTACGAGGTGATCGTAGTCAACGATGCCTCGACGGACAACACCGCTGAAGTAGTCGCGCAGTTCCCTGGCGTCCAGCTCATTACCCACAGGCACAATCGCGGAGGTGGCTTCTCCAGGAACACGGGGGTCAAGGCCTCCACTGGCGACGTCTTCGTGGTGACCGACGGTGACGCCACTTATCCAAACCAGGATATCCCCAGGCTCCTCGATGCCATGGAGGCCGAAGACCTCGACATGGTCGTGGGAGCAAGAAAGAAAGAATCCGGGACGCTCAAGTTCATCCGCGGCCCGGTAAAGTGGTTTATCAGGAAACTCGCGGAGGTCATGTCGGGCTTCAAGATACCTGATCTCAACTCCGGATTGCGGGCCATCAGGAAGGATGTCTTCATGAAATACATGGAGATACTCCCCTGGGGGCACTCATGGGTCTCGACAATAACCCTTGCCATGCTTGCCGGCGGATACCAGGTCGATTTCGTAGAGATCGACTACTACCCGCGGAAGGGCCAGTCCACGTTTCATCCCATCAAAGATACTTCGAGCTACCTGACGCTCGTCATTAGAACGGTGACCTGGTTTAACCCTCTCAAAGTGTTCATGCCGGTCGCCATCGTCCTGGGCATCCTGGGCACCTGGTGGTTCATCGTGGACCTCATCCACTGGAACCTTCGGACGGGGACCGTCCTGTTCGTGCTCGCGGCCATACAGGTGGCTGCCATCGGTCTGCTGGCGGACCTCATCTCCAAGAGAGGAGGCTGAGCGCCTCGACGCTCAAGAGAAGACCGCACGGAAAACAAGGTTACTCGCATGGATTTCTCTATCATCATCCCGGGATATAACGCGGGAAAGACTCTCAAATTGTGCCTTGAAGGTATTGCGGAGCAAGATTACCGGGGCGAGGTGGAGGTCCTGGTCGTCGAGAGCGGAAACAGCGACTACGTGCCGGATCTCGCGCGGAAATTCAACGGCGTCCGGTTCATCGTCTCGCCCGCCCATGTCTTCAGCGGCCAGGCAAGGAACGTCGCCGCACGGTTCGCCTCGGGGGATGTGCTCGTTTTCCTTGATTCAGACTGCAGGCCTGAGCGAGGCTGGCTGTCAAACCTGGCCGATGGGCATGCCCGGGGGTACGCCGCGATCTCGGGGGCCATGGACAACGGCAACCCCGAAAGCATTGTCGCGACCGCGGAGTACCTCGTCTCTCACAGCAGCTACTCACCAAAGATGCCCGCGCGGGTGCTCGACGATACGACAGCCTGTTCCGCAAACATGTCTGTCAGGCGAGAGGTATACGACGCGGCAGGCGGATTCGCGGGCACTCGGCGCGCGAACGACTTTATCTTCTCAAGACACCTTCACGACATGAATGTGTACATCCTCTTCTGTCCCGAAGCGTCCGTGTGGCATTTCAACCCCTGCAGACTTGACGAATACCTGCGGGGGCAAGTCACGCGCGGCTACTGGAACGCCATGGCGCGCATGGAGCTCGGCCTGGAGGGGTCGATTGTGGAGAAGTACCCCCCGCTGGCGTTCGGGCTCTTTTCCGTTAGATTCTGGAGGCTGGTGGCACGTTACCTTCGTTTCCGAATTGTCGGCGCTCGCAGATTCTTCGAGGCGCTCCCACTGTGCGCGGCCGGAGTCGCGGCGTGGACCTGGGGGTATTTCAAGGCTTCGCTCGAGAGAAAAAACCGGGAATGGACCGGGGACGAGTTGCTCCCGGCCGGATGGGAACAGTTTAAGATTATCGGATCGGATTCAGGGGATGCTGATTCTCATGGAGAAACTTAATTCATGAAAGAACATCTGATTGCACGAATCAAGAATCGAAGTGCGCGTGTTGCAATCGTGGGCCTCGGCTACGTCGGTACGCCCCTTGCACTCGCGGTAAACCAGGCCGGTTTTGATACCGTGGGGATAGATGCCTACCTGCCGGTCTTGCCGGAAGAGCTGTCGGGGCTCTCCAACATGGACTTCGACAACAACTTCGATCCGGTCGCGGATTGCGATATTGTGCTCTTGTGCGTCCCAACACCCCTCGACGAGAACGAAGTGCCAGACCTGAGCGCCATGATGAAGGCCATCGACGGAATCGCGGACTCGTTCTTTGCCGGGGATCGTGAAGAGGCGCGGCCAAAGCTCGTCGTCCTTGAAAGCACCACTTACCCGGGGACCACTCGTGAGCTGATCATGCCAAGGATGCGGGAGGCCGGGATCAAGCCCGGCGTCGATCTCTTCCTCGCCTACGCTCCGGAGAGAATAGACCCCGGGCCGAACATGGTCATGGTTCGCGATATTACAAGGGTGATCGGCGGGTATGATGCCGACGCCGGAGAGGTCGCCGCGGAGATGTACTCGGCGCTCGGCTGCGCGGTGCATCTCGTGTCAACTCCCGATGCCGCGGAGATGACCAAGCTCCTCGAGAACGTCTTTCGCGCCGTGAACATAGCGCTTGTGAACGAGATGTCACTCCTGTGCAGGAGAATGGACATAAACATATGGGAGGTCGTCGAGGCCGCCGCCACAAAACCGTTCGGTTTCATGTCGTTCAAGCCCGGACCGGGGATGGGAGGCCACTGCATCCCGGTGGACCCGTTCTACCTGGCCTGGAGGGCGCGGCAGTTCAGCTTTTACCCTGAGTTCGTGGAGCTCGCGGGAAAGATAAACCGCAACATGCCGTTCCACGTCGTCGACTGGACAATGGAGGAGCTGAACCGCTTCGGCAAGAGCATCAACGGCTCGCGAGTGCTCGTGATCGGCGTCGCCTACAAGGAAGACGTGGCCGACACCAGGGAGTCGCCGGCGTTGAAGATAATCGAGCTGCTTGCCACGCGTGGCGCTGACGTGCGCTACTGCGACCCGTTGGTACCTGAGATCAACATCAACGAGAGCTCGTACACAGCGGTTGCCCTGACGCCTGATGAGATCGAAGCCGCGGAATGCATAGTGATCCTGACGGCGCACTCGAGCCTCGACCGCGAGCTGCTTGCCTCGGCAAAAGCTCCGATCGTCGACACCAGGAATACCCTGGGCAGAAATGGAGTCTGATCCGCGTACCTCGAGAGGAAATACATGAGTGACAAAAACGGGAACGTACGGGTCGGGATTATCGGTCTCGGGTACTGGGGGCCGAACCTCGTCCGGAACTTCGCCGCCATGGAAGGGGTCGAGCTCGCATGGGTCTGCGATTCCGCGGACGAAAAGATATCAAAGATACTACGTAACTACCCGACCGTCAGCGGCACGACCGAGGCGAGCGTAGTCATGGGTGACGAGTCCCTCGACGGCGTTATAGTAGTCTCTTCCGCCACCACGCATTACGAGCTCGCGAAGCGCGCGATGCTCGCGGGAAAGCATGTGTTCGTTGAAAAACCACTGGCCCTGGAAGTGAAGGAAGGCGAAGAGCTGGTTAGAATCTCCCGTGAGACGGAACGCGTGCTCATGGTGGGCCACCTTCTTCTCTATCATCCTGTTGTGGACTGGATCAAGGAGTACGTTGACTCGGGCCAGCTTGGGGACATCATGTATATGTACAGCCAGCGGCTCAACCTCGGCCGGGTACGCCACGACGAGAATTGCCTCTGGAGCCTTGGGCCCCACGATATCTCCGTGATGCTTCACCTGACGGGAAAAGAGCCTGTCGAGGTTTCCGTCCATGGGATGAATTACGTTCAGGATGGAATCGAAGATGTGATTTTCTGCAATATCAAGTTCCCCGATGAAGTTATCGCCAACCTCCACATCAGCTGGCTGGACCCGCATAAGGAGCGCAAGATAACGATTGTCGGCAAGAAAAAGATGCTCGTGTTTGACGACATGGCTTCATCCGAGAAGCTGCGCATATACGACAAGGGAGTCGATGTTGGTGAAGAGTACCTGTCCTTCGCCGACTCACTCACTCTTCGATCAGGGGACGTGGTCTCGCCGGCGGTGGCGATGGAGGAGCCTCTCCGGCGCGAATGCCTTCACTTCGTAGATTGCATTCGCCACAACAAGGAACCACTCAGTAGCGGGAGCGAAGGACTCGAGGTCTTGAGGGTTCTCGAAGCGGGGCAAAAATCGCTCGAAGCCGGCGGAGCGCCGGTACGACTTTAGGGGGGTCCGATGTGTCGATCCATAGCCGAGTCCGCCACTGTTCCGGAAAGCTGTGAGCTGGGATGTAACGTGGTTATCGAAAACGATGTGATAATCGGTGAAGGGACGGCGATCGGCCACGGCTCCGTGATATGTCAAGGCTCCATCATCGGAAGCGACGTCACGATTGCGCAAAATGTGGTAATCGGAAAGAGACCTGCAAGCGGCGCGGCGAGCAGGAGGAAGGTCAAGGATGTGGGCCCGCTGCGGATAGGTGATGGCTCGATCATCGGTGCCTGCGCGGTGCTCTACGCCGGTAGCGTGTACGGCAAGAAAGTCATGGTCGCTGATCTTGCTACGGTCAGAGAGGGATGCACCGTTGGAGATGAATCAATCATCGGAAGGTGTGTCTCGGTAGAATGCAACACCTCGATCGGACAAAGGGCCCGAATCCAGACCGCCACTCATGTCACAGGAGACATGACCATAGAGGACGATGTATTCATCGGACCTGGCGCGTGCTCAACAAACGACCGGAAGATACTGGGAAAAGACAAGCATCACAAGGGACCCGTGCTCAAGAAAGGCTGTGCTATCGGTAGCAATGCCTGTATCCTGGCTGGGGTCACCGTCGAAGAGGGGGCTCTCCTGGGAGCCGGTTCGGTAGCGACCAGGGATATCGCAGCCGGGGAGGTACACGTCGGAGTTCCGGCGCGGCTCCTGAGAAAAGTCGAGGAATAATGGGTAGCGACAGCAAGTTCAAAGTGCCGATGATCGACCTTGCCCGCCAGCACGCCGAGATCAGGGAAGAGGTCGACAGCGCCGTAGTCAGCTGCCTATCGAGCGGGCAGTTCATCCTCGGCCCACAGGTCCGTGAGTTCGAGCGGGAGTTCGCGGATTACATCGGCGTCGAGCACGCGATCGGCGTCGCGTCCGGTACGGATGCGATCTTCCTTCCACTGAAGGCGATCGGGACGGGGCCGGGGGACGAGGTGATCACAACACCGTTTACTTTCATCGCGACCGCCGAGGTGATAGCGAACTGTG
>Ga0182021_10002730_pt1 | contig 20658 bp, 19 predicted proteins | sample 612E3MmetaG_FD_120493 | JGI IMG/M metagenome (GOLD analysis project Ga0182021, IMG submission 120493) | Permafrost microbial communities from Stordalen Mire, Sweden - 612E3M metaG (Illumina Assembly) | ecosystem: Environmental > Terrestrial > Soil > Wetlands > Permafrost | place: Sweden... | reverse complement strand
CGTATTCCGCAAAAACAGCCACCTTCGGATCCCCATCACCTACCCGCCCCAAGAAGGCCGTATCCATACCCAAGTAATTCTCTGTCACCTCAACACCATGACCGCGCAACTTCGAAACGAGCAACCCGCATGCCTGACGCTCTTCGCTCCCCAACTCCGGATGCGAATAAATAAAACGAGAAACTTCTTTGATCTCACCACTGAGATCCTCAACGATCTTTGGCAGTTTCCTATTCCTCCCGACCACATCCCCATCAACCTTTGATTCGGAGTTGGGGGCTCCAGGCGCTGTCCCTGACAAGGCCAATAACACGATAGCAGGGTTCCGCACCAAACATTATTGAAACTAACGAAGCCTGACAATTCGCACAGATCAAGAGTTGATCAGTGCATGCACATCCTCAAACAGGTGATCGGCTCCACTGAATTCTCCAACACGACAAACTCGACCTTTGCTTCTCGACCGTGACTAAGACGTTTATGTCTAGAGGTTTACCCAACTCGCATGCTGGCAGCTATATGAGTTAACCAAGATTCGTTGTTCAGAGAAGGAGCAGGGGATTCTGAGCCCAACTTACTGGTACGAATGTAAGAAAATTCGATCGCGCTCCGATAGGCCATTGAGTGGATAGCATGATGCAGTAGTAGAGTCTCAGATGAGTTCCGGAAGAACTTGGCTGCTCTATACTACTGACATTAATCCAAGAATGCCCAATGCGAGCCTTAACGCGCCGTGTTCCTTCGACGAATCAGAAGAAATGCCAAGACAAACCCTACGGCGACTCCAACTGCCAAGGCAATCCAGATACTGAGACTGCTAGGAACGAGACCTTGGTTTGGAGGAGCTGCCTCTGTCGTTGTCAGCGTTGTTGTCTGCAATTGTGCGCCATTCTGTGACACAAGGAAGTCGGAGTACGCTCTCTGCACCGCGTCGACATCGAACTGGCTAAAGTCATATTCGTATGGCCCATAAGCCATCACCGAAGCAACGTAGTCCTCCGTATAACCGAAGCTGTGGGGGTGCATTAAGCCCATTGAATGGCCAAGCTCATGAATGGTATCCTTCGTTAGCTCAAACCCCAAAGTGAAGAGATTCCTATCATTAGTGCCGATCATCGCCAAGTCACCTACACTTATTCCCGCGAACTGATCGAGATTGTCTTCCTTCGTATCGGCGAAGCGACCACCACCCTTGAAGACGAACTCGAACATCGGCAGCACGACCGTGTCGCCGCTCGTGTCCACATATTGCCCCAAATGAGACTGCAAGTACGAGTACACTTGTCTGTAGTCGTGGTAGTCAATATGGTAAGATCCTCCCGCAACTCCCCTTACGTCGTCCGAAAACACCAGGCTGTCAGAAACAACTTTTGCGAGGCCGCTGTCATCTCGAAGCTGACGAGTGGTCACTGAAACGTTCCAGGTGGCGGCGGGGACTAGATGTTGAAACGCTTTCTTCACTAGAGATTCTGAAAGATAGTCACCTATGCTGCCGCTTGAGAGCTTGCCGGTTTCATCGAAGATATTGATCGCAAGCCTATATGCGGTGGCGTAAGTTGGCGTGTAGGCGTAATCTGGCAAGAAGAGGTTTCTCGTGGCTTCAGAAATATAGTCGGCCACATACTCTGTGACGGTTGCGACGTTGCGCGAAAACGTCACTTGCCGCTGTGAGAGAGTTCTGAAGTCGAAGTCCTGAATTGGAACATGCCCAGTCTGTGAATAATCATAATCGGGATCCCCTCCAGACAGATCGATAAAGTAGAAGCGATAGTGACCGCCCCAGGAAAACATCCAATTCACGACTGGGAAAACCAAGGGGTTCTTAGAGCTTGTCGCCCGCGAAGACGCTGTGTCAAGGTCGTTGTATTGTACGCTGTAGTAGTGGTGGAGGTTTGATATGTCTGAAAGGTCAGCCAATACGAGCAGGTATCCATCTTGGGGGATTCCTCCAAAGTCGGATATGTGACTGTTCAACCATTCCTCAGACTTCAGAGCATCCAACGTCATGTAGCTGTTCCGATCAGGTTGAGATCCTTGAAGGTACTCTGGAACTGGTCCCACTTTCGCGATAGATTTGAGGTAGGTCTTCAGGTTGGAAGTCGCCGCAGCGGAAACGAAATTCAAGTCATATTTCATCGAGTAGCTTGAACCGTAGACTAAGTTCGATAATCCCTGAGGATTGTTGTTTGATTGAATATTCGGCTTGATCGTGGGTTCCAAGTTCCACGCCAGCTGACTTCGATTTATGTCGGAAATTCCGAGGAAGCTAACCCTTACAGTCATTGAGTGGTAGACAGGGTTCGGGAGAGGCATGTATGGGTTAGTGACGGACGCGTAGGCAGATGTTAAAGTCGCAAGTGGAAGTATCAGAATTAACATAACCAGAGTAGGGATAGTCTTCCCCAAGAGAACAACCGCAATGAAGCGACATCGTCTCAGAACGATTTGAATATTGCGAATTATCCTACACCTTGAAAGTCAGGGAATGATGTGAGGAATGGGATTTCAACCCCAATTCATCGGTACAGATGACTTAACTTCGTGGAGGTCGGAAGTGTTAAACCTGCAACGCGTCCTTCGGTCTACACGTGATAATTGTGCCGAAAGCAAAGAAGAAATCAAAGAAGAAAGCAAAGTAAGCGAAGAGCTGCTTCATCATTCTCCTTCAGGACTTCAGCCGCCTCTCAACGTAGACGGTTGGATTGAACGCACGTCATCCGCTTGTTTTTTCCCATTTTGCGACTGCATGCTTCGGAATTGTGGTAGAGGATTGTAATGTGGCCGGCGTCCGAAGTCTCCACGCTGGAAAAATTCAACACTTCCCGACCCTACGTGACATACTTACTTACCTTCGTTGTGGACCAGAAAACATGGTCCCCCCACCCCTCAGGCAGGAGGTATGTGTTGGTGCGGGGGAGGGGATTACAGCTCTAATTTACCGGTACGTAGAGGCTGGCCTCGAAAAGCGTGATAAGGGCACGCAACTGAACACTTGAACGGTGTCGTTTGAATCGTCGCCGGTTTCCGAAGTACGCTGGTGTCACTGCAGCTGTTGTTGGTGCTTCAGCGTTAGGTCTAGATTATCTTTTGCAACCGAAATCTTCTACACCGAGCCACGTGTCGGTTTCTTCAACTCAGGCGAATAGTCCGACATCAACTACTTCTGTGAGTACCTGTTTTTCTCATATCAGAGGCAGGTCCCTAACATGGCAGGGAAAGACAACTTCCTGACAGGCGCCTAACGTGTTGACTCTGCCAGAGAGCATCTTCTCCGAGTTTGATGAAAAACCGTCACGTCAATTTTAGCGAGAAATCCGTAAATATTGTAGCTCGGCGCAATTCGGAGGGTCAGCATGATCGTGAAGAACAGGAGAAAAGAGAAACGCGACAGGCGTCGCAGGGTTCACTGGTTGGATGCTATCGGATATGGCGCGCTCCTAGGATTCATACTTACGGTCGGATATTTGGTGGCTCCCACGTTGCAGTTCGGATTGCAGAATCAAACAAGCTCGCAAGGGTCTCGGGTAGCGAGGGCTGTCATAATTGACCAGTTAAGCAGTGTACAGCCTGGAAGCGACCTGATTGCTTGGACAGTTAGAATGCTACAGCAACGTGGAATCGCCGTTGATGTATTTCTGCCAGGCGATGTGACCGTGGCATTCTACGCCAGCTTAGCGGCGCGGGGATTCGGCTTAATCATTCTGCGGGTTCACACAGGTTTAGGTAACCCGAGCAGCCCAATCGGACTGTTCACGAGTGAAGCTTACGACCCGAACCGGTACGTGCTGGAACAGGCGAATGGTTTGGTGGGGAGTGCTCAAACTGAACCTGGAACACCAGTAGTCTTCGCGGTGACTCCGAAATTCATACGTCAAAGCATGCTGGGCAACTTCAAGGGAGCCATCATCATCCTAGGCGGGTGTTACGGACTTCAAGGCGGGGACCTCGCGCAAGCCTTCGTGAGCAAAGGTGCAGGAGTCGTGGTCGGCTGGACTGGGCTGGTTGACCTATCGCACAGTGACATTGCGCTGAAGCAGTTGCTGCAAGGTTTCATCGTCAATGGGAAGAGCATACGTGAAGCGGTTCAGGACACGATGCAAACCGTCGGGGCGGATCCAACCTACAACAGTGTACTTAGTTACTATCCGTTCGACCAGGGCAGCATCAAACTCGCGGTCATCACGCCAGCGTGGATTTCCAAGGACTGGAACTGAGACCACGCCCTGAACGGATCGCAGGGCAAAAGCGCATTTGAGAGCGCTCCCCGAAACGGTTTGCAGCGTGCCTGGCTATTGTGATGGTTTTGAATGCTTAGGAGCTTAGTGCACTAAACCTTCAGGCTCCTAGTTCATGCCCTTTTGCCAGACTTGGAAAAAAAGATATGCGCTAAGGGTCAGGTCGAATCAGGCTCTGAACGCTTCTTCACAACGATTGTGCCCAAGACAATTATGGCCAGCGCTGAGATCAATAATAGCCACGGCAGCAAAACTGTGAACCTGTCGACACCAAGCATTTCACCTCCAACAGCGATAGGCAGAGGAAGCGGTCGGTACGGCGCTGTCGTGATCGGGTTGGTGATCGGGGTGGTGGTCAAGGTGGTGACCGGGGTGGTGGTCAAGGTGGTGATCGGGGTGGTGGTCAAGGTGGTGATCGGGGTGGTGGTCAAGGTGGTGATCGGAGTGGTGGTCAAGGTGGTGATCGGAGTCGTGGTCAAGGTGGTGACGACGTTGCAGGTCGGGCCGTTTACGTTATTGGTATCTAATGTAACCGCTCCAGTTTGCGCTAGAGCTCCACCGTTCAAGGTTGCGCCAGTGTTCAGGGTGATGCTCGCATACGCGAGGATATTCCCTGTCAACACAGTGTTTGTACCGAGAGTCGCGGAGCTGCCCACCTGCCACCACACGTCACATGGGTCGCCACCCACAACATTGGAGTTGGGTGAGGTAGTGAGCGTGCTCCCTGCCCTGAAAATCCAGACGCCTGACCCAGTGAGGGTGAGTGTTCCCGACAACGAAAAGGAACTGCTGGCACAGTAGACACCCGGCCCGAGAGGAGAGATTAGGGTTAGATCCTGAGAACCGTAGTTGTGATCGCAAGTCTGGGCGAGATCGTTAAATGCAGTGGTATCCGCAGCCTGAGCCAAACCCGCGTTCGCATCATTGTCATGTATCGCGCCTGGAGGACCGACGATACCTGGAGGAAAGCCAGTAGTACTAGTACCTGGGCTGACACCCAGATTCCCAGACACGTGGGTCGCGCCGGTATTGGTCACTGTCGAGCCAGCCAGAACAGAGTAACTTCCCGCAGCCCCCAATGTTGGCGAGGTCGCTGCTGAGACATCGTTGACCGCGAGATTGTTGACCGCGATTGTAAATATTGTAAGAAACAAAAGAGCTGAAATAAGAATCGGTCCGCTGTCTTTCTTATTCCCAACTACTCTTCTATTATTAATCATCTTTTGATTCATCATTCTACGCTATGAAAAGTGGATAGTTCACCAAGAACACTTGACATGGGTATTCCTTGTGTTCAGGTTACCACTGCAACCACTACGGCTATTTACTGTTTGTTAGGTGCGTTGCACGTGTCAGGCACCGCGCAGAGCATCATCTTAAGCTTATCCAGAGTACCTGCAGAAAGAAAAGAGATGACAAGAAAGTCTGTGAACACGAATCGGCTGATAGGTGTCGTTAACTTTGACGGGCTGGCTGAGGGCACCTTCATAGAACCCACTATCGAAAATAGTTTCAATTATCTTCAGACTCTTAGATACGCTAGCTGAGTAGTGGGTACGCTGAATCGAAGGTGTTTTCTGAAGTATGCAGGCGCACCTGCAGGACTTGTTTTGAGCTTCAGCGTTAGGGTTTGATTTGCTGCCTAATGCCCGATTGAATTCAGTCGCGAAGAACACGACATCGTTGGGCAAATCTTCCGCTAGGTCGTTTTCATCTACGGAGACATCTTACGTTCGAGAATTTGAGAACGTTTCAGGAAAGAACGACATACTTACCGGCGCACATTATATGCCATTCATCACAACGCACACCTGGGCGATCAATGATGCGGGGAGGGAATTTCAGCCCCAATTTGCCGGTACATATACGCTGGCAGAGCAAATTGGAGAGCATGAACGGGAGGCACTTGAACTCTCGAGAGTTGCAGCCATGGTCTAGCCTGGTCTAGAGTACGATTAATCGTAGTCTATCGAGGCATTTGTCTCATTTTGAGACGATTACGACTTTGTCAGCTAGCTAATTTTGGCAGCGTCAGGTTTCCATGCTTGCACGAGTCTCAGGTGATGCTTTGGTTGTTCTCTAGAGGCTTTGTGTCACAATACACGACGGCCTTGAAGTAGTCTAATTATTACTATGATGATGACGATCACGATCAAGATGTGAATTAGACTTCCGCCTATTCCACCTATGAATCCCAGTAGCCAGAGAACAACGAGAATCACGATTATGGTAACTAATAGATCCATTAACGATTCGCCTTACCACGGAATATAGTTAAATTGCGTTTATAACGTTATGCATCTATATCGTTAGCTCTGAACGTAGCGCCGCTCCGGTTCAGTTACTGATGCTTGCACTATGATGCCCACACACAAAACTGACCGGTTCTAGTTGCGTTGCCCCCACCACTATACTCGCACACACACTACGAACTAACCGACAACAATTCACAGACAGTCGCTCGGTTTCTTTCTGGGGGTAGTTATAATGGTACGCTCAAGCCATCTGGATTTTTATTTTCTAGTGTGCTTCGCTTAGTCGCTGCTTTTAGCTAGTGCGATTCCTATTGCCATGCCTGCTACAAATGTCACGGCGAGAGCCAATAGTGGGCGCTCTACAACTGTTTTGGTTGCTTTCTGCAGGAGGGCGGCCATCTGGCCTTTCAGGTCGTCCAGACGCTTGTCCACGTCCTTTCGGACGGACTTGACTGACTCTTCAACATCACGAACATCCTGAACTTCTTTGTCCGTAGACATGAATGGTGACCGTACTATACATGTGTATAGCATGATATAAATTTATATATTTAACCAGCTATCCGATACTGATGTGATTGATATGACCACAGAAGAAGTAAAGGGAAAGAGTAAAGAAATCGATGGACAGATTCGCGACGCAACAGGCAAAATGATGAATAACAGAGAGGAACAGCTCAAAGGCAAGATTGAGAAAGTCGAAGGAAAAGCACAAGAGGAAATAGGGAAAGTTACGAAAAAGGTCTAAGACAGCGGACGTTCCTAGCGCGTACGCGCGCACTAATCTTTTTCCGTATTTTTTTGGATACTCATGTTCTGCTCCAATGGCGTATTGTCATAAACGAAGGAAGTTTACAAAGAAGTCACTTGTACACCCTTGCTTGTCATTCACGGTTTATAGTTGCGAACAGTGTTACTGCAACTGCTGTGGAACCATCTTGTTGAATTGCAAATATCCTATTTCTTGACCCAGCGGTTTCCACTTTTCTTATACTTCTTCTTAACTGCAGACCAAGCTATTCTCCCTCGCTCCTCCCCAGTGTATGTTTTTCCAGTTCTGGGGTTTGTCTTGCCCGACAGCGATTCCATCACTTCCTCGTAGATTTCCTTGGCGTGTAGAGGTATATTGCTGGGAACTGGCAATTTCTGGTCCACCATTTGATTACTGAACCACAGTTTGAAATAGCTTTTGGGTGGTAAAAGTGGAAAAAGCCTGATATTGAAAACTGCGGAGTAAGCTAGTACCCATCGAAACCCTCACTCTACGCTATCTTCGTTTGAACCACAAATATCAATGCGATGTCTACTTGCGGTTTATAATCAAACTGGTTCATGCGGGCATTGAGAGCTATCCACGTCCTCTATGTAATATCTGCCGCATTTTGGGCATTTAACCTGTCGTAATGTTTCCGTGTTGTGTCAGACGAGAGATGAATGTCCGAGTACTTTTCGCTTGTGGTTGTAGAACATTTGCGTGTGCGCACCACTAGGCCCGCGGGCGATTATGTGAACGGCATGATTGAATGGGATGAAGAGTAGCGCGCCGTTCTACGATCATGAAATCCAAGCAGCCGTCGGACATATGTCTTTTCAGCATTCCAGCCTGCCTAGCAGTAGGGATGAACTGAACAAACAAGTGCAGTCACAGCAGAACAGCAACGAGCCGGAGTTAAACGTAGAGGCGCTAAGGGGCTTGAAACTTCAGGCATCTGGGCGTGTGGCATACCCGATTGCACTTGCGGTATCTTTCTTGGTAATCTTCTTGACAATTAATCAGCTGTCTTCTAACATCAAGGGAACAGGGTTGCAGGCTGTTTAATTCTGTAAACGAGAACGGTCACTGTCAATATGCTCAGATGATCTCAATTATCTGGAGGCAACTTAGATAACCATAAGTAGCGCATACAAATACCACAGAGATGGCGTGTGAATTTTGGAAGCAAAAGAGGTCATCTTCTATGCAATGTTCAAAATGGGGCGTGTATGTCCAGACGCTATGTTTGACCAACTAAGACCGGATGCAAAGAAAGATGGAGATTTTTGGATAGTTACAGTTGCCCATCATCATAACATACAGGGCAAGCCTGCTAAGGAGCATACTTTTCGGTATAGAATTAAGGAAGACAAAGATGACGTCGAATTTTCATGCGGGCCAACCGCCTCATCATGATGTTCTAAAGGAAGCGTTTTTGATTAGAGCCAACCACCTGTCCTTTCCCTGAACTGTGATGCCCGCAACCTTGACTGGAGTTTTGCCTTTCAATGCTTGATGCGGTCTTGTAGTTGTGGAAGACATCCATACGGATGCTCAATAGGCATCGTAACTTCCGCTAGAACTCACAGCCAACAGAGTGGAATCCATTTCTGATTCTAGTGGTATGAAGGGTAGTTTGTCTTGCTTCTTGTAGTGGGGTTTGTCGAATTGAATTTTCTTGTGGGTACATCTCGGCAACGTAGCCTCGAAAGTTAGATAACGTGACAATTGTCGGTGCATTTGTGGCTGATATGTCGGTCGTCTCTAAGAGGAAGGCCGAGGAGAAGCGAGGCATTCTGAAGCAAGTTAGGGGGAAGGGTTTCGAAATCAGAGTTTCCAACTACTATGCAAGCAAAGGGTTCTCCGTGAGGCGCAACGTGTCGGACCGATACGGAGATTTCGATCTTATTGCGACGAAGGAAAATGGCACAGTCCGGAAGAAGCGATTCACGCTTCTAATTGAATGTAAGAAGGGTGAGAAAGGCATCATTCCACTAAGAGAGTTTGTCAAATTCGTCAGAAAATTCGTCAGATACTACGACCATTATGAGTCCATACAAGGTGGAGAGTGGGAGGGAGTATTTGCATACGTTGGTAGGCTGGATAAGAAAATCAGACCGTACTGGAAGAGCATTCCAGACAAGAATTGGATTCGCTTGCAGCCTTTCAGGAAATAGCCTCTGTTTGGACTGATATAGTGTAGTGAATGCGGTGCGACGGTTCAAATTACGATCATGAAGGGTGTCTCCAGTTCTCCAGAAGAAACCTGAACGGCATGAATTGACTTTGAAAATAGCCTTATATGCAATCTTTTCCGATTATCTTTCATAAAATTAGGAGTCTGAAATGAATGGCATTAGTCGTCAAATCCGCTGTTCGTGCTCGTTTGAAAGGTATGAGAGCTTCAGGTGACTTCATCGAAGCCTTGGACAAGCATCTTGCTGAAGAATTGGCTAAGGCAGTTGCAAGAGCCAAAGCAAATGGCAGGAAGACCTTGAGACCTGAAGACCTCTAAGCTCTCAGCTAACTGTGGCAGCTATCTCGGCACGAGAAATACGTGCATCAACAGAGGAGTTGCCACTCCTCCTCTTATTGTAGACTTTTTGCCCATCGATGTGAGTATTAGTGACGTTCTAACGGGTATTTCTGCGGCAGTGAAAACTATTCTAAAACCATACGAAAAACGTTGCTTTCACCGTCTCTGAACAAACCTGTTGTGAAAAACGAATAGTGGAATGGTCGGAGCTTCAGACCGAGAGTTCCAATGGTCCTAACCTGGTCTAGAGTACGATTAGTCGCAGTCTATCAGGCCTAATGTTTCATTTTGAGACGATTTTCAATTTGTTAGCTAGTTGATTTTGACTGGTTCGAATTCTGATTCTCGCACCAGCTAACCCACACACACCGAAGAAACCAATACGCAAAATAAGAAAGGAAAGGCTTCCCACAGACCATCAGGAAGTTTGCGATCCTTCTCAATCTAACATTATGACTGTTGACACTGAACGCTTTCCAAGGCTGGGTCGGAATGCCGCGAAGGCTTCTGCCAAATTCAATATAAGACACTAGCATAATCGCTGATTTGTGCTTCACCAATGCTAACGATGACAGGAGGACAGGCGAATTTGAAGCGAGTTGCGGCGATTATTGCGTTGCTGTGTGTGCTTGTCACGATGACTGCGGATGTTGCGTACGCTCAGGTGGTCACCCTCGCAACCGACAGATCTGTGTACAATGTGGGAGACGCTGTTGCAGTGAGTTTCAACTTACCTTACTTGGTCACTATTCCAAGTTTGATGGTGTCTGTGACCTTGTATTTTGACACCCCCGCCGGGACCGTGAGTATGAGTGGTTCATACGACCAGTCGGCTCACACTCTCAGGGTCACCGACGTGACAGTGACTCGAGGCACATACACAGTAAGAATCGTCGCTACTTGGAGTCCTCCCAGCGGAAGCCCATTTCAACGTACGGCTTCAACAACCTTCGTCGTGCAAGGGCCTGCTTTCGATTTTTCGTTGGGACTCTCACCATCATCACAAACCGTAGAGCAGGGCGGAGATGCAATGTACAAAGTTCTTCTCACCTACAGCAGTGCATCGTACAGCGGGATCACCATTTCTGTTGACTTGAGCGGTTTGGGTCCTGGGATGACTTGGCAAACAACGAGCAGCGGAGACCTGCGGGTGTCCACTTCACCCACCAGTCCAACGGGAACGTACACATTCGTTTTGGTCGGGTATGCGCAGGGAGTTACTCATCAGGCAACAGCAAGTCTGACAGTTGTGCCGAAGGCCCCAGCTTTCGACTTCTCAGTATCGGTCTCTCCCTCCAGTCAGACATTAGGCATTGGCCAGACAACGTCATACTCGGTCGCAGTCAACTTAGCCGGTGGATCAGCGTCCACGGTGGCGCTAAGCCTGTCGGGTCTCCCGTCAGGGGTGACCTACAGTTTTGCTCCCCAAACTGGGACGCCATCATTCTCGTCAACTCTTGCCCTCAACGCCGGCAGTGCGTCGTCGAAAGGCACCTACACGATTACGATAACTGCCACGGGCGGGGGTATGTCGAAGACAACGACAGCGACCCTTATTGTAGCGGACGCCCCGGACTTTACGATAACTGTCTCGCCTACAACAACATCAGTGAAACAGGGCCAGAAAACCACTTTCAATGTTGCCGTTAGCCCGACCGGTGGTTTTGATGGGGTAGTTGCACTATCAGTGTCAGGGCTTCCCACTGGTGCAACTCCCACCTTCACGGTTCCATCCGGCAAGCCCTCTTTCACGACTGCTTTGACGATTGATGTGTCAGTGTCAACTCCTGAAGGCAGTTACCAGCCTAGCGTAGATGCGTCAGGTGCTGGCAAGAGTCACTCTGCAAAGATCGAGTTGAGCATAGAAAAGAAGCCGAAGCAGGCGTCAACGCTGTCCATTTCACAACCAAATCAGCAAGGAGACACGATCACGGTCACAGGTCAACTATCACCCCCCAGGCCTGCAACAATCACCCTGACGTTCAACGGACCGGATGGTTCGACGCTGACTCGAACTGTGCCAACCTCATCGAGTGGAACGTACTCGCAAAGTCTCAAGCCCACTGTAACGGGAGCATGGACTGTTCTCGCAACCTGGGAAGGCGATGATGACTACTTGGGAGCGACAAGCGAGACGATCTCCTTCAATGTGGTGGAGAACCCATTCAACACTCTACTGGGCGTCATTCCAGGAGGTGTGTTGGGACTTCTAGGCATCATCGCCGTAGTGGCAATCGTCGCAATTGCACTGCTGATGCATTCTAGAGGAACTCCTCAACAGCCTGCCCAGACTATGCAAGGCTCATCGACAACTTTGACTGGAACCGTTTTCTGCCAACAATGCAGACAGAAGATCCCCGAACAAACAAGGTTCTGCCCCCACTGTGGAGCAGAACAATAGAGGATACGTAACCGAATCTCGAACCGAATGCAAATCGGCCTATTGAGGTGCAGCTGATGGCCTCCAGTAGGCTAAGAATTATTCATACCCGCTACTGCTTGACGCCACATTTTGGGCAGAAGTTTACGTTTTCCGGAATTTTTTGGCCACATCCAATACAGATTTTTCCCACATTATCGGATTGCGAAGTTGGCGTCGTTTTTCTTGCGTCTTGTATTGCTTTGATCCATTCATCGAATAATCCTTTGAGACCAGAAGACACCCCCACCTTGTAGAATACCACTTTCGGATTCTCGGGAGCGTTCCATCTGACCACTAGGAAGGGGGTTGTGAGTTGTTTTTCAATCTTAGCTTCCGATATGTCCGGGAGGCTTAGTTGGAAACTCTCCGGCCTCTCAAGGGCCTTGTCCAGTTCCTCCGGTTTGACTTTCATCATCGATTTCAGTGCCATGCTTCCAAATAGTCCTGCGGCAACCATGCGCTTCGCAAGACCCTCGTCGGATTGCGCGAAGATTAGCCGCCTATCCGTCAGAATGAGTGTTCCGGCTGGAGGATTGAACCTGTACTTCTTGTCTCCTTTCTCTCTGAGGCCGAGTCCTGATTCAATTTTTATTACAGTTTCTTCAGAGCTTGACATGAAATATCAAAAAGTGATCCTAGCAACTTCTTCTTAAGAGTTGGTCGTCAGAAAGTGTGTGTGCGCACCAGTAGACCCAGAGTATTTTGAGTTTACAATTCTGTCGCATTAATTGGTGAAGTGTCTTATTTTGGCGGCTGGAGGCATTATTCCATGACTCGTTGTTAGTCTTCTCAGTTCTCCAATAGAGGTATGGTATTCTCGAACCGATAACCGGATCCCATCTGCTTCAACACTTAGGCTAATTCGAGATAGCGAAATCGGAGCCTAGCAAAGCATGGTGAATCGTATCAATTGAATGTGCGAGTCAAAATTTATGATCCAATATAGATGTCAGCTGCCTTTTCGTTCTCGCTATCATTCTTCTCATGTTACGGTTGTCGGCCGCAAATGGTCGAACCATCACGACCGTGAGATTCAGTTAATGCTACCTGACTCGATAATAGACAAGTTGTGCAAAGTCATAAAAGCAAAATCAGCACGTAATAGTGCTGACCTAGATTGAAGAGTGGAAAAGGTACACTCGGATACGTGGCCTACATTCTCGCCATAGTCGGCGGACTACTCATGGTAATCTTCAGCCTACTCTCGTTGCTAAATTATGCAATATCAATCCCATTTCAATCGCCTATCGGAGGTTTCTTCGGCGCCGGCATCATCACCCTAATCCTAGGCATCGTTGCTGTGATAGTCTCTAAGCGGGCAAGCGAGTTGATCTGGGCGATCGTATTGATCATCATTGGTTTCATCAGCGGCGGAATCGGCGGCCTGCTCGTCCTAATAGGCGGCATCTTGGGCCTGCTGTCGCATTTCATCTAGAAATTACACCTCACTGTACCTGAAACGCTGGCTGTATTTCCATCAGAAGCGCTTTTTCTTTTGGAAACAATCCTGCAATATGGGTTCCTGTTTCCCAGACAAGGATCCTGCGATACCAAACTATTGGATGAAGTTCAACAAGCCAGTCCGCAGCGAACAGGAGTTAGCTGCATGAGTCGCTATTGGTTTCTGGCTCGGAGATGGGTGTAGGGGATTTCAGCCCAGCCCCAATTTGCCGGTAACATGTTCTCCCCAAAAAATTACACCACCCCCCTATTCCAGGTCCAAAATTATGGATGGTGCGGGGGAGGGGATTTGAACCCCTGAACCCCTGCGGGACGAGGTCTCTTAACATCCGGATTTGATGTGCCTGAGCTTCACGTACGCATGGTTTCTGATGCGTCTCGCGCCTTTGACCTAGCCTCACCCTCACTCAACGTGAGTTTGGCGGTAGGGGGTTACGCTTTGCGCTACGCCTACCCCCGCATAAGCCAAGGCCCTACCCCGCACATGACATCTTGCAAGAAACGCGGGCGGCACATAAGGATAACGCGAACGTTATTGATCAAAGAAGGCGCTGCAGAGAGAACTCACGCGTTCGGAGTCAAGTGTGGGTTCTGGTTAGCCTCGTAGCGCTCCAGAAAGTCATCCCGCCCATCAGAAGCGACAGTAGCACGATCACAAAGGCGGTCGCCTCATGCGACATGAGCAGGACATCCGGCTCCCCGAGAAAACTGGCGCCCCAAGAAGACCTGCAGCACGACGATAATCGTGAGAACCGTCATCGTAACCTTTGAGTAAACAATCCCCGTCTTGGCTCTAAACGCCAAAACGGCTAACGCCACAACAAGAACGCGTCCGAAGATTCCAATGCCCATGTGAATATCGCGAAGACCCTGAATATCAGCAGCAACTTGAAAATCTAAAACAACCTGAAAGATCGCACCTATCAAAACAATAGTGCCCAAGACAGGAACAAGTTTCACCAAGAAAACCCACAACGCTCACAGTATGTTCTGTTTCTAAGTCTGACGGCTCCCTTGAAAAAAGCAGTGCGAGTCTAAACCGCAGTGGTCTAGTACGCCGGTGGCCCGACGTAGAAGACGGGGCAACAGTAGCAGCCATAGTAGGGATATGAAACCGGGTGTCCGTAGGCCGGTCTAGTCAATTTGCTGGCTGCTGCACCAACGCCAAGCCCAGCAAGAGCACCCACACCGACACCAACAGTTGCCCGAGTCAAACCTGCCGCAACGTGACCCAGCGATCCACCAGCAGCCGCACCCAACAAGGCCCTGCGGCCTAAAGAAAAATCGGCAATTCCTTTCACTAAGGAAAATTCGACGAAGCGAAATATGTGAACTTAGTGAACGCCGACTGTTCTCCGATGGATAAAGGCTAGGTGAGAAAATAGGTTAGGGAAATGGGGTAGGAGATCACGCGAAGGGGCCAACGCCTTCGGTAATCTTAATGGCCTGTACAGGGCACTGAATCTCACAAGCTCGGCAGAAGATGCAGTCCCGCTCACGAATCGGGTCGGCCTTCCATCGATCGAGAAGCGGTTTACCACTGTCGTTCGGCAATTTCTTGTCAACCTTCTCCTGCTCGCCTGGAATGTCCATCTTGTCGAACACGTTCACTGGACAGACTGAGATGCAGATTCCATCAGCGATGCAAATGTCAAAGTCCACCGCGACCGCGACACCATGCACGCCAAGCTCTTTACTCACGCCAGCCTTCTTCCGAATCTCGTGCCCCTCGTGGTCCCCTGCCTTGGGCCATTCGTTCGGGAAGGTTTGGTCGTCGATTATTCTTCTTTCCGTCATCTACTACACCTAACGTGGCCGCCTGAGGGAGGGACGTATTAAGAAGATTTGCGTGTCACACCTGAACCTGACAATACGCGACGACTTAGAGGAAACTGCGAGCAAGCAAAGCCGCAGAAGAATGTTCAACGCGAATGTCCTCAAGCAGACTGAATCAGGATTTACTTCGGACCTGCTCTAACTCACTGATCACACTTTCAGCTCTTGACTTGCACACTTGGGCGAAATCATCTTGGGATATGCGATTCACAGCCTCGCAGTTCTATTCCAATTGAAGATTGAGCGCGAGTTTGAGAGTGAACCTGCTTAATTCCTTCTTGTCAGCAAGTAATGCGTCTCTCTTCGATCACTCCAGGTAGGCCGCTTCGGTTATGCTTTGTAACTAGCGGTAAACGCGTGACTGAGGTGTGTTGGTGGAAGAGAACAGGCCCGAATTTGCGTGATAGAAAAGGGCCAGAGATCTAGGGGAAGCCTCTTTCTCGGGGTCTTTCGAGGCGTCCAGGCCCCCGTTCGATCGGTCTCCAAGGCGCGCTAACGAAGGGCGGCTCGAATACGGCTGCGTAGTATTCATCGTTTGAGTTCAATGAGATAACCTAAGGAACAGTCTGCTCAATCTGGCAATAATGACTGCCTAAGAGCTAGCCCAGTCACATGGGGCTCTAGTTCTCGACGGGTATGTGATTCTCGTGTCGCGCTAATTCTTCTGCTATTTTGCTGACGTGATCAAATAGCTGATAGGCCGCGGCTACTTGGCCGGATTCCCCATTGTTTACGAGCGAATCGGCCGCTATGATGATCTTACCTCCTCCAAGCCGTGCCTGCAGCTGCATCCGGCCATCTTCACTTATCCAGCTCATTGAGAGCTGCTCACCGTCGCGGGAATAGCCCAACCATCTGAAATTGCTAAACCATCGCCCTTTCAATTTCTGAAATAGAACCGTGACATCGACCTCAGAGGGTAGGTATGCGTCGATAATCGGCCGCGATAGTGTTGAGTTTGTTCGAACGTTGAATGAGTAGCTACCGCCATTACTCCTGGCCTTGTAACCTTGGGGTGATCTTTCGATAGCGTGTGCTTCTTCGAGTCGTTTGAGCGTACGTGCAAGTGTTTCTTGGTGAAATCCCAGTCTTCTTCTCAGGCCTTGGAACGAGTAGTAGGCGTTTTGTTCGCTCGACAAGAACCTCAGGACTTCGCGCTCGCGTTCGTCAAGCTCGGATTCCTCGATGTTCTGGTCTAGTTCGATACTTGATGCTAACAAAGATGACCACCTCTTACATCTCAGACCCATTTATATTGACTAGCCCCAACTCTCCAGGCAATCGATTGTATTTTAAGTGAAAACTGCACATATGTTAGGATTTGAGGCTAGCTAGCTCAAAACGCTTCGAGGTGAAACGTCAGGTGGCAAAAGCCCATAAAAAGAAGAAAATGAAGAAATAAGGGGATAAATGTAGGTAGGAAGCGTTTTCTCCCATTTTTTTCAGTCTCCTTTTCCTAAGAATCAATTTTTTTGGGGCAATAATCATGTTGTTATCGTCCAAAAGCGTAACTCATCTCAGAAACCTCGACGCGTCAGATCGAGCGATCTTCATAGGTCTGGTCAGCGTCCGGGATTACTAGGCCGCTGCATGTACCAGGAGCGCCGTCGCGAGATACATCGCAGTTCCAGAGCCAAGCGGAATAGTCAGGTTATCATCCAATACCCCGGCTAATTCCAAGATCATGCCTGCCATCGAACCGATGGCGCCAATGCTCGGTGGGACCAGAAACAGAGTTAGCGCGAAGGCGGCGAATGTTCCAATCGCAAAACCCTCCAATGATTTCCTTCCAACGTGCCTTCGACCGAATCTGCCCCCAACGTAGGCCGCGAGTGGGTCCCCGACCGCAACGATAGCGATCGAGGCATATGCAATGCTTCTTGGGAAAATAAGGAGAACGAGAATGATTCCAACTGCAAGGAAGACTGGAGAGGTGATAAAATGATTCCTCTCATTTGACCGACTCATCTTCAATGTGAACTTAGAGAGTAAGGGGACGCATCTTCCACGGAGACGCTGCAATTCCCCCGCAACGTAGGCGGCAGTCACAACGCATAGTGCTGCTATGGTTAGGAGTCTAGAGGTTGTCTCCACTAAGACTGGAATGAGAATTGAGCATGCGTGAATGCAGGCTCTATAGCTGGTTGCCAACACGTCAGCACTGGGGTTCCGTCGTTAGGTGGACCATTCAAAAGGCCTTTCTACTGCTTTCAGCCATGGAGGTGCACCCCTTCGTTTCATCCGACCTTTGAATTCAACCGAGTAAAGTAAGGGTTTGAGACGTCTTGCCGGTTCTATCTCAAGAAAACACATTAGACACCGGGGCGTCACACTATGGAGCGAACAGGCCTTGAAAGTAGCTTGGTGAATTACGCGTTGGCCATAGAGGAAAAAGAGCTGAGCGCACTCCGCCATCTCGGATTGAATGAGTATGAGTCTCGAATTTACCTTGTGCTGGTGAGAAAGGGGCCCATCAAAGCCGGAGAGGTAAGCTTCTTCGGAGAAGTACCTAGAACAAAAACCTACGGCGCCATAAGAGAACTTGAGCGCAAAGGGCTGCTACGCGTCATTCCCGGAAAACCAGAACTCTACGCACCCACGTCACCAAGCGAAGCTCTAATGCCACGAATTACCAAACTCAACAAAGAAATCAAAGATACAGAGGAATTGGTTCATGCACTCACCCTGACCTACGAGACCAGCAAGTATGTCAAACGTGAGGTTCCAGAGGAGGCAAACGATTGTTGGAAACTGGAAGGTCGGGAGGCTATATTTGACAAATTGACTCAGATAATGAACGATGCGTCCAAGTCAGTCAACTACTGCACGAGCGCCTCCGGCCTTATCCGCGCCTACAAAGCCCATTCTGAAGTCCTCGAGGGAGCAAGGAAACGCGGTGCAACAGTCAGGTTTCTCGCGCAAATCACAACGGAAAACTCAGGCGTTGCGCGTGAGTTAGGTGAAGTTGTGGACCTAAAGCGATCGGAAAAGCCCTTTGCAAACAGTTTTGTTTCAGTAGACTCCAAGGAACTTGTCGTCATAGAGAGCAGGCCGGATGATCTGAGGACCGACCGGGGTTCTGATCTGGCTATATGGACAACCAATAAGCTCCTTGTCGAATCTCATGAACAGTTGTTCGACCGAGTCTGGAACAGTATGCCTGCTGCAGATAAACGGTAAAAGCGACATCGAATTCAAGTCAATGACAGAGTATTGAAGTTGTCAACAAGGGTTCGTTCATGAGTCACATAGACTGATTCCATGGTCACAGCGAAGAGATCGATGAATCAACGTCGTTCCATTCGACAGGGTTTCCTGTCCTTAGTCGAGAGATAAGGTATTAGACTTGACCTGTTAAAATAGGCCAAGAATAATTGATTCGCCCGCATCCAGAAAGTAGGGATCAGCAATGGCTTCAACCCAGCTCAAACAGTTGATCCATAACGGAGTCTTCGTGCCAGACCTATACACCCCACAGGGTTTCACGATCTCTTTTTGCGGGAAAGCCATCAAACTGAACCCATCGCAGGAGGAGATGGCTGTCAAGTTCGCGCAGAAATTTGGGACACCGTACGCTGAAGACGTGAAGTTTCGCTCTAACTTCATGAAGGACTTCGCAAAAGCACTGGGTCTGGATCAGAAGATCACCGTCGAGGAATTCGACTGGTCCCCCATCGTTCACTGGATTGACGCCGAAAGAGCACGCAAAGCGAACATAACGAAAGAAGAGAAGAAAGAACTCGCACAATCCAGGAAGAAGATCCGAGAAGAACGCAAGGGAAAGTACGGCTGGGCCACGGTTGATGGCGTCAAAATGGAAATTGGGAACTACGCCGTCGAGCCTACAGGAATTTTCTTGGGGAGAGGACAAAATCCGCTGAGAGGCCGATGGAAATCAGCGATAACGACCAAGGACATCACACTGAATCTTAGCCCAAGCGCACCAACACCTCTAGGAGAATGGGGTGGACGGGAGTGGCGACCAGACGAACTGTGGATAGCGCGATGGACAGACAAACTGACGGGGAAGGTCAAGTATGTGTGGTTCCACGACGCTACACCAATGAAGCAGGAAAGAGCGCAAGAGAAGTTTGATCTTGGGAGAGAACTTGAGTCGAAGATTGTGAAGGTTCGAACGCACATTGCCGAGAATCTGGTCGGAGAAGACGTTAAGCGTCGAAAGGTCGCGACCGTAGCCTATCTGATTGACGTTTTCAAGATACGCGTCGGCGATGAACAAGAGACTGAGAGCGGGACCGTAGGCGCGACGAGTCTTCGCGGTGAACATCTACGGCTCCACAATAGTCATCCCAAAGTGAAGCTGCATTTCCTCGGAAAAGACTCTATTCTGTTTGAAAGAGAGCAGGAACTGTCACCGGAAGCATACAACAACCTCAAGGAGTTCGCTATGGAAGGTAGTGATCGGATCTTCAGCGGAATAACCACGGAGGCAGTCCGAGAATTCCTATCAGAAGCCATGCCACGACTTAGTCCCAAAGTGTTCAGAACTTTCTCCGCTACACAACTCTTCAGACAACAATTAGAAACGTCGAAGGTCACGGTAGCGAGTTCGGATGTGGAGAAGAAGATGGTCTTAATGGAAGCTAATGCGGCCGTGGCACAATTACTCAATCATCAAAAGGCGATACCGAAGAAATGGCAGGAGACTTACGAGAAACGACTTGCCATGCTGCGGACACTTAAGGGGAATGAGGGAAAGGCAGTGGCAAGGAGGAGGCAGTCGCTCAAACTACGCCTTGAACAAATGCGGCTGAGCAAGAAATGGAACCTGGGGACTTCGCTGAGGAACTATGTTGATCCCAGAGTGGCTGTTGAATTCTGCCGAAAAGTGGAATACGAGTGGCAAGCGTACTATCCAAAGACACTCGTGAGCAAATTCGCGTGGGCCGACAAGAACAAGACCGCGCGAGCTGAGACAACAATCGCTGCACCCGCTTGACGAGTTCAGGTTCATTCCTAATTGTTAGCAAAAATCCCCAGCACCCAGTTCGCAGAAGATACCCAAATCGTATTTCAGCACAAAGCCGAATAGTTCATTCGCCTCTGATCGTATTCATACCCTCACACTTATCGAGTCTGATTGCTAATGGACTTCAGGGCAATTCGGGTTTTCTTCTTCGATCTCGACGGGGTGTTGT
>Ga0182021_10002729_pt1 | contig 20660 bp, 18 predicted proteins | sample 612E3MmetaG_FD_120493 | JGI IMG/M metagenome (GOLD analysis project Ga0182021, IMG submission 120493) | Permafrost microbial communities from Stordalen Mire, Sweden - 612E3M metaG (Illumina Assembly) | ecosystem: Environmental > Terrestrial > Soil > Wetlands > Permafrost | place: Sweden... | reverse complement strand
GCGCGCACAATGTTTTCGGGTCCGATAATATTAGTCATCGCCGCCTGGAAGGGAAAATACTCGCATGCCGGTACCTGCTTGAGTGCCGCGGCGTTGAACACCACGTCGGCTTCGGTGAGGGCTGAGGCTAGACTGTGAAAGTCGCGCACGTCGCCGATGCAAAACTTAAGCAACTCTTTGAAGTTCTGGTAGATCACCTCATCGGTGGCGTTGGTTTTATTCATATACTCGACGCGCATGGCATGCTGTTTGACCTCGTCGCGCGAGAAGACGATGATTTTCTTTGGGGTACCCACCTCACCTGAAAGCAGCCGGTGCACCAGCACCTTACCCAGCGAACCGGTACCGCCCGTGATGAGTACTCGTTTGTCTTCAAGTGGTTGCATAATGTTGTCTCCAGTCATCGTAGGGAGTAGGATCGGCAGCCACTTCAGTTACCATGTCGTCCCATGTTGGAATCGAATAGTTGGTCACCCTCAAGAATTTGGCGGCGCATAGACTGCGATCGCAAGGCGGATCATCGTAAGGTTCGATATTGATGTCCAAGCGCATCACTGCGCGCAATCGCACAAGCAGATCATATTTGCTGATAGGCGGACTGGCGATCTGATACAAACCCGACAGCTGCGGATGCTTCTCGATTAGGTCGCCCATAATGCGTGCCAGCACCTGCGTTGGAAAGCCAGTGAAGATCGCGTTGCGATAGCCCTTTACCGTGCCACCGCGCTGACTCAAGAACCACTCCAAAAACGCGCTTTGCTTCTGAAAGTCCCGGCCAAAGATCGATGTGCGAATGGTCAGACAACCCTCCCGGTTGACCTCCCCCAGGTATTTGCTGCGGCCATATAGATCTTCGGCGTCAGCAAAGTCATCCTCGTCATAATGACCCTGGCGTCCACTGAAGACACAATCTGTGCTCATATGAAACAGCCGCGCATTGGCTGCCGCACACAAATCGGCCAACCGATGCGGCAAGAGTGAATTAAGTGTGAGACTGATGATCGGATCGCTGGCTTCTTTCAGCTGCTTGATAATGCCGATGCAGTTGATCACCACTTCCGGGTTGACCTCCCCCACAGCACGTACGACAGCCTGGAAGTCTATAACATCCACGCCACCCAGCAAGTGGCTTGCATCAGCCTGTGCGTACATCGGATACTTCGTCCAAAGTCCTTGCACTTCACGAAATGTCGCATAGGTCTCAAAACGTCCGTTGAGCACTTGGAATACTTTGTGGCCCAGCATTCCCCCGCCACCCAGAATCAAGACTTTCATAAAATAGTCTCCAATTGTCGTGGCGTAACCGGGTCCTGGCTGATCCAGCGCCAATATTCGGCCAGGCCCTGCTCGAAAACCACCTGAGGTTTGAAGTCAAAAGCCGCTTGGGCAGCGCGGATATCGGCCAGACTGTGGCGTACGTCACCCGGGCGGGGCAGGGCATAGGCGACCCCCAGTTGGACCCCGGCAATGTCTTGAATCAGGCGAGCGAGTTCGTTAATCGTGATCCGCGTGCCACTACCCAGGTTGAAGACCCCCTGAACCCCTAGGGTCAACGCCGCCTGGATATTGGCATCGGCCACATCCCGCACGTTGACAAAGTCGCGCGTCTGTTCACCATCGCCGTAGATCGTCAGTGCTGCATGCTTGAGCACCCGGTTGGCAAAGATCGGGATCACATTGCCATAGGCATCGTAGCGCTGGTGCGGACCAAAGACATTGAAGTAGCGCAGGCAGACATTATGCATCCCATATAGTTTGTTATATACCAGGCACATCTTCTCGGCTGCCAATTTGCTCGTACCATAAGGCGAATCCGGGTCTTGCGGGTGGTCTTCGGCAATAGGCAGGGTCTTCAGTTCCCCGAAAATGCCCGCCGACGAAGAGAACACCACCCGGTCGATGCCGTTCGCACGGGCGGCTTCGAGCACATTGAGCGTGCCAAGCACATTGATGGAAGCATCATCTAAAGGATGATCAATCGAACGCTTGTTGCCCACGCTGGCCGCCAAATGAAAAACCGCCTGGCAGCCGATCATGGCTGACTCGATCACTTCCTTATCCCGCAAATCCCCCTCAACAAAGGAAACGCCCGGGTAGAGGTTCTCAATATAACCGCTGGACAAATTGTCTAATACAACCGGCTCGTGCCCTAAGTCAAGCAACCGCTTGACGATGTTTGAGCCGATGAACCCTGCACCACCTGTAACTATTGCTTTCAAAGTATATCCTCATCGAAATGAAATTTTATGTGCATCAATCTGACACTGATAGATGCCTTGTAGCGAAAAGAGCATCTTGAAATGCCGAACGCACCTTGCTAGCTTCGTGATATTCCAGAGCGACTTTCTGAGCCGTCCGGCTTAACTGCTGACGTAAATTTGCTTCAGAGCACAAGCGCAGGATCGCAGTACTTAATGCCTGTTGATTTCTTTGAGAGACTGTGTACGCCCAGCCTTTACTTGATGCATACTCAGATAGAGCAACGCCGGCCGGAGACAGGTCAATGATGCTCAGCCGACGGTTAGCCAACTCAACCCAGGGGGTTCCATCCGGCCGGGTTCGAATCTCCACGCCTCCGTCATCCGGCCCACGGTGGAGGATGGCCTCATTCATCTTTTCTAATTGACGACGGTTTGCAAAACCGGCTGTGCCACAGATACCACACACGAGATAACCTCCTATCGACTAATCATCTAACGCATCCATCAGGATTTGCATTAATTTGCCCGCCCACTTATCAAAGGTGTAGTTATTTTGGTACGACTCCAGGCTCGCCCGTCCCATATTCCTGCGCAGGGTCGGATTGCGAATTAAATTTACGATCTTCTCGGAAATCGCCGTTGGGTCGCCAGGCGGGATTAGAAAACCGTTGACGCCATCTATAACCATCTCGGGGATTGCGCCTTGAGGCGTGGCTATCACCGGCAGCCCGGCGGCCAGCGCTTCGAGAACCACCAACGGCTGTCCTTCTGGTGCGGTAGGTGGGAAGACAAAGATGTCGGCCTGCTGAAGTAAGCGCGCCTTATCATCTCCAACCACAACCCCCGGCATCTCTACATAGGCTTGCAGATGGTTCTGCTGGATGAAATCCTTGGCAAGCTGGATCTCATTAGGATAACAATGCTCCCCAGCCAGTATAAAATACGCATCGGGTACCTCGGACACTACCGCTGGGACACTGTACAGGACATCCAGGAATCCTTTCGCTTTCATCAGAGTGCCCAGGTAAATGATCCGACAGGCCCCGTTCATCTGATGAAGCGATTCTTTTGCATCCAGCGTTTTTGAAATTGGACGGATACCATTCGGCAAGACTACCACGCGCTCCATCGGTACCAGCCCGTCAAAGTTCTTGCGCAAGCCTTGCCCCAACACTATCGCCCTACGGACACGCCCAAGCGTCCAGCGAATCAGTCCCCTCATCCAGGCCGGCGATCTGCGGTAAAACGCCCCAAAATCACTGCCATGCAGGTGAACCACTACTCGAAGCCCAAGCAAGCGGGCCGGAATCAAGAATAAACAATCACGCAAGTAACCGGGAATGCCCTGTGCAATAGGCAGATACACAAGGTGCGGACGTTTGGAGGCCACCAACCAGACAAAGCTTATTCCGTGGCGCAATGCAAGCGTAATGTTCTGCCAGTCGAACCGCCCCACGTTGTTCAACCCCCGCCGGTCAGCAATATCCAAGAGAAGTAAATCGAACTGCTGGTTCAGTTCCTGGCTTCCCAGTAAATTTTCTAACACCACGCTCATGCCATAATAAGGAGGCGGAGTAGGGCCGATGACAATGATGCGCGGCAGGTTGTTCGCCATTTGGGTTATTCTCTTGCTTTCATGGCTTCCACGAATAAACTGTTCTCTCTAGCATCCAGCTTCTCTACGTCTATCATTCGGCCGCAGCGGTAAGGTGGTTCCAGAATATCCACAAAACCAGCGAATCGAAGAAGCTTTTCCATTTCGCCGAAGTTATAATGTACCGGTGAACGCGCGATCGGTTAGTGCACCCAGGTTGGGAAGACAAATATCGCATCTCTGGCTGGTGATTGCTTGGTTCATAATTCTTCATGACAGCGTGTATCTGATTGATTTCCTACTCCAGCGAGGGTATAGCAAGGCGTATGACACAATCCGAACTTCCGCCTTAGAAAAATTTTCCCTTGCCGGAAATTAGCTACGTCTCTGGCAAAGCTGCTAACATCCTGCGTTATAAGCGAAATTGTAATGCGATGCGGATCTGCCCCCGGAGAACAACAAAGTTCGCTTGCGGTACGACTTGATGCAATACAGGCATCGGCAGAACGAACTAGCAAGACTCGTAACGGTAACATTAATTTTCCTATCCAGCCATCGGCTCCCTTTTTCCCCTCGGCTCATACCACGAAGCGCGACTTCGTCAACCGAGATCCTAGCCATGCCACCAAAGATACAAGCCCCATACCTCCAGAGATGATCACTCCCGGACTAAACCTTTTTAACCGTACAACCAGCCCAGGATCTAAATAAATTGTCTTCGTGGCGGTTGGAGACCATCTTACTCCTTTACCAATTTCGTAACTGAAGTGGATGTTTTCTGGCCATTTCAAATGACGGTTTGGCTCTGTTTCCGCGCACAAAAATACCTATAAGTCAACGCCAGGTCGTCGGGCGAGATGGTTGAAAAGAAACACGCAATATGGGGGGAGAATGTTGGTGACAATTGCTAGTTTCAAGCTTTCCATCTCATGTTTTTCAATGGTTATGTGCGATTTGGAGATATATTTGTTCAATGTCATTTCCATATCGTTCAATGGAGAATTCGCTGGCAGCTCTTTGTCTTGCCTGCTCACCCAAGAACTTCGCAAAATCTAGCTCTGTTTCAAGGCGTTTGATTATCTCAGCTAATGCCCTGCTGTCTCCAGGAGAAACCAACAAACCACTTATACCATCTTCTATTAACTCTGGCAAAGCGCCAGCGTTTGCGAGTACAACTGGCAAGCCTGCTTGCATAGCCTCTACTACAGCGATGCCGAATCCCTCGGCAATGGCCATGTTTACGTACACATTAAACATGGTCAGTAATTCGGGAATGTCATCTCGATTGCCCAAGAATAACACACGGTTTCCCAAGCCGATACTGGCTACGCGCTGTTCCAATTGTTGTCGCAGAGGCCCATCGCCCACCAACACTAGATAAGAGTTGCTATCGGTTTCAGAGAGAAGAGCCAGAGCGTTAATTATCACCTTGTCATCGCGCAAAGGGATTAATGCACCTACATGACCGATGACGAATGCATCTGGGGAAATTCCAAAGCTTACTTTTAGTGCAGCAATCCGCTCCGGGCTGAGCGTGATGGCTTGATTGGGCACGCCATTGTAAATCACTCCACTGTTGTGTGCACTACCCTGCTTTTGCACCGCTTTAAGCGTAGCTATAGAGTTGCACACCGTATATGCACGAAATGAGGATAGAACATGATCAATCCATTGTATCAATGATGAAGAGTTCCAAAGTATTCCATGCACGGTCTTGATAACAGGCTTGCGAGTTAGGATACCAGCTAAAACACCATACACATCAGCACGTGCGAAGTGGGTGCTAATGATATCTGCTTGGTAGGTGCGCACCATGTGGATGATATCCCATAGAAGGCGCACGTCGTAATTTTTATAACGTAGCACATTTACAACCACAGCCCCGGCTTTCAGCATCTCATCATTCAGATTGTCTTCGCAGTTTCCGAACACCAAAAAAATATGTAATAAACGACTGCTATCTATCGCGCGGACAAGACTCAACAACAATCTCGGCGTACCGCCCTTTGAGAACAAATCCCTGATGACATGTAAAACCACCAAACGGTCTTTTATCAATTTTTGCCTCCCACTGATGTCAAGATTCCATACCACGAAGCATATTGAGGGCAAGTCGCAACCTACGCGGCGAGACTGCTAGAAACAAGTTATACCAGGCAGGCCAATTGAATACCCAGGAACTAACTGCTTGCCAAAAATACCAACGCGCAGACTGAACGTCATCTGTGTGCTGGAGGTAGGTCTTCCCTCATAGAGGGATCTGTCTTTTTGCCAGTTTTTCTTTAAAACAGAGCCATGCAAATATCGCTCCTCTTCGTCAGGTAAATTGGATCGCTCAGCCTTTTCCACAATCTGTGCCCATTTTTTTAGTGTTGTTCTGGTCTGATTGCTGATTGCTCGTGGAGCAAGACGATATTTGCCTGTGCAAATCGGAAAATTTACCATACGCCCCATCTTCGCAAGTCTCTTGAAGAAATCAAGGTCTTCGTTGGACCTAAGCTTATCATTGTAAAGCCCACGCTCAAGGGCGCTTCGTTTCTTGAATGTTACTTATGAATGTATAAACAGACATCCATCAGATTTTATAGTCTTCCTGATGTCCTCTGACAAGAGGATCAACGTCTGAATGTAAATCGGTTCATCCTGGGCGGTGATGAATTCCATGAACCCGCCCAGGATGACACAGTCGAGATTCTGATTTTCTCGTTGGCGTTTAGAAGCCCCTAAAACTAAGAATCGCCTCAATCACTCCTGCTTGGTCCATCTCTGTCATGTCATTGTAAAAAGGTAAGCGCAGTAAACGCTGGCTAATGTCCTCCGTCATGGGGCATTGTCCTTTCTTGCCGCCTAAACGTTGTCCCATTGGAGACAAATGGAGTGGTAGATAATGAAAGACACTGAGAATTCCGAGTTCTTTCAAATAGGCCATCAAATTATCGCGCTTTTCCCCATCGGGTAAAATCAAATAAAACATATGGTAGGATTGCTCACAATGCGCAGGGATGCAAGGCATACGTACGCTATTTATCCTAGCCCAGTTCTGCAATTGTCCCATATAGCAATCCCAGATTTGTTTGCGTTTTACCTGAATTTTCTCTCGAGCTTCCAATTGCGCATACAAAAATGCCGCAGAAATATCGGAGGGAAGATAACTGGAACCTATATCTACCCAAGTATATTTGTCGATCTGCCCTCGAAAAAATAAACTGCGGTTAGTTCCCTTCTCGCGTAGGATTTCTGCTCGTTCCACATACCGAACATCATTGACAATAAGCGCCCCCCCCTCACCGCAAGAAAAGTTCTTTGTTTCATGAAAACTTAGTGTTGCAACTGTACCCCAAGTACCCAGATGCTTCCCTCTGAACTTTCCAAATAACCCGTGAGCGTTATCCTCAACAACCGGGATCTGGTATCTTGCAGCAATTTTTAAAATTGTATCCAGTTCACATCCAACTCCCGCATAATGAACCAGCACAATTGCCTTGGTTCGAGACGAGACTAATGCCTCAAGAAGTTTCTCATCAAGGTTCAAAGTGTCTTGTCGGATATCGATGAATACGGGTTTGGCACCTCGAAGCACAAACGCATTAGCCGTTGAAACAAAAGTGAAGGAAGGAATGATCACTTCGTCGCCAGGTTGAATATCTAACAATAAAGCCGACATTTCTAATGCATCTGTACATGATGTAGTAAGTAAAACTTTAGGAGCCCCTAAGGCCGTTTCCAACAGTGCTTGGCATTTTTTGCTAAAGTTTCCATCTCCAGAGATGTGTCCCGAAGAAATTGCATCTGAGATGTAAGCTAATTCATTCCCTATAATACTGGGGTGGTTAAATGGAATGCGGTAATTCATTAGTAAATACCTCTTCAAAGGTTATTTTGAAACCATTTGTGATACCACATGTAAATGGACTGAGTAATAAAACCGCATTTTTGATATAACCGCTGTGCGGGTATATTTCTCCCCTGCGTCGCGACCTGAACTTCTGTACCGTTATGTTCTTTAAAGTAGTCAATTGCCGCGTAAACCAATTGTGGACCAATCCCCAATCCGCTTACATTGAGGTCAACTCCAACTAAGCTAATTTTTCCTTGTTCACCTTCCATATCGCAAATGATAAAACCAACTACCTTATCATTCTTTTCTGCGACAAGAATACTGTTTGCCAGACTATGGATAAAACAATTTTCTAGCCAAGTAACATAGAATTGGTTAACGCGGTCACGCTTAAAATGCGGATCAAAATAAAAGCGGCTAGGCCAATTATTATTCTGGACAATTTGCCTTAAAACAGGCAGATCGCCAAACTCACCTGTGCGGGTTTTTACACGGTTATTGAATTTCACTTCAGGAATATCATTCAGGGATCGACGCAAAAAGGTCAGCCGAATATCCACTGGTATAAACTGATGCGAAGAAGCCAACAATATGCTTCGATAATCGTTAGGATCAGCCAAATAATATAAGCATTGTATGTTTTCATCGCGACACCAAGCAAAAGCAAGCTCTAGGAGTTCAACATTAAGGGTATAAGGAATAAACCTAGCAATGGCAGTTTCGAAAAACTCTGAATCCCAAGCAAGAAACTGACACACTATTGAGTCATTCAGTATCAATGCCCCTCGCATTGCTTCCTCCAACTATTTATTCCGGTTAGCATACCAGGAACTTTTAATGATCTGTTTACACACAGGTAAAGCCATTTGCCAATTAAGTTTCAAACATCTCTGCAAAAGCGTATAGGCCTTTTGGCGTTCAGTACGATCTCCTCGATCGATCATCAACCATGCTGCCGTAAAGTAAGCTCGTGAAGTAGCCAATTTAATGAGGCTTGAACAGTTTTTGGGGAATCTTGGATCATTTTGTACCTCCGATATTACCAGCAGCATTTGGTCAAGGTATCTTTCCCGATATTCAGCAGAATACCTCATTGAGGAAGCATGAGAGCGTATATACGTTAGACCACTTGGTAGGCATACAAATTTCTTACCTTGCAACGCAATTTGGAGAGTCAGGAATGTATCTCCTACAAGGTTGAATCTCGGATCGATTATTCTCCCTGCCTCCAGAGCACTCCGCCGAATTAGCATGGAAGAAAAAGGGGTTGCATTGCTTAAGAGCTGATATCGCAGAGGTTTTTTGGAAATATCTTTGACTAACATAGGCGATATGAGTTTCCCCTCCTCATTGATCTCATGCATACCTGTGTAGACAAGACCTACCTCAGGTCGCTGATTCATAATTGCTACCTGTTTTTCTAATTTAGTAGGTTCCCATAAATCATCTCCATCCAAAATAGCTATCAAATCTCCGCGAGCAAACAGCAGCCCCTTATTACGACTAGCGACGTTTCCTTGATTCTCTTGATATGCATAAACTATCTGCGTTCGATAAGGAGCCAAAACTTCTTGAGTGTTATCTGCAGAACCATCATCAATAATGATATGCTCATAATCACTAAAGGTCTGGCATTTTACACTTTCAATGGTTTGGCATATATATCGTGCTTGGTTATAGACGCCAGTAATGATGCTGACTTGGGGCATAATTATGCTAAACGTATCTGGGCAAATAGACTCTTAAAACGGTTTTGATAAGTATGGTTTTGTAATGACTTCATCTTGCCTCTATTGCGGATCTGTTCCGCTTGATCTCCATGAGAGAGGTAGTAATGTACTTTCTCTAACAATTCGTGCTCGTTTCTATAGATCAGCACTTCTCTATCTGGTTCATAAAACTCCGCTAACTCTTCACAGAAGCCGGTTAGATAGAGTGCCCCACTCATTGGGGCTTCAAAATCACGCAGGTGCAAATGCTGTTTGGTAACAGAAGCGAAATCATGATCATCGTAAACTTCCAGGAACCCAAGGCTTATCTTGCTTTCACTGTATTTGCGGAACATGTCTTCATCCGACAAAGCCAAGTGCATGTGGGAATCGTATTTGATCCGCAACCGCTCGTTAAAATCCAGCCAGGATAGTTTGGCAGACCACCTAGCCCTGCTTTCCAAAGACGTTGCCGTCAGAGCCTGTAAGGCAGTTTGAATGCGGCGTCCATGACGCAAAAGCATCCGGGCGCGCCCTTCACGACCATTCAATCGCCACCCTGGGCCATACACATCTACATTCATTCCATTTTCCAGTAGATGGTAAATGTAATAAGGCCGTTTAGCATACTTCTGCCCTACAAAAGTTACGTCCAGCGTTCGAGGAACATCATAAGGGTGATAATACTTGGGATTGGCCGCCATAGGGAACCAAATCGGGTTTGCACCAATCGCGTGGAACTTCCCGGCAGCGTCTTTCTCTGAGTGCAAGTTATAGTCAAAGTGCGGCGAGAGTTCATCTACCAGATTAAACTGATGTGTGTTATTACAGGAAAAATTACAGGTCGGTACACCAGTCCGCCGGATTTCATCAATAACCCCGGTTTCGACCATACCGTCCATCAGGTATGAAAAGAACAGATCGAACGGCCGCCGGTCGTGTTCGCGGCGAAAAGCATCCAATAACTTTTCGCTGAATACCGAACACAGTTGAACGTTGCGGCGCGCCTTTGCCTGCCCGCCTTCCTCGGCACGAAAGAGAATAACGTCATGGCCCAAGTCTAGTAATGGCTCATAAAGATTGCGTAGCCAGATCTGGCTCTGACCAATGCCTCCCGTAGCTTGGGCACTGAGGACCTGGAAAATATGCAATCCTTCTTTAGCTATAGCTTCACCTCAGTCCTCGCTTAACCCTTCTTCGCAGTTTGGCTATCAACTCTTGCGCACCATAGGGTGGAAGAGCCGTATCACGCAATCGAACCACCTTCTGCCAACTTAATAGCGCGGACCGGGATCCTCGCCAGGCCGGAAGATGAGCTTCAATCATATCCACAAACTGCGTTGCCCGGTGCTGCCAAGCATGTTCAGCCAGAGCCCGTTTGCGAGCAGCAACCCGAAAAGGTTCCGTTTCTGCTGGATGATCCAGGTAATACATGATTGCTGCTACCCACTCATCTGGTGGATCAATAGCTACGACCTCGGATTTATCAAAATAACGCCTAACTACCTGCGGAGCATTACTGATCTGAAAACAACCGGCCATTGCTAAATCAAAGAGACGATTGTTGGCATCCAGTCTTTTATCAACTCCAGCCTTTTGCTCGTCATTGGATATATTGATACAAACATGCGCCAGGTTGTAAAGAAGATTTAAGAGATCGCCCCAAGCTATGGACTGGCTTGGGAAACCGAAACGCTCCCACCCAGGCCCAACAAATAGCGCATTATGAGAGTGCGCAGCCCGCAGGAGGGGCTCAACATATGTGTTTCGCCCGCTGCCACTATTGGCATTTCCTACAAAAACGATGTCGAACAATTTAGGAAGCTTAAGCGGATGCATCACATCCGGATTGGATGCAAAAGGTAAATGGTAATAAGTGACGCCTGATCTGGCAAATTTATTATTGGAAAACCTGGAACAATCAGCCCCATAGACAAAAAGGATGCGATCACGCCAGCGTTCCAAAAAGCCACGGCGGAACCAGTAATCGGCAGCGCCAACATTCAAGATCACCGGTCCTTCGAAGGCTTGCATAGCCTGCGCACTGGTTCGATCCTGATTGCCCCCCATTGGAGCCACAAGTACATCTGCTTCCTTGTTGGGATGGTGGTTACTATAAGTAACGCGGCACCCGGCCTCCTCAAGGGCCTCAAAGAAGCTTTGGTACATGCCGCTAAACCAGGCATTTACGGCGTGGCCGTTTAATCCTAAAGAGAAGAAATCTATCGTGGTCAATGGGACTTTCCCTTATCAAATAATAAAGTCATAAGCAATGCTGTTACTAGCGATTTGCTGAGATAATTACCGTCTGGATCATCAAGATAGCATTCATGGCACATCAAAGATAGGGCAAATAAAGATTGGATGTTCAAGTCATCAAACTTGGATACCAACAACTACCAAACAAAACTCTATTTCCTGAGCCATATCACCAACTATCGAAAAGAACTGGGCCAACCTAGCATGTATGACGAACAAATATACCTATCACGAGCCTTTGTGTCCTTCATAAAGATGAGATATACCAGAAGCAGGGGCAAATCCGTGTCATTCAATCCGGGCGATTTCATCCGCATACACACTGATCATTTTCTGGCTAACAACCCCATCATGGAATAGTTCGATTGCCAACTGACGGGCATGCCGTGACATATCAGACCACAGATCAGGATCTCTCAGTAAATTTTGCACTCCGCTTGCGAATTCTCGGGGTTCATTTTTTTGAGCCAGATACCCAGTTTCTTGGTGACGTATCATGTCGGACACGCCTCCCACATTAGAAGCGACAACAGGTGTACCACAAGCCATTGCCTCTTGAATCACTCCCGGTAGATTGTCAAACTGCGTTGGATCGATTAACACATCGGCAGCATTGTAGCATATACGCATCAAAGTTGGATTGGTCACAGCCCGAACCGCAACTACCTTGTAACCAACTGCTTTGAACCGTTGCCCTCCATCGCCTATTAGCAATAACGTTGTTTGAACGGTCGATTGCGGTATCAATTTCCGGAGGTTTGCTAGTGTTTGGAGCAAAACGTCACGACGTCCCGGGTAGGCAAAAATATTATCTGGCTTGCCAACAAAGAGCAACACCTTGCTTTTAGGCGCGATGTCCAGAATTGTCTTGCAGGCCATCCTGTCCAATGGCTTCCAAAAATCAGTATCAAGACCATTTGGAACATGGTAAACAGTCTTGCCCATAAGCAGTGGACTATGCTTGGCTAGCTCTGTCATCCATCTAGACGGACCAACAACTGAAAATCTTGAATGCCCATAAAGTCGGCGCTTGATACGCCACAATTGAGCCGTCGAATCACGCCGCATAGGCAACATGGAACTGATTGGACCGCCACGTAGCTGAGGACAGTCTCCGCAACCTGTTCGCCAGCGATCACAATTCAACGAGTTCGTACAACCACCTGTGAAGGCATACATATCATGAAAAGTCCATATCAATGGATAACGCTGAGTCAGTGCAGGCAACATAGATAGCGGTAGACCATGGTAATAAGTCCAATGAAGGTGAATGATGTCAGGCTGGAATTCGGCAATCGCCCGCCAGATAAGCATAACGGAAGGCTTGAAAAGATTCGGCAATGCCAGAGCGTTACTCACGCGTCGAGCAATACCGTCCAGCCCCCGCAACAACAGAGGACGCTCTATCCGTTTTACATCGTCACTGACCACCACATCTGCGAAACTGAGAATACAGGATGTATGTCCCTGCTTTATCAATGCCTCCTGCAAGCGCGTTACCGCAATTGCCCCCCCCGTCTTAGAATCATTTGAAGTGATCTGCAAGATCCTCATAGCCCACCAATCGCTCCTTTGTCCCTCAGGAGACAGTCGGTCAGCCAGGTCGTCATAGTAGCTGGGATCCAGAGCCACGATCGTTTGTACATCCTAGTCGCTTGGCTTTCTTCGCCCAGGCACCAGCAAGCATTACCGAGTACCACGTTTGTGAATACTTTCCTGTTCTGGATTAGAACATGGTTTCCGATAAACGCCAATGGCACAAATACTCCAATATCGAGAATTAAACCTGCGTAAAGGTTGCGATACTTGGAAGTATTTATTCATCCGCATGAGAATTCTAAATGGAATATCGAATGCATAGCTTAACAATTTACTAAACCAGGGCATGCTTTCACGCTCTTTAGCCAATATGTTTCTTAAAACTTCGGGTGAAAATCCACCCAAATATCCCTTGAAAAGAACGCCTAAATCTAGATCTCGTTCGAATGTATTCCATTTCCTAGTATCCATAGCGTTTAGATTATGCATAGACAACATATTAGGCGCAAAAATCCTCATGAAAGGAGCATATATACCCAAAAAATTTGGTATTTCTATCAAAAGGATCCCTCCTGGCTTAAGCAAATCCAAATGCTTTTTTATAATCAACCCAATATCTTCAAAATGTTCAACAAATCCAAGAGAATATACAACATCAAAAAAAGGCGGATGAATCTCCGAAGAAAGCAGGTCCAGTTGATAAACCGTCACATCAAGACCTAATAGTTTGAAATTCTCTTGTGTTTTTTGACAGCCAATAGTGGAATAATCCAGTGCATGTGCTTTATACTTGAATTTTTTTGTTAAGTAGACAAGAAACCTTCCCGGTGCGCCACCGATCTCTAGAACACTTTTGCTTGCATCGGTGGACAAGAACTTGTCGAAAATATTAAGGATTTCGTAAGTCATTAAATCATCAGCCGTTTTCTCTGCTTCCGCTGGCAACTTACATTCGGCCCAAAATTGATCCCAATAAGTTTGATCCGTTAATTCTATTCCACGGTTCATTCCACTATCCTCTATCGAATTCCTTGGCATGATGCGAAGATTTGGTAGAAACAATGAAAATGCTCATCCGACTATAATTTGCCCAGCTTTTTAATTACAGGCTTGAATTGCTTTTCCAGCTCCAACCGCATATTAAAGCACCGGCAGGCATTAGCGACATACCATTCATATCGATCAAAGATAATTCTCAGCGCACTTTCAATACCGCTTGGCTCTTGTACACATATGCCACATTTAAAGGAGTTGACCAAGTCCCTTGGCCCGATTCTTTCATTCACTACAATTGGGAGCCCACTTTGCAGATAGTCTGCTATTTTCCCTGATGATAATCCTATCAGTTCCACATTCTGGCGTTCAGGAGAACCAATAGGACCTGGATTGTAGAAAGCCAACCCGACATCAGCGGATTCAACTAGGTTACGGTATTGCTCGGAAGGAACAGGCTCACTCAAAATAAACACTTTCTTAGAATCTATGTACTTGAGGGTGGTCTTATCTAGCCGCTGTCGTGATTGCCACACCAGTACATATTCCTCCGACCAAGATGCAGCGACGGCCATGATTTCTTTGCTCATCGCCCACCACCCCAGCCAGCCTGCACACAGGATAATCCTACAATGAGAAGGGATGTTCAATCGCTCACGCAAGAAGCTGCTTGGAGAGCGGCGCGCCATCCCTCTTGGCGCATTAGGTACCAGGATCACTTTAGCCGGGTCAAGTCCGTTCTCTTCGATCAATGCCTTAGCACGCCACTTGTCATGCGTGATGGTAAATGCCGCCCGACGACTGTAATCGATCTCCCCCAACTTAGCTGCCCGAAGTCGTTTCGTTGTAATCTCCTCCAAAAACTGCAATTCCAGTGACCAGTAAACTAACGGTATCTTCAGAAATTTGGAAATATTTGCAGCGCTGGCTAAGCCCTCCATATCCATACCGATCAAACACGTATAAGGCTGGTTAGTATGCTGCTGGCGTATCCAGTGGTTAAAATAAATATGACGCCATATTGGACGATATAGGTTTGACACAATCCAGCTATAGGGCCTGCCACCCTTTCGATGAGACCATACGATGCCAGCCTGCCCAAATACCCCTGGCCGATCGGTTATTACCGAGATCGTCGAATTCTCAAAATCCAGAGTTGGGAAAGACTCATCATATATCGTGTAAATCTCCACCTGATAGCCGTGCTCTACCAGTAAAAGGGCCGCATCGCGCAGATTGGGGAATGCCCCCAAATATCTATATGGATAAAATAATACAATGCGACCCTTTTCAAAATTATTCATCATCGGAGCCTCTTCGATTTAATCTTTGAGTGTATGATTGGCGATATGCAAGGATCCAGTTTTTCCACGTATGACATTGGTGCATCTCTTAAATTTTGCATCTTTTCTAATCGAAACCATTAAACGCTAATCTATTCTTGATTAGGTAAACTATGGAATCTGAACTGCACTATAACAAACCGCCATCAACGCCCAAAATATAAAAGCATGTACAGGTTCAAATAAAATACTTTGAGATGATACTCCCGCTACTAAACCAACCGCCAACGTACTCAGGCCTAGCGAGGCGAAATCGCGAGTATGTCCAACTGAAGTATTTAATATTATCATAACAAATTTAGATACCAATTTTACAACAACCATCAAAAAAGCTATGCTTCCCAATATTCCCGTTGCCTCCAATATGTAAGCATAAATAATCGAATCGTCAATTCCATAAGTAAACCATAAGTAGCCAAAACCTACTCCCAGCGGGTTTTGGAGGGTTAATTTCCAGACGAAGGCTAAAGAATCTATCCGATAGGTTAAATTGGGGATATTTCCAATCCCATATAAGAGGGTCTGCATACGTTGGATGTTTTCCTCCGGGAACAATTTCAAAATTGTCACACCCAAAAAAGTGATAACAACAAACAGTATGAGAACTGTTCCCAAAATTTTAGGAGAAAAAATTCGACTGGAGGCAAACAACACAAGGATTATCCCCAGAATCGATGCCACAGTAGCGCCACGCGCTGCAGAATAAAGCAAAACAGAACCAAACCCTGCCAGCATCAACAGAGCCCCAGTTCCCCACCAACGCTCGCCTTTACTTTGTACAGACCATAACAAGATGCAAGCCGGAACTCCAAGAGCTACTATAGAACCTAAAATTGTTGACCATACCGTTAACTGAATTGGACCAAGTTCTACCAATTGGCCATATCCTAAACGCGATTTATACAAGTCAGAACCAAGATTTAAGCTCAAAAAATGACTTGTTCCGTTGGCCCAAACTACAATTACAACAAAGCTTATGATCGTCAGGAGCGATGCCTTAATGAAAAACCAGGCTTCTTTCTGATTATGGATCTTTCGATAGGCCAGGAAAAACCATAACAGCGGCATCAAGCAATAGGTGTGCCACACACTAATCCCGCCATATTTCAGAGGAGCAACCAACCCCGCGAGAGTAAATAATCCTAATGGAATGATGATTTTTAAGTTTAGCGGTTTTATATTAACACCAAGATCATTCCGCATAAAAAGCAGTTCGTCAATCGTCAAAGCTAGGAGAATAATCTCGCATAACGAAATCCCATAGGGGATCGGTAATGAGGGAATTTGCACTATCGAAAGTGGGATAGAAAACGCCAACAGCCAAAATTTTAAACGTTCAGAAAGTATGCTGATCGTCAATAGGCCAACAGGCAGCAACAATAAAGCTAAGGTTCTTAGCCTTCCTGTGCTTGCCGCATATCCTATTATTGGGGCAACAATTAAAACTCCACCAACCAACCACCATTTATAAGAAATTCCAGAAGTAAAGTCCAGAACTTTATTCATAATCAATTATTCCAGGTAACTCTTTTTTAATACATAAGCCAACAATTCGGGATCCGTCTGTACCGCGTTTTCGTGAAACCTCCATCCAGCATTATGAGCATACTGTAGCTGATTCAAAATTTTCTCGTGCTGAGTGGGGAAAAGCTGCCGCCGAACCCAACGAATGCGATTCTGCAACGACCTCACCCAATCCGTAAGCGACATCTCTCTGGCTCGTTGCTTAAAGTAAGCACTCGATTTCGGGTGTATTCCTCCTGTTGTAGAAGACTGGTCAGCATTTAGATCTTGGGCTTTACGAATCTGGGCATAAGAGTCACTAATCCCTTGATTATACGATCTCTGGCATAGGTAATCGAGGGTCATCCTCTTCCGGCTTACCGTGTGGTAAGCAACTGACCGGGGATCATACCAGGCTGTGTATCCCTGCTTTTTAAACTCCTGAAAGAATCCCGTCTCGCCATCTCCTCGATATCGCATTAATTCAAGGGGCATTCCATCCGGGTGAAAACCGCCCAATTCAAACACCAGAAAACGACGGATAAAAAAGCTAGCCCCCCATACAAAAAGTGGGTCAATTTGCTTGGGTTCATTCCCCAGATCCAACAATGTCAGTAAGCCAAACGTACCATCGCTAAACAGGTCGGTTAACCAATCCGGCGGCTGCATTTCCCATTTTGGCAAAATACGACTGACAACCGCATCAGCTTGGTTAGAAAGCATCAACTCTAGGCCCGAGATCCAGCCCGGGAGTAAGACTGTATCGTCATCCAGAAAGGCCATAACCTCCCCGGCCGCTTCCCGAGCTCCTCGATGACGTCCCTGATGCAGGCCAGGCTTCGGTTCATACACGTAACGAAGAAGAACGGGCGCTTGCCGGGATTTCTTTTGCACCACTTCGCGCGTTTCGTCTATAGAACCGTTGTCTACTACTATAATTTCCCAAGCGAAAGATACAGGTGCCTGAACAGCCAAAGAGTCAAGCAGCAGAGATAATAAATTACTGCGATTTAGGGTTGGAATAATCACCGAAAGCAATAAGTTTTTATTCAAGAGAATAAACTTTATCAATTTAAAGAGTAAACTGGAATGATAATACTTCATTCATAGTTCGGGTGAGCGCTCTTTAATAGACCATGAAAAATCTTTTATAATTACACTACCATGGTCACTTTCCACCATTCTACCTGTTCCAAAAACATCCTCTGCTATTACTTCAAATGATCCTGCATTCGTAAGTCGGTCCGCCTTATCATTTTGCACGCTGCAATACAAATGAACGATGTAAATACCTGGAGCTAGTGGAAGTTCTTCAAAATGGCAAGAGAAAATTCCAGATTTTGGGATCAAGCGAAAGTCTGAATCAACAAGCCAACTGGCTCCTGTCAACACAGGTTGACCAAAATTATCTTTTATCGTTAAGGTTACAGACACATTTACAAGTGGCTCATTCGATTTTGATTCATAACTTATCCAAAATGTGCAACCGTGACATGAACGTATCTTCCGGCTCTTTCCAAGAATTTCATCATCTATCCACCACTCCTGGAATCTGATTTTTCCATCGCCTTCTCGATCACTGGATCGAATAACATAATCATCTCTTTCTTGAATATTAGCAGATTTTAAATACGCATTAATTACCTTATCAACGCTATCCGTAAGAATATTTTTTCCGGATTCGATTAAGAGCCCCTTTTCACATAGCGATCTCACCGATGCCATATTATGGCTTACAAATAGTACCGTTCTTCCTTCCCTCGCCACCCGTCCCATTTTCCCCAAGCACTTCTTCTGAAACTCCGCATCCCCCACCGCCAGAACTTCATCCACAAGAAGAATCTCCGGATCAAGGTGCGCTGCCACAGCAAACGCTAGGCGCACATACATCCCGCTCGAATAACGTTTAACGGGTGTTTCAATGAATTTTTCCATTTCGGCAAAATCCACAATCTCGTCGAACTTTCGATGCACCTCCTTCCTGGTCATCCCCAAGATCGCGCCGTTCAAGTAAATGTTCTCTCGCCCGGTCAGGTCGGGGTTAAAGCCCGTGCCCACTTCCAGCAAGCTAGCTATTCGTCCCTTTGCTCTCACATGGCCACTAGTAGGGGCTGTCACTCGTGAAATTATTTTGAGCAGGGTGCTCTTTCCAGCACCGTTACGGCCAATGATGCCCAGCACCTCGCCTTGCTCGACGGTGAAATTCACATCCTTCAGTGCCCAGATGGTTTCTCCATCCGGGTTGCTATGGTCCTTGTCTCCAATCTTGAGCATGGGATTGGGCTTACCGCGCACTTTTGCCCACCAAACGTTCATATCTCGGCTTAAGGTGCCAGTGCCGATCTGGCCTAGCCGATAGGCTTTGGAGAGATTTTCAACAGAAATGACGACGTTGCTCATACTGTATCCATAAATGTAGCTTCCACCCGGTTGAAGATCACCGCCCCAATGATGACCACTACCAGCATAAAGCCAAAACTATACGCCAAATCGGTCAGGTTCACCGTCCCAGCCCCTCCCAAGAAAGCATAGCGAAAAATTTCTACAATGGGCGTTATTGGGTTCGCCAGGATGATCCAGCGGAAACGCTGCGGGAAGGAAGAAATCGGGATGATCACTGGCGTGGCATACATCAGCAACTGTACGCCGAAAGTGACCAAAAACCGCAGGTCTCGGTACTTAGTGGTCAGGGAGGAGATGATAATTCCAAAGCCCAATCCCAGCCCGGCCATCATGAAGATCAATACCGGCGTCATCAGGATCCACCAATTCGGCTGTAATGCTATACCCCGCAATGCAAAATAACCCATGAATCCCACAAAAAAGATAAACTGGATGGCAAAAGCGATCAGGCTAGAAATCAAAATGGAGACCGGCACCGCCAGGCGTGGAAAATACACCTTGCCGAACAACTGAGTATTGGTGATGAAAGTGTCCGAGGTCTTGGTAATGCATGTGGCGAAGTAGCTCCAGACAACCGTGCCGGACATGTAGAACAGGAACTGGGGCAGGCCATCGGTGGGTAATTTTGCCACGCTGCCAAATATGAACGTGAAGATAATGGTTGTCAGCAACGGCTGGATGAGATACCAGAGCGGGCCCAGAATGGTCTGCTTGTAGACCGAGACAAAGTCACGCCAGACGAAAAGCATGACCAAGTCGCGCGCGCGCCACAAATCACCCAGGCGCAGGTCCAGCAGGTTGCGGCGGGGGCCGATATCCAGATCCCAATGTTCTTCATCCAGCCCCGGTTTCGCGACGAAATTCATATTACTTTATCCTTCCTTTGCTACTCCTAAGACATTCCAGGTCGTTTCATCCGCTGGACAATCCAGAGAAGGAAAAGCAGTCAAGCTTTTCATTTCAAGACCTACCTGTTGAAGGAAATATGCCAACTCCATCGGGAAAAAGTAGCGCATTTGATGGGTTTCTTCCCTCTCTTTCACCAATTGCTGCCCATTTATTTGCCAGACATGATAGCGCACTTCAGCCAGATGCCGGGAGATATCAAGCGACCCTGAAGCCGCCCGGATGATCTGACCATTGTCTACAGGAATAACCTTCACTCGATCCCCAGGGCGGATGGCCAATACTGCCGGCCCATACCACACATCGAAAACAAATACACCGCCCGGCCGAAGGTGACGGCAAACGGTTTGTAGAGCAGCAGCAACATTCTTG
>Ga0182021_10002728_pt1 | contig 20662 bp, 19 predicted proteins | sample 612E3MmetaG_FD_120493 | JGI IMG/M metagenome (GOLD analysis project Ga0182021, IMG submission 120493) | Permafrost microbial communities from Stordalen Mire, Sweden - 612E3M metaG (Illumina Assembly) | ecosystem: Environmental > Terrestrial > Soil > Wetlands > Permafrost | place: Sweden... | reverse complement strand
CAACATCGTTTGCCTTGATGAAGATATTGACACCCATTTCTGGTATGACATTATGCCTTACGTTGTGGATAACGCAGGCTTTTTGGAACGTTTAAAGACCAAGACGTTGGAAAACATTCAAGGTGCCATTGTGGTTTCATCCACTTGGAACGGCGTCGGCGGAGCCCTTTTGCCAACCCTGAATTCTCAAATTAAAGAATGGAACATTAACACCGTGTCTTTGGCGCTTTTACCATCTAAAGCGCAGCCATTAGACGGGCAATTCAACAGCTTATCATCTCTGGGGATTTTAGCTTCCAAAGACTCAACAATAGCTATACTTATCGACAGAGACAACCTTGAAGATTTCACAGGCAGCGATTCAGCAGGGTTTGCAGTCAACGGCAACGACATCACCAATTACCTGCTTGATTTGATGCTGTCTAAGGACACTTTTGCAAGTGAATTATGTGAGTTCTCGAAATCTTTTGACACAAAAATGTTCACAGTTATGTTGGCGCCTGGAATGAGCCTGAAACTTTACGGTTCCTTAGAAAACATGCTTAATACCACGTTGGTTAGGCCGCTTTTGACGTTTGACCTTTCAACTGCAACATTGCTTTACGTGCTTATTCGCATGCCTTTCAACCTCAAAGGAAAGTTCCCTCGTGGAAAAATCGAGTTAGCCGTAGCCAACTGGTTCAAAGACAAAGCAGACTTAGAATCAATTTTCATAGCTGACCCTGTTTACACTGATGACAGCAGTGACCGCGTGGACATAGCAATGTTTGTCGGAGGCTTTGATTTAGCCCAAAGATTCACGGCATTGGAGAAAAAAGTGGAAAAAATGAAGAATCGAGCAGTCAAAAAACGCTCAATAACAGAAGAAGATTGGCAGTTAATAACTAAAAGTTTGTTGGAATAAAAGGAAATTAGGAGCTAAAAACTCCTCTTTTATTTTTTGTTGGTTTTGCCGTTGCCGTTTGTGCTGGTTCCTGCGCCGTTGTTGATGTCTTCGATGATTTGTGTTGCTGAAACGCCGTGTTCAAGCAGGTAAGAGCGGGATAGGTGTCTTTCGAAGTCGCTTGATTTGCTGTATAATAGTTGCATTTCGTCGAATGCTTCCATGTCGCTGGGTCTGGCTCTGCCGCCGACTACGAGTACGCGTGTTACCCATGGGTCTCGGGATTCAGTTAATCTGACTGTGACGGTTCTTGAAACTTCGCTGGTGACGTATCCTGCCAATGCCGTGTAAACTTCCTGTGACATGTCTTCAGTCCACATGTGCGGTGGGCACTGGACAGTTACCCAGATGTAATCGGTTTTGTAGCTTGGTTTGAAGCCCATAATGCTGGGTGTCTTGAATGCGCGGATAACACTTTTCATGTAGTCTTTGAAGTGATCCAAATCCATAATGTCTCTGTAGATGATGTCTCTGGTGAGCATTTCCTCTTGCTCTGTTAGAATCTTAAACAGAATCTTTCTCTGCTCAAGCTCGGTGAGTTCTGCAGATTTCTCAAAGTATTTCTTTGGCTCGGTTATCTTTGCCAACCGCTCATTGTATTCTTCTGTCATTGCAACAATTTTGATTAAGCGTTTGCGGTATTCAGATATTAACTCTATTTGTTTAGCTAAGTTCACGTAAAGTTGGATTGACTGGTCTGCTTTAGCTAAGTTTTCAAGGGCAATTGCTTCTTCAGTTTCCATTCTTTTCAAGTCGCGGTCTAACTGGAGCAGTTGCTCGCGGGCGTAACGTTTTGAACTGAAAGTCTTGCGCAGTTGGGCCTCCATCTTGGACTTGTCGAATTCTTTACGTTTCTTGGACTCCTGAATCCTGACAACTTCATTGTCAACTGTGCCCCGTTTGTCTTGTCGTTTGAGAACAATGCCGTTCACATATGCGAGATGTTCCTCAATCATTTTTGATTCGTCTGCTGGTTCTCTTAGCATCAGTTGAACCAAGAGATAGATTGTTGCCAGCTCCGACTGGATATTTTTGAGGTCATTCTGTTCACAAGTGCATTCTGGCATAACTCCGTAGTACCTGACTAAAGCATCAGTTAAGTATCGGGTTTCATCGTAGAATTTGAGTGTGTTTAATGATTTTTCTGCAACTTCAGCAATGTTGACGAAGTCATCAAGAATTCTCTTTTGGCGAACGGTAAAGACTTGTGAGCTTGGAATCAACTGTTTTAGTCTCTCTTCAATTGCGGCTTTTCGCTCTGCAAACTCTAGGTGTGTCTTTGTTAAGTTGTTAAGCAAGGCTTCGAGGCTGTCGATTTTTCTTGAACCTGGCTTTTTGAGGGTTAAGCCGATTATGGCTTCTTCTATTGGGCCTGGTTTACCCATGAATTTGATGGTTGATAAGAACCGTGTTAACTCGGCCATCCAGTTTTTAACTTGTATTTCTATGCCTTTAATGTGCAGCTCTAAGTCGTCTTCCATGCGTGGGTTGCTGGTGATTAAAGCTTTGACTTTTTCTTCAAACTGCTCCTCGTTGTATGTGCCTGTTCTTATTAAGTAGTTTTTGTAGTATTCTTTGGCTACGTCATAGTTGTTTTTGACAAGGCAATACATTGCATCAAGCAATTGAAGTTTTTCTTTTCGGTGCTCCTGTAGTAACTGGAGACTTTCAAAATTCACTTTAAACGCTGCAACGTAATCATCGACTGGATAAATAACTTTCACCATGCCCAAAGTGTGTGCTGAATTGTTTGTGAGACCAACTTCTGTTCCGATTCCACCCATCAGGTCTGCCAAATCAAAGTCCATCAGGACGTAGAGCATGTCTACAACCATGTCATCCATTTCTTTTCGGGCGGTAATTATGTTGCCGACTTTAGAGAAGGCTGGAAGCAAAGGCAAATAGACAAGGGCGTTAAGCGGGTTTCTGTATAATTCGCCGAATTCATCGATTACATATTGGTTATAATCTTTGTTGAGTAGGAGAGAGAGCTCGTTTATTGCAGTGAATGATGAGCAGCCTTTTGCCGGTGGGTCATCTCCGCCGCATGGGGTGATAACGAAGGCTATAATGGGTACGCCTGAGCCGAGGACTTTTCGAAGGTGCCGCGCGAAATCAAAGAAGATGCCGCTTCCGGTTCCTCCGCCTAAGCCGTAGACGAGAACTACTGTTGGCGTCACGATTGACGAGAGAGCTTGCTCTTTGAAAACGTTAATGCAGTTGCGAATGATACCAAGTTGGTAATAGTTGAGCGCGTAGATTGCTTTGGCTAAGGCTCTTCTTCTGCCTGCGCCGCCTGCCATTGGCGGAATAGCCATTGTAGATTGAAGCCATGGAATAAAATGATCAAGTTTAGCTCCTTCACCTACAAGATACTCGTTGTATTTTTGGTTGATGAAGTCAAACATTGCTTCTGCTGTTGGAAACTTTACTGATTGAGCAACCACCCGCAAGCGTTCTCTGGGGATGCCTGCTTTAAGAAGCGCTTTATCTATTCTCGCACTTGTTTCGAGGAGGCTTCGGATTTCTGGGTCAGCGATGTCTATGGCTAAAAGGGAGAGACGGGTAAGGTCGTTCTCCAGCAATTCCGTGGTTTTTTGGTTTTGAAGGAATGCTTCAACAATGTTGGTCCCGGCTGAGCCGAGGCCAATCAACTGAACGCTGTTTTGGTATATTCTCGTTTTTTATCACATCCCAACTAAACGTTTCAATCTGTCTTTTACGCTCTCTAAGTTCGCCGCCATTGTTTTGTCAATTTTTTGTGCACGCAACGTTAATCCTTCAAGGTCTTTGATTTGGTCTTCAACCACCATTCGGTAGTAGCTGACTTTGCCTCTGTTGCGGAAGAACAAGAATGCAAAGATTGCCATTAAAGCTGCGAAAACTGCAACCAAGGGTATGAAGAGTATCTGCATCGCGCCTGAAGCCGGTGCGTTAGCATTGTTTAAGGCGTCAAGCATTGCGCTTGCTTGGTCAGTTAAGCCTTCTGCAGCAATGCCTTTTGCATTGTTTATTACGCCTTGGGCTAGGCTGACGTATGCTGGGTCAGAGCCGCTGAGTCCGTTCACAGTTTTCTGTGCAGATGCCAGTTTAGTGTTAAATTCGTTTATTGAAGCGTCGGTGATGTTATGGGATATTCCATCTAAAACTGCGCCGGTTGGATCTGAAATTTGAACCAAGTTGACTGGAACACCTATATGTAGGGTTACTGGACCCGCTGGTGTTTCAGTTACGCCTGATGCTATTCCGAAGCAGGTGATTGTGAAGGTTCCAGCGGTTTGTGGGAACGAGAAACTTTGTGAGTTAGGGTTATAGTTGCTTCCAAGGTTGTATGTGCTGCCGTCTTGAAGTGCCCAGTAGTGGTCGAGGCTTGATGGATGAGCCAACCCAGTTTTAAGTGTTAGGCTTACTGATGGACTGCTGGTTGGAATAGTAATTGTAAGTTGTATTGACAAGCTTTGACCATTGCTTATCTGGAAAGTGCCACTTGTCGAACCAGTGGTCAAGTCATCGGAATAAATAAAACCCGTTGACGTGTCGCTTACGGTGTATTTTTGAATATAAGATGCAGTGTTTGCTGCTGAAACAGGCGCCAAAGAGGCTGCACTTACATAAACAGTGGTTATGGTTAATAGAATAATAATACTTAGGGTTAAGATTTTATTTTTCATATAGCGCGCTCCTTTCAGGTTTTTTAAGTGAACGATGCATATAACATTTGCGCTATTTGCTCTATATCGACAAAATCGTTAATTTAGACTATTTTTGGCAATTGCAGGGCTTAAAGGACAAATCGTTTTTCGAAAGGGGTTTCAATTACAAGGGAATCGTTGTTTTCGTTTTCTAAATTGTTTGGTCAGATAGTAAATTATAAGAGATTCCGTATTACGTTGTAGTACGAGATAGGAACATTTGGAAATAATAAACGTACGCTTACCCGATAAACTTACTTCAGACATAGATAAACTCGCTAAAATGCACAGCCTCAGCCGATCAGAAGTTATGCGCCAAGCCTTAACAATCTACCTACACCTCGTCGAAAACAGCGGCACAATGCTAAGACCCACAGCATTCCAAGTTAAACCAGCCCAAATCACATATACCCGCAGAGGCGACGTCTCAATCCTAAAAATCCCCACTGGTCACGCAATTATAACTGGTTCAACCTCATCAGGAGCCGTTGGCCCAAAACTAATGGATAAAATCAAAGTTGACGGACGCGTGCTGGGAAAATTCTTAGCAAGGGTTGCATTGATGGATGTGATAGCAACAGGTGCTTTTCCCCTTCTCTTATCTGCAACATTAGGCGTCGAGAAGGAGCCAACGGGTAACGAGATATTCGAAGGCATACGACGAGAAGCAAGAAGCATATGGCTTGATCCAAACCAAGTGCTTATGGAAAACACCGAGGACAATTTTGAAACTGTACAAACAGGCGCAGGGTTAACAGTTGTTGGTTTTGCAAACGAGGAGGAGTTAAGGCTTGGAAAAACTTGTCCCGGCGACTTAATAGTTGCCATTGGCAAACCAAAGGTTGGCGACGAAGTTATTTTAGCTGAAGCAAAGGGGGAAATTGCTGATCTAAAAAATATTACTCAACTTTCCCAGAAAAAATTTGTACATGACATCTCTGCTGTTGGCTCTTTGGGCATTGCCGATGAAGCCAGGATGATGGCTTATGGTGTCGGTAGGCAACTGAAGCTTGCTGAGGTTCAAGGAGTGGATTTGAACAAGTCGGCTGGTCCAGCCACGGTTGTTCTAGCTACCATTAATAGAGAAAGGCTTGATGATTTAACTTCTTTAATCTCTAAACCCATCAATGTAGTCGGAGAAATACTGTAACAGTCACTGCACAGTATTTAGCAAGCAGCCGTTTCTGTCGATTTCGCCGCTTCTTATTCGAGTTGTCGAAATGGGCGTGCAATTTTCGGCGGGAACCATACTTACTGCAACAATTTTTAAAGATTGAAGCCCTGCTTGTTCGCGTACTTTATTTATTTTTTTAGCCGTTAATTCGGTTTCTTTGCTAACAACCAAAGCGTCTAAACCCTTGCCCGATATGGTAAGACCATAGGGATCGTTTAATGGAACGATTTCGGCTCTTTTAGCAAAACCAGATTTTTCAAAGAAAGTCTCCAATTCCCTGAATCTTTCTGAATAAGATGCAGTTTTGTGCGATTTACCCATTTTTGAAACAAACTCATCAGAAGACAAACCAATAACAACTTTTTCGCCGACTTCAAAGGCTTTATTCAAAAGAGTTTTATGCCCTCTATGAAGCTCATCAAAAGTTCCGCCAACCGCAACTTTCTTAAATTTTTTCATGCCCTACCAGCCTAGCACCTTGGAAGTCGATTTCGCTAACTATCACTTTTTCAGAGGGTAAAACTTGCTTAAAAGCTTCTACTACCTCTTTGACGTTTTCTTTAAGCACGAGGGCATGCATTGCTTCGCCAATCATGTTTTGTGCCGCGCCGACTGCACCAGCCTTCTTAGCTAACTTAACTAGTTGGCGAATGTTATCTGTGGCGAAACCTGCCTTTTCGGAGAAGTTCCAGCAGCAATCCAGAAAATTCTCTAAACTGGGCTCTATAAAAATTGAATCTAAGGTTTCTTTTCCGTAGTGGTTAACCATCTGCCTTTTTTCTGCATTCGCTAGTACAGTTTTATTTGGAATTTTTGATTCGAAATAGCCAGCCACGACCATATAATCTGGAGTTATGGGTATGCGATCTATTTGGCAGATACCAGGCGCTCCTGGCTCCACAACTAAAACGCAACCGCCAATCGAGGTTAAGGAACTCACGGTACCCAAACCTGTTCGACATTGAATCTCAGCAACATGCGCTATTTTGCCGATTTGATTATAGGTTAACGGTAAATCCAGCGCTTCTTTAAGCGCTAATCCAGCTGTTAATGCTCCGCCAGCGCTTGTTCCAAAACCTGTGCCAATAGGAACCTCAATTTTATGGTCAACTATAGTAACATGTGATTTTTGCTGTGTACTTAGTAATGTTTCAATGACTTTTTTGGTTGTTTTTGCTTCAGGTGCGCGTCTGCCGTTAATTAGGACTGTGATTTCTGGACTTTTTGCTTCTTCAACAGTAACTTGTGTTAAAACGCCTTTCTGTAGACCAAAGCCTCCGCCTCTAGCACCCACTTTTTCCAGATCAATAATCGGCTTATTGTCTTCAGTGTCATGGATTTCAAAAAAACTTGAGATTGCAGCGGGTGCAAAAGCTTGGGCTGTTTTCTTCACTTTACGTCACTTAGGTCTTCTTTCCGTTTGAGGTTTGGAAATGCTCTGTAAACGGCTAAGATTATTGGTGGACCGAGAATTATTATAAACGGTATCTCCGTGAAGAATGTAAAAAAGAAGATGGTGATTGCAACTGGAGCGGTGAATGGGGTTGCTGCTGGTGTAAAGAATTGAGTGAAAACTGGTACTGTTATGCCGATTATTGCGGCACCAAGTAACATGCCTATTACTGAACCTACTTCAAAGCTGCGCCACTTGGAATTTCTCAAAACCACGACTGGTATCAGGAAAATAATGTAGCTCGTTATTGCTACGCCTATAAAAGCGGTTTTTGTCCAAAAATCAAGGCCGAGGTATGCGTAGCCCATCCATACGAAAAGGGCAGTAGCTGCTCCATAAGCGATGACGGGTACGAGCCAACGTATTTTCTTTTTTGCAATGTAACCGATTAAGAAGAAAGCAACGAAATTGCTAGTTACGCCAGCTAATAAGCTAAGAAACAGGTTGTTACCGAATATAGTGTCACTTATGAATATTCCAACTGCAGCGCCTATGCCGCCTACAAGTGGACCAAAAACCACCGCGAAAACGGCAGGAACAATCACAGGAGGCCAAAATCGAACCTGTTCAAATTTTATTGGAATAAGTGAGAAGAAAATGTAACCAACGGCTACATACAAAGCTATGTTTAATGCCAAAGCGGCGACATCTTTTGCTTTCAAGTCGAGTCAACTATGTTTAATTTAAACTGTGAAAACCCAACATCCAATTAAGGGTTCCGTTTATAACGTTTAAACATGATTAAACTAAAATGTTCAAAACCTGCGTACTAAAATAGCATAGTGGAAAAAATTTTTTGGTTAAAATGGAAGATTTATTTTTTGTGTCTTTTTATTCGCTCTTGTCTTTGAGTTTTCTTGCGCCAATCTTTCTTTCGCTGAGTCTGCATCGAGAATCTTTCTTGGCGGGGTACGTCTAGTTTTCTGTAATGCGAAATATTCATGTAAAATGTTTCGTAATCGATTTTCGTTGATTTTAAATCTTCAACGTTTTTGTTCAATTCCTGTTTTGCTTGAGCATCCGTTACTGCATCAAATGTATCTGAGTAAACAAGGTATGCAGCATGGAACTGAAAGTTTGATGAGTCGTCGATTAAAAGTTTCTCTATTTGGGAGGTTGGTTGGTTATTGTTGGTTTGTTCGTTTGGTTGTTCCGTCATGTTTATTCCGCTTGTGATGTAGGCAATGATTGTTTTTCCCCTCTTTTATAGCTGTTCCTAAAAAGCCATTTTTAGCTAATGCTTGCCTGATAATTTTCTGCAGCTACCTAAAATTAGGTTTGAAAAGCAATCAAACACCCTTTTTAAATTGACTCGAGCATGCGAGAAGAACAACAGCCAACACTATACAACTGTTGTTGTTCTACCAAGGTTGAATTAATTTCTTCATTTTAACTAAGATGTTAAGGTGATACTAGTTACAATTGAAAATAAGCTAAAAAAAGACGTCGATATCGCCTTATTTTTTCAGCATCTTTCTCTAACTCTTCGGAATCACGAGGCTGAGTTGGATCACGAAAAGCACCATCATGACTGACTCTGTTGTACGATTTCAAAGGAATAATATGCACATGCAAATGAAAAACCACTTGCCCAGCAGCTGCACCGTTGTTTTGTACAATCCGAATTCCCTCAACGTCGATTGCCCCTTTAACGGCATGGCTATCCGCTTAACTATTTTAAAGAGGTAAACCGCCTCATCTTCTGGGATATCGTAAATATTCTCATAATGCGTCGTGGAGACCACAAGTGTATGCCCCACATTAACTGGGTGATTACTCAAAAAAGCCACGACTTGTTCGTCCTCGTAAACTATGTTAGCGGGTGCTTTGCGGATTATTTGACAGAATATACATTCTGACATGACTCATACCTTTCAGCGTTGTAAAGGTAGGGTTAGGTTTAATAGAATTTTCGTCGCCAATGTTGTTATGGACACTTTAGTTGACGACATCGGAAGCTTTCCACTACCAACAGGAATCAAAAGAGAGACCTATAATAGTGCATACGAGGCTGCGAGAGAAGCCATAATCAAAGGCCAGGATCCATTCAAAGATGAGTTTATTCAAAAAAACTTCTGTTCCGTGGTTGTTGAGTCATTTAAGAAAAAGATAGCTTCAGGCTTAGATGTCACAAATTTTCCTCAGCATTACAGCGGCATTAAACAGGTTGGCGACGCAATTCACGCAGCCATGGCGACAGGCTCGTTTGTTGTCGACAAGGAAAGAGCGTTTCTCCCAGAAATCTACGTGTTAAACCAAGAAGCAAAACGCCTCAGTGAAGAAACAGGCCAAAAAATCCAGTTGCGCGTCTCAATTTTTGGGCCAATCGAACAGTACCTTAGCGAAGTGGGCGCAACAGCTTTCCCCGACGTGTTAGATGGATTTGCCCAAACCATAAACCGCTTCGCAAAAAACAGCATCTTAAACAATAAATATATTGAAACAAAAGTGGTTTCAATTGATGAACCAAGCTTAGGTCATAGCAGTTTTACGGGTACTCCAGAGTTGATTAGGGAAATGCTTGAAAAAGCCTATGACTTCCAAGGACCAATAAAGCAGATTCACCTTCATTTTGCATCAGGAGTGCGCGATTTACTGGAGGTAAAAGGGCTTGATGTGTTATCGTTTGAGTATGCTGCGTCTCCAAAAAACATTGAAGCGGTCCCAAAAGTCGTGTTGGAAAAAGCTGATAAACAAATTCGCGTCGGCGTCTCCAGAACAGACATCGATAGCATTTGGGCTGAACTCTACGAGAAGGGCATAACACAACCATCCAATGAACAATTGGTTGAGACTGAAGAAGTGATAAAGAAAAGGTTCAGCTTTGCCAAAGAAAAGTATGATGAAAGGATGACGTTTACTGGTCCTGACTGCGGTTTAGGCGGGTGGCCAAACCAAGAAGCAGCTCAACTTTTATTGGAGCGTACTGTGAAAGCAGTAAAAACGCTATAATGGTGCTGAAAAAAAGAAAAGAAGCTTATTCTGGTTGTTGTTCTGGCTGCGGTTCTGGAGGCTGCTGTTGTGACCTTACCGCGGTTTTCTTCTTTGCCTGTTCCAGTTGGGCCGCAGTTAAGTCTTTGAAGCCGTAAGTGCCGATTGGCGGCCAACCAGCTTCAGGCATAGATGCTGGCACCAACATTATGGTATTTGTTTGTGACTGTTGGCCTAGCTCGTAGAGTATGTTCATCCATCTCAGCCTTAGACCTTCTGGGCTTGACTCATACATTTTTGCTGCTTCAATCATTTTTGCTGAAGCTTCGAACTCAGCTGTAGCTAGGGTTACTCTTGCTATGCGTTCCCGTTCAGCCTGTGCTTGGCGACTCATGGCGTCTTGTAAGTTGGCGGGAATGATAACGTCTCGAACTTCTACGGATGTGACTTTGATTCCCCATGACTCGGTTTTTTCATCAATAATTTCTCGCAAGCGCGCTCCGACTTTTTCTCGTTCAGCTAACAACTCGTTGAGGCTTACCTTGCCGATGACTTCTCGAAGGGTTGTTTGGGATGCCAATTGAGTGGCTTGGTAGTAGTTTTCAACTGCCAAAACAGCCTTCTCTAAATCCACGGGTTTCATATACAAGACTGAATCAACATTTACAGGAACGTTATCCTTGGTCAAAGTTGATTCTGTACGGAATTGAATAGTATCTAGTCTTGTAGAGATTTTTAATGGCGCTCTGTCAATTAGTGGAACAAGATAAATTATTCCAGGGCCTTTCAAACCGACATAGCGTCCGAGCCTTAAAACTGGCATGCGTTCCCATTCTTTGAGAACTCGAATACCGCTTAACAGGAAAAGGGCAACAACAATACCTATGAATCCTACTACTGGAGCTAAAATTTCTGACAACATTTACACCTTCTAATGGTATTCGGTGGTTTGGAGAATTAAGCTTTTTGCTCGGTTGGTTTCACGACAAGAAACATACCTTCCATCCCCACAACTTCTACGGCTTGACCAGCAACTAATGTGGTGTTTTTGGCTGTGGCTTCCCAGAACTCCCCCATAACTCGGATTTCGCCTTTAGGTTTAAGGTCAGTTGTTGCTATGCCTTTGGCGCCGATTAAGGCTTCTTTACCAGTTTTAACCCGTCTAAACTGCGCTTTGACGCCGACATAAAAAATAACTGCAACAATCAAAGCGACAATAATTAGGGTTACTCCAAGGGTTAATTCAACTGAAACAGCTAAGCCATAAAACTGTGTTCCTGAAATTGCAGCGAAAAATAGAAACACCGCAATAGTAACTAAAATCCCTATAACGAAGGCTAACCCAGCGTGCATACAAACCATCTATACTAGTGGATAGTTAGGATTAGCTTATAAAATAATTCATGAAAAATAAAAAAAGAAAATGAAGGTCCTTTCTAATCGAAAAAGGATAGAAAAGGAGCTGATAGAGCAACAGCACTTGCATTGCTGAGTTGCGGCATCGGATGAGGAGAACGTCGAAGTGGTGGCGGCTGCATTGGTGTTGGCGGTTCAAGTTCTAACGGAATTTGTTTTATCAGTCGTCTTCGCCTTCATGAACTGCGGGTACAATTGTTATTTCAAGCAGATTCTCTCTTCGGATGATAGTGAGTTTGACCTCTTTGTCTATAACGTCTTCAGCAAGTAGCCTTGGCAGATCATAGAAATCAGTGACGGGTTTGCCGTTGAATTTGACTAACACATCACCCATTGCGAGCCCTGCTTTGCGTGCTGGAGAGCCTGCTTCAACAGAGAATATCATTACTCCGCTTTCTTGTTCTAAGCCTGCTTGTTCAGCGATCTCCTGTGGGATGCCAACAGTGTTTGCGATTATTCCAAGGTAGCCTTTTTGAGTTATTTTTCCTGTCATTAGTCTGTCAGCTACAGCTTTTACTTTGTTTATTGGGATTGCGATGCCTCTTTGCCAAACGTAAGCTGTGTTTATTCCGATGATTCTGCCTTCTACATCTACGAGTGGTCCGCCGCTAAAACCAGGATTAAGTTGTGCGTCGGTTGCTATGACGTTTTCCATCGCTGTCATTCCACGCCAGCCTCTGATTGTGCTGTTTACATTTGTTACGATGCCTGTGGTAGCTGTGGGTTGGTTTCTGTTGAATGGGTTAGCAAGAGCGAAAACGTATTGGCCTACGCTTAGTTTTTCTGAATCGCCAAAATGTATTGGTGTAAATTCGCCTGTCTCAGCCTTTAATAGTGCTAAGTCACTATACGGATCTGTCCCAACGATTTTTGCATTGAATGTTTTTTCTCCTTGCCCAATTTTGACTGCGCCACATCCTTGGAGCACGTGGTTGCAGGTCACTATGTAGCCGTCTTTGCTGATGACAACGCCAGTACCACGTGACATTTGCGCTTTTACGCTAACAACGGATTCTGAAATTTGCTTGATTAAAGTGCTTGTTGCTTCTGAGAGAGATTTGAGAACCTCTAAGGGATTAACAAGTTGAGTCATGTTGTTTTTCACCAATAGACTATATGTCAAAATGGTATTTGTTGACTAAGGAATGATAAAAGTCAGTCACAAAACTCAGGCAGGCATCATAAAAGGTGAGTTGCCATAATAAGCCACGTTTTGGGCTAAAGCAGTTTTGGATGCACTTGAGCTTTGGCAGAGCTTGCCGATATTTGACATCAGTTGGTATGAAGCTTTCAATGCTAAGTTAAGGTTATTGTTTGTTAAGAATTTAGCATCGATGTTTAATGCTGTTCCTTGAATGTTTGCTGATATTTGGATGCCGCCGTCTTCAGTGATCCACTTTAACGTCACGCCTTGATTGTTTTCTGATATGCCTATCCAACGCAGGACACCGAACCATTTTCCCTTAAGAGCTAAAATTAACTGTTGCGTCAAGAGGTCTGATGGAAGGAAAGTTTGAATTAGAGGTGTAGTCGGTGTCTCATTACGGGGCTGGTTAAGTTTAAGTTTAGTAATTTTTGGGCTTACTCTGTAACCTTCGGGTTCCTTTTTCACGATGCCTTCTTCTTCTAGTCGGTTAAGAATTCGAGAGAGCGTTTCAGAATGCAACCCTAATCTTCTTTTTAATCCATCGAATGTAAATGTGGCTAAGTCTTCGTTTTCGATAAGCGCCAACACGTCAGCATCGCGTTCGCTTAGAGAGTAGTCGGCTGGAAGGCTTTGCCAATCCACATTCAGAAGCGGAATCATTATCCTAATCTCAGGTTAAAGAGTTGCTTTTGAAGTTTACCCTAATTAAGGAATAAAACCGCCTTGATTAATCCATGTTGAAATACCCATTTTAGAATGGGTTGGAGCTGAGCTTGCTGTAAGTCGCCATTTATAAGATGGATGTTAGCTCAAGGTTATTTTTTCGCCCGTAACTATGTATACAATTGATTCGCAAACGTAAGTTGCGTGGTCAGCTATTCGTTCTAGATACCTTGTCATCAATGCACTTGAAATAATGCATTTACTGCTGGTATTGTCCTCTTCAATTAGTCTTTCTAGGTATTCAAGGTACATTTTGTCAACTTCTCGTTCAGTTTCGGAGATGCTTTTTGCAAGATTTACATCAAGTTTTCTTAAGGAATCAATGCTCATTTTGACCATTGAAAGAACTTTTTGGCTCATTTCTTCAAGGTAATCTTTTGCTGCGGAGTCGCATTCTTTTAAGCCATTTACTTTTTCGTTAATGTATGATATATCAAGTGAGTATCTGCCGAATCTTGCGAAGTCATTGCCTATTTTCATGTAAGATTTTATTGTTCTGAGATCTGATGCTACAGGCTGGAAGCGGGCAATTAATTCGAAGGTTTTGCCTTCAAGCTTGTCAGCCATCGCAACCAACATATCTGACATTTCGTTTACTTCATCTTGAACGCTTCTTCCTTTAACGTACCCTTGAATGGACAGAGCAAGCGTTTCATAGGTTAACTCAGCCATCTTAGTTATCAGAACTGATTGCTCTTCTAGTCCTCTATCAATTATTCTACTCATAGTATTCCTCGATTATCCGAATTCTCCAGTTATATATTTCTCTGTTAGTGGATTTTTCGGAGACTCAAAAATGTCTGTGGTTGTTCCAAACTCGATTAATGAACCAAGATAGAGGAAAGCCGTAAAATCCGACACTCGCGATGCTTGCTGCATATTATGAGTTACAATAGCAACGGTGTAATCACGCTTAAGCTCCACAACCAACCGCTCAATCTTAGCCGTAGCAATCGGGTCCAAAGCTGAGCAAGGTTCATCCATCAAGATAACTTCAGGCTGCAACGCAATCGCACGAGCAATACATAGTCGCTGTTGCTGTCCGCCCGAAATGCTAGTTCCGGGCTTATTCAAATCATCCTTTACTTCATCCCACAGGGTTGCCCTCTCTAGACTGCGCTTAACTATTTCGTCTAGGTTCTTGCCCTTCTTTGTTCCAGTTAACCTTAACCCAGCCGCGACGTTGTCGTAGATAGACATAGTCGGGAAGGGGTTGGGCTTTTGAAAAACCATACCTACTCTTCGGCGAACCTGCACTGGATCGATTTGTTTGTCGTAGATGTTTTGTCCATCGAGTAGTATTTGGCCGGTCATTTTGGCGTTTGGCGTTAGCTCGTGCATTCTGTTGAGGCAGCGAATGAAGGTGGATTTGCCGCATCCAGATGGCCCAATTATGGCCGTTACCGAGTTGCCTTTAATGCCTATGTTTATGTTCTTTAGAGCTTGTTTTTGTCCAAACCAAGCATTCACATCTATACTTTGCATTTTCATCTCTAAGTCGATGGTTTGTTCTTGAAGGGTATTCGTGCTTGTCATCTTTTGAGTCTACCTCTACTGGCTAATCTAACTATAATATTTAGGCTTAGCACCATAAGAATCAATATGAGGGCTGCTCCCCAACCGTGCGCCTGCATACTGGCTTGTGGCTGTAGTGAGTCGCGCCAGATTTCAAGGGGTAAGGCCGCCATGGGTTGATTTAAGCCTTGGAAAAAGTATCTGTTGCCCAGAATTGTCATGATTAACGGTGCAGTTTCTCCTGCGATTCTGGCAACGGCAAGAAGCGTGCCCGTTAAAAGGCCTGCTTTGGCTGTAGGCAAAACGACGCTCAGCGTTGTTCGCCATTTGTGAGCCCCAAGAGCAAGGGATGCTTCTCGAACGCTATTGGGAACAAGTTTGAGCGATTCTTCGGTCGTTCTTGCAACAATGGGAATTAGGATGAAGGATAATGCTATTGCTCCAGCAATTGCCGAGTAGCTTCCGATGATTGCGATAACTATTACTCCATACGCTGTTATGCCAACAACTATTGAGGGAAACTCTGTCAGTATATCGTTGATTGAACGCAGTGTGGTTGCGTACTTGTTGTTCCCAAACTCGGCTAAGTATATACCTGAGAGTATTCCCACGGGGATACCGATAAGGCTTGTTAACCCAATCAGGATAAGTGTACCTTGTATTGCTGGCCCAATGCCGCCGTTAGAATTATTGTTAAGTAAGAAGCCGAGACTAAGTTGCGGTGCACCTCTGGCAATAACTTCCCATAGGATACTGAGCAATGGGACAACAGCAACGATTACGCATGCAGCGCATAAAATAAAGAAGAGGCGGTTCTTGAATTTGCGGATGTTATGATTAAAGATTATTCTATTGCGCCTCCCTTCACCTTTAGCACACGTGACACCAAAATGCCCGCACCAACGTTAATGAGCAAACTGACGATTAACAGGATTAAGCCGACTCCGATGTAAGCTGCGACCTGCAATGAACCTGTCGCTTCAAGAAAACCGTTAGCAATAAGCGAAGCCATGGTTTGGCTGGGTTGAAAAAGCGACGTTGGCATGGCTGCTGGACCCGTAGCGTTGCCTATGAGCATTGAAACCGCCATAGTCTCTCCAACAGCTCTGCCTAAGCCTAGAATGACTGCTCCGAAAATTCCTGAGCGCCCGTAATTGATTACCCAATGGCGAATGACTTCCCATTTTGTAGCTCCAATACTATAGGCGCCTTCTCTGATGTTGTTTGGAACTGCACTTATGACTTCTTTTGAAATGGATGCCACAGTTGGAATTATCATGATTGACAGGATGATTCCTGCAGTGAAAATGTCCAAGCCAAAAGGCGTTCCGCTGAAAATTGGAATCCAGCCAAGATAGGTAGATAATGGTTTTTCTATGTAATCGAGTATCCAAAAGCGGAAAATGAACAAGCCCCAAAGCCCGTAAATTACGCTCGGAACAGCCGCCAACAACTCAACTAGGTAGCCAATTGGTACTCTGAGCGTTCTTGGCGACATCTCCACAAGAAAAACCGCAATTCCTAAACTTAGTGGCACCCCGATTAGAAGCGCTATGCCTGAAGTAACAAGTGTCCCCATAACATATGGGAGCGCACCGTAGATTTCCCTGCCTTCAACAGGATTCCAAGCGCTACCGAAGAAAAAGTTTGCACCAAACTTTTGCACTACTGGTACGGAACCAGTAGCCAGAACCCATCCCGTTATAAGTAGAATAACAACTGCTGAAGCCGCTATTATTGCGGCTAAATTTTTGAAAATAAAGTCGCCTGTTAATTTTGATTTTATTATCGTAAAAAACTTGTGGAGGTGGAACTGTTTCAGTGCATTATCCACACCCTTAGGTTGTTGGGAGGTGCTGTCCGTTGAATGTTATGGATTTGATTGTTGTTTCGTCGATTTGAACTACGTTTGAGGGCAATTTTGCGTACGAAAGCTCTGGCGCCAAGTTTTGGCCGTCATGTACAACATACCAGAGGAACTGAACGAGGGCTGTCGCTTTTTCCTGTGTCATGTCAGAAAGCACGTTGAGCTCCTTGTAAGATAGCAAATAGGTGAAGCTGACGATGGGGTATGCGTTTGCGTCTAGTGTGTTGAGAAGACTTACTCTGGTCCAGCTTGCGTCGCCTGCTGGCAATCCGCTTGAAGCGCCCGATTGCACTGCAACCGTTGTTGAATCAAGGCTTGGTAGGACCCAGTTTCCAACGGGGTTCTGGACTGCTGCTACTGTCATTCCATTGGCTAGTACGTAGGCTAACTCAACATATCCAATAGAGTATTGTATCCCAGTTACTGTTGATGCAACACCAGTGTTGCCGGCTGAGCCTGATCCGAATGGCCATGACACTGATTTGCCACTTCCAATTGAACTGTTCCATGAGGTGCTTGAGGCGCTAAGGTAACTTGTGAATATGAAGGTGGTTCCTGAACCGTCAGAGCGATGAACTGTGTTAATTGTCTTCGCGGGAAGGGTGGTGTTTTGGTTGAGGGTTTGAATTGCAGGGTCATTCCTCATAGTTATTATGCCTTGAAAGATGTCTGCAATGACTTTGCCAGTTAAGTGTAGACCAGTTGAAATGCCCGGTAGGTTGTAAGCTACAGTTACGGCGCCGATGGTTTCTGGAATATGCAATGCGTTAGGTACGTTAACAACGTCAGCGGTTGTAAGTGGCGCATCTGATGCTCCGAAATCAACAGTTTTATCATGCATAGCGGAAATTCCGCCACCGCTACCGATTGATTGATAGTTTACCTGAACGTTAGGTTTAACGTTTGCCGAGTAGTTATTTATCATTGAATCAAGGAGTGGATATGGAAATGTTGCTCCTGCACCTTGCAAAGTTATCGCTGCGGTTGCAGGTTGTGAGAGATAAACGTATGCAACCAGTGAACCGAGGATGATGACTATTGCAGTTATAACGAGATATTTAGTGTTCATATTTACTTTCCTCGTTTTTGTATAACTGAAGATTAAGCAGTGGTTATATAGCAAATCTACATAAAATTTATAGACTATATAGGTCTACCTAATATAATGACAAACCATAGAAATAGTAACTTGGCGGCAAGCGTGACTAAACAACCAGAAAAATTAAGCGAAGAGCAACGTAAACTTCAGGTTACTGGCGGCTCAACATTCATACTTTCTTTGCCTAAAGGTTGGGCTACCAAAAATGAACTCAAGCGCGGAAGCTCCATGGTCGTCCGCGAAGAAGAAGATGGCTCACTATCAATTGTACCTGCGACTTTTCCGAAAAAAGAAAAACAAGACGAAGCCTACATCAAAGTATCATTAAACGATAACCCTGACGCCGTTATGCGAACGGCAATCTCCGCCTACCTAAGCGGTTATAACATTTTACACATTAGAACACAAGGTCAAAAAGTGCTCTCCTCGAAACTTCGAAACCATCTCAAAAGTTTTGCCAGGAACTATTTGGTTGGAACGGAAATCGTTATCGACACCCCAACGGATCTTACACTGCAGGTTTTATTGAATTATCCCGAGCTTACCGTTCAAAACGCGTTAAGCCGTATGTCGATAATTGCTTCATCTATGCATAAAGAAGCTATAGCAGCATTTAAAAAACTTGACTATTCCAGCGCTAAAGCCGTCATTGAAACCGACCGTGAAGTAAACCGCTTCGGTCTATACATCGTGCGGCTTCTGAAATTGGCGGTTACAAACCAGAGGATCGTAAAAGAAATCGGTTTAACGAGCCAAAAAGATTGCTTAGGTTACAGGCTTATAGCCAAAGCAGTGGAGAGAACAGCCGATCACGCCACCAAAATTGCTGAAAACACAATGCTTCTAAAAGAGCCTGTGAATGAGGAGACCTTAGAAAAAATAGGTCAGTTAAGCGATTTAGCAAATACAATGTTCGAAAAATCTATGGAAGCGCTGTTTAAGCATGATTTTAACTTGGCTGAAAGCGTTATTGAAAAGCTTAGCCAAGTACACAAGTCGGAGAAGGAGGCTGTAGTGTGTTCACAAACTGCTAAGATGGAAGAAATCGTTAACTTGAGATTACTCATCGAAAGTGTTAGACGAACCGCTGAGTACGCAACTGATATTTCCGAAGTGGTTTTGAATTTGAATGTCGAATCGGTTTTAAGCTAATTTTTTAACTTTTTTCTTAATATTTATTCGGGTTTCTATTTTTTAACAGCTATTTGCAGAAGAAAACCCAAAACTGACCTACCAGCTTACGATTCAGCAAAAAATTTTCATTAAAAAACCCTTTTCCTGCTCTTTTTGTTATAGTATTCACTAAACCACATAGAAATATTAGCAAAAAGAAATATTAGCAAAATTTGATTGAAGTTAAAGTAGCATGCCGCATTCCAAAAGACCTACGATATTTTTAATTGAATTTTAGCAAGTTCCCGGTGAAATGGGTTCGCTTACTGGCAACTTGAAATTAGACTTAAACAAAAGTTGCTTTGAACAAGCTTTGACACCGACGATGAAGTCATATTTAAAGCAGCTATAGTATTCAACTCGATAGAAACTCAAAATAAACAGAAGTAATATGTCAGTTGACGCCTCAACTTTGAAGTATTTGTTATGAAAAACCCTAAGTTATGGTTGAAAAAATAAAAAGTTGGGATAGATTGTTTTAGGTAACGGACAATGTTTGCCCGTTGAAGGTTATTGAGTGGATGGTTGTTTCGTCAATTTGGACGACGTTTGCTGGCAGTGATGCGTAGGATTGAGCTGGCGCTTGATCTTGGCCACCGTGTACGACGTACCACAGCCATTGAACGAGTGCTGTAGCGTCGCTTTGAGTCATTCCAGGTATTACGTTGAGCTCCTTGTAGACTATTAGGTAGCTGAAAGTTACGATTGGGTATGCTTGTGCTTCTGGTGCATTGAGTATGTTAATGCTTGTCCAACTTGCACTGCCTGAGGGTAACCCTGCTGAAGCGACTGATTGGGCAGCTGTTGTTGTGGTGGCGAGTGTTGGCATGATCCAGTTTCCAGATGGATTCTGGACTGCGGCGACTTTCATGGTGTTCTGAACAGCGTAGGCTAATTCAACGTAGCCGATGGTGTATGCTTGTCCTTCGACAAACGCAGCGACTCCAGTGTTACCGTTAGAACCGCGTCCTGTTGGCCAAGCTACTGATTTTCCTTGTCCAACTGCACTACTCCATGAGCTGCTTGACGCGGTCAGGTAACCGGTGAATACGAAGCTTGTTCCTGAACTATCTGAGCGGTAGCCAACTGATATTGTTTGAGCTGGAAGTGTGGTGGTTGGGTTGAGAGCCTGGATGGCGGGATCATTCCACTGTGTTATGATTCCTTGGTAGATGTCGGCGATGACTTTACCAGTTAAGTGTAGACCAGTTGAAATGCCCGGTAGGTTGTAAGCTACAGTTACGGCGCCGATGGTTTCTGGAATGTGGAGTGCATTAGGTACGTTAGTCGCGTCGGTTGCGCCTAATGGTGCATCTGAGGCTCCGAAATCAACAGTTTTATCATGCATAGCGGAAATTCCGCCGCCGCTACCAATTGATTGATAGTTTACTTGTATGTAGGGTTTGGCGGCTGTGTAGTTGATTATCATAGCGTTGATTAATGGATAGGGGAAGGTTGCTCCTGCACCAGTCAATGATGCTGGTACTGGAACAGGTGTAGGACTGGGGGACGGTGATGCTGTTGGAGTT